>Ga0105044_10012884_pt1 | contig 11365 bp, 10 predicted proteins | sample MAT01_FD_78092 | JGI IMG/M metagenome (GOLD analysis project Ga0105044, IMG submission 78092) | Freshwater microbial communities from Lake Fryxell liftoff mats and glacier meltwater in Antarctica - MAT-01 | ecosystem: Environmental > Aquatic > Freshwater > Ice > Liftoff microbial mat | place... | reverse complement strand
TCGCTCGCAACGCGCTCGCCTCACCGCTGGTTCGGAGATGCGACAACATACCCTACGGACATTTCGACCCACCCGACGGTAGTCGCTGGTTGATCACCTCAAAGGGACTCATCCACGAGATGCAGGGTGGCTCGCAGACGAACGAGGTCGGAGATCTTGGGCTCGTTGGGTCGATTGTCGGTGCGGTCGCAACGGGCTGCGCGACATGTTCGGCGGCTTCGCGCTCGATCAACTCGAGCCCCACAAGGCGCAGCGCTCGCTCGGCGGGCCGGGTTGGCCCACCTCACGGCAGGTTCTGACAACCCACTACGCCGCCGTCCCACGCGTCGCCTTCACACCCCAGCTCGCACTCTGATTATCGCGGCCAGGCAGTAGCCTGCCGACAATGTCTCATGGAACGGCCGATGTGGTCGAGCGAGCCCGGTTCATTGACTACTTCGGTGATCTCGGTCGGCACCCGCAACTCGTCGACGGCGGGGTCTGGTACGAAACCGGCCCGGGTTTCATGCAAAGGTTTCCCTTCCACGAGGTCGTGCCGCTGAGTTCAACGCCCGGTCAGGGGCTCTTTCGCACGCGGCGTGTGCAAGCGGCGAGGTTCGGTCGCCAACCAGCAGTGGAGGACGCTCCGTCCAGTTCGCTCTGGATCCGCCGGCGTCCGTATTCGATCGACGATCTGAGCGCAAACACCCGGAGCAAGGTTCGACGTGGTCTCAAGCGGACCCGCATCGAACGCGTCGATTTCTCGGAACTCCGGACTGCGGCCATCGACCTGCTCGCAAGCACGGCTGAACGTCAAGGTGTGAGCTACCGGGACCGCGATGCCAAGCGGTGGTCCCAGTTTTGTGACGTGGCGCCACGTCACAACATGATCGAAGCATGGGCAGGCTACGTCGACGACCAGTTGGCGATATTTGCCGTTTGCTTTGAGGTCGAGAACTGCTTTCAGATCTCGACCGTGCGTTCTGACAGCGCCCTGCTCAATCACTACCCGAACAACGCGCTGGTGCACACGCTGATGACCGAAGCGGACGAACGAGACTCGGTCGACACCGTTTGCTATGGACTTGCGAGCCTTGACCGTTCGACTTCTGGCCTCAACGACTTCAAGCTTCGAGCAGGTTTCGAGGCTGAGCCGATCGACGATGTGATTCTCGCACGCCAACCGTTTGCTTCGGCTCGCGTGCTCGGACGTGGCCTGAGTCGGGTCGAAGCGCGGTCCCATCGCTGGGCCCAAGCCGCAACCGTGGCGAGAAGTGTTGCGTGGTGGAAATCCGACGAGAAGCGTGTAGCACGCATGAGTGGCGCAGCGTCCTGAGACTCGATGCCTCCCCCCGACGTCAGAAGGCTGCTGGCGGCCTGCTCGTCCTCCTGATCGTCACTCCGGCGGCGACCATGGAAGTAGTAGTCCTGCTGAGCGCATTGTGCGTAGTCGGCATCAGCTACTTGATAAGTGGGTCAAGGAGTTTTGACCGGGCGGCGCGGGCCACAATGCTGTTCATCGTCGTTGCTGGACTGGTGACCGCGCTTCGCGCAGTTTTGTTCGGTTACCCCCTGTCGGGATTCCTGGGCGACTTCTCGGATTGGTTCCGGTTTTACCCGGTTGCGATCGGGGCAGCTTGTCTTGCGCCGATTCGTCGAAGCTTAGACTTGACCGCTGTCGTTGCGTTCGTTGCTGTAGCGAATGCGCTCGTCGCTCTTGGTCAACTTTTCGCACCGGCATGGTTCCGCTTCATCTATGTGGCACACGGTACGTTGCATCACTACGACTCGGCTCTCCTTGTGTCGTCGCGCCCGGCTGGGCTATTCGGATCACCGGGCGAGCATGGCACGGCGGCGGCCCTTCTTGCGATTTTGTTCCTGTCTCGCTACCTTCGTTCCGCGAAGAGCCTCACCGGCATCGGCCTTGGAGCCGCTGTTGTCGCGTTGATCGCTTCTCAGTCCCAAACATCGTTCGTTGCGTTTTTTGCTGGAGCGTCAGCCCTACTCTTCGCGCAGTGGCCGTTGTTGCGCAATCGTCGCAGGTGGCTTGCCGCTCGGCGCACAGTTGTTGTCGCACTGTGTGCCGCGCCGCTGACGATCCTGTTCGTTGTGAGCCGACTTCGCTATCTCGTGTTCTTGTTCACGATAGGTACGGGTCGGTCGTCATATCAGTTGCGTCAAGAACTCTGGGCTGGGCTCCATCGAGATTGGGCGGCAAACCCGAGTGCCGTGCTCTTGGGTGGCGGTCGCTACGGTCTCGGTCGCGAGCGCACCAGTGTGGTCGACAGTGATCTCCGTTACCTGCTCTACATATACGGATTGGTTGGGATCGGGCTTTTTCTCGGGTTGATCGGCTGGGCAATTGCCACAAGTCGTTTCTTGATCCGCGCCGAGTTTTTCGCAGTTGCCGTCGTCGCTGTTGTGGCTTCTTGGGCAAACAGCTTCGTCGCCGATCCCCGAATACTCGCCGTGTCGATGATTTTGTTGCTGACCGGCGTCGGAGTTCGTCTTCGTCCTGCTGAACCAACGGCAGATGACGCTCAGGTCGAGCGAGCAGCGTTGCATCTGTGACGGACTCGGTGAAGTCTGCTGATGGGCTCATTCGGTCCGCAGCGAAGTACAGCCTGGGCACCACACTTTACAAGTTGCATGTGCTGCTCGTTCTCCCGATTTTCGTCTTTGCGTATAGCGAAACCGAGATGGGCAGTCTCGAACTCGCCCTGTTCGTCGGCGGCCTCGCTATCGCGCTTGCGAGCTTCAACCTGCAGGCAGTTGTGTCGCATCGATACGCATTGTCACCTGCAGAACGCCGCCCGATTGTCGCTGCCCAGGGCTTGGTGAGCATGGCGACCATGACGGGTGTTGCGCTCGTGGTTTCTGGGTTCATCGTGGCGGCCCAAAGCTTCCTCGTTCCCGAGATCGGCGATCGTTCAGTCCTGCTGGTTGCAGTGCTCGTCGGGTCGAGCCTGTCGGCACTGTCCGGAAACTGCAGCGTCTTGTTCCAGCTCCGTTCGAAGCCTCGGTGGTTCAACCGGCTCTACCTGTCCTGGGCGCTCATCGTCCTGAGTGGCACGGCCGCAGCAGCAATGGCCTCCGATGGGGCCGAGGGTTATGCGTTTTCGATGATCGTCGCTGGAATTGTCAGCATCGGATTGACGGTCGTGGGGCTTCGAGCGGAAATTCGGTCGATGCGGCGTGAACCTCATTGGGGCACTGATCTCGCCGCCGTGGTGCGCAGCGACATCCGTCGGGGCGCAACCCTGCTCCCGTTGATGCTGCTCGGGTGGCTGCTCCTGACGGTCGATCGCAAGATTCTGAGTGTCCGTGCGGACCTTGCGGAGGTCGGAATCTATGGAGCGGCAGTACGCATCGCCAATGCGGTCACCGTTGTTCTCGGACCGCTTCAGGTCGCCTGGTGGGACATCGCGATGAATCGGGACGAAGCGGACGTTCCGGGCTTCCTGCGGCGCCTGCTCTGGCTGCAAGGTCTCGGAACGCTGCTGTTCGTCAGCGGAGCAGTCGTCGCGGGCCAAGGGCCGATCCCCGCATTGCTCGGCGACTGGTTCCAACCGGGAATCCGCCTCGTCCCCACCCTCGTGATCTGCGCCACACTTCTGTCCGGCTATGTGATCCCGAGCGCGTTGTTGACCAAAGATGGTCGATTTCGTGCCATGACCGCAGCGTATGCCGCAGCGGTCGCCGCGAACCTCACGCTGAACCTCGTGCTCGCCGGACCCTACGGAGCGGTGGGTGCCACATTCGCCAACTTGGTCTCGTATTTTCTCTTGACGGCGCTGACCTGGCTCCCGGTCCGCTCGGTCTTGCGCGAGGCGACATCCGGCCAGGCGTTGCGGATCGCAGCCCCATATGGGATCTCGCTCGTGCTCGCGTTGTCGGCATTGCTGATTCCCTCGCTTGTTCTCACGGGTTGGTGACCGGTCTCATCGACAGAGCGGGAGCCGACGGTGCCGGGCGGTATGGTCCCTTCGATGGGACCTGACGTGCATATCCACGAGACAGCGATCGTCGAAGATGGGGCGACCATCGGGACCGGCACAGCGATCTGGCATCACGCCCACGTGCGGTCGGGGGCGTCGATCGGAAGCGATTGCGTGATCGGCAAGAACGTGTACATCGACATCGGAGCGCGTGTCGGGTGCCGGGTGAAGATCCAGAACAATGTCAGTGTGTTTGCTGGCGTCACGCTTGGCGACGACGTGTTCGTCGGACCGAGCGCTGTGTTCACCAACGATCTGACACCGCGTGCGCACAATGTTGATTGGCGCATCTCGCCGACGCTGGTCGAGGATGGTGCCTCCATCGGTGCCAACGCCACGGTGGTGTGCGGTCATCGCATCGGCCGCGATTCGATGGTCGCTGCTGGCTCGGTTGTCACGAGGGACGTCCTTGCGAACGAATTGGTAGCCGGGAATCCGGCACGGACGCTCGGCTGGGTTGCCCGCTGCGGACACGTGGTGAGTAGAGGGCCTGACCGGCCGGCCGACTTCGTCTGTCGGCAGTGCGTGAGCTGAGTTCGCCGTCCACTCAGGACAGTTCGATCATCCGTTCACGAATGTCGAGCGGTGGATGACCGAGCTTGTCGGGGGAGAGAGGGGGGACTTGGGTGTGCGTGATCAGTTGGTGCTTCGAGCGCGACTCGGACTCGGTCGGCGCGAGCAGTTCTTCGTGCAGTTTCTCCCCAGGGCGCAATCCCGTGAACTCGATGTCGATCTCACGACCGGATCGATGAATCATCCGCTGCGCCAATTGATGGATCATCACCGGCTCGCCCATGTCGAGGATCATGACATCGGCGTTGTCTCCGATGGCGCCCGCCTGGATTACCAATTGCACTGCTTCGGGGATCGTCATGAAGTAACGCGTGGCAAGCTTGTCGGTAATCGTGATCGGGCCACCCCTCGCGATCTGGTGCTGAAAGATCCCCAGGACGCTGCCGCGTGATCCCAGGACGTTTCCGAAACGTACGGAGAGGTATCGAGCATCGGTTGACTGCAAACCGTAGTCAGCAGTCAACCGCTCAGCGACCCGCTTCGAGTATCCGAGGACGCTCGTCGGATTCGCCGCTTTGTCGCTCGAGATGTTGACCACGACCGCGACGCCGACGTCTGCCGACGCCTGCAGGACGTTCCACGTCCCGATCACATTCGTCTTGTAGGCCTCGCTCGGATATCGCTCGAGAAGCGTCAGATGTTTGAGCGCAGCAGCATGGAAGACCACCTCGGGTCGTCGATCCTCGAAGATGTCGTTGAGCGTGCCGAGGTCCCTGATATCGACCAGGACCGTCTCTGGAGTGTTCAACAGCGAACGCCCGTGGATCGACATCTCGACGGCGTGGAGGGCGCTCTCGTCGCGGTCGAGCATGATGAGTTCTGATGGTCCGAGTCGGCTGATCTGGCGGCACAGCTCGCTGCCGATGCTGCCGCCCGCTCCGGTGACCAGAACGCGACGGCTGGCGATGTAGCTGGCGATGGCGTCGATGTCGGTATTGATCTGGCGCCGACCGAGCAGGTCCTCGTCGGAAAGGTCGCGAATGTCGTTCGCCGTGAGCCGGCCATCGAGCACTTCTTCCAGGGATGGCAGCACCTTGACGGAGAGTCCCTGCTCGCCGGCCAGCGACGAGATCTGCTCGATGGTGTCCGCGTCTGCCGTTGGCAAGGCGATGAGCAGCGTGGTCGCCCCGGTTCGGTCGGCGGCGTAGTCGAGGTCGGCGCGGGTTCCGAGCATCGGAACTCCCATGATGCTCAGTCGCTTCTTGGCAGTCGAGTCGTCGAGGAAACCGACTGGCAAGTATCTCGAGTTGTGGTTTCTCAGGAGGCTGGTGACGATGTTCGCTCCTTCCTCCCCCGCCCCGTACACCAGCATTTTCTCAGCGTTGCGAGGATTCGGCCGACGCAACTTCTCGAGGAGGAGCCTCCACGCGTATCGGATTCCTGCCATCAGTACGAGGCCGAACAATCCTCCGACGATCACGGAACTCTGCGGGATCGGTCGCTCGGTGAAGTACCGCTCGTTGAGTAGATACAGCGCCACGTTCGCCGTGGCGACGGTCGCACACAGGGCCGCTACTTCGTCGTAGGAGCCGTAACGCCACTTCCCGCGATACAAGCCATATGCGAATCCCGAGAGAACCTGCAACGCCGCAATGAGTGGCACAACACGCCAGAACCCGTCGGCGATCTCGTCGTCGAGGGTGAGATCGAGCCGGAGGTAGACAGCGAGCGCCAGTGCGCTACACATCGCGACCACATCGAGGATGATCCGAGCCGGCACCACGAAGCGGTGGTGCCGGACGCTCATCTCGAGCAGCCGATCGCGCAGCTTCTGCCCTTCAGCGATCACGATGTCGCTCGGACCTTCGACGGCAACGGCTCGGATCGTTGCAGAATCACGCCGAGCGTGCGAGCAATGACACCGAGATCGCCTCGAAAGCTCGCATCACGGAAGTACTCGACATCGATTGCGATCTTGTCACGGCTCACCGCAAGGTAGGCAGCGTCGACGTCGTGCGCCGCTGCGAGGAGCTGTTCTTCGTGGCGATATCGGATGGACGCCGGAGACGTGATGCCGGGCCGCCACGTGAGAATGACCCGCTGGGCGTCGTCGTATCGCTCGACATAGCGAGGGTCCTCGGGTCGAGGGCCGACCAAGCTCATCGAACCGACCATGACGTCGAACAATTGTGGTAACTCGTCGATCTTGAGCGAACGGAGGACCCGCCCCGTTGCCGTGACCCGCGGATCGTGTGACGATGTGATCGCGGGCCCGTTACTCGACTGGCGCATGGAGCGGAACTTGTGAACCTTGATGGGCTTGCCGTTGCGGCCGACTCGAACTGCGGTGAAAAGGATCGGTCCGCGTGATGAAACCGCGACAGCGAGTGCCGCCAGTACGAGGATCGGGCCGAGAACTGCAATACCAATGGTTGCGGCGGTCGTGTCGAACAGGCGCTTACCCACGTAGTTCGGCGAGACGATCGTGGGTAGCGGGGACGTCATCGGCCGAACACGTCGCAGATCTCTCGGACGGCGTCAGCGACGTCCGACGCATCTTCGAGCGTCATCTGATTGTTGAGTGGCAGGCTGACCAGTCGCTCGTACTCGGCCAAGGCAATCGGGAAGTCGTCGGGAGCGAACCCGTACTTGTTGGCGTAGTACGGGTGCAGATGGACAGGGATGAAGTGCACGCTGGAGCCGATGTTGCGTTCGCCCAGTTCAGAGATGAACCTCGATCGGTCGATGGTCAGCCGATCGAGCCGGAGACGAATCGGGAAAAGGTGAAGAGCGGACACCGAACCCGGCAACTCCCGCGGTGCATCGACAGCGGGAAGTCCGTCGAGATCTGCGAGGTACGAATCGACGATCGCTCGTCGCCTCTGTTGGAACGACTCGAGTCGCTGGAGCTGAACCAGTCCGATTGCGGCCTGGATGTCGGTCATGTTGCACTTGAATCCGGGTCGCACGACTTCGTAGAACCACGAACCGCCCTTTCCGTAGCGATTCCATGCGTCGCGATTCAGCCCGTGCAGGCTCCACAATCGGGCCTCGTCGATGAACTCGGTCGACCCGGTCAGCATGCCGCCTTCAGCGGTCGTCAGGTTCTTGGTGGCGTAGAAGCTGAACGCGGTGCTCCGTGAAATGCCTCCATCGACGGTTGGGTCCCCGATCATCCGCCCGTCGAATGTCGCAGGCAACGCGTGCGCGGCGTCCTCGATCAGGTGGAGTCCGCGCGAGGCTGCAATTGCATCGATTGCGTGCATGTCGCACGGATGACCCGCGTAGTGCACGGGCATGATGCATCTGGGCGTCAGGATCCCGCCGGCTACGACCTCGTCGATCGCAGCGTCGAGTGCTGCAGGGCTCATGTTGAGTGTCGCCGGATCGACATCGACCAGTATCGGGATTGCGCCGACGTGCTCGATGACGTGCACGGTGGAGCAGAACGTCATCGTCGTGGTGAACACGGCGTCGCCGGGCCCGACGCCGTGCGCCGCCAGTGCGACCTGGAGTGCATCGGTGCAGGATGACAACGCAAGGGCCGCCGGCGCATTCACGTAGTCGGCGAACTCGGCCTCGAACCGCTTCGTTTTCGGCCCGGTGGTGATCCAATCAGAACGCAGAGCGTCAACGACGCCGGCGATCTCGTCATCGCCGATGTTGGGCGGAGAAAAAGGAAGGAACTCGGCTCTCACCCGCTCATTCTGGCCCAAGAGTCGTTGAACTCCTTGCATTTGGTGGGTGCTGTTGCGTCACGTTGGTGCCACCCGCCAAGGGTCCGCCGGTTCGGTCAGAGCACTGATCGACGGATGAACTCGACGACTTGCAGCGCTCGAAGACCATCAGTTCCCGTGACGAGCGGGCTGGCACCAGTGCGGACGCACTCGGCGAAGTGCGACAGTTCACGCGCCAACGGTTCGCCGCGGTTCTCGAGGAACGGCACCTCGGTCACGCTGGACTGGCGGTAGGTGGTGCCGGATTCACCGAGGTACTCGTGCCGCGTCATACGGTGGATGACGATGGACTGCTGGAGCAGGTCTGCAACGACGACACTGTCGCGTTGGGTCACCTCGATCCGCCTGGTCTTGCTTTGGCCGAGACGACTCGTGCTGAAGTGAACCGTCCAGTCGTTGTCGAGAACGGCGACAACGCTCGCAAGATCCTCGGCTTCGCCGTGGACGCAGCGGACGACACCGCTTGCATGGCGAACGCTGACGCTCGGACCGGCGAGCGAGAGCACCGCATCGATGTCGTGGATCATGAGATCGGCAATGACGCCGTCGCCGATGCGTGGCGAGTATGGCGAGATTCGGGACGCGTCGATGTGGAGCGGTTCGTCCAGGAATCGTGCGAGTTCGGCGACCGCGCTGTTGAACCGCTCGATGTGGCCGACGGCGAGCACGACGCCGGACTCTGCACACACCCTGATGATCTCCTTGGCTCCGGCAATGTCGATGGCCAACGGCTTCTCCACGAGCAGATGGGCGCCGCGGGCCGCCAGCGACGATGCAGCGTCGACGTGAAATGGGGTAGGAGCAGCAATTACGGCCGCGTCGATCGGCACATCGATGTCGTCGACGCTGGTGAAGACTGCCGCACCGCAGGTCGCGGCCAGGGCCTCTGCCCTTGACCGGTCGATGTCGACGACTGCGGCAACGCTGATGTCGGGAAGGGAGTTGGCCACACGAACGTGGTTCGAACCCATGATGCCAGCACCGACAACCGCCAAGCGGATCGGCTTCACCTCATCGCCTTCGCACAACTCTCGATGATGTGTTCGAGGTCGCCCGAACTGAGTAGCGGGTGCACTGGGAGGCTGACGACCTCGCGACACATTCGCATCGTGTTGGGAGCCTCGGTGGTGATCACTTGCGGATGGTTGCGATACGGGGCGTAGTCGAACGCTGCGGTCGGGTAGTAGATCCCCGAGGCAACACCGAGAGTCGCAAGCCGGTCCATGAACTCGGCTCTGGGCCGGTGGGCGTCGTCGGTGATTCGCACCGTGAACTGGTGATAGACGTGGGTGCGACCAGGTGCTGGCTCCGGTGGGACGATCAGCCCCGGTATGTCGCTGAGCCCGTCGCGCAAAACCGAGGCGTTGTGCTGTCGCCGGTGGTTGTTTGCTTCCATGGTGTCAAGTTGTGGGATTCCGACCGCGGCAGCGAGGTTCGTGAGCCGGTAGTTGTGACCGGCGAGTTCGTACTGGTACCGCTCGCGCATGCCGTGGTTGCGCAGAAGCCTGAGTCGGTCGGCCAGCGCATCATCGTCCGTGGTGACGAAACCCCCTTCACCCGTGTACAGATTCTTGGTTGCGTACAGGCTGAAACAGCCCATCCCGGCCGCACCCGGCGATCGGCCCTCAGCGCTCGCGCCAACGGCTTGGGCGGCATCCTCCACGATTGCCGTGTTGTGACGATCCGCAAGTTCGATGAACTCGGCCATGTCGCACATGTACCCGTACAGGTGGACAGGCATCAACACTCGCGTTCGATCCGTGATCGCGTCCTCGGTGCTCTGCGGTGTGAGGTTGAAGTCATCGCCGATGTCGCCGAAGCGAACGGTTGCTCCGGCCTCGATGATGGCGTTGACCGTCGCGATGAACGTGAACGGGCTCGTCACCACTTCGTCGCCGGGTGCGAGTTGGAGTGCCTGCAGGGCGGCGACCAGCGCGGTGGTGCCGCTATTGACGGCAATGGCGTGGCGGAGACCGTGTAGCTCGGCGAAGTGCTGCTCGAACTGTTCCACGTACTTGCCTTGCGCGAGTTGTCCCGATCGCAGGACCTCGAGCACCAGCCGCTCCATCTCGGGCGTGATGTCGACAACCGTGATCGGGATCATCGCTGTCGGCCGATCGCTTGTCCGGTTGGCTTCGTCTGCACACGTTCCTGGGGGCTGATCCTCACGTCGACGACGTTATCGCCACCACTTGCATCCTGTCAGCCGCAACGAGCATGTGCGTCGTTGTCGAACCGAACAACTAGCGTTCGTCGATGACGAGTTCCATTCGAGTGCCCGCTACGTAGCCCGACGCGGTGGACAGCGTTCGCTCCATGGATGTTTCCGAACCGATCCGCCACGCACCACCCTGTCCGAGGACTTATGACCCGAGAACCCACGTTCAACGACTACACGCTGGCGCTTCGGCGTTCGCGACGAACAGTGATCGCGCTCGCTCTGGTCGGCGCTGCGCTCGGCGCTCTGCTCGGTGGGATTCAGTCGGGATACCGGGCCGTTGTCGACGTCGAAGTTGTCGACGAGGTCGAATTGGACATCCGTTTCGCCGAACGACGTCTCAGTCCGGGTCAGGTTGCAGGCGATCTCTCCGTCGCCTTCACCGGTGCAGGTAGTGCCCGGATTCTGCCCGGGACCCAGACCGTCCGAACCGAAGTCGACGGATCGAGCGACGCCGTCGGTGACGAAGCATTCGAGACGGTCTCGCAGTATGTCGACGGACGTCGCGATCGTCGTCTCGATGAACTCGGGACATCGCGAGATTTCCATGCTCGCCAGGTTGCAGAGCTGAATAGGACGATCGAGGGTCTGCAGCAGCAGATCAACGACGTCGCCAAGTCTGGTGGTGACACGGTGTCGCTGCAGACCGAACTCGTGGTCGCTCTCGGTGAGCGCGTCAACGAGCAACTCCAAGAGGAGCGCTACGACACTCTGACCACGATCTTCAATGCGCAGCTGGGCGACCCGGTCCTGGTACGCGTCGAACGCAGCTCCCCGCTGGTGTTCTATGCGCTTGTCGTCGGACTCCTCGGAGTCTTGGGCGGCGTGATCCTGGCACTCTCGCCGTCACGTCGATCGCGCACTGTTCGACGACTCGCTGACGTCACCGGCCTTGTCGAGGGCGAGCCGGTGAGCCAGGT
>Ga0105044_10012882_pt1 | contig 11365 bp, 11 predicted proteins | sample MAT01_FD_78092 | JGI IMG/M metagenome (GOLD analysis project Ga0105044, IMG submission 78092) | Freshwater microbial communities from Lake Fryxell liftoff mats and glacier meltwater in Antarctica - MAT-01 | ecosystem: Environmental > Aquatic > Freshwater > Ice > Liftoff microbial mat | place... | reverse complement strand
GCCCGGCTCAAGCGCCCGATCAGAGCGCGCGCTTGAGCCGAATCTCTTCGACACGTTTAGCGCCCTTGGCAGTCGTACGCAATGACGCCATGTCCCGCTTGAATCCGGCAAGCTCGTGAAACCGCAGCGCGCGTTCCTGGGCCAGCTCGATCCAGATCGACACATGTGTACAACCCTCCTCGAGCAAACCCTCCCGAGCGCCATCCCATAACGCCAGGCCCACACCTTGACCCAGGTAATTGTCGACAACGTGGATCGCCCATATTTCGCCCAAGGTCGGCGGTGTGCCCGGATCGCGGCTGCGGTCATATCCGACAAAACCGATGATGGCATCGCCTGCACATGCGACCAACACCTGCGGCTCACCAAACTCGATCGCGTCACGCCAGACGCGCAGGCGTGGCGCCGGCTTATCGGCATCTTCCTGTGTGGCAGCCGCGTTGGCGGCGTCGATCCGCGCTATCGAACCGGCATCTTGCGCAGTTGCAGGCCGAATGGAAACTGGAGACATGGCTTTCCTCGTCATGAATAAGACAATCGGGCAATACCCCAATTGTCACTCCAGCGCCGCCATCACCTTGCAGCCTGCCGTCAACCACCGGTCGCCATCGGCGACGTGCCGGGGCAGGCATGGCCATTGAACTTGCCTCTCCTGCAGCCTTCGGGCCGGGTTGCCCCTGGTACGACCTGCACCGGCGCTTCCCGCCCAATATCGACTGGTGCGAGGAGAAAATCTGCGCGCTTGTCGTGACGCCCTTCAATAGCTGGACCAACCTTGCCTACCTGATCGCGGCGGTACTCATGTGGGCCGCTGCGCGCCACTCCCGAGACGCCACTCTGCGCCTTTTCGCGCCCGCTACCGCCTTGACCGGCATCACGTCTTTTGTCTACCACCAAAGTCTGAACGCCTTCAGCCAGGTACTGGATTTTTTCGGGATGTACGCCTTCTGCGTGTTGTTATTGATGGCCAATCTGCACAGGATGCGTCGTTGGCCAACCGGCGCGCGCGCTCTGCACCTGTACGGCCTTGCGGTTGTCGCCCTGACCAGCTTGACAGCCGTCAGCTTCATGCTTGGCTTACCGGCTCAGGCAACCGTCGCGCTGCTGATCGTGCTGATCGTCTGGTCCGAACTGGTGCAAAGTGCAGCCTCCCGACGCTACTTCTGGCTCAGTGTGCTTGCGATGGGAATAGCCGCAGCATTGTCGGCGCTCGATCTGACGCGTGTGTGGTGCAATGCGGCCAATCACTGGTTCCAGCCACATGGCGCATGGCACATCGTCACTGCCTTGGCGATCTACCTCGCTTTCATGCACATCCAGCGAGCCGGGAAGCGTGAATCCGGTTCCTGACTGCCCGCAATAGACCCGGGCGGTCGCGGCTTGAGTCAGAGCGTGAGAGGCAATTGATTGGGCCCACGACGGGGTGCCCAAGGGTGGCGGGCAAGGCGCGACGCGCAGCCCATGTCGGGACATGGGCAAGCGGCGCAACGCCGCACGGCGCCCTTGGGCGCCCCGGCCCGCAGGGCAAGACCCCGCGATTGGCCGTTGTCCGAAGCGCCTGGAGCTGGTTGCGGGGTTTCGCGTGGGTTCAAACGATTGCCTCTCACGCTCTCATCCAGCGCTGCGGCCATAATCAGCGTCTTGCAGCGAGCGCCGCCCATCGATGGCTTTTATTGATCCGACCAGGAATTGAGGCAACTATGAACTTGACAAAACCCACGTTGACGCTGGCCGCTGCGCTTGTACTTGCTGGCTGCTCGGCCATTCCAACCGGGGGACCCGAAAAAGACAAGACCTATTACCTGACTGTTCTGCATACCAATGACCACCATGGTCGATTCTGGCAGAACAGCGACGGCGAATACGGTATGGCGGCGCGCAAGACCCTGATTGACCAGATTCGTGGCGAGGTTGCGCTCTCCGGTGGCCAAAGCCTTCTGCTTGACGGTGGCGACGTCAATACCGGTGTGCCGGAGTCCGATCTGCAGGACGCGGTCCCTGACTTCAAAGGCATGAACCTGCTCGGTTATGACGCCATGGCGGTGGGCAACCATGAGTTCGACAAACCCCTGTCAACGCTCAGAATGCAGCGCGATCTGATCAAGTTTCCGATGTTGGCTGCCAATATCTACGAGGGCGGCAAACGCATGTTCGAGCCCTACAAGATCTTCAACCTGGGGGGCTTGCGGGTCGGCGTGATGGGCCTGACCACCGAAGACACCCCCAAGATGGTGCTCCCGGACAACGTGAAGAACATCCAGTTTCGCAGCGTCATCGCCGAAGCCCGCAACGTGGTGCCCGAGCTGCGTGCGAAGGCAGACGTCGTCATTGCCGCAACCCACATGGGCCACTATGAAGACGGCAAACACGGCACACAGGCACAAGGCGACGTCGAAATGGCGCGTGCAGTCAAAGGTATCGACCTGGTCGTGGGTGGCCATACCCAGAATCCCGCCTGCATGAAGGCCGAAAACGTCCTTGACCGCGCCTATGTGCCAGGAGCCGATTGCCGGCCAGATCGGCAGAACGGCGCCTGGATCGTACAGGCGCACGAATGGGGCAAATACGTCGGACGCGCGGATTTCGAGTACCGCAATGGCGACTTCAAACTGATCAAATACAGCTTGATTCCGGTCAACCTTATGCAATCCGTCAAAGGTGCTGACGGAAAGACGACGAAAGTGCCGTACACCGTGGCGATCGCGGAAGACAAGGACATGTTGGCGATGCTCAAGCCCTACCAGGAGTTCGGTCAACAAAAGCTGCTGGTTGAAATCGGTTCAACCGATGGCCGTATCGAGGGTGATCGCTCCGTTGTTCGTAGCAAGCCGGCATCCATGGGCGTACTCATCGGTCGCGCCCTGATGGACAAGACCCGGGCCGACTTCGCGGTTGTCAACGCCGGTGGTGTACGCGACTCGTTTGCGCCAGGCAAATTGACCTACAAAGACGTGCTCAAAGTGCAACCGTTCGGCAACACCACCGTGACTGTCGATTTGACCGGCCAGGAAGTCATGGACTACCTCAACGCAGTGGCGAAGATGAGCGCGGGCTCGGGCGCGTTTGGCCAGTTTGCCGGCATCGACCTGGTCATCACCGCAGGCGCCGTCACCAGCGCAGGCATCAAGGGGGCGACAATCGATCCGGCCAAGACCTACCGCATGGTTATCAACAACTTCATTGCCGCAGGCGGCGACGGATATCCGAAGCTGACCGGCCACAAGAGCTTCGTGGATACCGGTTTCGTCGATGCGGACGTACTGCGTGCCTACGTGTTGGCAAACAGCCCGCTCAAGGCTGCTGAGCTGGATCCAGGAAATGCCGTCGTGCGTCGCTAATTGTTTTGATTCCTGAGCCGGCGCTGCCCCAGGTTGTGGCGCCAGTTCAGGACGGATGAGCCTTCAGACCAACTACACGAACCAGGAGATCGACATGCCCAAAGGCCAGCAACGCAACAACAAGGAAACCAAGAAGCCAAAGAAGGACACCGCGCCGCCCAAGCCGGTATCCCCCGATGCGGTTCGTCCCACCGTTACTACGGTGGTACCGGTTCGCGGGAAACTGAAGAAATAGGCGTTGGGAATGCGACCAAGCTGGCCGATTGATCGGTCCCCGTCGCGTGGCTGAATTGCAACACGGCGTCAGCCATGGTCCTCCCGTGCATGGCGCGCAACCCATGCAGGAGCCGGCCGAGCTGCTGCGCAATATCTCCGCGCTGGTGCAGCTTGACAGCGACGATGTTCCCGCACCGGAGCAGAGTTACGAGCTGCCCCGCATGATCGAGGACCTGCGCAAATACCAGGTCGAGCTCGAGATACAAAATAAGGCATTGCGGTTCAGCCAGCGCGCGGCCGAGGGCGCGTCCGAGCGTTTTTTGACACTGTTCTCCAGCGTGCCATTGGCCTTGATGGTGGTCGACGAAAACGGGCTGGTGCTGGAGAGCAACGCCATGGCCTTGCGGCTTTTCCGCCCGACGGAACATGATCCGCCACTGACCTTTCTGTTGCCGCTGGTCGGTGATGCCCATGCCCGGCAGGTTGCGCAGTCCTTCGCCATCGCCAAGGATGTCGGCACCAGCGAAACCAGTGAAGTCATCTTCCTTGCCGGCTCTGGCGGAACCTTCGCGGGTGACCTGCATGTGGCCCGAATCGACAACACCCAGGACGAGTTGGCCCATTTCATCTGCGCCATCATCGACCAGGGGCCCTTGCTCGCGGAACGCCGAGCACTGCAGGAAAGCGCCGCCGAACTGCGCCACCGCAATGAAGAACTGCATCTGAGCGAGAACCGGCTGGCCGCGGTCATCAACTCGTCGCTGGATGCGATCATCTGCGTCGACGCGGGCCGCAACATCACCGTTTTCAATCCGGCCGCCGCAGCACTGTTCCAGTGTCCCCCGACACAAGCCCTGGGAAGCCCGCTCGAGCGCTTCTTGCCCGATGCCGTGCAGACCCTCGCGTACAGCCAGTTGTCGTCGCACGCGCAGCTCGGTGAAATGGAAGGCCGAACCAGCAGCGGCAGGACACTGGCGGTGGAAGTCAGTGTGTCCTTCGAACGGCGGCTCGACGGTGACATCATCACGGTTTTTGCCCGCGACCTGACGGCCAGAAAAAAGATTGAAACCCAGCGCAATGTGCTGGAAACGCAATTGCGCGAGTCGCAGAAGATGCAGGCGGTCGGAACGATGGCTGGCGGCATTGCACACGACTTCAACAACATCCTGAGCGCGATCCTGGGCAACGTCGAACTGGCCAAGCAAGATACCGGCGACAACTCCCCAGCCTTTACCAGCCTGATGGAAATTGAGAAGGCCGGACGTCGGGCGCGCGACCTGGTACGCCAGATCCTCACGTTCAGCCGCAACGAGACCACGCTTCGCAGCACGATCCATCTGACCGACGTTGTCCATGAGACCGCGCGGCTTTTCAAGGTCACGCTACCACCATCGATCGATCTGGTGGTACGCATAGACGAACACGTGCCGCCGGTGCTGGCCGATGCCACGCAGGTGGAGCAGGCCTTGCTCAATTTGTGCACCAACGCCATGCATGCCATTGGCAACGGCCGGGGCACGATCAGCGTGAAACTGGGAAGCACCTATTCGATGCCGCTCAGGAAAGAGCGCCGTGGCACGTCGCGCGGCCACCATGTCACGCTGGCAGTGCGCGACACCGGCACCGGCATCGATCCGGAAACCATGGAGCGGATCTTCGAGCCCTTCTTCACGACCAAACCAGTCGGGCAAGGTACGGGGCTGGGACTGGCCGTGGTGCACGGCATCATGCGCACCCACCAAGGATCGGTCGGTGTTCAAAGCACGCCGCGCAAAGGCAGTGTGTTCACGCTGTACTTTCCGCCAGCCAAGTCACCTGCCGTCGCGGTGCAGACCGAACTCGCTTTTGCCAGTTCGGTCCAGGGCAACGGCAAACATGTGATGTACGTCGACGATGACGAAGCATTGGTCTTTCTTGTCGAGCGCGTCCTGACCCGAAAGGGTTTCAGGGTCAGCTCCTTCACTGACCCGCATCTGGCGTCAGCTGCGCTGCGCGATCGCGCCGCGGAGTTCGACCTGCTGGTGACCGACTACAACATGCCCGGGTTTTGCGGCGTCGACCTGCTGCGCGAAGCACGGGTCTTGCGACCCGATCTGCCAGTGGCACTCGCCTCCGGCTACGTCACAACCGAGATAGAGCAACAAGCCTTTGCCGAAGGCGCTGGCGCCTTGATTCACAAGCCCAACGATGTCGAGGAGCTGTGCGACATCGTGCAAAAACTGGTCAACAGCAAGAACGAGCCATAACCCGCAGGTGTCGACGGTTCATCATGTCGACGCGGCCCTGCTGGTGCTCGAAAAGCCGGCCGGATTGCTCAGTGTGCCGGGGCTGGGACCGGACAAACAAGACTGTCTGAGTGCGCGCGTGCAGCAACAATACGCCGACGCACTGATCGTGCATCGGCTGGACATGTCGACTTCCGGCCTGATGCTGATGGCCCGTGGCAAGGCCGCTCAATCGGTTCTGAGCCGCCAATTCGCCGAGCGCCGTGTCCACAAGCGCTATGAGGCGATCGTCCATGGTGCGGTAGCGCAGACAGCGCTCGCCTGGAACGATATCGATCTGCCCATCGCACTCGACTGGCCCCATCGGCCGCTGCGCATCGTGTCGGCAGTCGATGGCAAGCCCAGCCAGACACGCTGGCGGATCGTGGATCGGCCGACGCCGTCGACCACCCGGCTCGAACTCGAACCGGTGACGGGTCGCTCGCACCAGCTGCGCGTCCATCTGAAGGCTATCGGTCACCCGATCGTGGGGGACCCCTTGTACGGAACCGATGATTTGACCGCCACGTCCCGGCTGATGCTGCATGCAACCCGGATCGCGTTCGCCCATCCTGTCACGGCCGAGCCGATGTCATTTTTCAGCGCGCCGGATTTCTGAACCATACGCCGGGCGCTGCCGAGCGGAAGTCCAGCGCCGACACGATCAGCGCCGAAGCGGCAATTCCAGCACGACCTCCAGACCTGGGTCAGCATTGCGAAACGACAGACTTCCGCCATGCGCCTGTGCGACCAGTCGGGCCAGGTGCAGGCCCAGGCCGACACCGCCAGTCACGCGCTGGCGTGCCTGGTCCGGTCGGTAGAACGCCTCGGCCAAACGCGGCAGATGTTCGGCTGCGACCCCGGGCCCGAAGTCGCGCACGATCAGGCGCAGGTTCTTTGCATCGCTCTGCGCCGACAGTTCCGGCGCAGCCCCGCCCATGCCATGGCGTATCGCGTTGTCGACCAGATTGCCAATGGCCAGTCGCAGCCGCATAGCGTCGGCCGACAAAGGCGGCAGATCCTGCGGCAAGCTGACGCGCAGGTCTTGCCAACCGGGCCGGCTGTGCACCAGCGCATCGATCAGCGTCGACACATCGACCGGCTCCCGGTTCAGCGCCGCGTGGGAATCGGACAGCCGTTCGCTCTCGAGCAAATCGCCAATCAGATCGCGCATCTCCGCCAGATCGCGCATCAGGGCCGCCCGGGTTCCTTGCGAAGCGGTGGTCTCGGGCAGCAGTTCGGCATTGAGCCGCGCACGCGTCAGCGGCGAACGCAGTTCATGGCTGATGGCCAGCAACAGAGCCCGTTTGCCGTCGAGCATGCGGCGCAGATCGAGCGCCATGGTGTTGATCTGGGCGGCCAGGTCACCCAGTTCATCGCGGCGGCGCACGACGATCGGAAGTTCGAACTCGCCCCGGCCAAAACGCTGCACGCCGACCCGAATGTCGTCCAGGGGCCGCAGCAGGCGACGCAGGTAGGCATAGGCCAGGCCAATGACCGCCAACAACGACGCCAGCGTACCCCAGCCGAGCAGACGTGGCTGGCTGCGCCAGGACAAATCGCCCAGCCCCAGGCTGACGCGGTGGCCATCCGATGTCGTGCGCTCGAGCAAACGCGGCGAATCCGCGTGCCAGCGGCCATCGCCGCGTTCCCATTCGCGATCGTCCTGCGCCGCGTGCGAGCGCCACTGCACCGTGGGCCCATCGATGCGAACCGAGATCGGCAGCCGGTCGGTCAGCGCGCCGGCCTTCTCGATACTCGGCGGGCTGCCGATGTCGGCCACCAGCCGGTCCACATAGTCAGCCACCAACGGGGCCACCGCCAGGCGCCAACCCACCCCGATGGCGCGCTGGGTTCCAGCCAGAAAGATGATCGACAGACCCAGCGCCAGCAACAGAAAGACGGCAATCAGCTTCAGGCGCAAGGAATGGCGCAAGGCCGAAAGCGCACGCAAGTGCCAGCTGCGGCGGGGCGGCTCAGACACGTCCGACCGCCAGCGCGTAGCCGGCGTTGCGCAGCGTCCTGATGCAATCGAGCGGATCGAGCTTCTTGCGCAGCCGGCTGATCAGGATATCGACGGCGCGGGTATACAGATCGGCCTCGTGGCCCCGCAGGTGGTTCAAAATGTCGTCGCGCGAAATCACCTTGCCTGGTTCACGTGCCAACAAGACCAGCAACGCAAACTCGGTACCCGTCAGCGCCACCGGTTCCCCGCGGCGCAACACCTTATGGGAGTCCAGATCGATGTCCAGACCCTCGAACTGGAGCCGACGGGTCGCGCCGACACTGCGCTGGCGCCGCATCACGGTCTGCACTCGGGCCACCAGTTCACGCGGCTCGAACGGTTTGGGAAGGTAGTCGTCGGCGCCCAGCTCCAGGCCAACCACTCGGTCGGTCAATTCGCCGCGCGCGGTCAGCATGATGATGGGGATGTCACTCGTGCTGCGTATCGTGCGGCACAACGCAAAGCCATCCATTTCGGGCAGCATCACGTCCAGGATGGCGGCATCGAATCCACCGCCCTGCAGGCGGGCCAGGCCCTCGCTGGGCCGGGCTGCCTGTTCCAGATCGAGCTCGAAGCGGCGGAAATACTCTGCCAGCGGTGGGCCAAGGTGCGCATCGTCATCGATCAACAGGATCTTTGCCATGGCGCATTGTCCCACCGCCGACCGCATCAACTGCGGCCAAACCAGCCATGGCGGCGGCCGAGATGGTCACGCAGCTTCTGCTGTTGTTCGGGATTGAGACTGTCGAAAAAGTCTGCCGTGGCCGCAATCACCTCAGGGCTCTTGCCGCGCAGCGCGCTCGTCTTTTCCTCGATGATCGCCAGTGCGCGCGCGCGGTCAAACTGGCCGCCCGCGACCAGCGCCTGCAGATCGGCCCGCGGATCGGTCGTCGTGCCGATCAGCGCCCTCCGTTGCTCCCGTACACGTTCTGCGAGCACTGACAAGCGCTGCTTCTGCGCCTCGCTCAGCTTCAATTCGTCATTCACGCGCTCGATGAACCTGGCCTGGTAGCGGCTCTCAACCTCCGCTCCCATGCCGTGGCGTTCGTGCCGATCGCTGCAGGCACCGATACCGCCCACGAGAATACCGGCGCCCAAAAGACCGATGAGACTGCGTTTGATCCATGTTTTCATGTTGTTTCCTTCAGGAAGTGGTTGAACAAGGCTTGATCTTGCCGACGGTCGTGCGCGCAGTCCTTTCGCAGCGGTTTCAGTGTGTTTCGTTTTGTTTCGCCGCCGGCGCCAACCTCGCCATCGCTCACCCGCATCTGCACCGGGAACTCTTACCAGCAAAAACGCATCCCATACAGACGCCACCGGAGACACACATGCGTACGATGCAGACCCCTATCAACCGGCGTGCCGTCAGCGCCGCCCTGTTGGCACTTCCTGCGTTGTGGATCGGTCCACGTGCCCAGGCGCAGGCTACGCGCAGGCCCACGCCGCGACAGTCCGAAGGCCCGTTCTACCCGTTGGCGACGCCTGCCGACAGCGACTTCGATCTGCTGCGCAACGGGCCGCTGGCATATGACCAGGGACAGGCCGGCTGGGTCCAGGGCGTGGTGAGCGATCTGCAGGGCCGCCCCGTGGCGGGGGCCCAGGTAGAAATATGGCAATGCGACGCCAATGGCCATTACGATCATCCCGGCGATGGCGCCCGCAACGACCGCGCTTTTCAGGGGTTCGGCAAGGTCATCGTCGCAGCCGACGGCCAATACCGGTTCCGTACCATCCGTCCGGTCGCCTACAGCGGTCGCGCCCCTCATATCCACGTGAAAGTGCGTCTGGGCCAGCGTGATCTGCTGACCACCCAGATCTACGTCAAGGGCGACCCGCACAACCAGCGGGACTTCCTGTGGCGCAGCCTGAGCGACGACATCGAGCGCAACGCGCTGACCGTGGCCTTCGAACCAGGCCCGAATGGTCTGCAGGCCGTTTTCCCCATCGTCGTGCAGGCCTGAACGCCGCTCGGACGGGGCTGACGGCGCCCTTCTTGATATAGATCAAGCTTACGTGCGCGCGTGGGTCGCCCCGATGCGGCACACTGTCAGGCTGATCCGCTCAACTATTTTGGAGGAGTTCCCATGAGTCGAGAAGTCGTCGTCGTCAGTGCAGTTCGCACAGCCATAGGTACGTTTGGCGGTGCGTTGAAAGACATTGCGCCCTGCGATCTCGCAGCCCAGGTGGTGCGCGAATCGCTGGCGCGGGCCCAGGTCGAGGGCGAACTGGTCGGGCATGTCGTGTTCGGCCATGTCGTCAACACCGAGCCGCGTGACATGTACCTTTCGCGGGTTGCCGCATTGCAAGGTGGTTGCGGTCAGGGCACTCCGGCATTCAACGTCAATCGACTGTGCGGTTCCGGTCTGCAGGCCATCGTGTCGGCGGCGCAGTTGATCGCACTCGGCGACACCGACATCGCCATCGGTGGCGGCGCCGAGAACATGAGCCGGGCGCCCTATGCCAGCCTGACCAACCGCTGGGGCACCCGCATGGGCGACAGCAAGATGATCGACATGATGATCGGCGCGCTGCACGACCCGTTCAACAACATCCACATGGGTGTGACGGCCGAGAACATCGCCGCCAAAATGAACATCACGCGCGAAGAGCAGGATGCGCTGGCGGTGGAAAGCCACAACCGGGCCGAGCGCGCAATCAAGGCCGGCTATTTCAAGGAGCAGATCCTTCCGATCGTGCAAAAAACGCGCAAGGGCGACGTGACATTCGACACCGACGAGCATTTCCGGCCGAACTGCACCCTAGCCGACATGGCCAAGCTCAAACCGGCATTTCTGAAAGAGAACGGCACCGTCACGGCCGGCAACGCATCGGGCATCAACGATGCAGCGGCCGCCGTCGTACTCATGGAGCGTGGTGTTGCCGCGCAGCGCGGACTCAAACCGATGGCCCGACTGGTCGCCTACGCGCACGCTGGTGTCGACCCCAAATACATGGGTATCGGCCCGGTCCCGGCGACACAGAAGGTGTTGCAAAAGGCCGGCCTGTCCATCAAGGACCTGGACGTCATCGAAGCCAACGAGGCGTTCGCAGCCCAGGCCTGTGCGGTCACGCGCGACCTCGGCCTGGACCCGGCCAAGGTCAATCCGAACGGGTCGGGCATTTCGCTGGGGCACCCGATTGGCGCCACGGGTGCGCTGCTTACCGTGAAGGCCCTGTACGAACTGCAGCGTATCCAGGGTCGTTATGCATTGGTCACGATGTGCATCGGCGGCGGGCAAGGTATCGCAGCGGTATTCGAACGGGTGTCCTGATGCCAGGGGCCCCGGAGCAGCAGGTGCGCACAAGCGGCAATCGATAGCCCGGCGGCGGACCATGACACGCCACAAGCACTGGAGCCTGGGGGCCAAACTGGCGCTGGTAGCCACGCCATTCCTGTTGTTGGCGCTGGCCACCATCGCCGTCACCCTGTGGGTATCGTGGCAACTCGAAGGCGGCGCTGCTGCCGTCAACGAGGCCGGGCGCATGCGCATGCAGGCTTATCGCATGTCCTTGTCGATCAGCGTCGACCAGCCCGAACGTGC
>Ga0105044_10012878_pt1 | contig 11367 bp, 11 predicted proteins | sample MAT01_FD_78092 | JGI IMG/M metagenome (GOLD analysis project Ga0105044, IMG submission 78092) | Freshwater microbial communities from Lake Fryxell liftoff mats and glacier meltwater in Antarctica - MAT-01 | ecosystem: Environmental > Aquatic > Freshwater > Ice > Liftoff microbial mat | place... | reverse complement strand
GACGCACGGGCACTGACGCTCGATTTCTTCGGCGTGTTCATCCAGCCGCTCGAGGCCGAGCTCGGCACCAAGAGCTCGCATGCGGCAGGCAAGTCGCACGGCATCGCTGACAGCCACGAGTACTTCGCGCGGATGGAAGCCATCAACTTCACGCAGGCGCACGACGATGGCGTCAGCACGCGAGACCTCGGCAAGGCGCAGGTGATCCTGGTGGGTGTGTCGCGTTGTGGCAAGACGCCGACGTCGCTCTATCTGGCGCTGCAGTTCGGCATCCGTGCCGCCAATTTCCCGCTGACGCCGGACGACTTCGCCAACCACAAGCTGCCGGCCTCGGTTCTGCCCCATCGCAGCAAGCTCTTCGGCCTGACGATCGCGCCCGAGCGGCTGCGGCAGATCCGCGAGGAACGCCGCCCCGACAGCACCTATGCGTCGCTCGACAATTGCCGCTACGAGGTGCGCGAGGCCGAGGCGATGATGGTCCGCGAGCGCATTCCGATGCTCAACACCACGACCAAGTCGATCGAGGAAATCGCAACGACGATCCTGCACCAGGCGAAGGTCGAGCGGCACATTTATTGAACGGGTACCCCTGCAGGCTATTGAGCAGGTATCCCTGTAGGCGAGGCTTCAGCCTCGCAACTGATATCGCCACGGCGAACCCGCGCGGAGGACGTCGCGGCTGCGGATACTGCACCGGCCATTTACAAGCCGTAGAAACGCCGTGCCGTGCCGCCCATCAACGCCGCACGATCCGCAGCCTGCCAATCCGCCGTCATCGCCATGGTGGCGGCGAACCAGCTTTGGTAGGTGCCCCCGACATTCAGCACCGGCCAGTCGCTGCCCCACATCAGCCGCTGTGCGCCGAAGCACTCGGCGAGATGGTCCGCGTAGCGCCGCAGCCGGTCGATGGTCCATCCGGCACCCGCCTCGGTGACGAGACCCGACACCTTGCACCGTACGCGTGGATACGCCGCAGCTTCGCGCATGTAGCCGGCCCACGGCTCCCACATGCCGTGCGCGATGTCGGGCTTGGCTGCATGATCGATGACGACGGCAAGATCCGGATGGCGCTCCAGCATCTGCAGTAGCATCGGCAATTGCGCCGGCCGGATCAACGCATCAAAGCGCAAGCCAAGCCGCGGCAGCGCGTCCAGCGCCCGCCCGACATCCTCGCGCAACAGCCATTCCGGATCGAGCTCATCCTGCAGCATTGGCCGCACGGCTTTCAGCAACGGGTTGCGCGCCAGCCGGCGCAGCAGCGGAATGGCATCGGGTGCCGCAAGATCGGCCCAGCCCACCACGCCTTTGACCAAGCCGTTGCTGGCCGCTGCGACATCGAGCAGGTAATTCGTCTCGGCCAAGGTAGGCGCTGCCTGGACCAGTACCGCCGCCGTGACGCCGGACTGTTCGTGCAATGGCGCGATGTCGTCGAGATTGAAGTCGCGGTGCAACGCAGGCAATTGAGGCGTGATCCAGCCATAGTCGCCGCGTGCCAGTGCCCATACGTGCAGGTGCGCATCGATGTGACCTGTCATGGCGGGTCACCCGGCAATGGCGCGGCCGCATCGACCAGTCTCCGCGTGCGCAACGCCTGCCAGAACGCAGCGGGAACGGGCCACTGGCTCCACGTCGCGATGGCCGCGATTTCATCGGCGCTGCGCGCCCCCGCCAGCACTACGGTAATCGCCGGGTGCGCAACGATGAATTGCAGCGCCGCCGCCGCCAACGGCACCGCATGCTCCGCGCACAGTGTTTCGATGGCGGCGACGCGGGCCACCAACGCCGCCGTGGCCGGCGCGTAGTCGAACATGGGCGCGCTGCCATCGCGTGGACGGGTGCCGGTGACGAGGATGCCGGAGTTGAAGGGTCCGCCCAGCACCACGGTGACTCCGCGCCGCGCACACTCGGGCAGCAGCACCTCCAACGCGGATTGGTCGGCCAGCGTGTAGCGGCCCGCCAGCAACATGACGTCGATGTCCGCTTCGCGCAGCGTGGCCAGCGCAATGTCGACGCCGTTCACGCCGATGCCATGGCCGCCGATCGTTCCGGCCGACCTCATCGCTTCAAGCGTGGCACGACCGGTGCGCAGATACGCATCGAAATGCGCCATGAAGGTGGCGCCGTGCGTCGCGCGGTCCAGGTCGTGTACCAGGACCACATCAATATCGTCGACGCCGAGGCGCCGGCGGCTGTCGGAGAGCGAGCGCTCGAACCCGGCACCACTGTAGTCGTAGCGCGTCGCGAGCGGCGGCACTTCAATGAAGCCGTGCTGGTTGGCGGGAGCATCACGCGTCGGTTCCAGAATCCGCCCCACTTTCGTCGACAACAGGTATTCGCGGCGCGGCACGGCGCGCAGCGCATTGCCGAAGCGCGTCTCGGACAAGCCCTGGCCGTAATGCGGTGCGGTATCGAAGTACCGCACGCCGCAGGCCAGCGCCTGGTCGAGCGTGGCCGCGGCCATCGCTTCCGTGACAGGATGAAACAGGTTGCCCAGCGGCGCGCCCCCCAGGCCGAACGGCAGCGACGCCAGATGACCGACGCGCGCGGCGTCGAGACTCATCGGGCGCGCAGGGCCGGGGCCCGGCACGGGCACCGGCCGGTCGAAGCGAAGGATGGCATCGGGGATCGTGGTCCTGGTTGCGACTGCTAAACTCGTGCGGATGCTACAAGAATCGCGGCACCATGTGCAACGCGATTCGTTGGGTCCCCTCGCCACTCTTAACCATCCTGATCATGCCCTCTTTCAAAGATGTCCAAGGTCTCTGGTGCGCCACGCTCACGCCGCTTGATCGCTACGGTCGCGTCGACCATCCGCGCATGGTGGCCCACGTCCAGAAGCTGTTCACGCAAGGCGTGGCCGGTGTCGCCCCGTTCGGCACGACGGGCGAAGGCCAGTCGTTCGCGGTGGACGAACGCCGCGACGGCGTGGAGGCGCTGCTGCAGGCGGGCGTGCCGGCAGCACGCATCGTCGCGGCCACCGGCTGCACGGCGCTGCCCGAAACGGTCGCGCTGACGCGGCATGCCGTGCAGGCGGGGTGTCCGGCGGTGCTGGTGCTGCCACCCTTCTTCTGGAAAGAGCCGAGTGACGAGGGCCTCTTCGACTGGTATGCACAATTGATCGAGCGCACCGCCGATCCGCGTCTCAAGATCCTGCTCTATCACCTGCCGCAGGTTTCCGCCGTGCCACTGTCGGTCAACCTGATCGAACGACTCGCCACCACGTTTCCCGACACGGTGGTCGGGATCAAGGACAGCGAAGGCAACTGGGCGCATACGTCGGCCATCCTTGAACGTTGTCCGCAGCTTGCCGTGATGGTGGGCCACGAACCGCACCTGCCGCGGCTGCTGCGCGCGGGGGGCGTGGGCACGATCTGCGGTGTCTCCAACCTGCGCGCTGACCTGGTGGCGGACCTGCTGCTGCCCGAGGTCACGCCGGAGGCCGAGGCGCGTATCGCTGCGTTCATCCAAGTCGCGTTTTCGCAGCCGTTGATGGCGGGCTTCAAGAGCATGCTGGCCGACCAACTGGACGACGATGGCTGGCGCGCCGTGCGGCCCCCGCTGGTGGCGCTGGATGAGGCGCAGCGGCAGGCCCTGCGCGCCACGCTGAAGGATGCGCATCTGCACGCGAAGGGCGCGGCCGTCGCGAGCTAGTTCGCCACGCGCCATTCACCACCGCGCGGCGACCGGCATGATTGTCGTTTTCGGCTCGATCAACCTCGATCTCGTGGCGCGCGTCCCGCGGCTGCCGCGGCCCGGCGAGACCTTGAGTGGATCTGGCTTCGCTGCGCTGCCTGGCGGCAAGGGCGCGAACCAGGCCCTGGCTGCCCGACTTGCGGGCGCGGACGTCGCGCTGGTCGGCGCTGTCGGGCGCGATGCCTTCGCCGGGCCGGCGCAGGCCGGATTGCACGCGGCGGGCGTGGACATGTCGGCCGTTGCGGCCGTCGACGCCCCGACCGGCGTTGCGCTGATTCACATCGACGATGCTGGCGAAAATGCCATCACGGTGATTGCCGGCGCCAATGCCGCTGCCCGAGCCACGGCGATCACGCCGGCGCAGTGGTCACGCGCGTCGCTGCTGTTGCTGCAGCTCGAAGTGCCTGTGACGCAGGTGACCGATGCGGCGCGCGAAGCCCGTGCCCGCGGCATCCGCGTGGTGCTCAATGCCGCGCCGATGCAAACGCTGCCGCAGCGATTGCTGGACAGCGTCGACGTGCTGGTCGTCAACGAACTCGAAGCCGACGCATTGGCCACGCAATGCGGCGTCAATGCCGCAGGGGACGCTATCGCGGGCGCTTTGTCCCGGCAGCTGGGCATCGACGTCGTGCTGACCGAAGGCGCGCTCGGCGCCCGCTTTGCCGCGGGCGGATCGCATGGGCACGCGCGGCCTCCCGCCAGCGCGATCGTCGACTCCACGGGTGCAGGGGACGCCTTCACCGGTGCCTTGGCGCACGCACTCGATCGCCGGTGGCCGTGGCCGGCGGCGCTGGCCTTTGCGGTGGCGGCGGGAACGCTCGCCTGCGCCCGTACCGGGGCGCAGTCCGCCCTGGCGGACGGCACAACCATTGCCGCCTTCGCCGTGCGGGTAGAATCGTCCGATCGCCCTTCCTGACCCTCTCGAGACGCCATGACTCTACTTCGCCGCCTTGCCCGACGCTGCCGCGTTGCCGTCGCCGCTGTCGCCCTCGCGTGTTCCGTGTCGCCGGCCTTCGCGGTCGACTGGAACGACCTGTTCTGGAATCCGTCGGAAAGTGGATGGGGGGTGAACTTCGTCCAGAACGGCAACTTCATCTTCGCCACGTTCTTTGTCTACGGCGAAGCCTTGCAGCCAACGTGGTTCAGCGGCCAGATGACGAGCGATTCGAACGGTATCTGGTCCGGCCCGCTGTTCGTCACCTCGGGCTCCTTCTACGGCGCGCCGTGGAACCCGGGGCAGCGCACCACGGCGCAGGTAGGCACCGTCACGTTCGCGCCCAGTTCGGCCACGGGTGGCACGCTGACCTACAACGTGAACAACGTCAACGTGAGCAAGCAGGTCACGCGGCAGACGCTGACGACCATCCCCCTAGGCGGCGAGTATTTCGGCGGCATCGTCGCCGATGTCTACAACTGCACCAATCCGCTGGCCAACCAGGTGGTTCGGCTGTATTCGGAAATCACCGTCGTGCAGACGCTCGCCGGGCAAATGGAATTCCAATTCGCCCTCGGCGGCAGTGGCTCGTGCAAAATGGTCGGCAGCTTCGCGCAGGATGGACAGCTGATGCGCCTGCCCAATGCGGCGTATACATGCACTGCCGGCCTCAACACCACGGTCGCCATGAGCGAGATCAAGGCCACGAATAATGGCATTGAAGGCCAGTGGATCGCGAACGTGAACGGCGGCTGTACCGAGGCCGGCTACTTCTCGGCGATCCTGTTCTAGGCGGCAGGTTCTAACGCTGCGGCAACGACTGCCGCAGCGCTTCAAACAGCACGATGGCCGCGGCGGCGCTGGCGTTGAGCGACTCCGTCGCGCCGGGCATCGGGATGCGCACGCGCGCGTTGCATTCCGCCAGCAGCGCGTCGGACATGCCGGTGCCCTCGTTGCCGATGGCAATGGCCAGGGGCCATGCAAACTGCATCGCAAAAAGATCGTCGCCGCCTTGCGGCACCGTGGCCGCCACCTGCCCGCCCTGCGCGCAAAACGTGGCGGCCCACTGCGGCAGATCCACGTCCTCGAGGATCGTCGTCAGGAAATGCGCGCCCTGTCCCGCCCGCAGCACCTTGGGCGACCACGCGAAGGCGCAGTGCTTCGACAGCAGCACCTGGTCCACGCCGGCTGCCGCGGCCGTGCGCAATACCGTGCCGACATTGCCGGGGTCCTGCAGGTCGTCCAGCAGCAGGTGCAGGCGTGCCGGCGCAACTGCGGCCGGCGCGGGCGTGGGAATGACGGCCACGATGCCCAGTGCCACCGGCAGCCCCAGCGCCTCGGCGAAGAGTGGGGCAGGCACGGCAACGACGTCAGCGCCGCGCATGCGCGCCAGCAGCGGCACCAGTGGCGCACTTTCGCGCATCTCATCGACCACGACGACGAATTCCGGCGTGCCGATGCGCGCCAGATACACCTCGAGCAGGTGATCCCCCTCAAGCACGCAGCGACCCGCCTTGCGGCGATCGCGCGACGAGGCGATCAGGCGCGCAGTTTCGCGCAGCCGTGGATTCTGGCGGGAAGTGGCACGAAGCATGACAGGGCGTCGTGTTTCAAGGCTTCGCGCGCGGCGCTGCTGCGGGCGCCGCCGGCGTGGGCGCCTTCGGCGGCACGCCGAGAGGCTGCACCTGGAAGAACACTTCGTCGGGCTTGATCATGCCGAGTTCGGAACGCGCGCGCTCCTCGATGGCCTCGGAGCCCGTTTTCAGGTCGCGCACATCAGCGTCGAGCGCCTCGTTGCGCAGCTTCAACCTGGTGTTGGCTTCGCGCTGCCCGCCAAGCTGGCGGTCCGTCTCGTGGACCTGCAGCCACCCGCCCTTGCCGAACCACATCGGATACTGCAGCGCCAGGATCAGCACGACGAAGAGGATCGCAAGCCAGCGCACGTGGCGCAGTGCCTAGTTGATGTTGAAGAATGCGCTGCGCCCGGGGTAGCTGGCCGCGTCGCCCAAGTCTTCCTCGATGCGCAACAACTGGTTGTACTTGGCGATGCGGTCGGAGCGCGAGAGCGAGCCGGTCTTGATCTGGCCGCAATTCGTGCCGACCGCGATGTCGGCGATCATGCTGTCCTCCGTCTCGCCCGACCGGTGCGACACCACCGCCGTATAGCGCGCGCGGTTGGCCATCGTGATCGCGGCAAAGGTCTCGGACAGCGTGCCGATCTGGTTGATCTTGATCAGGATGGAGTTGGCGACACCCTTGGCGATGCCCTGTTTCAGGATCTTGGTATTGGTGACGAAGATATCGTCGCCGACCAGCTGCACGTTCTTGCCGAGACGGTCGGTCAGGTACTTCCAGCCGACCCAGTCGTGCTCCGACATGCCGTCCTCGATGCTGATGATCGGGTACTTGTCGCACCAGGTGGCCATGACGTCCGCAAACTGCTCGGAAGTCAGCGACCGGTTTTCGGCGGCGAGCACATAACGGTCATCCTTCCAGAACTCACTGGCGGCGCAGTCGAGCGCGAGCGCGATGTCGGTTCCCGGGGTGTAACCCGCCTTGTCGATGGCCTCGACCAGCAGTTCCAGTGCCGCCTCGTTCGACGGCAGGTTGGGCGCGAAACCACCTTCGTCGCCGACGGTGGTGGGCATACCGCGCGCGTCGATCATCTTCTTCAGTGTGTGAAAGACTTCAGCACCATAGCGCAGCGCTTCGCGGAACGTGGGCGCCCCGATCGGCACCAGCATGAATTCCTGCAGGTCGATTGCATTGTTCGCATGCGCGCCGCCATTGATCACGTTCATCAGCGGCACGGGCAACTGCATCTGGCCGGCGCCACCGAGGTAGCGGTAGAGCGGCAGCGAGGATTCATCCGCCGCGGCCTTGGCCACTGCGCAGGACACGGCGAGCATCGCATTGGCACCCAGTCGCGCCTTGTTGTCGGTGCCGTCCAGCTCGATCAGCGTGCGGTCGATGAAGCCCTGCTCGGTGGCGTCAAGCCCCAATATGGCTTCACAAATTTCGGTGTTGACGTTTTCGACCGCGCGCATCACGCCCTTGCCGAAATAGCGCTTGGCGTCGCCATCGCGAAGCTCGATGGCTTCCTTCGAGCCGGTGGACGCGCCGGATGGTACGGCCGCGCGACCGGACACGCCCGACTCGAGCACCACGTCGGCTTCGATGGTGGGATTGCCGCGCGAATCAAGAATCTCGCGGGCGATGACGTCGACAATGGCGCTCATGCCTGGCCGGTCTCGAAGTCGCAGATCACCCACTCCGCGATTTCGCGCAGCGCCACGACCACATCCTGGTGCTTCGGATTGGGGCCGTAAGCCACGAGGTCGGCCTTGGTGGCGAAGACCATGTTGATGCCGTAATCGTAGGCGACCGGGCGGTCGGTGAAATTCCAGCCCGACGTAACACTCACGATGCCCGTGCAATGCGCGGGCAACGCCTTGAACAGCGCCTCCCAGGCAGGCACACGGGGATCGGCGCGCGTGACGCCGGCCTTCAGTTTGATCAATACCAGATGTACGAACATGGAATTTTTCCCCGGGGGATGTCGTTACGTTTTGCGATTCTTGATGAATTCATTGATCGGGGTCAGCGGCCAGACTGGAATGTCACGAGGGCATGCACGACGCGAGGCCCCAGCGGAATTGCCATCTCCGCCCGTCCTACGGCCCGCAACGACGGACAATACCAGAAGGTCATCGGCACGCTGATGGCCGCGCTCGGCGTTCCCGTGGGCGTCGTGGTCTCCGTACCATCGCCGCGAACGCAGTCGATGGGCGCACCGGCAACGGTGACAGTCTGGCGCCCTTTGACTTGCTGCACCAGCGTGCGCGTCATCTCGCCTGGCCCTACCGTGACACTTGTCCAGCGCTTTCCGTCCTGCAATGGAAACTGCAAATAGGTGAGGCCCTGTGCCGGAGCCGGCTGCTGAGGATTCCACGGGCCATCGTAACTGACCAGACTGTCCGTCGAAGGTGAGGGAGTGAGCAAGGCAGGTGCGCGCAGGAGTGCGTCAAAACGTCCTTCGGCATGCGTGGCCTTAACTTCGATCGACCATCGCGCCGGGGCGTCACCGCCAGTCGTCTCATACTCCCACCGATCGCCGTCCGCGACGTCGGGCTTCGGGACGCTCTCCCGCAATGGCTGGAGCGGAGTCTTCGCTGGGGAATCACCAGCATTGCCGCACGCTGTCACGCCCAGCATCGCCATGCCGGATAACGCGATGACACGCAGATCGGTGTCTACATACCCTTCACGCATGACGCGTTTCCATCATCATCAGTTCCGGCATGGGCGCGCGCTTCACGGCGTCGTCGAGCTCCACCAGCGTGGTGAGCAAATTGCGCATCAGATGCAGCGGCCAGGCGTTGGGACCGTCGGACAGGGCTTCGTCGGGCTTCGGGTGGGTTTCCATGAAGAGGCCCGCCACGCCTGCGCCGACTGCGGCGCGCGCCAGCACCGGCACGAACTCGCGCTGGCCGCCGGAGGACGTGCCCTTGCCGCCCGGCAACTGCACCGAGTGCGTCGCATCGAACACCACCGGGCATCCGGTGGCGCGCATGATCGCCAGTGAGCGCATGTCCGACACCAGGTTGTGATAGCCGAACGATGCGCCACGCTCGCACACCATGATGTTGTCGGTCCCGCTGGCAGCGCGGGCCTTGGCCACGACCTGCAGCATGTCCTCAGGTGCGAGGAACTGGCCCTTCTTGATATTGACGGGCTTGCCGGCGGCGGCGACGGCCTGAATGAAGTCGGTCTGCCGGCACAGGAATGCGGGGGTCTGCAGCACGTCGACGACACTGGCCACTTCATCGATCTCCGCCACGGTGTGGACGTCGGTGAGCACGGGGACCTTCACCTGCCGCCGCACCTCGTCCAGGATGCGCAGGCCCTCGGCCATGCCGGGGCCGCGGAACGACGCGTGCGAACTGCGGTTGGCCTTGTCGTAGGACGACTTGAAGATGAACGGGACGCCAAGGTCGGCGCAGATGGCCTTCAGCTCGCCGGCAACATCAATCTGCAGTTGCCGGGACTCGACGACGCAAGGCCCGGCGATGAGGAACACCCGCCGGTCAAGCGCGACGTCGAAACCACAAAGCTTCATTGACGGGACCCTGGCGCTAGACCGACGCGACCAGCTTCGCCACCGCATCGGTGGCGTCGATCCGGGCGTGCTCGCGGTGCTCGAGCGCCGCCCGGACGAAGCTGATGAAGAGCGGATGACCGCGGCGCGGATTGGATGTGAATTCCGGATGGAACTGGCAGCCGAAGAACCACGGGTGTCCGGGCAGCTCGACCATCTCGACCAGGTCGCCGGCGGTGGCGCTCTTGGCGAACGCGCCGACAGTGAGGCCAGCGCCTTCAATGCGCAGCAGGTAATGGTTATTGACCTCGTAGCGATGTCGATGGCGCTCGGCCACCGTCGTGGTGCCGTAGATCCGGTGGGCGAGCGTCCCCGGCACCACTTCGCAGGGCTGCGCACCGAGGCGCATCGTGCCCCCCATGTCGGAGTTCTCGGTGCGGGTCTCGATGGAGCCGTCGCGGTTCTGCCATTCTGTGATCAGCGCCACCACCGGGTGCGGCGTAGTTGCATCGAACTCGGTGCTGTTGGCCCCGCTGAGCCCGGCCCTGTTGCGCGCGGTTTCGATGACCGCCAGCTGCATGCCGAGACAGATGCCTAGGTAGGGCACCCGGTTCTCGCGCGCAAAGCGCACGGCGCTCAACTTGCCTTCAACGCCGCGCTTGCCGAAGCCGCCCGGAACCAGGATGGCGTCCATGCCGTGCAACATGCCAACGCCCTCGGTTTCGAGAACTTCAGAGTCGACGTAGTGGATGACGACCTTCGAGCGAGTTGCAATGCCCGCGTGCGTCAGTGCCTCCGACAGCGACTTGTACGATTCAGTGAGGTCGACGTACTTGCCCACCATCGCGATGTGAACCTCGTGCTCCGGGTGCTCGAGCGCATCGACCAGCTTGCGCCATACCGAAAGATCGGCCGGCGGCACATCGAGCTGGAGCTTCTTGCAGACAATGACGTCGAGGCCTTCGGCGTGCAGCATGCCCGGGATCTTGTAGATCGAATCGGCATCGAGCGCCGGGATCACCGCTTCGGCCGGCACGTTGGTAAATAGCGCGATCTTGCGCCGGTCGCCATCGGAGACGGGGCGATCCGCGCGGCACAGCACGACGTCCGGCTGGATACCGATTTCACGCAGCTCCTTGACCGAATGCTGCGTAGGTTTGGTTTTCATCTCGCCGGCCGACGGAATGTAGGGCACCAGCGTCAGGTGGATGTAGCAGACGTTGTCGCGGCCGAGCTGGATGCCCAGTTGCCGGATGGCTTCGAGGAACGGCAGCGACTCGATGTCACCGACCGTGCCGCCGACTTCGACCAGCGCGACCTCCGCATCCCCGGCGCCGGCGATGATCCAGCTCTTGATTTCGTCGGTGATGTGCGGGATGACCTGCACTGTGCCGCCGAGGTAGTCGCCGCGGCGCTCCTTGCGGATCACCGATTCGTAGATCTGGCCGGTGGTGAAATTGTTGCGCTTGCCCATCCGGACATCGGTGAAGCGCTCGTAGTGACCGAGATCGAGATCGGTCTCGGCGCCGTCGTCGGTGACGAACACTTCGCCGTGCTGAAACGGCGACATCGTGCCGGGGTCGACATTGATGTACGGATCGAGCTTGAGATTGGTAACGCGGACGCCGCGGCTGGCGAGGAT
>Ga0105044_10012876_pt1 | contig 11369 bp, 10 predicted proteins | sample MAT01_FD_78092 | JGI IMG/M metagenome (GOLD analysis project Ga0105044, IMG submission 78092) | Freshwater microbial communities from Lake Fryxell liftoff mats and glacier meltwater in Antarctica - MAT-01 | ecosystem: Environmental > Aquatic > Freshwater > Ice > Liftoff microbial mat | place... | reverse complement strand
GAAGTGAGAAGTGAGAAGTGAGAAGTGAGAAGTGAGAAGTGAGAAGTGAGAAGTGAGAAGTTAAGTGAGAAGTGAGAAGTGAGTAAAGTGAGAAGTGACAAGTGCATTATCTTTTTCGGGTCTTGACCTGAAAAGGTGGGCATGAATATTTCGAGTTCAATGAGAAGCTCTAGGATAGAGGTCGAGATTGCCGCAGTAGAAGAGGATAGCAACTCGAAACGTTTCGTACGTTCGGTAGCTGCGTGCACGTGACTTGACGAGCTGGATCTTGCTGTTCACACTTTCGTCGAAGCCATTCGTAAGATTGTGCACGATGGCATTGGCAATTCCCCATAGGTGCTCTCGGATGGTCTTTGCTACTCGTTTGATGGGATCGAGCTTCGACCTTCGAGCCGCCAGCGTATCCAATGCGCTCAACCCTTTGCGGCCCACGTTCTGGTAGCGAAGTTCCACAGCTCTGCAGCTGCTTCTTTGATGGACCATGCGCGTGCCGTTCTATGGACCGAGTCTCGAATACTCGCAAAAGCGATTTTCGCTTTTTGAGACATGTTGGACGGATTCGTGAACCATATGAACTTCGAACCGGTCAGGGCGTTCGATCCCTTTTCGCGTAACTCCCTGTGTTCTGATCTGCGCACCTTGTCCAGCGCGTCCAAGATCATCTTCATTACGTGAAACTTGTCGAAGCAGATATTGCTGTCGGCCTCTTCGATCCTTTGACGCGTTGCACCGTCTCGTCCACACAGAGCGTGGGAAGATCAATGGCCTGGCGCCGTGCCAAACAACGCGCCACGGCGCGCTGCATAATGGCTGCCACGGTCTTCCGGTTGAGCCCTCGTTGCCGAGCCACCGCCGACATCGTCGTGAATCCTGTTAGACCGTCCGCCCACGGTACGTGCGCTGTCACCACGCCGTAATCCGGGCAGTTCACGCGAGGCACGTCACAATGAAGGATCGTCGTGTATTCGAAGAGATCCTAATGCCGCCACGAAGACTCGCGATGGTCATATCGCCCGCATACTCGTCTGCATGTCGGGCAGCTCACCTCGGCATTCCTGTCCATTTGTATGTAGACGTCTACCACCCGCTTCTCGCCATGGACCTTGATCCGCGCCACATGAAATGGCTCCCGTAGATCCAGAAGCTGTTCGAACAATTGCTGTATTGTTATCCCGCTAAGGTAATCAACCCACCTTTTTAGGACTAGACCGTCGTTTTTCTAGTGCAGGCTGTCACGTTCGATGTGCTGCGTGTCCCGTAGGGGGGTACACGCATGCAGGAGACGAGCGATGACGACAAAGCAGACCATGGTGGTAGTGTTCATGTTCATTGCATGCAACAACGCCATGGCACAACTACCGCAGACGATCAGCTTTCAAGCGTATGCAACGCGAAGTGGCGAAGTGTTGCAGGGTTCCCATCGTGTGACCGTTCGTTGGTACGAAGGGGTGGCGGCGGTGGACGTGCGCTTTGAAGAATACTACGACGCCGAATTCATCAATGGCGTTGTTGCACTCAGCCTTGGCTCGCAAAGCGGACTGCCGCTGGATCTCCTTGCCGGCGGCACGGTGTATTTGGGCATCAGCATAGATGGCGAAGAAGAGATGATGCCACGGACTGTGTTAACGAGCGTACCATATGCCTTGAATGCCAGCCATGCAGAGACGGCTACGGCGCTCGACCGTGAAGTGTCTGGCGTAGTGACTAGTGTCAATGAAGTTGCAGGGAACGTGCGTTTGATCGGCGACGCATCAACGCGCGTCACAAAGAATGGAAACACGATCACCATTTCCGCCTCGCCGCCCTCGCATCAACTTGTGAATGGTATTGTCACACCCGATGGCCGTTCCAGCACATTCACCGTAATAGCATCCACACCACTTTCAGTTCGGACGCGTATTACGGCCGTCGTTATCTCGCAGTCTGGCGAGAGCATTGGGTGTTGTGTTTCGAAGGTTGACGAAATGGCAGGAACGTTCACGATCACAACGGCCGCGATCCTGCTCCCAACAGAACGGATTCATTGGTTCCTGCTATCAGAGTAGGAGACTCACATTTCATTCTTTCACGGTTTTTTATTTAGAGGAGATCCTATGAGAAGGATCATGCAGACAACGTGCATTGCGTTGTTGATGATGACAGGCGCAGTTGTATCGACGATGGCTCAGTCGACAACGACGGGTACGTTGAACTTGAGAAATGGACAGCCTGCCACGGTGTCTCTCACGCTTCCAGCAACAGGAGTCACGGGCTACAAGATGGAGTTGCCGCCAACGATTGGAGCCCAAGGCCAAGCCTTGACGGTCTCAAGTATCAGTGGGACCACGGCAACGCTCGGATGGACGAGTATGCCGTATTGGTCGCTCACCGGTTCGTCGATCACGACGGGAGGCACGGGCGTTGGCCAGCAATTCATCGGAACAAGTAATTCGCAAGATCTCGTGCTTGCCGCCAATGCAGCAGAGCGACTTCGCATTGTTGGAGTGGCGGGACCTACGCTGGGATTTGTTGGTATCGGAACGGCAACGCCGAAGGCAAGTCTTGACGTCCAAGGCGATGTGCTTCTGTCGAATACGGGTAGTGCCTCTCAACTGAAGTTTCTCGAGCCCACGGCTGATGGCGTCAACACTACGTCGTTCAAGGCACAGGCGCAAGCAATGGACATTGCCTATACACTTCCTGCGACGCCACCAACAGTAGACGGCCAAGTGATGACGGCAACAACAGGCGGGGTGATGACCTGGACCTCTCCAACGAACGCAATTGGCAAGGGACGCTACACTCCCGTCAATGGCGAATACGTGCATGTGATTACTACAACTCCATACGACATCAAACTCAACGATGTGGTATTGGTCACGGTAATGAACGCACCTGGAACGACGATCAGTGCAAGTGTCACGGCTATAGACGACGTGGCAAACACAATCACCGTTGAGACTTCTGTCCCACTTGGACCAACAGAGAAACTTCTCTGGATTTCGTTAGGGAACTGATGTTTGAACGTGTCGTTCATATCGCACTTCTCTTGTGTTGTGTTCATGCAAACGCACAAACATTTTCTACACGTGCGTTGCGTTCGGAGCAACCGTTGCAATTCCTTGTTGGGGCAAACCCTCAGGTTCTTGCAATGCAGTTGAGCACGGCGGGTGATGTGCAGGTGCCACTGAGACTTGGGGTTGGGAGTGGCGTAGGACCTGCGCTGAATGAGCGTGTTCGAGTGGCATCTATAGACGCGATGAACGGCACTGGAGTAGTTGTTGATATGGTAGGCACAAAGACTTCCAATGGAGTCGTGATCAAAAACATTGGATTGAGTGGAACAGAAAATGCGGGAATTGTCATCCAGTCGGCGTCGAATGGCCTTGGCACAGGCCTTCGTCTGGGCGGCCCTCCCGACGCCCAACGACCGACGCTTGGGACTGGCATCGACATCACGGGCGGAACGGGGATCCGATACAACGCGCTGTCGGCAGGAACCGCAACAGCGCTTGATATTGGCGGGACCGTTCCGCCGTCCCGTGGTATCGATGTCACCACATCGGGTAGTGACAATGTTGGTGGATTCTTTCGCACGAACATGTTGGGTGCGGCACTGATCGGTAGCGCGCAGTCCGCGGCCTATGCAGATCCGCCGCTCCGCGCACGTGTTGGTGTTCGTGGGCACGCCGCATCGAACAGTGCGGCCTTCGTTGACGACATTATTGGAATTCTTGGAACGGTAACGCGAGGCGGAAATGGCGGATCGCAAACACAGAGTATTGCTGTCAAGGCTATTGCCGATGCCGTTGCGTTAACGCACAGCGGATTGGTGGAAGCACTGCACGGGGAAGTGTCGACGTCGGCAGCGGGCTCCTATGGAGCCATCGCGGCACATCTCATTGCGCCGCCCTTGCAAAACAGTTTCGCGCTTGTTGTGAGCGGAGGTGCAACGGTGATCCTAGGTTGTAGCGACGACGACCGACCGCCCGGACTTTCCTCCACCATCATGTCTGCCCTCGGAACCAGCAATACCTCAACAACCTACATGCACAACGCGCGATCAACGGGAGCAATGTCTACACGCAATTTCTCGATGCGTGGGAATACACTTCCCGATCTCGTTGCCGGTGTTCACCACGATGTGAACATCGGTACCTACAGCGTGGTCAGAGTGTGGAGCACCGCACCGGGATCTGCGATCACGGGATTCAATGGCGGGGCAGACGGAAAGGTGCTCCTCGTGGTGAATCGCGGTGCTCCACTCACGCTTGTCCACGAAGGCATCGGATCGCAGTTGACCAATAGGATCACGTCTATGTCTGGTGAAGATCGAACAACAATAAACGACGGAACTTTTCTCCTCTGGTATGATGCATCTCTTCAGCGATGGATCATGATAGCCGAACAACTATGAAACGCACAACTTCCATCCTTTTGGTTAGCATTCTCTGCGTTGGATTTGCGAATGCCACGGAATTCAGTGGCCGCATCAATCGCTATGCTCCCGTACTCTCCATCGATTCCTGCCGTAACACGGTGCGCATTGCGTCGGTAGCATGGCTGCAGAAAGACGATCGCGTTATTCTCATGCAAATGAAAGGTGCACGAGTTGATACGTCGGAATCTGCAAGCGCAGGCTCCATCACGGATATTGGAAGTGTTGGTTGGTGGGAGTGGTGTACTGTGGACACGGTGATCGGCGGCTACGTACGACTCACGCATCGACTTCTCTATCGGTACTCTGCCGCAGATGGTGTGCAGCTGATCAAGGTTGCACGTGCTCGCAATGTCGAAGTCGTTGGACCAATCAGTGGACAGTCCTGGAATGGAACAACAGGCGGCGTTATCGCAATCGAATGCGACGATACACTTACACTACGCTCGAGTATTCTAGCTCGTGGTATTGGATATCGAGGTGGAGCGGTTAGCGTGAACACGCGCGATACATCGGTGACCTTGTGGACATCGCGCGATGATGCGGGACTCGGTGGACGCAAAGGTGAAGGATGCCAGGCCGTTCCTCGCTCTCGCGGCGCAGGACGTTCTCCCTGGGCCAATGGCGGTGGTGGCGGTAATGCTCGGAATGGGGGAGGTGGAGGAGGTGGGAATGGAGGTGAAGGCGGCATGGGTGGTTCTCAACCGTCGGATCTTTCTACGGCAACTGTCAACGGTGTGGGTGGCGTTGCGGTTGCGACGTTTGCCCGAGATCGAATCTTTCTCGGCGGCGGCGGTGGTGGCGGTCATCAAAATGATTTCAAAGGTTCTGCGGGCGCACCAGGTGGCGGCATCATTTTGATCAATGCGCCTGTTCTCGTTGCCGATGACAGAGTTGTTCTCGACGCATCGGGAGCGAATGCAACAGACGCTCTCGAAGACGGTGCAGGAGGTGGTGGAGCTGGTGGTTCGATCTGTCTTACGATAGCGACTGTCGTTGGCTCTGTAGTATGCAAAGCGGAAGGTGGTAATGGAGGTGAGAACAACGGCCTTGGAAATTGCTACGCGCCCGGCGGTGGTGGCGCAGGAGGCGTTGTGATGTCGACAATACCTGTGCTCGCGTCTGTGCGAGGCGGAACTCCAGGATTCGCACAGGATGTTGCTTGTCTGAACGATGTTCATCACGGAGCCACTGTTGGTGCCGATGGGAAGGTTCTTACTGCAAGCGTACCTCCAACGTCGACAATAATCTACATCGCCCCGAAAATCTCCACGCCCGACACGATCGTTTGCGCACGCGTGCGAACGTATGTGAGAGCAGAGGGAGGTGCCAGTTACGAATGGTGGGTGAACGATACGCTCATGAATACGTCTGCGCCTGAGATTGACTTCATTCCGCTGAAGCGACGCAATTACGTGATCTGTGCTATCATGACAACGGATGGATGCGTCTTCCATGACACCATCCGTGTTGATACATCGTCGTGCGCAGAGCCGACGAGTGACGTTGGATTTCGCATCGATGATGTGCGTGGACGTCCTGGTGATAGCGTGGAAATCATCATTCACTTGTCTACTCGCGACAGTATTCGATATCAATCGACGATTCGGTTTAGACTCGTGACACGTGCTTCAGTACTGGTGCCGGCGCACGTGATGACCGACTCGACGCAACTGGTACGGGCCTGGCGGTGGACGTGGATGCAGGTTCCTACGTATAACGGCATGACCGACACACTTTTACGAATACCAATGGTGCTTACACTTGGAGACGATGAACGCAGCATGATCACGATCGACTCTTTTGCGGTTGATGATGCACGCGTTGTACCGCGCTTGGGAAGGTTCGGAATGTGCACACTCGATGTGTGCTTGGATGGTGGACTTCGTCTATTTGACCCGAATTCAGGCATAACGATTCTGCGTAACCGAACGATGATCACGATCGAGAGTGCAACGTCGCAACCCGTCACGGCCTGTGCGTTTGATGTAGTGGGCAGACAGTATTCGGCAATCATTATGACGCGATCGCCGTGTACGCTGAACGCAACCGATCTGGTTGATCCGCCATCTGCAACAATTGGCTGGGTACTGATTACGGTTGGCGACCGAACGATGATCCTTCCCTGGCAGAACCTGTACTGATCACTTTGTTGTGTTCCGATAGTAGACGAAAGGCACACCAGCAATCACCCATGCATCCTGCATCGGACCAGGCACATTACCCGGACCATAAGCTGTGTTGGCCACGATCAGATCCATGTCTCCATCGTGGTCGAAGTCGGCCGCATCGAAGACGAGCCACCGACCAGCGTTGAACTTCGCAAGTCGACTTGGCATGAACGTACCGTCCGCTTTGTGTTCCCAATACATCAGCGCTTCTTCCGGCGTTATCATGAAGTTCGCGAAGTAGGCGATGGACACAACGTCGAGGTCGCCATCAAGATCAAAGTCCTTGACCACTGCTCCATAGCAACCATTCACGGGGAGGAAGACACTTTCCGTAAAGTTCATTGCTCCATCGCTTAAGAAAATGTGGACGCCATGGTAAGGCTTGTACGGTGGACCACTGTAATCGCCGTTATCGCCGTTCGTGACAACAATGTCTACGTGACCGTCGTTGTTGTAGTCAAGAATGTTGAAGTACGACGAGCCAAAGGCAGGGTGGAAGGTGAGGATCTCGCGCTTCTCGAATTTGCCTTTTCCCTTATTGATGAAGGCCAAGAGTCCTTCGCGTGCTTGAGCTGTCAAGGCAATCACGTCAGGTCTGCCGTCGTGATTCAGATCGGTCACCAGCGTCCGAATCGTACCCGGTTGCTCAAGAAGGAGATGATACTTGTGTTTGCCTTTGGGGAGGAGCTCGTAATAGCCAAGTCTGCCGAGAAGATTCCCATACTCGCTGATAAGGAACTCTTTCTTGCCATCGCCATTGAGATCGCAAATACTCAAGTGCACGGGTCTACGAAGTGAGTCGAGAAGACGCTCCGTTTTCGCCGTCGAGTCTTTGTTCCACGTAAATCGATACAGGCCTCCGGCTGCAGAATCGTGTGGAAGGAGATTGGCCATATCGGTAGCATACCACTGTCCTCCATCAACCACAACGCATGACGGTGGACCTTGCATGGGCAAGAAAGCTTTGCGTTCTCCTGCTGCATCGCACACGACGAGGCGATTCTGACTTGCGTCGCCAAGAATGATGGTATGCAGAGCGGGGTCGAGTCGAACGTGCGTGAAAAACGGAGTAAGCGCTCTCCAAGGAGAAACTTGCGCTTCAAACAGTGGGGTTTCCGGTCCGATCGGAGGTCGAACTGCATTCGGGAGAGCGGCAGGTGCATTCTCGATGTAGTAGTTGGCAATCTTGAACCACGTGTCCTCCGACATCAGAGGAGGTTTGTTAAAGAAATGCCGCACACTTGGATCGAGTGCAGCCATGTTCTCGGTTGTGAGCGTATCAAGTCCCATGGCAGTGCGCATGGTAGGGAATACGTTTTTAATCCACGTTGCTTTGTCAAGAACAGAGGGATCGGGGAGCACGTGACATGTCTGACAGTACTGCGTTGCCAATTGCTTGGGCGTGAGGCCCGAGCTATCTGCGGACGTGGTGGGTTCAGCAGTGGTTTGACGCGACGTGTTCTGCGTTGCCGCATAAGAGAAGAGAGCGGCAACAATCACGAGACCGAACAAAACGCTTTTGGTGTTCATAGTCCACATCGTTGAAAAATGACGTCAACGTTCTTGCCCATGCGTGAACCGTCGAAGAGTGCATCCAATTCTACATCGGAAAGGAGTGCCGAAACCTCGGCATCTGATTCGAGCATTGTGCGAAGCGGTGTTGTTGTCTCCCACGTTTTCATCGCATTCCGTTGAACCAACGCATACGATTCTTCTCGTGTGAGGCCCTTCCGTACAAGCTCAAGCATCACCGTTTGTGAGAACGGAAGTCCGTGCGTAATCTCGAAATTCTTCTTCATGTTTTCAGGATAGACAAGTAGTTTGTCCATCATTCCAACCGCCAAATGCAACATGTAGTTCAACGTGATGGTGGAGTCTGGGCAGATCACACGCTCCACACTTGAATGCGAGATATCGCGCTCATGCCACAAGGCATTGTTCTCAATGGCCGTCATTGCATTGCCGCGCAGCAAGCGAGCAAGTCCGCACAGGCGCTCGCTGATGATCGGGTTTCGCTTATGTGGCATTGCCGACGAGCCCTTCTGTCCGGGAGAGAAATACTCCTCTGCTTCACGAACTTCTGTGCGTTGAAGATGTCGGATCTCGATGGCGATCTTCTCAAGCGACGAGCCGATAATGGCAAGTGTGGTCATGTACTCAGCATGCCGGTCTCGTTGCATAACCTGCGTACTGACGGGCGCAGGCTTGAGCCCAAGCTTCTCGCATACATATACTTCGACGTCCGGAGACAAATGCTCAAACGTCCCAACTGCTCCAGAGATCATTCCGAATGCAATGCCGTCGATGGCGTGTTGCAGTCGATCGATGTTTCGTTTGCTCTCTTCGTACCAGAGCGCAAGCTTGAGACCAAACGTCACGGGCTCTGCGTGGATGCCATGCGTGCGACCAATACAGATCGTGTATTTGAACTCTTGGGCGCGACGTGCCAACACATCATGCAAGGCAACAAGGTCCTTCATCAACAACTCACCTGCCTGCTTGAGCTGAACGGCAAGACATGTGTCGAGCACATCGCTAGACGTCATGCCCATATGAATGAAGCGTGACGCCGGTCCAACATACTCAGCAACATTCGTGGTAAAGGCGATCACGTCGTGCTTCGTCACCTCTTCGATCTCGAGAATGCGCTTCACATCGAACCGAGCCTTGTCGCGGATCTCTCGCACCGCCTCTTCCGGTATCACGCCAAGCTTCGCCTGCGCTTCACAGGCAAGAATTTCGATCTCCAGCCAAATACTGAATCGATTTTCATCGCTCCAGATCGCTCCCATTTCGGGTCGCGTATATCGTTCGATCATTGGTGTTTCGGGTGTGTAGTGGTGGTCAATATCCGCGTGGAATGAATTCTTGTTCGTACTGAGGTATGGCCGTATGCACGTCGTCAAATCGTCCGGCATTGATGCGTACGACGGCGGCGCGCATAACAAATCGAGGACTCAGTCGTGTAAGGCCTGAGATGGCGGAAGGGGAGAAGGCAGGAGCGCCTGGTCCCGTAAGCATTGTTGTGTTGGTGATTCTTGATGCCACCACGTCGCTCGTGATCAAGGCGACGTCTTGCATCGGCCGAAGATCTACATCGAATGCCTGCGCATAGTAGAGATCTCGGTGCGAGGCAACAACAGCCAAGATCTCTGTACTCCTTGCCGCCTTTGCAACCTCTTGCGCAGCACTGGCACACGATTCGAGTGTTGGTACCGCAACGAGTTTGATGCGGCCGTCAAAGCACAAGCCCTTTGCGAAGGCCATGCCAATGCGAAGACCTGTGAATGAACCGGGTCCGCTCGAAAGCGCACACACCGTTACATCACCAATGCTCTTGCCAACCGATGCGATGAGATGTTGCACGTTCGATGCAAGCATGGCATCGTGCATGTGTGGTGTGAACAGCGAGTATTCACCAAGAAGCCCAGACTCCGTTGCGATGGCAACGCCGCAGGTAGCGCCCGTGGTCTCGATGGCAAGGATCAGACTCATGGCGCCTGCTCCTCGTCGGGAATGGGAACATCGCCTAGGACGCGAACAAAATCAAGGAGCACCGACAACGCTTCTGAGGCACGCGCGAGTTGTACTTCGACGAACAATCGCTTGTCCTTTTGAATGAAGCGTGCGTTTTTCATGGACGTGATCACGGGAAGGAGAGCGGGGAATGCTTGTTCGTAGTAGGCTTTGTCGGATTCGGAAGGGAACTCGAGCAAGAGCTTCGTTTCTTTGAGGTTCACGCGGACAAGACCCAACGGCAGTGCCGAAATACGCAACCGCACCGCAAACAACAGTGCATCTGCTTCTGGAGGAAGCTCACCAAATCGATCCCGCATTTCTGCGAACACCGTGGTGATCTCTTCTTCTGTGTGCGAATTGTAGAGTCGACGATAAAACTCGTACCGATCTGTATCGGTAGGGATGTAGGACTTTGGTAGTAGTGCATCGCTGTCGAGCTCGATCGCAAGATCTTCGTTGATGAACGACGGTCGAGCATGCTTCGTTCCGGCAAAGAGTTGTGCGAATTCTTCGTGTCGCAATTCGGCGACGGCCTCTTCTAGGATCTTCTGATACAATTCAAATCCCATTTCCACAATGAAGCCACTCTGTTCACCACCAAGCAAATTTCCTGCTCCGCGAATCTCGAGATCGCGCATTGCAAGCTGGAAGCCGCTTCCGAGGTCTGTGAATTCTTCGAGTGCTTGGAGCCTGCGTAGTGCAACGCGCGTAAGCGTATGCGGCGGTGGGATCACTAAGAAGCAATACGCTTGGATGTTGGAACGGCCAACGCGACCTCGCAGCTGATACAATTCGGCGAGACCGAAGTTGTCGGCGTTGATCACGATTATGGTGTTGGCATTGGGAATGTCCAATCCAGACTCGATGATTTTAGTTGCGATCAGCACATCGAACGTTCGCTCTAGGAACCCTTCCATAACGTTCTCAAGTTGCTCGGTATCCATTTGACCATGGGCGATGGCGATGCGCAGCGAGGGAACGAGCATCTTGATTCGCATGAGGAGCTTTTCCATGTCGCCAATGCGGTCCGTAACCACGAATGCCTGGCCGGCGCGTTCCAATTCATGAAGGAGGGCCTCGCGCAGAACGTCGTCGTCCCACTGTAATATCTCTGTGCGAATGGGCAGTCGATTGCGATGTGCAGTTTCGATCACGCTTGAGTCGCGCGCACCGAGGATGGAGAAGTTGAGTGGACGTGGAATCGGCGTTGCCGTGAGCGTTAGTGTGTCGATGCTTGCGCGCATCGCGCGAAGCTTCTCTTT
>Ga0105044_10012874_pt1 | contig 11370 bp, 8 predicted proteins | sample MAT01_FD_78092 | JGI IMG/M metagenome (GOLD analysis project Ga0105044, IMG submission 78092) | Freshwater microbial communities from Lake Fryxell liftoff mats and glacier meltwater in Antarctica - MAT-01 | ecosystem: Environmental > Aquatic > Freshwater > Ice > Liftoff microbial mat | place... | reverse complement strand
TGGGCAGGTGGTGAAGCTCGACCTGAAGGAGCACGCGCCGCAGATGCGGGTGTTCAATCCCGACGGCACGGTGATCGAACCGACGCCCGCGCCACAGCAGGGCCCACCACCGCCAGTCCAGCCGGTCGCACCGACGGCAGCGTTGCCGAAGGATAAGTCAGCAGACAAGTAAGTCGGCCTCAGCGTCGCGGTGTTCCCGCGGCCACCAGCGCGGCGCCGGTCGCGGCCTCTTCACTGCGATCACTCAGTACCAACGGAATTCCGAGCTCCTGCTCCGCCATCGTGCGCAGCAGCGTCGAGCGACGCAGCGCATTGCCGCTGGCGACCACGCGCGTGCGGCCCTGACGTACGACAGTGGGGAGCAGATCGCGGGCGTTGGCGCTGATGCCGCGCGCGACGGCGCGGGCGATCTGGCCGAGTGAGCCGTTGCCGAGTCGTAGACCAGCGAGCGTACCGGTCAGCGCTCCGTCGTGGCGTTCTCCGAGCAAGTGCGGCGCAAATGTCAGCGCATCGTCGGCGGCAAGGCCGAGTTCATCAAGACGCGCGTACATCACGTCGAGCGGTGGCGCTGGCCGCCCAAGATCGACGATCCACGACGCGGCAGTTTCCGCCAACCAACGCCATGCGGCGCCACCGCAGAGCGGTGCGGCGACGAACAGATCGTGCTGCGAGTCATAGGGACGACGCTCCGCATGGCCGAGCGCGATCATCTGCGAACGCGGCACCACCGCAGCGAGTTGGCAGCCAGTGCCGAGGGTGAAGCCCAGGTCGTGCGCCGCATCGTGGAGCGTGGCGCGGATCGATGCCTGATTATCGCCGAGTGGTGCGTGCAACGTGATGCCAGCGTTTAAGCCGAGGTCGTTGGCGGACACGGGCGTGAGCAGCCCGATGACCGCCCCATGGCCGACTGCCGTCGGCAGCACCTTGGCATTTACGCCTGGGATCTCAGCGAGTCCGCCCCAGGCCGCGGCGTCCGTCGGATCGATCGGCGCGCGATCGAGCGCACCCCAACGCGCAGCAAGCAGGCCATGGATGGTGCTGGCACGTGCGACTGCGGGGATCTCGTTGCGACGTGCCCACCACGCGAGCGTGGCCATGCCGAAGCCGGTGTTCAGCGGTCGGCCGAGTGATGGCAGGAACGCGGGATCTTCCACCGCGCGTTTGTCCTGCCAGGTCACCAGCGGCGACAGTGGTTTGCTCGTCGCGTCGTGCAGCACCACGCCGTGCATCTGCCCGGTGAAGCCGATGCCGGCGATGCGCGCACGCAGATCGGCGGGGATGTCGCGCACCAGCGCTTCAGCGGTGGCGATGATGCGCTCGGCGTCCTGTTCGTGGCGACCGGTGCTCGTTGGCAGGTCCGCCGCGTGTGGTCGGCTGGCGGCGTGGAGCTGCACGCCGGCACGATCGACGATGGCGACCGCGACCTTGCCGGTACCGCAGTCGATGCCGAGGAAGGCGTCAGTCATGGTGGTGTCTTCCGTGGCACGGCCACATCGCCAAATGCAGGGAAGCTAAGCGCGTCCCGTGGGGACGCTGTGGTAATAGCCCGGCACTTCAGTGCCGGGGGCCATACACGTGGACGAGCCAGTCCCGGAGGGACGGCTGAAGCGCTGGTGATTTCAGCCGTCCCTCCGGGACTTGGCGGAATATACGGCTGTTCCCGGCACTGAAGTGCCGGGCTATTTCCATGCTGCCCCTCCGGGCCAGCGACGTCAGCGGCAGCTTTCCAGTATGGATACCTCGCTCGTAATCCGCTGCCCACGTCAAAACACCTGCAGGTTCATGCCCAGCACCGGCGCGGCGACCTTCAGCTCTTCAATATGATCGCCGTAGACGATCGCCGGGTGCTCGCGCGAAATGTTCTTCACGAAGCCCGGCAGATCGCGGAAGCGTAGGAGGACGCTCTTTTCGCAGTGTGGCATGCCCGCATGCTCACTGGTCTCGATCACCTCGCCAGCAGCGGCCAAGAGCGTCTTGCCATCGAACTTCACCTCGACCGCAGTGATGGGCCCAGGCGGCATCTTGCCGTCGACGCCGCAGCCGCGCCCATCGCGTTTGATTTCATAGGTGCCACCCCAGTCGCGCAGATCCACCGGACCACCGGCGACTTCGGGCGAAACCACACCGGCGAAACCGCAGTGCGCCAAGCGCCCGAGGTTGCTCCATTCGGACTTGGCGAAGCGCGAGGCATCGGGCGACAGCGGATCGCCGAAGTGCGCGCCGAGCGCGCCGACGTAGGACACCGGATAGAGGTTGCTCATGGTGCAGGTGCGACCGGTCAGGTGCGTCATCACGGCCATCGACGACAGGCAGCAGAAGTCACCATCGCACGCGGCGAGGTACCCTTCCTCACGCGCCAGCACCTGCGCCAGGCACGGCACGTCGCGATGGCCGCGTGGAATCAGATCGCCAAAACAGTTCACGCCGAAGCCAAGGGCCTTGGTTTCGACCAGCACTGTGCGAATGGCGAGCCAGGTTTTGATCGCGGTCATCAGGCCGGACTTCGACACGCCGTTCTCGCGGTAACGCGGTGAACGGGTCTTCCAGAACTCCAAGGCTTCGGCGTCGCTGATGCGCGCACCGTGCTCACGGATGGGATCAAGATCGTGGACCTGCACTGTGATGCCGAGCGCGCGTTCCATGTGCGCGCCGGCGGCGTGGGCGTTCCATGGAAAGTTCTGCACCCCGAACACGGCCAACGTGGCTCCGTTGAGTTGGCGTTTCACGGCAAATGCGCGCAGCAGCGCCAGACCGTGCCGGCGGCTGTCGACCAAGTGCACGGCGATGCCGAGGGATTCGAGCATGTCGCGCGCCGACCAGCGCCAGAAATCCGGCTCGTCGTATTCAGGGAGGCACCAGAACACCACCGGCAGCTTGCGGTCGACCAACGCCTGCGGATGGCTGTTCCACACCTCGGTGGGATACGCGGGAATCGACAACGGCAGGATGCCGTCGATGTCCGCGGGCAGTGAAGGCACCACGCGCTCCCAGTGTTGCGGATTCTCCACCACGATGGTCGGCGCGAGCGTAGCCACATCCGCGATGTCGGCAGCGACGCGAGCGAGATCCACCGACGGCGTACCCGCGCTGGCCTGAATCGGTTGCAGGCGCGCCTTCGGTCGCACCAGGTGTGCAGCCGGAGTGACAGCCAGATGTCGGAGGGTGGCGCATGCGCTCATGGTGAGGTCCTCGGGACGGAAGTGGAGCCGCGCACCATCAGGCGCGCGGTCAGCAGCAGTCGTTCACTCGATGGCGCGGTCGCGGGTTCGAGCAGGGTGGCGAGTTGCGCACCGATGCCGTCAGCCACCAAGCGGATGGTCGACAGCCCTGGGCTGACGTTGGCGAACTCCGCCTGATCGTCGAATCCTACCAGTGACACATCGCGCGGCACCGCGAGGCCGGCTTCGCGCAGCGCCAGCAACGCGCCGAGCGCCATGCGGTCGCTGACGCAGAAGATGGCGGTCGGACGCGAGCCCTTGGCGAGTTGCGCCGCCACCAAACGATGAGCATCAGCGACGGTGAAGTTGCCTTCGCCCCAGCGTTCGATCTTCGCGCTGCGCTGGGCGGTGCTGAGGAAACCCGCGATACGTGCTTCGCTATGCGGATCGCCAGCGATGCCGGCCACCAGTGCCACATGACGATGGCCCTGACCAAGCAGGAACTCCGCCGCCAAACGTCCACCGCCGTGTTGGTCGCCGTCAATCTGGATGGCGGTGAGGCCGTCGATCATGCGTCCGAGCATCACCGGTTGCACCCCGGCCTTGGCGGCGGCCTGCGCGAGCTTCTTCGCCTGCGCGTCGAAACCGTGGTTCACCGGGATCACCACCGCACTCGCGCTCAGCAGTTCGGCGGTCGCTTCATCCGGCAGGCGCGTGTCGATCGACGCCGTCCAGCCCTGCACCGCGAGCGCCTCCATCAACGGATGCAGCACGCTGCCACCCAGGCCGCGATCATCCATGCGCACGAGGTCTTCAAAATGCAGCACGTGCAGGCGCGGTGGACCACGGCGGCGCGTCGGGCGTTGGTAACCCTGTTTGTCGGCCACCGCCTTGATGCGTTCGGCAGTGTCCTGCGACAGACCGTAATCCTTGTGCCGCCCGCTGAGCACAAGCGACACGGCGGCGGTACTGACCCCCGCGGCCTTGGCGACGGAGGCGAGGGACGGGGGACTTTTAATGGAGAGTTTGCGGCGGGCCATGATTGCCCTTCTAAAGTTTAGCTAAACGTTAGCAAGCCATCGCCGGTAGTACGTGCGACGGCTGTCCCCTGGGAGCGCCGAGCACCAGCTCGGCATTCGTGAAGCTGCCGAGCTGGTGCGACGCTCCCAGGAAAAGTCACCACGTTGGAGGAATCCCATGCGCCACCTCTTGTTCCTGCTGCTGACCACCCTCATAGGATTCTTGCCGCTCAAAGCCGGCGAAGCCCCACGCTGGGCGCAGATGGACTACGGCCCGACCATGGGCTGCTCGCTTCAGATCGGCACCGAGTACGTCCTGCGCGCGCTAATCGTGCGCCTCGACAAAGAAAAGCAGACCTACGTCGCCTACGATCTGGAAACCATGCGCATCGCCGCGATGTGGACCGGCGGCTTCATCGACGGCAACGGCGTGATCTTCAAAGGAGAGCACCACACGCAGCCGAAGCCGGTCGGCACGATGCTGTGGAGCAATCCAGTCGGACCTAGTTGGGCGAACAAGGATGGCAGCTTCGCGGATCCACGGCCACAGTACGTGGCGAAGTACAATGTGCCGCAGGGTGGCAGCGAGTTGACGCGTGAGGGCCAGCCGATGCCGAAGGAGTGGGTGCAGTACCGGGGCCATTACCTGACGGAGGAGGGCGTGGTGTTGTCCTATATGGTCCAGGGATTCGAGACGTTGGAGCTGCCGATGCTGACCAAGGGAGGCAATCTGCACCGTCGCTTCGAGATCAAGCGCGGCGGGCAAGAGATGCGGGTGATACTGGCGCCCAAGGGGATTCCCTGCTCCATGGTCGGCAATGGCCGGATCGAGACCGTTGGCGACCAGCAGGTGGCGCTGCTCGGTAGCCTGGGGGATTTCTCGAATGGAAATGAACAACTGCGGGTCACCTACGGCGCACAGTCTGAGGCGGGAATACGCAGCGGCATGTTGAGCACGTCGTTGAAAAGACAGCGCATCTGGTGGCCCGAAACCATCACTACGCAGACAGTCGCCGGCACCGGCGACGGCGCCTACGTCGTCGACACCATCACCGCCCCCGACGACAACCCGTGGAAGTCGTGGATGCGTTTCGGCGGCGTCGACTTCTTCCCCGACGGCAAACGCGCGGCGCTGTGTACCTGGAGCGGCGACGTGTGGATCGTCAGCGGCCTCGACGACACGACGTTGACGTGGAAACGTTACGCCACCGGTTTGCAGGAACCGCTCGGTCTGGTCATCACCGACGACGGCATCGTGCTGACGTGCCGCAACGCCATCATGCGCCTGCATGATCTGAACAACGACGGCGAGGCGGATTTCTACGAGGCCTTCAACACCGACATCCACCTGACGCGCCAGTTCCATGAGTTCGCGCTCGATCTGACTCGCGATAAAGCCGGCAACTTTTACTTCGCCAAAGGCGCAACGCCTGGGCGCGGTGGTCCGAACTTCGATCTGTGGTCGCTCCACAATGGCGGCTTCTTCCGCCTGTCCCCGGACGGCAAGAAACTCGACGTGGTTGCTCGTGGTTTGCGTGCGCCCAACGGCATCGGCATCGGCCCCAATGGGGAGATGACCACCGGCGACAACCAGGGCTCGTGGGTGCCGGTGTGTCCACTCAATCGCATCCGTGCGGGTGGTTTCGTCGGTATTCCCGACGGCGTTCCGGTTGATGTGAAGCCGACGAAACGTGATCCGCCGATCATCTGGATGCCGATGGATGTCGATAACAGCAGCGGTTGCCAGGTGTGGGCGCCCGATGATCGCTGGGGTCCGTTCGCCGGGCGCATGCTGCACCTGTCGTACGGCAAGTCGTCGCTCTTCAGCGTCATGACCCAGGAAATCGGCGACGTGATGCAGGGCGCGCTGACCAAGTTCCCGCTGACGTTTGCCACCGGCATCATGCGCGCGCGCTTCAATCCCGCCGATGGCCAGCTCTACGTCTGCGGCCTGCGCGGCTGGCAGACCAACGGCGCACGTGACGGCGCGTTCCAGCGCGTGCGCTACACGGGCAAGCCGGTGGTGATGGCGAGCGGTTACGCCGTGACCAAGGACGGCATCGACCTGACGTTCAGCCAACCGCTCGACAAGACCGAGGCAGAGAACGTCGACAACTGGGCGCTCCAGCAGTTCAATGTCCTGTGGAGCGCCAAGTACGGATCGCCGGAAATCTCCGTCGCCGATCCGACCAAGTATGCGCGCGATACCGTCACCGTTGCCAAGGCCACGCTCAAGGCCGATGGCAAGACCGTGTCGCTGACGATCCCCGGCATCCAGCCGGTGAACTGCATGGTGATCAAACCGCGCATCGCCACGGCGGACGGCACGGTGATCACCGCGCACATCAACGCGACGATCAACGTGGTGCCGTAACAGATCGCGGAGTCATTTCGCGAAGCTGAGCACGCCGTTGCTGAGTGCGATGCGTTGCTCGCCGAGCTCCAGGTGATCCTCCACCACCTGCGCCGTCGGGTGCTGTCCCTTGGTGAGGGTGATGATGGCGAGCTCGTTGTCGCCGAGCTTTACCAACGCGGTGTTCAGCGCGCCTTTGCTGCCAGCTTTCAAGCGGCGGACGCCGGTGCCCGCGATGACGATCAGCGCGTCGGCGCCGCTCGTTTTACTGAAATCGACGCCGAGTGATCCATTGGCGGTGTTGGCCACGCCGCCGTGCGCTCCAGTGGTGAAGGTGGTGTATTTGCCGGCGAAGGTGCCGGCCGGCAGCGTTACGCGCTCACCGAGTCCCCACACGATCACGTCGCCGCCGGGCACCTTATGGTAACCCTTGTGGCCGAGCGGCAGTGCTGAGATCACGATGTCGTCCTGGTCCTGCCAGCGATTGCGGAACAGGAACAAGCCCCAGCGTTCATCGACCACCATGCGCGGCAGCACCTCGCCTGGATTGCGCTCCACGATGTCGAGCGGCCAGTTGATGAAGGCCAGCACCGCACGGTGCGGATAGCTGACGGCGTCGTAATCCGGCTCCACGGGACAGAGGCCGTGCCGATAGGTCCACAGCAGCACCGGCTTCAGCTCCGCCGGCGCGATGCCGAAACCTTGCGCGAACAGTCCCGAGCCGGATGAGCCGGCGCGACTGTAGACATTGTGCGGGTACGGGCCGCGATCGGGGAAACTCGGCCAGCCATTGGCGGGGTTGGTCAACTTGGCCTCGGCCAGGGCCTTGGCCTTCTCGGGATAGGCGGCGGCCCCAGGATTGCCGATGGTCAGCATCGACCACTTGAGCAACAGCCACTGCACGTCTTCGCGTCCGCTGACAAAATCCTTGCCGCCGGCGATGCGCCACGCCTGCAGCGCGGGAACATAGGCGGTGTCGGTGGTGATCGTCCCAGGGCCGTCACCTTCTGCGTATTGGCCGCGATTGCCGAAGCCGCCGGTGATAGCGATGGTGGTGTTCTTTTCGCTGCTGGTGAGGTAGCGCTCAATCAGCGCGGCGTCCTCGGCGCCATCGACGCCCGCGTCACCACGGATGGCGAGCAGTGCCAAGGTCACGCCGCCGACTTGGCCGGCGTAGTGGTTGGAAAACGGCGGCATGTGCACTTTGGTCGCCATCACGTCGAGCGTCTGCTGACCGCCACCATCACGCTTGGTCGGGCCGCCGTCGTAGTGCAGCAGTGCCTGCGCGACCTGTTGCCGGAACGCCGCATCCCAACCGTCGTAGCACAGGTCATAGGCCATCGCGATGGCGCCGACGGATGGGCCTGCGCGCAGGAAGCCCCCTGGGCTTTTCCACGAATAGCGGTCATCACGATCGCGTTGACCGGCAAAGATCTTTTCCACCGCCTGGCGAGCGAGATCGGCATAACGCTGCTCCTGCGTCAGTTGCCACAGCAGGCCATAGCCCGCCGGATGCCACAGGGTGAAGGCGCCGATCGGCAGATCCTTGGTCGCATCCTGATAGGCCTCGGTCGACGCCTGGTATGCGCTCGGCAGCGCGGTGCCGTCATTGCCAAGCAGGATACGCAAACGTCCCAGGATGGCCTTGCCCGCTGCGGTTTCCGCGCGTTGGCGCAAGGCCGGCAGGTCGCCACGGCGGAAGAACAACCGCGGGTGTTCGCCCGCTGTTGGCGCGATGAAACCAGGCACGGCTTGCGGCCAGGGCGCTGATTCCCCGGCGGCCACCGGTGCCAGTGCCAGCGCCACCAACAGACAACAACGCAGTATCGTTCCGCAGTGCATGGGCATGGTCCTCGCCTCCTGTCGTTGCGACTCCGAAGTCTATGCGTCCTGAGTGGTCGAGTTGGCGGTCGCAGTCCAATCGCGGTCACCGGTGGAGAAAACCTGGGGTTCCGGGGCCCTCATTCTATCCAACGGTGAGCAGCACCGATGTGACCAGCACGAAAACTGGATTCACAGGATGAAGCTAACACCCCCAGAAGACCTCAGGGCTCAGCAATCAGTACGTAGCCGAGGTCCTCAGCTACGTCCGTGGATCGTTCCGGGAACAGCGCCATGCCGGTGACGCCGGAGCAGGTCGCCGCCGAACGCGCCACCACCGCCGAACGCGCCGCCACCGCCGGGCGTGCGACACCGTGGACCGCCGCTGATCTGGGATGCTAAGAGGTGATGGAACGTCCGAGTGCGCGCGACACCTTGGGCCCACCGCCATCGGGCGGCAGTCCTGGGAGCCCATCATGCGTGCACGTCTGCGTCCTGCCTTGTTGTCCCTGCTGGTGATCGCCGGAGCGATCGCGCTGGGTGGATGCAAAAAGACGGAGCTGGAAGAAGGCAGCACGCTGATCATCGATGATGATCGCACGACCGGTGCAACCATCACGGTATTCTACGCCCTTGGCAGCGGGACGCCGCTGTCGACCACCGTCACCTTGGGCGGCAGCACCGTGCTCATCGTGGCCAGCGGTACCTACACGATCACTTTCGATGACGATGGAACCGCCGGCGTCTCTGCCGGGGATACGGTGCAGATCGGGGTCGTGGTCCAGACCAACAAATCGACCACCGTGGAATATGCCGGCGCCGACGACACGGGCGTGATCGGCCCGAATCTCCACGCCAACGGCTGAATCCCGGCGATCCGGCACCCAGTTTCCCCCGCCGTCCCTGGGCATACAACCCTGGGCATGGACTTCCCGGAAACTCGCTGGTCGCTCATCGGTCGTCTGGCGGAACAGCCGGATCAAGTTGCGGTGGTGATGGAGTTGTACGCCGACCCGGTCGGGCGTTACCTGCGTCACAAGTTCTCCGCCGAGAAGGGCGGTGCCCGCCTCGACGATGTGGTACAGGAGGTCCTGGTCTATTTGATGGAGCACCCGGAGCTCCTCGCCCGCGCCAAGCCCGGTGAGATCGAAGCCGGCCAAGCCAGTCGCTTCCGCTACTTCATCATGACGCTGGCGTACAATGCCGCGCGCAACGCCCTGCGTCGCCACACGCACGGTCGCGAGATGAACGCCGCCATGGGTGAAGACGGTGAGACCACCGTCGCCGAAGCCCTCGCCATCGCGCGTCAGCCGACCAACGAAGCAGTGCTCGCCATGGACCGCGCGTGGGCCGAGTCAGTGCTCGCCGCCGCGTGGCGCGATATCACGGCGTGGGCTGATGACGGCACGCTGGAAGCCGAGATCCCGCGCATCCTGCGCGAGAACCTCATGGATGGCCGCAACCTGCGCGACATCTGCGCCGACCTCGACATGCCGCTCGCGACCTGTCATCGGCGTCTGGCGCGTGGACGGACGTATTTGCAGAAGGCGATTGCTGATCGGCTACGTCAGGCCGGGGAAATCAATCTGACTGAGGATGGTTCGGCGGCGTGCGAAGTGCTGCTTGGGGCGCTGCGGGCGTGAGGGTTTTCAGATGAAGCGACCCCAGGCATTTTCACCCTTTAGGCAGGCCGTGAGCCAGGATATCCGTTCGCAGGAACGGATATCACGGGGTTATTCGTTCTTGCCAACGTATAAGCCATGTTGGATGCCAATGTGACTTCTGCGGCGGAATTACTCAGCAACTACATTCGGCGCATCATTTCAGATTTGCCAAATGAACTCCAATATCTGGCCGATGAGATCAGTGAAGTCGTGCGTTGCCCCGACGTTGGAAGCTGGGGATTGAAGGGGCCCGGCGATGGCTGGTCGTTTCTCTGCGATGTCGGCCTACCCCAATCATGCCCGACAATGATCGACCTGAGCGTTGATGTCCGTGACTTGGGGGAATGCGTACAGATTGGTACCAACAACTATGGTGATCCCGTGTGCATTGAGAAGACCAGTGGTGTAGTGGTTTACTTTGAGAACGAAGGCGGCCACAAACGGCACCAGATCAACAAGAGCGCTTTGGCATTTTTTTGTTCCATTTGCGCTTACGACCATCGAGCATTAATGGCAACGCGGGCAACGATCCGGGCACTGGATCCAGCCGCTGTCAGTGATGGGCAATGGTGGCACAACGCAACATCATGACGATATAAAGGCGCGGAGAATTCAGTCGTTCCGATGAGTAATGGTTCCTCGTCGTTCGCGGTGGAAACGCTCCAGGGCCAAGACGAATGGAGATGCCTGTGTTTGGCGCCCCGCCAGGGACGCCATGGAAATAGCCCGGCACTTCAGTGCTGGGAATAGGGCGTCTATTATCAACCGAGTCCCGGAGGGACGGCTGAAATTTCCAGGAATTTCAGCCGTCCCTCCAGGACTCTGGATGTTCTTCGTCCCGATTCCCAGCACTGAAGTGCTGGGCTATTTTCATGGCATCCCGCCGGGATGCTGAAGCCCGACCACCAATCGATTGGCGAAAACATCCACCACGAACGACGAGGAGTCTGAGGAACACCGGATGGCGCACGTAGCTGAGGTTGCTTTCCCGCGTAACTTGAAAAGGAAGAAGGACTGACATGGAGGACCGGAGTACCGGAGGAGAAACCCATTCTCTCCTCCGGTGCTCCGGTCCTCCATGTCAGTCGATCTGTTTCTTCGCCAAGCGCGCGCGGTTCACAACGCCGCGTTGCGCGGCACCAACGGTCCGGAGCGCGGCGGCACGTTGGCGACCGCGACGCCGGCTTCGACCAGTGCCTTGACGCCACGGTGCATCGGGTGGCCGTGGTTGGCCAAGTGGAATTGCAGGATATCTGCGCGCCCGCAGTCATCGATCAGCGCCTGCGCCTGCGCCAGCCGTCCGCTGCGCGCCATGCCGACGGCGGCGAGGACCATCACTTCCAGGTGCTCGGGAT
>Ga0105044_10012873_pt1 | contig 11370 bp, 7 predicted proteins | sample MAT01_FD_78092 | JGI IMG/M metagenome (GOLD analysis project Ga0105044, IMG submission 78092) | Freshwater microbial communities from Lake Fryxell liftoff mats and glacier meltwater in Antarctica - MAT-01 | ecosystem: Environmental > Aquatic > Freshwater > Ice > Liftoff microbial mat | place... | reverse complement strand
GCGGCCGGAGCCTTTACTTCGATCAATTCAACTTCAAACACCAATGTTGCGTTTGCGCCGATCGTTGGCGGGCTGCCGCGATCGCCATACGCCAGGCTGCCTGGGATCCAGAACTTATACTTGGAGCCGGCTTTCATCAGTTGCAAGCCTTCGGTCCAGCCTGCGATCACACCATTGAGTGGGAATTCGGCGGGTTGATTGCGCTTGTAGCTTGAATCGAACTCGGTGCCGTCAAGCAAGGTGCCACGGTAGTGCACTTTTACGGTGTCGGTTGCCTTTGGCGTGGTGCCTTTGCCTTCGGTCATCACTAGATACTGGATACCGCTTGCGGTGGTTTTGATGCCAGGTTTGCCTTTATTTGCCGCCATAAACTTGGTGCCTTCACCGGCGTTCTTTTCACCGGCGATTTTGGCGGCAGCAGTCGCTTTTTCGGTCATTTTTTGCGAAAACGCTTGCAGGACGGCACCCGCTTCTTCTTGCTTCAGCGAGGTCGGTGTGCCGTTGGCGGCTGCAGTCAAACCTTTCATCAGCACGGTGAGATCGATCTCGCTGCCCAAATCAGGAATTTGCTTTAGGCTTTGGCCCATATTCATACCGATGGCATAAGACACTTTGTCTTTTTCGGTCGTCAGCGTTTGCGCGAGTGCGCTGGTGCTCAGGGCAATAGCTGCTGCAAGCACAGCCAAATTCATAAACTTCATGGTGTTTCCTTCAAAGGGTTGATAAAACTGTTATAGGGGAATGCGGTGCGGCAAGTATCGCGCAAAGGTTTAAAAGAACGACAAAACAACAGAACGCGCCCTGACCGTGGAAAAGGCGAAAAGTTCAAAATCAATAACGCGGGCCGTATTCTCCACCACATGATACGTGCGAACAACCTTTCACTGCGACGCGGTGACAAATTACTATTTTCGAAAGCCGACTTTACGGTGTTTCCAGGCCAAAAGATGGCTGTTGTGGGCCGTAATGGCTGCGGCAAGTCATCTATGTTTCAGGTTTTTTTGAACGGGCTTGAGGCAGACCGGGGCGATTTGGATTACCCAAAGTCCTGGCGTATGGCCTCAGTCGCACAATCTGTGCCGGATAGCCCCGACAGCGCACTCAACTTCGTCATGCAGGCCGACACCGAGCTTTCTAGGCTTGAAGCGGCTTTGTCAGAAACCCATGACGGTAATGAACTGGCGCATTTGACCCACGATTTCGAAGAAGCAGGCGGCTATACCTGGGAGGCACGCGCTTCAAAGCTGCTCGATGGCCTCGGATTTCCGTTTTCGGATCAAAAGCGGCCGGTACATGATTTTTCTGGCGGCTGGCGCATGCGCTTAGCACTTGCACGTGCACTGTTAGCGCCGTCTGATTTGTTGCTGCTGGACGAACCGACCAATCACTTAGATTTAGATACCTTACTTTGGCTAGAAGAGTGGCTAAAGCGCTATACCGGCACGCTTCTAGTGATCAGTCACGACCGCGAGTTTCTAGATTCGGTGTGTACGCAGACACTGCATTTAGACGGCGAGACCGCGACTTTGTATCAAGGCAACTACACCAGTTTTGCGCGCCAAAGGCATGAACGCCGGGTGTTAGCAGCGTCCAACGCGGCTGCAGTAGACCGTAGACGTGCACAGCTGCAGAGCTTTGTTGATCGTTTCAAAGCCACGGCGAGTAAAGCGCGGCAAGCACAGAGCCGTATCAAAATGCTGGAGCGCTTGGAGTCCTGCCCGGTTCCGGCCGAAGAACGCGAGTTTGAGCTGGCATTGCCGGAGCCTACGCGCATGCCCGGCACACTGCTGGCATTGGCTGATGCCTCAGCAGGCTACACCACGCCGATTTTTGAGCACGCCAAAATCACCATTGGCCCGAACGAACGCATCGGCTTATTGGGCCGCAATGGCGCAGGAAAATCCACGCTAATGAAATTATTGGCGGGTGTATTGCCGGTATTGGCAGGCACGCGCACAACCGCGAAAGATACGCTGATCGGTTATTTCGCCCAACATCAGGTCGAAGATCTAGACCCACGCATGACGCCAATGGAGCTTTTGCGCGAGCTCGCACCCGAAACAGGCGAGCAAATTCGCCGGGATTGGCTCGGGAAATTCGCTTTTTCCGGTGAAATGGCCACGACCGCCTGCGGGCCACGTTCGGGTGGCGAAAAGGCGCGTTTGGCGCTGGCGCTATTGCTCTGGCGTAAGCCGAATTTATTGTTATTGGATGAACCTACCAATCACCTTGACCTAGCGATGCGCCAAGCGCTAGCCGAGGCGATTTCGGACTTCCCTGGTGCCGTGGTATTGGTCAGCCATGATCGTGCGCTCCTTTCTGCCAGCTGCGATCAATTTTATCGTGTGCACGATGGTGAAATTGAGCTTTATAACGGCGATTTGGACGATTATGCATCTTGGTTGAGCCAGCAAAAGTCGAAGGAAAAGGCGGGTGCCAAAGCCGATGCCAAAACCGGCACTAAGGGCAACAATAAGGCCGCAGACAAACCTGCGAAAGCGCATGCAGAACGCAGCAGCCTGCAGGCAACTTTAAGTAAATGCGAAAACGATGTTGCACGCGCCACTAAAGAGCTAGAAAAGCGCGACAACGAATTGACGCAAGCCAGTCACAACGCCGTGCCCGATCGCCATCGCCTAGCCCAGCTGATGAACAAGCAAGCGGAGGCGAAACGCAATTTGGCTGCAGCCGAGGAAGCGTGGTTGGTTGCCGCAGCTGCAGTAGAAAGCTAATCGCTTACCGCAACAACTAATTTCGCTAAATTTCGCGCCGTTTAGCCATTTAGATAAAATATTTGGCAACTATGCGTTGTTTTACAATGGCACAAGCCATGCAAGGGAATTGCTTTGATTTATTCGACGCGAAATGAACTTTTTAGAGATTAATGGTGCTCAAGGTGAAGGTGGCGGGCAAATTCTGCGCTCATCTTTAAGCCTTTCGATGCTCAGCGGACGGCCGATAATTATCCAAAATATTCGCGCTGGGCGAAGTAAACCCGGACTGATGCGCCAACATTTGGTGTGCGTGCAAGCAGCGCGTGCTATTTCGGGAGCTGTAGTTACCGGTGCCGAGCTAGGCAGTACTGAACTTAGCTTCATTCCGGGTGAAATCACCGGCGGCGAATACAGCTTTGCGATTGGATCGGCCGGGTCAACAATGTTGGTCTTACAAACGATTCTGCCCGCGATGCTGCAAATGTCCGGTGCCTGCCGGGTTAGCTTAACGGGCGGCACGCACAATCCTTTGGCGCCTTCGGCAGATTTCTTCAAAGCCTGCTTCTTGCCGCAATTGCACGCAATTGGTGCCAATGTGCGCTTCGAAATCGACGTACTAGGACTATATCCAGCGGGCGGTGGCGGCGTGACACTGGCAACTGATCCGCTGATTGCTGGAACCCAGCTGGCGCCGCTATCACTGATGCAGCGCAGCGGCTGTGCACGATTCAGCGCCCATGCGATCGTTGCGGGCGTACCAGATCACGTCGCGGAGCGCGAATTGGCTTGGCTGCGTGAGAACTATTCTGCTGGCAAAGCTAAGCACGCTTTGCCGATAGCGTCGTTACGCAGTACGCAGGCACACCATACCGGCCCAGGCAACGTTTTATGCGCAGGCATTAGCTTCGACAACGTATGCGAGCAAGTAACACAATTTGGCTCGCGTGGAACCAGCGCGGAAGACGTTGCGAAGGCCGCACGCGACGGCTTAGCGCGCTATTTGCGCTCGGGTGCTGTCGTTGGTGAGCACTTAGCCGATCAACTTTTGTTGCCAATGCTGATCGCGGGTGGCGGTGAATTTATTTGCGCAGAGCCCAGTCTACATTTGCGCACCAATGCCAATGTTATAGAGGCTTTTGGCGTAGCAAAGATCAATATTGAGCGCATTGAAAATCCTCAAGCGACTGCGCCTGTGCTTTGGCGGGTAGCCGTTCATGTCTAGACTTCACGGCTTGTTGAGCATCAGGGCCGAACTATAAATCCGGCCCTCTGGCCTAGGCCGGAAACAGGGTGCATTCGTGTAAAACTCATTGTCCTGCTCAGGCCACCAACCCGGAATACCTGACAACGGCAAAGTGGATAGCAATTTTGGATCGGCACTTACGGTGTTAGAAGCCAGCGCCGCAGCGACAATGGTGTCTAAGGCCGCATCTTTTTCAGCATTAGAAAGCAAAAAATAGCTTGCGTCCGCCACGATCCAAACCACTTTTGCGGCCACTAGCTTATGCGGGGCGTGCATCAACTCGAAAATTGCATGACCGAAAACCCGTGCTTCTATCGCTGGGCGAGTCGCTGAGCCAAAAGCAGGGCCAGCGCTATTTTGCCAGTGCTGCGCGGTGCTCCATGCGAAGTTATTGTCAAAAAAAAGCGATTGCCAAGCGTGTGCATCAATTAGAGCGAGCAAATCGGAGTGCGTAGCAACCACCCAGGCACCCGCTTCGTCCAAATGCGTAACGGCCTGCTGATGGCGCGAGCGCACTTTCGTTCCGTGTTGGGCGATGCCGTGCAAATGGATCGCATTAATCGCAAGTTTCACTTTTGGGAAACGCAACCACATCAGCGCCGAATAGAAATCATGCAAACTTGCTACACGGGTAGCGATCTCACCTCGATCCGCAATACGCTGCTCAAAACTCAGGCCATCGCTCAGCAATTCCTTATCTTGTTCAACAAATGTCAGCGTCTTGCTACCGCTCGGCTTCAATACCTTTAGCAGCGCCGCATTTAGCACCGCCAGTTCAGTCCAATTTGCCCCTAAAGCTAGGCGCAAGTGCGCAATCTGATCGAATGGTGCGCAGCTAAAATCGACTTCCGACATCACTGGATATAGCTCGTAGCAGGATTATTGATTGAACAATTACAGTCAAAATTCAAAGATTCTAAACTCGCGGGCATTGGCAGCTCCAAATTCTGACGTTTGAACCCAGACGCGATCACTGGGCGCAGAAGTCTATCGCACGCGGCACGAACACTACATTAAGTGAATTATGTCTTATATCGCCACATAATGCGCGCATCCGCCACTTTCAGCGCGGTGGATTTGGGCGCAACCTTCACTGGCAGTCTGCTTTGACTGCGAACCGGAGAATTCAAATGCGTATTTCCCAACTATTAGCGTCAGCCGCCCTGGCATCTTTCACATGTCTAAGCCTCGCACAAAATGACATGGACACCGTGATTGATGACGGCCCAAGCTGGACCGCCGGTGGACACTACACTGCGGAATTAGATATAAGTGCAAACACATTAACGTTGCTTCCGCTTAACGGGGCCGATCAAGTAATTGGTTTAGCAACCTCCAGCACACCGATTGATTTAAGTCCTGGCATCTACATAATTGATGAAAGTGCGGCAGGGTTCAATCTGATCAGCACCCACCCGGAGGGCGTTGCCTCTGATGCCTTCGAGAGCCGGCAAATTATTGCTGGCAGCGAGACTAATTCATCGGCTTTAAGACTTAGCGCGCAAGCGTATGCGGTACTGAGCGATGCTGATGCAGGTGCAATTTATATTCATTAGAAGTTGAAACATTTTATTGGACTGGAACAACTGCGGCGGAATTTGCGGCGTCAGCGCTGCGCCGCTGCAGAAACCGTCGAGTTTAAAACGTTTTCTTTTTTGACCTTAACCCCATTTGCCAATTACGTCCGTTTTTAGACTTTGAAGCCACCCAATCGGGTGGCCTGATCAAAGGAAAATAAATGAACGTCAAAACTCCTAGCGCCGTTAAAACCCCTAGCGCCGTTAAAACTTTTTGCGCAGCGCTTGCGCTGGTCGCAACCAGCGCCGCACAAGCCGGAACAGTCCTAGATATCGAGGTTCTTGCCCGTCCTGGCTATGGCTCGGCGCTTCTACCGAGCTATTGGTTCCAGGGTCAGAACTATGTTGAAGGGCGTCAAAACCAAGAATTTCGCGTACGTCTGCGAAATAAGAGCGCACAACGCGTTCTAGCAGTGCTGAGCGTTGATGGCGTGAACGCTATTTCAGGTGAAACGGCGGGTTTGAACCAAGCCGGATACGTGCTTGCACCGTATCAAACCCTTGACGTCGATGGCTGGCGCAAATCAAATGCTAAAACTGCAGCGTTTTATTTCACCCATATTTCAGACGCCTATGCTGCACGTACCGGTCGACCGGATAACGTAGGCGTGATTGGCGCAGCCGTATTTCGGGAGATGCGCTATCAATATGGATATTCACAAGACCAGGAATATGATGAATATTCACGCAGCGATGGCGAATCGCGTCAAAAATCAACTGGAGCAGCGCCTGCACCGGGGCGCGCGCCTGCTGCGGGTGAACTTGCACGTTCCGAAAGCAAATCATACGGTCAGGCGGATTCCGCCGGCGCACCGATGGGAACTGGACACGGTAGGCAAGAGTATCGACCAAGCGTCAATGTTGCATTTGAACGCGAAGCCAGTGTCTTTGAAGTGCTCAACGTACGCTACGACAGCCGCGCCAACTTAATTGCCCAGGGCGTGATTCCGCAGCGCGGATACTATCAACCAACGGTGCCGCAAGCGTTCCCACAGGGCGGCTTTGTACCGGATCCAGGCTACGCAATGCCATACCGTGGTGGGCGTAGATACTAATCAAGTACGTTTTCAGGGATAAAAAAACGCCGGGTTACCGGCGTTTTTTATCTTGGGTTGACGAATATCGCTTACGCGATTCGCTGCAAGAGTTCCTTCGCTTCATTGCGCTGCATGTCAGAACCCTCGCCTAGCACTTCTTCTAACATGCTGCGCGCACCGTCTGGGTCGCCCATATCCAGATAAGCGCGTGCCAAATCTAATTTTGTGCCCACTGCGTCATCACCAATCATGAAATCATCTGAGCCCATATCAGCCGAATTATCAAGAGGTGCGGGGATTACATCGCCTAGAGAAATATCACCGACGTTGAATGCAGGTGCCGCAGCCGATGCAACATCAACCTCAGGAGCTTTTACCGGCGCGTCGAAGCTGAAATCAAAGTTGAAATCATCTTTTGGCGATTCAACTTGCGCGGTCGCAGACTGGGCCGAAAAATCTGACCTGATTGGATCAATCACTTTTGTGGGGCTGTCTAGATCCAGATCGAAACTAAAATCTGCAGGCGCCTCAGAAACAAACGGTTTCGCAACAATCGTGGCACCTAAGTCCGCATTCGGTGTGCTGCTATCTTCAAATGCGCCCAAGTCAAGCGAACCTAAAGGTTCATCGTGGAAAGCGGGCGTGCTATCAAACTCGGATACATTGTTGTAAGCGGGCGTCGAATCAAAAGCTGGAGCTGCATCATAAGCCTGCGCGCCGTTATAAGCGTGGGACGATGGCAAGTCTAGCGAACCTGAATTTACTGGAAAAAGGGTGCTGCCAGGAACCAGCTGCAGCCCCATGGTTCGGGCTTCTTGCCACTGCGGTGCCTCTTGATCGAGGACAAAACCAAACATAGTAGATGCTGCCTCCTCAAAGTTTGCAACATCTTGGCGGCTGTAATAGAGGCGTAGTAAATCCAAATGCGCCCACAAATCTTGTGGGTCAGACGCTATCGCGGCGCGGATACGCGCTTCATCTTCGTCATGCAAAGCGAAATCCGTCGACGTGGCTGCTGCCATGCTTGGAATGCCGAAGTTAACGTCAGCATCGCCAAACGCAGGCGCTGCTTGCTTGATCTGCGCTGGCTTTTTCTTCCGGCCTAACAACAAAGCCAAACCACCCAATACTCCGGCACCCGCGACACCCCAGGTAATCGGATTCATGTACCAAGGCTTGTCGGCTATAACCGGCTCGATCGCAGCTTCAGACACCGGCTCAGACGCTGGTTCTGTAGCTGGCACTGAGCTAGTATCTTCTGTTGCGGCGACCGGGGTTGGATCTATAGGTGTCACCGTAGTGCCATCTGCAGGGGCAGCATTTGGATCTGAATTAACTTCGCCAGAAGCCATATCTGGGGATGTTGTCGAAGTTGTATCAGTCGGCGTATCACCCCAAATATCGGCCGCATCCCCTGATTTAATATTGGTACCATCGGCCCCTGCATCAGGTGTATTGGCCGCTACAGCGGAGTCCGTTGCCGAAGGTTCTGTCACCGCCGCCGCTACTACAGGCGTCGTTACTACAGGCGTCGTTTCTAAAGGGGTCGTAACCACCGGCACAGCTTCAACTTGTGCCGCTGCAGCAACCGCTGCCGCCGCAGCTACGTCAGCAGCGGTTTTGCGCGCAGCTTCTAACTGCTTGGTTATTTGCGCGAGCTCTTGATTTTTCAGAGTGACCACGCGTTCGTTGTCCGCTGCCAGCTTTTCTAATTCTGTAACGCGCGCGCGCAAGTCACTGGCTTCGCGCTCACGACTAACCAACTCCTCGCGTACGCGCGCCGTCTCCGCATTTGCGGCGCTAATTGCTTTGCCATTGTCGCCAGATTTTGGTGGCACGAGCTCAAGGCGTGCGCCATTATTTGGTGTGGAATAACTCGTTGAAGCGGAGGTGCTTACACCTGGGTCGGCGACAACTGCAGATTGTTGTGCGCTGCTCGTTTGATAGCTGCGCCAAAGCGAATTTTGGTCAGCGACAGCTTTACTCGCTTCTGCCATGGAGACTTTGTTTACGTCAGATGCGCTCGGCATGCGCAAAATCTGTCCTTTTTTCAGTGCGTTTACATTGTCCTGGTAAAACGCCTGAGGATTCATCCGCAAAATAGCCACCATCATCTGATCAAGGCTAGTGCTGGCACTGGGCTTATTAGCATTCGCGATGACATACAAGGAGTCACCTGCTTTGGTGGTTACAGAACCAGGCGCTGCCGCTGGCTTTGCTTCAACCATAGGCTTTGCTTCAACCATAGGCTTAGGCTCGACTGGTTTTGCTTGCGCCATAGGTTTTGCGATGACAGGCGCGGGGACAGGCTTTGCTTGTGCTATCGGCTCCATGCTGGGCTTTGCAACCGGCATAGACTCACTAGTCATCACCGGCGCAGGTTCTTTTATCGGCGTCGACATGACTTGCGAACCGCGTAGCGCGGGCGCCATAACCGGCGGGTCTATTAATAAGTTGTATTCACGCAATAATTTTCCGCTGCTCCAATTTACCTGCAGCAATAGCTGGAGAAACGGCTCGCGAATTGCGTCTTTAGTGGTGACGCGGATAATCGTTTCACCCCGGCTATCTTTCGCCACAGCAAATTCAATTGGAACGCTTAAGCGGGTAGCATCGATGCCGACGCGCGCATAATCATCAGCATTGGCAAGCATGACGCTTAGTGATTCGCGCTCTGCGGCGGAGTTCACGGTCACCGGAATCTCAGCTTCAAGGGGTTGGTTCAAACCACTTTTGACGTTGATTCCGCCAAGACCTAAAGCGCTTGCAAATACAGGCGCTGCAAGCAGTGCGGCGGCGATCAAATTCTTTTTCGGTGCTTTCATTGGGGCTCCCCGGAAGCGGGCGATGAGTGCGCAAAACAGATGACAATGGGAAATGAGTGTTTCAATCAAGCAAAATCTGGCGTTTATCTAAACCAAGTGCGGTACTTACGAATTTAAAGATGCACCCATATTCCTACGCTGCGGACAAATTCGACGATCAAAACTACGCCACAAGCTAGAAACTACTTCACAAGACACGCCTAACTATAGATCACAAATAGGATTTTACCAATAGCTCAGCGATCTGAACGGCATTTAAAGCTGCACCTTTTCGAATATTATCGGCTACGACCCACAGATTGAGCCCAAATGGGTGTGACAAATCTTCCCGAACACGTCCGACAAATACGGGGTCTTTGCCCGCGCCATGCGTGATTGGCGTCGGAAACAGCCCGGCGGACGCGTCGTCAACCAGTTCAACGCCCGGCGCATGCCTTAACAATTCGCGGGCTTCACTGGCGGTGATTTTTCGCTCGGTTTCAATATGCACGGCTTCCGAATGCCCGTAAAAAACGGGTACGCGCACGCAAGTTGGGTTGACCACAATCTTTGCGCCCAAAATCTTTTGCGTTTCCCACACCATTTTCATCTCTTCTTTGGTGTAGCCGTTTTCGGTAAACACGTCAATCTGAGGAATCAAATTGAAAGCGATTTGCACCGGGAATTTTTTTGGCTTGATCTTGCGAAACGCCAATAAATCAGCCGTTTGCTTGCCCAGTTCATCCATGCCAGAGCGCCCTGCCCCACTGACGGACTGATAGGTTGCGACGTTAATCCGCGTAATTGTCGCAGCCCGGTGAATTGGCGCAAGCGCGACCAACATCTGCATTGTCGAGCAATTCGGGTTGGCAATGATTCCACGTGTTTTATACCCCGCAATGGCCTCAGGATTAACTTCCGATACCACCAGTGGAATTTCAGGCACGTAGCGAAACTCGCTGGTGTTGTCGATTACCACGGCACCCGCCGCAACCGCGCGCGGTGCGTGCTCAGCCGAAACACTGCCACCAGCGGAAAACAATGCAATGTCCACATCTTTGAAATCAAAGTCAGCAAGATTGCGAGCGACGATGGATTCTGAGCCGAATTTGACACGCGTTCCGGCGCTTTTCGCGCTCGCCAACGGAATTAAGTTATCGATCGGGAATTTACGGCTCTTCAAGATTTCAAGTATCGTTTCCCCTACTGCACCCGTGGCGCCGACAACGGCAACGTTAAATTTTCTACTCATGTTTCAAATTCCTTAAATACAGTCAAATAATTTTTTTGGCGTCTCTTAATGCGACATAAGTGAAAGCAGGAATTACGCGGAAATCGCATGGGCGCGTGGAATTCCAAAGTTTTGCGCGCGGTCACGCAATACATGATCCATTAACACCAGGGCTACCATTGCTTCAACGATGGCAGGCGCACGAATAGCGACACAAGGGTCGTGTCGGCCTTTGGTGACCAGCTCAGTTGCAGCAAATGTATCCGTTAATTCGACACGTTGCACGCTTAAACCGGGCACCAAAATACTGCTGGTTGGTTTAATTGAGACATGCGCAAGCAAAGATTGCCCGGTACTAATGCCGCCTAAAATGCCGCCCGAATGATTGCTTAAAAAACCCGTCGGTGTCATTTCATCACGGTGCTCGCTACCGCGCTGGCTACAAACGGCGACGCCATCGCCAATTTCGACCGCTTTGACGGCATTGATTCCCATCAACGCTGCGGCTAAATCTCCGTCTAGCTTGCCATAGAGCGGTTCGCCAAGCCCGACCGGCACGTTCTCCGCCACGACACTGACGCGCCCGCCAACCGAATCACCGGATTTGCGTAACCCATCTAGGTACGCCTCAAGTTCTGGCAACTGCGAACTATTGGGCCAAAACAGCGGAGTGGATTCGACTGCTTGCCAGTCCAAATCTGCATAGTCAGCCGCTACGCGACTCAAATCCGCCTTAAGCGCACCGCATTGACTTAAAAATGCGC
>Ga0105044_10012867_pt1 | contig 11373 bp, 10 predicted proteins | sample MAT01_FD_78092 | JGI IMG/M metagenome (GOLD analysis project Ga0105044, IMG submission 78092) | Freshwater microbial communities from Lake Fryxell liftoff mats and glacier meltwater in Antarctica - MAT-01 | ecosystem: Environmental > Aquatic > Freshwater > Ice > Liftoff microbial mat | place... | reverse complement strand
CCGCCTGCGGGCGAAGACCTCGAAGCCCAAGCGCTCGTACAGCTGCCGGGCTCGCTGGTTGTCTGCGTCGACGTAGAGCAGCGCCGTGCCGATGCCGGCCGAGGCCATGTGGTCGAGTCCGGCCAGGACCAGCGCAACGCCGAGGCCATCCCCCGCTCGATCGGGATCGACCCCGATCACGTAGATCTCTCCGAGCGACGCGGCGGTGGCGTCGTCCCCTCGGTGGACCTTGGTCCAACAGAATCCGGCGAGCTCGCCGCGACGGTGCGCATCGTCGACGACGAGGAAGCCGCTGCGGTCGTACCACCGTTCGGCCTGTTGTCTGGCCAGCGTGGCGCGCGTCTGACCACCCTGGTCGGCGTGGTGCGCGAAGGCACGATTGTTGACGCGGATCCACGCATCGTCGTCGGTGCCGTCTGGCGCGAACAGGCGGACGGACGCCCGCGGACCGGACCGGGCGGCGTGGCCAGCGGGGACGGGGAGCGGTCGGCGCAACTGGAGTAGGTCGCGGCGATGCCCGAAGCCGGTCGCGTCGGCGAGGGCATCGGGAAGGGGTGCGGCGTGGGCAACGGGATGGTCGGCAGCCAAGCGCAACGACACGCTGCGGGGGGCATGTCGCTGGGCAGCGGCGATGGCGGCCACCCCCTCCGAGATGATCGGCGCTGACGGGGCCAGATCGGGGTCCGCCACGATCTCCACCTCGAAGACGTCGCCGTGGAGTGCGCCGCGGAACTCGAGGCTGCGGGTATCGGACATGGCGTCGACGCTACCTGCCTATCCTGCGCACATGGCCCGCCCCCGCACTCCCGCCGGTCGCGCTCGGCGAGTGCACGAACGCCTGGCGCTCGAATATCCCGGGTCGGCAGTGGAACTGTGCGAACTCGATCACCGCACGCCCTTCGAACTGCTTGCCGCCACCATCTTGTCGGCGCAGTGCACCGATGCCCGAGTCAACCTGGTGACGCCGCACCTTTTCGTCCGTTTCCCGTCTCCCGTCGACCTGGCGGATGCCGACCCCCTCGAGGTCGAGGAGATCATCCGCTCCACCGGGTTCTACAAGAACAAGGCCAAGAGCCTGATCGGCATGGCCAACGCGCTCCTCGATCGCTTCGATGGCGCCGTACCCGAGGCGATGGCCGACTGGGTCGCGGTTCCTGGGGCCGGGCGCAAGACCGCGAACGTGGTTCGTTCGGTGGCCCTGGGGTTGCCCGGGTTACCCGTCGATACCCATGTGCTCCGCCTGTCGCACCGTCTGGGCCTGACCGCCGAGACCGACCCGGTCAAGGTCGAACGGGCGTTGAACCCAATGATTCCCGCCGCCGAGCGGGGTCAGTTCAGTCTGCGCATGATCCTGCACGGGCGGCGGGTCTGCTTCGCCCGCAAGCCCTCGTGTGCAACGTGTGTCCTCGCCGACTTCTGCCCATCCGCGGGCGCAGTTTGACGCCAGCGATGGGCAGAGTGACTGATGTCACCGGCCGATTGAGACATTTGCGCACGCAAAAGGGTGACGTCGCGTTGTCGGGTCGCTACAGTGACTCTCGTTCGAGCAACTACGCTCGTCAAGGACGCGACGCCGGGATCCGCCGCCTGGTGTCGCTGCACCGCCGCCCTTCGGGGCGGCGGTGCTGTTTTTCCCTCGAGCTCCACGCCAGACTGCAGCCATGTCCTCGCTTCACCACTCCCAGCTGTCAGCGCTCGGTTCGGCCATCGATGATCTGGTGCATCGGGCCACCGACCTGGCCCAGGCACTCGAGGCTGACGGTGCAAGCGATGCGGCATCGGCGCTGTTCGAGGTCGAGCGCTCGCTGCAGATGGCGCACCGCTCCATGGATCGAGCTCGACGAGCGCTCGAAGACTGAGCCCGTCGAGCGATCTCGCTTCGAGGCTGCGAGGACGGCCCGGTAACCTCCAGCACGTGCTCAACCGACTGGACCTGCGGGGCGCAGGCAACGACCTGCGGGGAAAGCTGCCTCGGCCGGCACAGGCCGCCGAGGGCCCGGTTGCCACGGTGAAGGAGATCCTGGCGGAGGTTCGCCTGCGGGGCGACGATGCCGTGCGCGACTTCACCGAGCGCTTCGACGGCGTTCGTCCATCCTCGCTCCGGGTGGCGCCGGAGGACATCGCCGCTGCGCTGGCGGGGCTCGATCCTGAGCTTCGCCTCGCGCTGGAGTCGGCCGAAGCTGGCATCCGAGACTTCCACGAGCAGCAACTGGCGGTCGATCACACCTATGAGCGTGACGGCATCGTGGTCCTAGGCCGCAAGGTTCCCGTGGACCGCGCGGGCTGTTACGTGCCCGGCGGTCGGGCCATCTACCCCAGCACCGTATTGATGACGGCCGTGCCGGCCAAGGTGGCTGGCGTTCGAGAGGTCGTGCTGTGCGTCCCTCCCGATGCCAGCGGTCAAGTTCCTCAGGTCACGCTGGCGGCGGCTGCTCTTGCTGGTGTCGACGAGGTCTATGCAATCGGCGGTGCGCAGGCGATCGGTGCCATGGCCTACGGCACCGATTCGGTGCGCCCCGTCGATGTCATCGTGGGGCCCGGCAACATCTATGTGGCCATTGCCAAGCGAGAGGTCGCTGGCTTGGTTGGCGTCCCGTCCTCTTTCCCGGGACCGTCGGAGGTCGTGGTGATTGCTGACGCGTCGACCCCAGCTGATCTGGCCGCGGTCGATGTCATCCTCCAAGCCGAGCACGGTCCCGGCGGATTGGCATGGTTGATCAGCTGGGACGAATCCGTGCTCGACGCCATCTGCGACGAGATCGACGCGCAGGTGCTCCTGGCCCCGCGGCGCGCCGAGATCGAATCCACCTTCGCCGAAGGCGGGCACGCGGTACTGGTCGATTCGCCCGAGCAAGCCTTGGCCGTTTCCAACACCATCGCCCCCGAACACCTCGAGTTGCTCACCGAGGACCCAAGTGCGCTGGTGCCGCTGGTGCGCCACGCCGGGGCTGTGTTCTGCGGTCCTTGGTCGCCAGCGTCGGTGGGCGACTACCTGGCGGGACCAAGCCATGTGCTGCCCACCGATGGCACGGCCCGATTCGGGTCCGCCCTCACCACCAGCGACTTCCAGAAGGACGTCCACGTCATCACCTTGAGCCAGGACGCGATTGAGCGAGCCGCTCCCATCGTGGCCGCCATCGCCGATGCCGAGGGCCTCGCGGCCCACGCCGACAGCGTCCGCCGCCGCGTCGGGCGTGGGCGGTGACCCCGATGGCCGAGCGCATCGCGCCTCGCGACGACATCGCCGTCATGGAGGGGTACCACTCACCACAGGTGTCGGTCGACGTGCGGCTCAACACCAACGAGTCGCCGCTGCCGCCTCCGCCCGCCTTCGTCGAGGCGGTCGCTGCTGCTGCGATCTCTACGGCGTGGCACCGCTACCCCGATCGGGGCGCGGTCGCCTTGCGCGAGCGGCTCGCCGAGTTCCACGGGGTATCCAAGACTCAGGTGTTCGCGGCGAATGGGTCCAACGAGGTACTCCAGACCCTCTCGCTCGCATATGGAGGCCCGGGCCGCGCCATCGCAGTCTTCGAGCCGACCTATGCGATGCACTCCCAGATCGCCAGGATCACCGGCGCCGTGGTGGCCCAGGGCACGCGCGCCGAGGACCTGACCCTCGACCCAGCGGAGGTGCAACGGGTCATCGCTGAGTCACGGCCCGCCATCACCTACCTCTGCTCGCCCAACAACCCCACCGGGATGATCGAGTCGCGCCAGACGGTGCTCGACACGCTTGATGCCGTCGAGGCGATCGGCGGCCTCCTCGTGGTCGACGAGGCCTACGGGCAGTTTGCACCGTGGTCGGCGTTGGAACTGGTCGACGACGGCCGTTCTCTTGTCGTCACCCGCACCTTCTCGAAGACTTGGTCGATGGCTGCAGCGCGGCTCGGCTACCTCGTCGGCCCCTCGTGGGTGGTCGACGAGCTCCAGAAGGTGGTGCTGCCCTACCACCTCGACGCTCTCAAGCAGGAGGCCGGGCGGCTTGCGCTCGACTTCGTGACCGAGATGGAGCAGCGGGTCTCGCTGCTGAACGAGGAACGAGGACGCGTCGACGCGGCCCTGCGCGAACTCCCCTGCGACGTGTGGCCGTCCGCGGCCAACTTCATCTTGTTCCGTCCCACTACGGTCGATGCAGACGTCGTGTGGCAGGAACTCGTGGAGCGCTCGGTCCTCGTGCGCAACTGTTCCGGGTGGCCTGGCCTGCAAGGGTGCTTGCGCGTCACCATCGGCACACCCGACGAAGATGACCGGTTCCTTGCTGCCCTCCGAGAGGTCCTGACATGACCAACCGCGCCGCCACTCGCCAACGCACCACCAAGGAGACTTCGGTCTCGGTCTCGCTCGACATCGACGGGCCGGCGGGTGTCGTCGTGGTCAGTACCGGACTTCCGTTCTTCGATCACATGCTCGACCAGATCGGCCGCCACGGTGGCTTCGACCTGTCGATCGATGCCACCGGAGACCTCGAGGTCGACGGCCATCACACCATCGAGGACGTCGGCATCCTCTTGGGCGAGACCTTCCGTGATGCCCTGGGAGACAAGGCCGGGGTGCGCCGGTTCGCGTCGGGGCTGTTCCCGCTCGATGAGGCCCTGATCGAGGTGGCGCTGGACCTGTCGGGCCGGCCCTTCGTGGCTTACGACGTGGCGTTCGGCGAGGTGCTCCCGCTCGGCGACCCGCCCTTCAACCCCGAGATGGCCGAGCACTTCTGGCAGTCGTTCGCCACGGCGGCCGGCATCACCCTGCACGTGACCAAGCGGGCGGGGGTCAACACCCACCACGTGGTCGAAGCCACCTTCAAGGGCGTCGCTCGGTGCTTGCGCGATGCGGTCCGGGTGGAGGGCACCCGGGTTCCCTCCACCAAAGGCACGCTGTGACCCAAGGGTCACCTCCGTGACGCTGATCGCCGTGCTCGACTACGGCATCGGCAATCTGCGCAGCGCCCAGAAGGCGTTGGAGCACGTGGGCGCCGATGCGCGCCTCACCTCCGATCGCGGGCTCATCGCCGACGCCGCGGGCGTCGTGCTCCCCGGCGTGGGCGCCTTCGGCCGCTGCATGGAGTCCTTGGCTACGGCCGGCCTCGGCGACGTTGCCCACGAGGCAGCGGCGGCGGCCGCCGAAGGTGGAGGGAGACCGTTCCTGGGCGTCTGCGTCGGCATGCAGATGCTCTTCGAGGGGTCTGACGAGAACCCCGACGTCGCCGGCCTCGGGGTGCTGCCTGGTCGCGTCGTGCTGCTCCCGGACACGGTCAAGCGGCCCCAGATGCAGTGGAACGTCCTCCACTGGTTGCCCAGATCCGACGACGGCACGGCCCTCATGTCCGAGGGGCAGCCCGACCCCTGCTGGATGTACTTCGTCCATTCGTACTGGGCCGACGCTGCCCATGAGGACGTCGTCGCCACGTGCGAGTACGGCATCGACGCCGTTGCAGCAGTGCAGCGAGGGCGGCTGTGGGCCACGCAGTTCCACCCGGAGAAGTCTGCGGTGAACGGGCTGCGCCTGCTTGAGACGTTCGTGGCGACCTGCGCCTGACTGCATCTGGCGGGTCCGACACCGGTCGGCGACCGGACCGCCACGGCGGTGGTTCGCGGTGGCGGCCAGACTGGCGAGGGTCGACCCGGAGGCGGTGATGGGTAACAAGATGGAGGGGCGGGTCGCCCTCAGGTCGGCCTCGATCGCCCGGGCGTACTTCGCTATCCAGGCGGTCGCCGGTGCTGATTGGTGGGCGGCGGTGTTTTCGTCTGAGGACGTGCGGCGCGCGACGTGGGGCAGCTGGGATCACCGGCTGTTCGCCGGTCCGGATCTGTTGCTGTTCGTAGGGGCATCGGCGTTGACGGCTGCCTACGGGAACCGCGTGTTCGCCGTCGTGGTCGCCGTTTGGACGACGCTGGTAACGGTCGCGCTGACGGTCCAGGGACTGGTTGGGCAGGAGGCGGGATGGGGTGTGGTGGCCATGGCGGTGGCAACGCTGGGCACCTTGGCGGCGACCGCCTCCCTCTGGCTGGGCGGCCTGCCGTCGCACTGGTTCTTTGTCGGGCCATTCGCGTTCCGGGTGGCCGGCGAGGGGTCCGGAGCCAAGCATCTCCGGCGCAGCCTGGCTCAGCTCGTCGTGTTCTGGACCGCGTTCTTCATCGTGATCCCCATGGTGCTGGTGGCGGTCGAGCGGCGTCTGCAGGTGACGGCGCCGGTCCTCGACCATCGTGGGGTCGGAACGATCGGGGTCGTCGTCCTCCTCGCGGCGAGCGTCGTGGGGCTGTGGTCGTGTGTGACGATGGCGCTGCAGGGAGAGGGGACCCCCCTGCCGGCGGAGACCGCCCGGAACCTGGTCGTCACCGGCCCATACCGGCACGTGCGTAACCCCATGGCGGTGGCCGGCGCGCTCCAGACCATCGCGGTGGGCCTGATCCTCGGGTCGTGGGTGGTTGCGGCCATCGCCGTGGCGGGGTCGGTCGCTTGGAACGCGATCATCCGTCCCGAGGAGGAGGCCGACCTCGCCGCCCGCTTCGGCGAGCAGTACGACCGCTATCGGACCCACGTCCGCTGCTGGGTCCCGGCCTCGACGTGGCGGGATCCAGCCTCGTGACCAAGAGGACTCCTGGGGCTCGGGTCTCGGGATGCCAGGTACAAAGGCAGCGGTCATGGCTGGGACCCGTACTGGTGGGCCCGCGCCCCGGCTCCCGGCAGTCTTCGTTGGGGCAGGGCCGGTGCGTTAGGCCGTCCCGGCCCTGCCCCGCGATGATGCTCGCATGGACCTTTACCCGGCGATCGATCTTCGCGGCGGCCAATGCGTGCGCCTGTACCAGGGCGACTTCGACCAAGAGACCGTGTACGGCGACGATCCGGTAGCGCAGGCGAAGGTCTTCGCTGAGGCCGGCGCGCCGTGGATCCACGTCGTCGACCTCGATGCTGCTCGCACGGGGGAGCCGGTGAACCGTCCGGTGATCGCCGCCATCGCCAACGCCGTGGCGGTGCCGGTGCAGACCGGCGGCGGGGTGCGCGATGACGACCATGCGCTGGCGCTGCTCGATGCAGGGGTGCGACGCGTCGTCATCGGAACGGCGGCCCTCGACGACCCGGCCTGGGCGCAGTCGCTGGCCGCGCGATATCCCGGTCGGGTGGCGCTCGGCCTCGACGTGCGGGGGCGAGAGGTTGCCGTTCGGGGCTGGGTGGAGGGGTCCGGCCGGCAGATCGCCGAGGTGATTGCCATGTTCGAGGACGCGCCGTTCGCGGCGCTCATCGTCACGCAGATCAACGTCGACGGCGCGGGCACCGGTCCCGATGTCGACCTGTATGCCGAACTGCTCGACCACACCGAACTCGACCTCATCGCATCGGGTGGGGTTGGCAGCACCGACCATCTCCGGACGCTGGCCAGCTTCGGGGAAGAGGGCACGCCGCTGGCCGGTGCCATCGTGGGCAAGGCCCTCTACGAAGGCGCCTTCACCATCGACGAGGCCCTGGCTGCCGCCCGCACCGAATAGCTCGCGCTCCTGGGCAGGATCACCGTGCGGTCAAACGACCACGATCACCTTGCCGGTGTTGCCTCCGGTGAACAACAAGTTGAGCGCGTCGGTGGCGTGCTCGAGTCCGTCGACCAAGTGCACCGCATGCTTCACCTTGCCGTCGAGCACCCATCCGAACATCTCGGCCTGAGCCTCCGGGAACCGATCCAGGTAGTCGAGTATCAAGAACCCCTCCATCCGAGCACGCCTGGTGATGAGGGTGAAGTAGTTCTTCAGCCCGGGTGACTCGTTGCGGTCGTTGTAGGCAGAAATGGCGCCGCAGCACACGACCCGACCCTTCAGTGCGAGCTGCGCCAGGCAGGCGTCGAGGATGTCGCCGCCCACGTTGTCGAAGTAGACGTCGATGCCATCGGGGCACAGCGCTCGAAGCCTTCCGGCCACCGACTCGGACTTGTAGTCGATGGCGGCATCGAACCCGAGCTCGTCCACCAGCCAAGCGCACTTTTCGGGGCCACCAGCGATGCCGACCACCCGTCCCGCACCCTTGATCTTGGCGATCTGACCGACGACCGAACCGGTGGCGCCCGCGGCACCGGACACCACCACCGTCTCGCCTGGCTTCGGCTGACCGATGTCGAGCAAGCCGAAGTAGGCCGTCATCCCGGTGACGCCGAACACGCTGAGCACGGCCGTGGGGTCCATGCCGTCAGGCACCACCTGGCCCGCGCCCGGTGTGCCATCGACCACCGCATAGTCCTGCCAGCCGAGCATGCCGAAGACCGTGGCCCCCACCGGGAAGTCATCGTTCAGCGACGACACCACCGTTCCGAGGCCACCGCTGCGCACCACCGCTCCGATCTCGATGGGGGGCAGGTACCCCGGGGCGTCGTCCATCCATGTGCGGATGGTCGGATCGATCGACAGGTGCGTGACCTGCACCACGGCTTCACCGGGCCCAGGAGTGGGCATCTCCGTGGTCTCGAGGCGGACGTTCGAGCCATCGACCATCCCAGAGGGCCGCGCGGCCAAGATGAGTCGTCGATTCGAGCCGGAGTGGGAAGCGTCGGTCATGTGCGCATCCTGTCACCGAACGAGCCGGTCCGTTCCCGACAGCACAACGGCGTTCATCCACCATGGCTAAGCCGATTCGACGAGAGCGGTGGAAGGTACTGGTGGCGCTCATCGCGTTGGCAGCGGGCGTCGGCCTCCGTTGGTGGGTACTGACCAGCGCCCTCGGGGTTGCCGATCTCGATGAGGCAACCGTCGGCGTGCAAGCTCGCGGTTTCGCGCACGGCGACGTTGCTGCTTTCTTCCTCAACCAGCCTTACGGCGGAACGTTGGAGACCGCTTTCGTCGCCGTCTCGCTCGAAGTGTTCGGTTCGAGCGTCCTTGCGCTGAAGCTCGTCCCGATGGCGCTGGCGTTGGTGGCGGCTGTGCTGGTGTGGCGCACGGCCATCGAGCTCGAGCTGGGCCCGACTGCGCAGTTGTGCGCGCCCATCGTGATGTGGTGCGGCCCCGCCGCCGGAATCTGGCTCTCCACCAAGGAGCGTGGCTTCTACGGCGTTGCCCTCGTGCTGGCCGCCGCCTATCCCTTGCTGGCCCTTCGGCTCGAACGCAGCCCGACCAACCGTGATGTCGCACTCCTTGGCCTTTGTGTCGGGCTGGGATGGTGGCAGACACCGTTGACCCTGCTGGTTGCCGTGCCCGTGGTCCTTTGGCTGGCCTGGGCTCGTCCCGCCCTCGTCCGGGGGCTTTCGCTTGCGGTTCCTGCCGCGGTGCTCGGCGCACTTCCGTGGCTGGGGTGGAATGCCACCAACGGGTGGGCCTCGCTCGAAGCTCGGACGACGTTCGGCACGAGTTGGTGGGATCGGCTGGGGGACTGGCTCGACCGCATCCCGGTATTGCTCGGCATCGAGACGCCCTTCGACGCACACCGACAGCTGGTGCCGCTCCAATGGGCCGGATGGGTCGTGCTGCTCGTGGTGGTGGTAGTCGCAAGCCGAAGGACCGCAGGGCGCGCCCCATGGCTGTTGGCGGCGATGGTCGTCGGGTACGGGTTCCTCTATGCCTTGAACGGCCTTGCCGCAGGTGTTGGTGCCGACCCTCGGTATGGCTACCTGATGCTCCCGGTCCTCGCCCTGTGTCTGGCCGCGATGGTGCCCGAGCTTCCCAGCCCCCTCGGCCGTTTCCTCACAACGGGCGCGGTCATCATCGTGTCGGTTGGGCTGGCTGCGTGGGGGCTGGTCGGCCTTCGGGCGGTTGGCGACGGCAAAGATCCAAGCCCCTTTCTGGCCTCGGAGGGCATCGAGGATGTCGCCACCTTGTTGCGTGATCGCCGGATCGATGCGGCGATCACCGACATCGCCGGCATGCAGCTCGCCTTCTTGACCGAGGAGCAGGTGGTGGGTGGCTCCTTCGCGGCCCCGCGATTGCCAGATTTCGAGCGACGGGCTCGCGCCGCAGATCCCTCGACCTACGTGCTCGACATCGGCCTCCTCGGCAACGTGGAGGTGTTCGATCGGTGGCTGCGCGTGAACCAGGTTGGGTACGAGTCGGTCCGCGTGGGGAAGTGGCAGGTGTTCTTCCTCGATCGCCGGGTGTCGCCCGACGACGCAGGGGTGCTCGTGTACGGCGGCCAGCTGGGTGACCTCGGTCCGGGCTACCCCGCTGGCGGTCCCGACGGCTGAGCGGGCGTCCGATCTCGATTGTGGATGCCGGAGGACCGACGGTACCGTCACGGCGTGCACACCGCCCGGGTGATCCCCTGCCTCGACGTGACCGCCGGCCGCGTCGTGAAGGGCGTGAACTTCGTCGACCTACGCGACGCCGGCGACCCCGTCGAGCTGGCCGCTCGCTACGACGCGGAGGGTGCCGATGAGCTGGTCTTCCTCGACATCACCGCGAGCTCCGATGCTCGACAGACGATGGTCGACGTGGTGGCCCGGACCGCGGAGGAGGTGTTCATCCCCCTCACCGTCGGCGGTGGGATCCGCACGGTCGACGATGCCCGCAAGATGCTGCGCGCCGGGGCCGACAAGGTGTCGCTGAACACGGCCGCGATCGATCGCCCCGAGGTGATCAGCGAGGTGGCCAACGAGTTCGGTACCCAGTGCGCCGTCGTCGCCATCGATGCTCGACGTCGCCAAAGAGACGATCCCGCTCTCGGATGGGGCGTGTTCACCCACGGCGGCCGCAACCCCACGGCGCTCGATGCGGTCGAGTGGGCCGCAGAGGCCGAACGACGGGGTGCGGGCGAGATCCTGCTCACCTCGATGGATCGCGATGGAACCCGTGACGGGTTCGATGTTGAACTGACCCGTGCCATCAGTGATTCCGTCGGCATCCCCGTGATCGCCAGTGGCGGTGTCGGCACACTCCAGCATCTAGCCGACGGCATCACGATCGGACGCGCCGACGCGGTTCTTGCGGCCTCGATCTTCCACTTCGGCGAGCACACCGTGGCTGATGCCAAGGCGGTCATGGCGGCGGCGGGCATCACCGTCCGTCCGGCCTAGTTCAGAACCAGCTTCGGTCGGCTTGGGGGAGACCCCTACGATCGCCCCATGCCCGCCGTCACGCCCATCGCCGTCCGAGACGAAGACCTCACCAACGTGCGCTACGACAGCGACGGCCTCGTTCCCGCCATCGTCCAAGAGCACGGCAGCGGCGAGATCTTGATGATGGCGTGGATGAACGAGACCACCTTGCGGCGGACGCTCGAGGAAGGACGCACGGTGTTCTGGAGCCGGTCCCGGCAGGAAGAATGGCGCAAGGGAGATACCTCGGGTGACCGGCAGTTCGTGCGCCAGGCCTACCTCGACTGCGATGGTGACACCTTGTTGTTCGTAGTGGAGCAAGAGGGTAAGGGCGCCTGCCACACCGGGAACAAGACCTGCTTCTTCCGCGCCTT
>Ga0105044_10012866_pt1 | contig 11373 bp, 6 predicted proteins | sample MAT01_FD_78092 | JGI IMG/M metagenome (GOLD analysis project Ga0105044, IMG submission 78092) | Freshwater microbial communities from Lake Fryxell liftoff mats and glacier meltwater in Antarctica - MAT-01 | ecosystem: Environmental > Aquatic > Freshwater > Ice > Liftoff microbial mat | place... | reverse complement strand
TGTCGTCGGTTGAATCATCCAGTACTTGGATTTGCAGCCGGTCGCGCGGATAATCCAACCGCGCCACCGCCTCGAGCAGTCGTCCGACCACGCAACGTTCGTTGTAGAGCGGCAGTTGAACGGTCACCGTCGGCAGTTCTCGCCACTGATCTGCCGGCCGCGGTGGGTCGTGGCGATGCCGATAATACAAATACAACATCCAGAACCGGTGCAGTCCATAGACTGACAATCCGGCGAGCATCACGAAATACAAGTACACACCGGCTGTCTGCAGCCAGTTGGCCACGTTGTGCATGGTCATTGATAATACATATGAACGGATTGGGGAAGCGCATTCAAACGGTTTTCACGGAGCACTCGCTTTACGGCCACGTTGACGTTGCCCAGACAGCATGAGCCTGCGGGATCGCACAGTTGCCGGTCGCGTGCACTAGAACCGTACCACTTCCGCAGCACGGCTTCGGCGGGCCGGTTGCGGAAACTGTAATCCGGGCCGTCCCCACCCGCTTCGGCTACTTCCGAGACGGTGAAAGTTTTCCAAAAGTACGCTCCCTGCCATTCGCGCCCCTCCCAAAAATCTCGCGACCAAATGTGCGGCTTGAGGGTGACGCCGGTGCCGCGCCGATGCGCCACCGTGACCCCGACGATGAATGTGGGCGTAGTTCACCCCCGATTGAAAGCCTGCCGGGAGATGGGCAGTGGTGCGCGCCGGCGATGGCTTGTCATCTTTGACCTCGCAACCCGCTACCAACACCGGCCCACAAACCGGAATCAGTCGCTCAAGCATTGCCACCCGCCGAATCCGTCCTCCGAAAATGATAACGGAGGATAAGCCCTTGATGCCGGAGCGTGGTGCGCAGCGTCCCGTGCTGCTGCCAGCGCCGGGCTGACGTGCGGACGGTGCTGCCGGCAATGCGGATGTGTCCCCGCCGGTGCAACCGCGCGAGCATCGCGTAGTCTTCCATGGACGGCAGGTCGGGAAACCCGCCGCACTCGCGAAATGTCTGCGTGGGCATGAACATCGCCTGGTCGCCATACGGTCGTTCCAGCAACCGCGACCGCCACCGCACCGCCCATTCGATCAACCGAAACGACAACCCCGGCGCGTCAATGCCCAACTCAAACGCGCCGGCCGCCGTGCCGGGCTGAGCGAGCACAGAGAAAATTTGGGACGTGTAGTCCGCCGGCAATAACGTGTCCGAATGCAGGAACAACAACACGTCACCGCGTGCCTGCGCCGCCCCGGCATTGAGTTGGCCGCCGCGCGAGGGCGGCGCGGTGAGCACGGTCGCACCGAATCGCCGGGCAATCTCTGCCGTGCGGTCGTCGCTTTGACCGTCCACCACGATAATCTCGGCACCGGCGCACGCGAGCACCGAGCCGAGCGTGGCCGCCAGATGATCCTGCTCATTGCGGGCAGGAATGATGACCGAAAGCCGGGGGCGTTCATCCAGCCGGGCCAGACGAGCTTGCGCCCATATTGTCAGGTCGTCCGGTACATCCACATCCGGCAACACCGGTAACAGATGCACGCGGAAACCGAGCCGGGCCGCCGCCGCTTGCGTGCGGGCCAACACTTCCGGGCCGCCCCACGGAATGTCGGCGAACAACTCGGCGTGTGGCCGGTTCAGGCCGATGAGGTAATACCCGCCGTCGTGCGCCGGGCCAAGCACGACATCGGCGTCGGCCAACGCATCGAATGCGGCGTTCAAGTGTTGCCGGCTCAACAACGGACAATCCGTGCCGATCACCACCACACGCCGCGCTGATTCGCTAAATGCCGTTGCGGTGGCGTGCTGCAATCGCCGGCCCAAATCACCGTCGCCCTGATCCCGGTACGTGAGATCGTCGCCGAACAACGTCGCCATCGCGTCCGGTGTGTCTCCGGTCGAACGCACTTCGAGCGCGCAGCCGCGCGCCAAGTACAAGGTCTGGTTGACGAGTTGCCGGTGCAATCGCGCTGCGCCTTCGTTGCCAAGCAGCGGCGCTAGCCGGGTCTTGCTCTGGCCGGCGCGGGGATACCGGGCAAAGACAATCAGTCGCTCCGTCTCCGTGCGACGCGGCGCACGGGCTTCCCGGAAAATGGTGCTGATGATTTTCGTGCCGGCCAGGATGACGCCGCGCACCGTCCCGGAAATCTTCGAGCGCCCGATGCGGCGCCGGTAGCTGACCGGCACTTCGACGGACCGGAGACCGAGTCGGGCGGCGCGCACTTGCATTTGCACAGTCCAGCCGAAGTTGCGGTCGGTCATTTGCAGGCGTTGAAGCGCAGCGTACCGGATCGCACGGAACGGACCGAGGTCGGTGAAGCGCGCACCGTAGATGAGCCGAATCAGCCGGCAGGCCAGCGCATTGCCGAAACGCTGTTGCGGCGTCAACGCGCCGCGCTCCGCCGGACCCAACACGCGCGAGCCAATGACGAGGTCGGCTTCGTCGCGGGCGATTGGCTCGACCAAGCGCGCCATTTCTTGTGGGTCATCACTGAAATCCGCATCGAGAAACACGACGATGTCCGGCGCATCAAGCGCCGCGATGCCGGCCAGACACGCCGCGCCGTAGCCACGTTCGGACTGGCGCACAACGGTCGCGCCGTGTTTGCGAGCGACTTCGGCGGTGCGGTCGGTCGAGCCATTGTCGGCGACGATGATTTGCTGAACCCACGCCGGTATGGATTCGAGCACGCGGCCAATGGCTTGTTCCTCGTTCAAGGCCGGGATCACCACCGCCACGCGAAGTCCCGCCGGTAATGGTGCTACGGTTGAAGGACGTTGAGCTGCTGGAAGAGAGCGCCGACGCAGGACGCTCCCGATGATGAGCAGCCAGACCGGCAGATGCTCGATCCACAATACCCATTTGTGGTCGTAGTGCAGGTGGTAGAGCGGCAACAGCGCGGTGTACAGCAGTAGCGGTAACGAGGGCGTCACCGCCAGAAACGGTAACAGCCACGTGTAGTACCACGGGAACTGCGTTGGACTGAGTAGAAACAATCCGCCAACCGCCAACAGACAGCGCCGAACGAAATCTTCATCGTCGGCAATTGGCCGCCGCGTCAGCACGACGAGCCAGATGATGAGCAATCCGGCGGACACGAGTCGCGCCAAGTTCTCCGCTGCATACCAGCCGATGAAGTTGTGGTCGCGTAGCAAATGCGCCACCCAACGGATGACGTTGAACAGACCGGCATTATTGGTCCACTGTTGCGAATACGCATGGAGACCGGACTGCTCACCAAGTCGCCAACTCGCCAGCAACGGCCACAGCACCAGCGCCGCCGTCGTGCCAAAGAGTAGCGCGCCGGTAATCCATTGTCGCCACGACCGCGACTGTCGGCGAAGTAGCATCGGCGCGAGCACGACCGGCCAGAGCTTCGCGCCCACCGCCATGCCGAGCAGCATCAGCCCGGCGCGTCGCCAACGCCACAGCACCGCAGTGACCGCGAGCAACGCGAACGCAATCACCACGGCGTCCATGTGCGCCGCGATGTAGAATTCCTTTATCACAATCGGATTCCACCAGTAGATCGCCGCTTGATGCAGTGGCCGGCCCAGTCGGCGCAGCACGAGGACGAGCAGCGCCAGCACGACCAGATCGAATCCAAGAAACACCGCACGCAGCGAGTCCGCGTTGAATGGTGCGATCCGGTATGCCAACGCAAACGCCGCCTGCGCGACCGGCGGGTAGATGCTGACCAGATACGGATGATTGATCTTCTCCAGAACAGGCCGGCCGGCTTCGGCGAGGTGGTTGTCGCGAAACGCGTCTTGGGGGCGGACGCTGTAAGGATTTTGTCCGTTGGCGGTGAGCGCCCCCTCCCACAAGTAACGATAGTAGTCTGACTCGTAGCGGGGCGGCTCGGTGAAACACACCAAGCGCATCGCCAGTCCGGCCACAACGATCCACAGCCATAGTCCACGCGACGATTCCGAGCGGCGCAACCACCAGACTGCCGCTACGAACACCAGCCCGGCAATCAGATATGCCGCTGTGAGCAAGCGGGGCACTTGGGCGGAACTCGGCAACTCCAGCCACGCGCCGATTTTTGCCAACACGAACACTAGCACGAGCAACACGCCACCGGACAATCCCCACAGCACTCGCGGCGAACTGATTGTGTTTCGATCCTTGGTCAATTGACCTCAGCGGGTTCGGGCTTGGTCTTCGAGGCACTGCGCGGCTAGCGCGGTCCAGCCGGTTTGATGGCTCGCGCCGCAGCCGTGGCCGGTGTCGCCGTGGAAATACTCGTGGAACAACAACAGGTCGCGCCAGTGCGGGTCGGCAGCGTAACGCGGTTCAGCGCCGTGACAGGGCCGGCGACCGGCGGCGTCCGGCAGGAATAGGCGCGCCAGCCGGGCGCTCAACTCTTGCGCCACGGTCTGCAAGTTCATCAACTTACCGGAGCCGGTCGGGCATTCGACACGGAGGCTGTCGCCGTAGAAATGGTGATAGCGCTCCAACGCTTCGATGAGCAGGTAGTTGATCGGAAACCAGATCGGGCCGCGCCAGTTCGAGTTGCCGCCGAACAGGCCGGACGTGCCTTCGCCAGGGTCGTAGTCCACGCGATGTTCTGCGCCGTTGACGCGGAAGACGTACGGCCGGTCTTTGTGCACGCGGGAGACGGAGCGAATGCCGAACGGAGAGAGAAATTCATTTTCGTCGAGCAGGTAGCGCAACACACGCTCCAGCCGGTCGCGTGACGGGATGGCGAGCAGCCGGTGGCAGTGGCCCGCGCCGTTTTCCAACGTGCAGCAGTAGGAGATGTGCTGGTTCAAGTCCTGCCGGTGTTCGAGAAACCAGTCGAGGCGTTTCTTGAAACTCGGTAAGCGCTCGATCGCTTCGTCGTCGAGCACCTCCACGGCGAGCAACGGAATCAACCCGACGAGTGAGCGGACTTTGAGCGGGATTGTCCGGCCCTCGACGCGAAGTTGGTCATAGTAGAAGCCATCCTCCTCGTCCCAGAGGCCGGTGCCGCCCAGCGTGTTCATCGCATCGGTGATGGCGACGAAGTGCTCGAAGAATTTCGAGGCCATGTCCTCGGTGGCCGGGTTGTCCTCGGACAGTTTGAGCGCCATCGCCAGCATCGTCGTGCAGTAAAACGCCATCCACGCCGTGCCGTCGGCTTGGGCGAGGTGGCCGCCGGTCGGCAGTGGTTTGGAGCGGTCGAACACACCGATGTTGTCCAAGCCCAAGAAACCGCCGGCGAACAGATGTCTGCCGTCCACATCTTTGCGGTTGACCCACCAGGTGAAATTGAGCAGCAGCTTCTGGAAGACGCGCGACAGGAACACGCGGTCGCGGTGGCCTTTGGCGGTGGCCAGTTTGTACACGCGCCAGCAGGCCCACGCATGGACCGGCGGATTCACGTCGCCCAAGGCGAACTCGTAGGCCGGTATCTGGCCATTGGGATGCATGTACCACTCGCGGAGAAAGAGGACGAGTTGCTGCTTGGCGAATTCAGGGTCGAGCTTGGCGAACGGAATCATGTGGAACGCCAAGTCCCACGCAGCGTACCACGGATACTCCCATTTGTCCGGCATGGCGATGATGTCGCGGTTGTAGAGATGCCGCCAGTCGCTGTTGCGCCCGGCTTGCCGGCTGGCCGGGGGGGGCGGCATGTGCGAGTCGCGGTCGAGCCAGTCGCGCACGATGTAGTGATAGAACTGTTTGCTCCAGAGCAACCCGGCGTAGGCTTGCCGAGTGACGCGGCATTCTTCCGTCGTGAGTTTCGCCGGCAAGTGGGCGGCAGAGAATGCGTCCGCCTCGCACAGGCGCTGGGCGAAGATCGCGTCAAACTCCTTGCCGAAATGCTCCCTCGGCGTGGGCGTTTCATTGGCGAGACGCAGCTTGATCGTGACTTCGCCGCCGGCGGGGATTTCCAGCCGGTAATGCGCGGCCACTTTTGTGCCCACGTTGCCGGGATTCACTGCGTCGGTCTGGCCGTGGATGAGATACTCGTGGAAGGCATCTTTCACGTAGGGCGTGGCGTTGGGCGCGCCAAACAAGCGACGGGTGTTTGTTTCGTTTCCGGTAAACAGCCAGTCGGGTTTACCGTTTGCAATCAAGTGGAACTCGCCCAACGTTTCATGTTCCGCCCGGACCGTGCCGTTGTCTTGCAGCGCGAGTTGCGGCATGTCCCCACACCCTTCGTGCTGACAACCCCAGGCCCAGGTGTTGCGAAACCACAACGTCGGCAGCAGATGCAGCGTGGCTGGCTGCGCGCCGCGATTGGCGGCGGTGATGCGGATCAGGATGTCGTCCGGCCCCGCTTTCGCGTATTCGACGAACACATCGCAGTACCGGTTGTCGTCGAAGACGCCGGTATCCAACAACTCGAATTCAGGATCGTGCTTGCCGCGCCGGCGGTTCTCTTCGACGAGCCGGGCATAGGGAAACTCGGCGTGCGGATATTTGTAGAGCGCCTTCATGTAAGAATGCGTCGGCGTCGCGTCGAGATAGTAATAGCACTCCTTCACATCCTCGCCGTGATTGCCTTCCGCGTTGGTCAGCCCGAAGAACCGCTCCTTCAGAATCGGATCGCGTCCGTTCCACAGCGCCAATGCGAAGCAGAGCCGGCATTCGCGGTCGGTGATGCCGAGCAAACCGTCCTCGCCCCAGCGATACGCCCGGCTTCGGGCGTGATCATGCGGAAAATATTCCCAGCACGCACCATCGGCCGAGTAATCTTCACGGATCGTGGCCCACTGCCGCTCCGCGAGATACGGTCCCCATCGTTTCCAGTTCTTTTCGCGACGCGCATCTTCCGACAGGCGGACTGCTTCGGCTGTCACGGTTTCTGCTCCCGCATCCGCACCGGTGAAGCTGGAATCTTGTCGAGCAGGATTTCGCCATGAGCGTCGTAGCGACCGAAGCTGAGCACACCCGTGGGGCATTCCTGCACGCAGGCGGAGCAGCGGACGCATTGCGGGTCTTCCATCGGGAGTCCTTTGTTGGCGAAGTTCATGATGTCGATGCCCTGATGGCAGACGTTGGTGCAAACATTGCAGGAAATGCACTTCGATTTCTCCGGGAAGATGCGGAATTTCGAGAACCGTGCATAGATGTGCATGAGCGCCGCGAGCGGACACGCAAATCGGCACCAGACCCGGCCACTGAACCAGAAGTACATGCCGACGCCGACGATCCCGGCCAGAAAGATGTCTACGACATGATAGTAGTTCAACTCGATACCGAACACTGACCAACTCGACAACAATCCGTTGAACAGTTTCTCAGTGAAACCGCCGGGCCAAATCCAACTGAAGGTGCGGAGCACAAACAAGAGGACGGCCACTGCCAACACGATTTGTCCAAGCATGTTGGCGCGATTCCAAATCGGGCCGTGAAGCATTTTGGTGCGATGCTTGTCACCAAGCGTTTCCGCCAACGCGCCGCAAGAACAGATCCATCCGCAATACGCTCCCTTGCCCCACCGATAGATGATCAGCGGGATTAGCACGAAGGTTTGCACAAACCCGATGGCGAGCCACCACCACATCGGCTGGGGCGTGAAGAAGTTCCAGATAAACAGCGGCCACGCGAGGATGAATCCAAAGGCGCGCCAATACTCCCGCCCATGACCATGGTTCACCACAGGGAACAGGTTGTCGGCGATCGTCTTGCCGATACCCGTGTCAAACCAACCCCAATGCCCCATGTACGGCAGCAGCAGGTAGGGCAACAGGAACAACGGCACCAACTGAATCGCCATCAACGTCACCGTCTGTAGTTTGACATAGGGCGTCCGCCGCCGCTGGATGCGTCCGATGCCAAACAACACAACGCAGGTGCAGTACGCCAGCGAGTAATAGAACCCCGGCTCGCGGAGCGTGACGCTCAAGGGACGAAAAGATTCCGCGTGCATGTTGTACGGAAACAAACCGTGCTTTTGAAACGCCTGGTTCAACGCTCCGCCGGACTTCCAATTGTAGAGGAACACGGCGAACGCAATGAACAGAAGAAAGCTGACCCACATTTTCGCGTTCCACTCACCGCGGATCGCGATACCGGACCGACGGAAGAAATCTAGCGGCGCTTCCCGTCCGATCATCACGAACACCACATCGTTCTTGATCGTTTCGCCGTCAATCACGACCGAGTCTGGCCGGATTTCCTGCACCTTCGAGGCCAGCATCAACCGCAAAGACCCCGGTGGGTGCGCGCCGGAGTTATCCGCGTCCATCGCCGCGTTCACGCGCTCGCTCGACGGCTGCTCGACGCCGGTACGCGCCAGCGGATCGCGCTGGAGCATTTGAATCTTCTCGATGTTCCCCGGCTTCGGTCGCGAAAACTCTTTACCCCGGTAACTCAACGTCACGTGCGCGCCACACACGCCCAACGCAATCGCGGTCTCCAACGCCGAATCGCCGCCGCCCACCACCAACGCGTGCTTCCCGCAAAAATCCTTCGGGTCGTACAGCCGGTTGTAAACCTTGTCGAGGTTCTCGCCGGCCACGTTCAGCTTCCGGTAATTTCCGCTGCGGCCGATGGCGATGATGGCGCGTCGGGCACGAATCGGTGGCTTATCTTTTCCGAGGTGGAGCAGCACCTCGTTGCCCTTTCGCTCCACGCGCTCGATCCGCAGCGCCACCGGCTCGATACCGGCGGCCGTCCGCTGCGCCTCCAACTCGTCGAGCAAACCTTCCTTGATGTTCGCCTCGAACCGCATCTGCCCGGCGGGCGTCATCTCCGTCGGATACGTGTAGATCGGCTTGCCCTTGGGAAAATTGACGATGGTCGAAAACGGCTGCACCGCCTCGTACACTTTGAAATTGAGACCCGCTTTCTTGGCTTCGAGCGCCGCCGAGATGCCCGACACACCCGCGCCGATAATTGCCAGGTCGAGGGCGTCATCTAGGCCCGGTTTGAAGTCCGGCTCGCGCAAAATGGCCTGCACGGCCCGCGCGCCGGTATCCGCCGAGAATTTCAGCAGCGGAATACCGGTCAGGTCGCCGACGACCCGCACACCGGCTTGACCAGTCACGCCCTCCGGTCCGGTTTCGGGGAGTTTCTCCACCGTCCCGGCAGGCCAGCGTGTGTGTAGCCAATGTAGATAGCCCATGAATGCTTCTCTTTACCGTGGTGACGCAGTCGCGCTTGTCGGTTGACTAGCGTAACTCAGCACATCGGTCGGGCAGACAGTAATGCAGACCCCGCAGCCGATGCAACTGGAGTTGTCCACGGAGAAGAATTCGCCGTTGAGCGCGAAGCCTTTCACCGGCACGCCGACTTCACCATACCGTGCGTCGGCAGCGCCTTCGGCTTGGCTTTGTGGACGAGATTCATCCAGCCGACGACGACCAGCGAGTAGAACATCGCGTCTAGATTCCAGCCGTTGCGCGGGCCGAGATGCACGTTACCGGCCCAGAGTTTCGAGCTGTAGTAGAACGCGCCCACAAGCAACACCGCGCCGAGCAACGCTCCCGTGCGCCGCCAGTCCCACGTGTTCTCAAACTTCAGCCCGAACCGTTCCAACTCCTCGACCGGCACTTCCTGCTCAATGGGTGTCCTCGGCAGGACGTGATTCTGTTCGCTCAACTCGCAGACCTTTTCCATCGCCTACGTGCTGTGGGCGACGCCGGTGGGTCGAGCAGACGGCTCGTTCCGGCTGGAGATCGCGTTCATCCGCGCGTTCATCCGCGCGGTCAAAACTGACTATGATCATCCTGGTTACAGATCAACGGTTGTTACCCCCGACGGGCGAGCAGTGCCGTGGCCAGCTCGTAGTGCTCAAACCTCTGGGGCAGCGCAAATGAGCGCGGCATTGATGGCAGGAGAGACTTCGAATTTCTCGGCGATCTTGGCGAAAAAGAGATCAGAGCCTAGGGCGACTCTACTTCCCCCTGCTGTGACCAAGCGCTCGCCGTTGCGTCGCGACCAGCCGCAGAGGCGTCTTGATTCAACTCGGGAAAGTCAACGGTGAGTTCCTCGACGACGACGCCTGGAATGATGTGGCTGAGTTTTATGAGGAGCGGGGTGACAGCGCGTAGATGATGCAGCGCAAGCGTGGTCGTGGGTTCGCTGCGCAGCGCTACGCCCGTGGTGTAGAGCATGGAGTAACCCGTGCAGGCGAGCGAGAGCGCGGTGTAGTCATCACGCAAAATACGTGACACCGCGTGCTTGCGAAGCTTGCCGTATAGCCCAGCGAGGAAGCCTGCCGCAGCGGCGACGGTCTCCTTCACCGCGCCCGCACCGCTGCCGAGAGAATGGGAAAGCTCGACCAGGCTCGCATGACGGGTCTCCGTGGAAAGTGCGAGCTGATGGAGAAACGCGGTGGCCTCCGGGTTTTGGAGATCCGCAGCGGCCTCGACTTGCAGTGCGACTGCCTCCTTGATGTCGCGCTCTAGGGCGAGCACGTCGTTGACATACATGAGCAGGGTATCTTGCGATTGGGGCTTTGCCATAATGAATAATAGTCTTTGGTTAAGGAGAGCTTTTCGTCCCGCAGCAGGAAAGTGCTCCCGATGCAAGTTCAGGGAGAGGGTGACTCATGCAGACGCTTTCGCCAATGGGGTGTAACCCTACCCATTCGGGCGTGAAGCGGCGCGGGCCGATCGGTATCGGTGAGCTAGGCGGCAAGTTCCTGCGCCGGCAACGAGAGCACGTGAGGATACCGCCGGGCGATTTCATGGTTGACGGTCGTCCAGTCGAGTACGCCGGGATGGCTAGCCAGTCCCCGCAGCCACACCCCAGCGAGGATTCGCCGCCAGCATTTCATGGTCACTGTTCGTTGAGACTCCAGTTGTACGACGCGTAGCCGAGGCGGTAGTCTGATTTTAGGAAATCGGCATACTGCGCCGGCGCGTACTTCGCCAGCACGGCGCGCAGGCCGCCTTCGGCCTTCTCGAAATCCTTCCCATACCAACTGAGGATTTTGGAAAGCTCGACGCGCTTCTCCGCAGGCACGAAATGGTTCAGGTCGTTGCGAGCCAGCCACGCGCGCATCCGGTCATCGAGTTGTTCGTCGAGCTTTTCGGCGGAGTACGCGTGATTCCACAGCGGCGGACAACTGCGGGCGGCGCACACCAGCACCGCATGCGTGCGGAAGCCCACCTGTGGTCGCAAGGTGTCCTGCTCAATCTCATCCAACGAAATGACCCGACCGCCGACCGGGTGGCGCTTCGCACCCCACGGGTTCGACGTGTCCTTGATGCTCTTCACCGGGTAGCTGTCCAGAATCCACTGGAGCGTCAGCGCGTTGTAGGCGTTGATCAAGCTGGCAGCTTTCTCGGTGCCGGTGGCAAACGGCCCGCCGCTAGCGAATTTTGCCGTGTACTCGTGCAACGCCTGTAAGGCTTCTGCCGATGCCTTCCATGCCTTGTAGTCCACCAACCCCCGGTCGTTGACGTATTTCTGGAGTAATCGCTCGTACGGCGCGTG
>Ga0105044_10012865_pt1 | contig 11374 bp, 10 predicted proteins | sample MAT01_FD_78092 | JGI IMG/M metagenome (GOLD analysis project Ga0105044, IMG submission 78092) | Freshwater microbial communities from Lake Fryxell liftoff mats and glacier meltwater in Antarctica - MAT-01 | ecosystem: Environmental > Aquatic > Freshwater > Ice > Liftoff microbial mat | place... | reverse complement strand
TCCAGGTGACAGCCTCAGTAATCGGCCAAGCCGATGTGCTGAAGGTGATTGACCAAGGAGCCGACGACACCACCAACGCCGTCAACATCCGCCGCTTTTTCCAAAAGGTCTGTGGTGTGGCCACCACCGAGCGCACCGCCGAGGCAACCTTAATCCAAACCCGCCACCGCATCCCCGAAACGCCCCTCACCGAAGGGCAGATTATGGTGTATCAAGTGCCCATGCCAGAGCCGCTGTATTTCATCGAGCCCTCGCGCACCGAGGCCAACAAAATGCACGCCCTAGAGGAATATGGCTCGATGTACGTGCGCCTCTACGAAGACATCACCCGCTTCGGCCAAATCTCCCTAGCCTACGACTATCCCGTGATGGTACATGGCCGCTACCTGATGAACCCCAGCCCGATCCCCCGCTTCGACAACCCCAAACTCGACCACTCCCCCGCCCTGCAACTGTTTGGGGCTGGGCGCGAAAAACGCCTCTATGCCGTGCCCCCCTACACCTCCGTCAAAAGCCTAGATTTTGACGATCACCCCTTCACCATTGAGCGCTGGGATCACGCCTGCGAATTTTGCGGTTCCACCGACAGCTACCTCGACGAAGTCGTCACCAGTGATGCGGGCGATCGCCTCTGGATCTGTTCTGACACTGACCACTGCCACCAACGCCAGCAGGGGCAAGGGTCGCCTTCAAAAAACATGGATTGAGGTCTAATACTGAGGCTCTGATTTCCCGCTACAGGTTGCCCTCACCCTAAATCCCTCTCCCAGAGGGCGATGGACTTTGAGTGCGCCATGACAGTCTATAGCGCTCATTTGAAGAATTGGTATAACCCAGATTTGACGATCCCGCCTTATCCCCTAAATTTAGCTATGTCTCCAAACTCGGCTATGACCATGACGCTACAGCCCTTGCTCCAAGTAGACTCTCTAACCAAAACCTATGGGGATTTGGTGGCCTGCGATCGCATTTCTTTAAACCTTTACCCTGCCCAAGTTCTGGGGATCATTGGCGAATCAGGGTCGGGCAAAAGTACCTTGCTGCGGGCGATCGCCGGACAAGTTCCCCTAGACCACGGCCACCTAACCTACCGCGATCGCGCAGGCCAATGGCTAGATTTACGCACCCTGCCCGAACCCCAGCGGCGGCGGCTGATGCGGACGGAGTGGGGCTTTGTGCAACAAAACCCCCGCGATGGGTTGCGGATGGGCGTAACGGCGGGAGCCAATATTGGGGAGCGATTGCTGGATGTGGGCGATCGCCACTATGGCCACATCCGCACCGAAGCCGCCCAATGGCTCAGCCAAGTCGAAATCCCCACCCAGCGCATGGATGACCTGCCCAGTACCTTCTCCGGTGGGATGCAACAGCGGCTCCAGTTGGCGCGCATTTTGGTGACGCGCCCCCAACTGGTGCTGATGGACGAACCCACAGGGGGGCTAGATGTCTCGGTACAAGCCAAGTTGCTTGATTTGATCCGATCCCTGGTGCGAACCCTCCGCCTCAGTGTCGTCCTGGTGACCCACGACATTGGTGTCGTCCGGTTGCTGGCGCACCAACTGCTGGTGATGCAGCAGGGGCAGGTCGTCGAATCTGGCCTCACCGACCAGGTGCTAGATGATCCCCAGCATCCCTACACGCAGCAGCTTGTGAGTGCAACGCTGGTGCCGTGAGGTGATTTTGGATTTTAGATTTTGGATTAAGTGACCCTTTACCCCTTTGCCTTGCTATGACGACCCTTTCTCATCCGCAGTCGGTGCCGTTGTCTGCAACCGATCCCCCGGTTTTGCTACAGGCAGAGGCGCTTCATAAAAGCTTTGTATTGCACAACCAGGGCGGGGTGCGCTTGCCCGTGTTGGCAGGCGTTTCCTTATCCGTGCGGGCGGGGGAATGTGTGGCGCTGGTGGGGGAATCGGGGTCGGGGAAATCGACCTTGATGCGATCGCTCTATGGCAACTACCGCATCGATCGTGGCTCTATTTGGGTGCGCCACCAAGACACCTGGGTAGATTTACCGCAACTCTTACCCCACGAACTTATGGCCGTGCGGCAGCACACCCTGGGCTATGTCAGCCAGTTTTTGCGCGTGATCCCCCGCGTCCCGGCCTTGGAGGTGGCGGCGGAGCCACTGCTAGAGCGAGGGGTAGAACCCGAGGAAGCCGCCGATCGCATTCGGGCGTTATTCCTGCGGCTCAACTTACCAGAACGCTTGTGGGCACTGTCACCCACCACTTTTTCGGGGGGCGAAAAGCAGCGGGTCAACATTGCCCGCGCCTTTGCGGTGCCCTACCCTATGATGTTGCTGGATGAACCCACCTCTGCCCTAGATGCCACAAACCGGGCCGTGGTGATGGCGCTCATCGAAGAACGCAAAGCCCAGGGCTGCGCGATGGTGGGCATTTTCCATGATGAAGAAGTGCGCGATCGCGTCTGTACTCGTCAGCTCACGACAATCGCCCCTTAACGTTGGCCGCGTCAGGTAGCGGTGCGGCTCCTTTTCTCTCCCTCCTTTTCTCTCCCTCCTTTGAACCCCACGGAACGAACCCGAAAGAACTGCCATGAACGAACAAATTTACACAAACTATCGGCTACAACTGCCTACAGAAGAACTGCTGGGCACCCTGATAGTCAGGGATGGGGCGATCGCCGACATCCAACCGGGCATTGTGGCTGAGGGCGAAAACGGCAACGGCGACTACCTGCTACCGGGGTTTGTAGAGTTGCACACCGACAACCTCGAACAGCGGCTTTCTCCCCGCCCCAAGGTGCGCTGGCCGATGGATGTGGCCACGGTGCACCATGACCGAGATTTGGCGGCAGCGGGGATCACGACGGTGTGTGATGCGATCGCCATTGGCGACATCACCCCCAATTCCCCCCGGATGCACCTGTTTGGCCCCATGATCGAAACCCTGTATGCGGCGCGGGAAGCCGGACGGCTCACGGTGGATCATCACCTCCACCTCCGCTGCGAACTGGGCTACGACAAAACCCACGACATCGTGCAGCAGTATGCCGACCATCCCATGCTGGCGCTGATGTCGCTGATGGATCACACCCCCGGCCAGCGGCAATTTGTCCGCATTGACAAGTACCGAGAATATTACATGGGCAAACACGGTATCTCTGAAACCGAGATGGAGGACTTTATCCAAAGCCGCATCGCCGCCCAGGGAGAACATGCCGACCGCAACCGCCAACATCTGGTAGAGATCGCCCAGCAGTGGAAGATTCCCCTGGCCAGCCATGACGATGCCACCGTAGAACATGTCGAAGAGGCGGTGGGCGAAGGGGTGAGTATTGCGGAGTTTCCGACTACCCTAGAGGCGGCGAAGGTCGCCCATTACCATGGGCTGCATATCCTCATGGGCGCTCCAAATTTGGTGTTAGGCGGTTCCCACTCAGGCAATGTGTCGGCGATGGAGTTGATTGATTACCATTTAGCCGATATTATCTCGTCCGATTATGTGCCCCAAAGCCTACTGCAAGCCCTGTTTTTGATCATGCGCCATCTCCAGCGCCCGCTCTACGACGTGGCCAAGCTGTTTACCCAAAACCCGGCGCAGGCCTTGGGTATGGGCGATCGCGGTAGCCTAGAGCTTGGCAAACGCGCCGACCTGCTCACCGTCCACGACGACGGCATCGTCCCCCGCCTCACCGCTGTCATCCGCCAAGGCCACCGCATCGCCTAAGCTTCCCTCCGCCTACCTGTTGCCCATTCTCGACGATTGCCGTTGGCCATGGCTGTTTCCCCCTCCCATTCCCCCACCACCGAATTTATCCTCTATGCCTGTCCGCAGGGCGATTTGGCGCAGCAGCTCGCCCACTACTTTCAGGCCAGCCAACAGCAGCTCGGCAAAAACACCGCCCACGCATATATGCCCCACTGCACCCTCACTGGCTTTTTTCAGGATGATCCTGGGGCTGTCTTGGCCTATCAACAGATATTCGCCGCTGCGGTAGACATAGTTTGGGGCGATCGCCCCTCTCCCCCCGCCCACATTACCCAGCTCACCTGCCGCCCTGACTGGCATGGCCTAGAACTCGATGCCCCCTGGTTTGGGGCGATCGCCCAAGCCTTTGCCCAACACCCTCAAACCCCCACCCGCACCGCACCTATCCGCCTCAAAACCTGGCTCCACCTCAGCCTCGCCTACGGATTCCCCCCCGACCACCACGCCCCCCTCCAGCAACTCGCCCAAACCCTGATCGATCCCCAAGCTCCGGTTTCCTGGGAACTGCGCCTTTACCAGCGCGATCGCCCCAACCAGTGGCGCTGCCACGCCCAACATCCGCTCTAAGGATTTTGGATCCCCGATGAATGCTCACCCTACCGATTGAACCCCTCCGATCATGCCCCCTCAACAGATGCCTCCTCAACTGGCCGATATTCTCAAAACCTTGCGGATCGAGGTGATACCCAATATGGCCAAGAAGCCGTCAGCTTATGAATCTCTGGGCTTTCAGCAGCATGGTTGGAGCTTTAGCCTCGTCCTGCCAGCGGCTCATACTCCCCTCGCATAGTCCTACTCAGACGCTAGCCCCCCTCGCCACTCTACAGATCCCCTCGCCCGTTAGGGATTGGCCAGGTCGGCGGTTTGTTGGGCGGTTGTGGGGGTGTTGAGTTGGGCTTGCCAGAGGGCGATCGCCCTCTGCGACTCCGCATAGGCAGGGGTATTTTGGGGCACATATTTTGCCACGTCAATGGCTAGCCCGAATACTCTTTCTGAAGCATGTAGGTTGGCTAGATCCATGGTTTCTTGGCTCCAGACGGCAATCGAGCGCCGCGCTGCATTATGGAGATCGGGGTAATCGGTGGACACTAACTGGGCAGCGGCGATCGCCGATTGATAATTACGCGCAGCGACTAAACTATCGCCCCCATTGCGCCGTGCCGCCCGCCCCACAGCCATATCCAAAACCATGCCGCTCCAGCGCTCTGCATAATGTTGCGCCTCATCATAGAGCGGTTGATTAGGTTGGATCTGGCGCACCTGCCGGATTGCTTCGACAATTTCAGACACTTGATTGCTTGGCGCATCGGCTCGCACCAAGGTGAGCGATGCCCGCGCTTGGTCTAGCAATCGCCGATGATCCTCTGCAAGAGCCCCCGTACTGACGAGGCCATTAGGCGATCCCCCTACAGACCCCACCGCTGGCAACTCATTGGGGTCAGCGGGGACTTGCGGATTCGTTGGGACATTGGCTGGGTCAGATGGCAGCGCTTCGGGTGCAGGGGAAGGTGGCACCGTGGGATCGCCACCTGGCAAGGGTTCTCCGCCTTGCGCTGGCTCCTCGCTTTGTGTAGGATCGCCACCTGGCAGAGGCTCACTAGTGGGTTGGCCGTCTGGAACGCTCCCCGGCAACGGACTTCCCGGAACCGTGGGGTTGCCGGTCTCCCCGGTGGGCAGCGTGGGGGCTGGCTGGCTGGGGTCGTTGCCCCCCGCCCCAATGGGCTGGATGACCATTTTAAGGTTGCGGGCTACCACCAAGCCCATGAGCACGAGCAGACCGATCGCCCCAAACCGAATGACCTTTCGCCATGATTGTTCATCGGGGCTAAGCGGTGGAGCGTCTCCATTCTCAGGGTCTAGGGGCTGTTCGGGGGGGATAATATCGCCGCTGCTATCGCCATCGGGGGGGATCAAGTCTCCGTCACCCGTTCCAGGCTGCCCCGTACTAAGAGATTTTCCGGGGAGCATCAGTTGATACCGCAGCGTGTCAGGAATCACCCCAAGGACATCTTGGCGAGGTCGCCAGTGATGTTCACTCAGACTGGGCAGGCGATCGCGCAAAAACTGCATCAGTTGTTCTGGGGTGAGGCAACCTTGGTTCCGCAATCCATCGAGCAAGGCCGTCGTAAATAGCCCCTGACGTAACATCAACGTCTCATGGGAAAACTGATCAGGGCGACTCGACAAAATCACCGACAACCCAACATCTTGCACCAGTTGGGTCGTTTGTCGCCCAACCCCAACACCCCCCAACATGCCCTGGCTGCGGTTCACATCTAGCAGGGTCAAAATATTTTGGGTCGGAGCCGCTTGCAAAATCCCAAACAAAGTCTCCATGGAGATCGCCGTTGTTGCAACCTGTGCCGGGTCGGCATCGATGGGCATTAAATAGTCTTGCCCTTGATAATGCACGCCATAGCCACTAAAAAACACCCACAACACATCATCGGCATGGAGTCGCCGCTGACAGAGTTCCGTTAGGGCATCCACAATATTGTCGTGGGTAGGTAGGTTGTTGGTTGTGCCAGAAGCCGGCTTGCGCCCCGGTTCGGGGGTGCTGTCTCCTAACAACAGGCATTGCTGCGCCGGAATGCCCGCTTCTTGTGTCCAAAATTGGTGCAATACCTCGGCATCCCGCTCTGCATACATCAGCGGTTGAAAATGTTGATATTGATTAATGCCGATGGCGATCGCCCAATAATTCGTCATAATTACAGCCCCGTGCGTCTGCCCTGTGCGTCAAAACAGTGATCAAAGTTTGGGATTCAGAGATACCTAACCCTTCACAAAACTAAGGGTTTCTAAGGTTTGCCTAGTATAAGGTCTGCCCGTTACGAGGTTTGCTCAATACGAGGTTTGCTCAGTATGAGGTTTGCTCAGTAATTGGCTACGCTATCTCGCTTGCTATGGTGTTGTTCTAAATCACACTCTAAAATTATTCTGGCTCTAAAATTATTCTGGCTTTAAAGTTATTTCGGCTCTAGAACGATTTCGGCTCTAGAACGATCCTGGTTGTTCCTCCTATCCAACGCTGACTTAATTCCGCAAGGCTGAGATTTAAGGGGTTCAGCTTAAGGATGCCCAAACTAAGTGTGTGTTAACCGCAACATTATCGGCATTTCCAGACAAAACCTGGCCTATTTGGAAGCACATCACTCTATTGAAGGTAATTTCTTCCGGTGAAGGCAGATTCTCGGAAACAGGCGGATGCCGGGTAAAATCCCTAACATCCAACGGTAACGCAACTTTCCTGACTTGCTAGCCAAAGTTTGAGCGATGCTGTCTGAAATTAGTCTGAAATTAGATGGTTTTTTAGACGTTTTTGCAGCGGCTTGGCAAAAATGAGGGCAAACCGCCAGAGAAAACCCCCTTCTTTCCAGCAGCTTTATCCGGCTTCCGAATAAAATTCCAGTTGATCGTTTGACCCGAAGTTGCATTAGGATTAAAAGGTTGTGAACTTTTTTTGACAGGCGGACACCATCATGGCGGTTCCTAAGAAGAAAACTTCGAAATCCAAGCGCGACAAGCGCCGTGCCACTTGGCGGCATAAAGCGGCTGACCAAGCCCTCAAAGCACTGTCTCTAGGGAAGTCTGTTCTCACCGGACGCTCTAACAGCTTTATCTATCCTCAAGCCGAAGAGGAAGACGACGAAGAGTAAAGCCATGGATGCAAGCCTGGGTCGGTGCCTAGATCAATGTCTAGATCGATGGAAGAATGCAGATGCTTCTCCAACGCTTGTTTCGAGACTTTATTCCCTCAGCCAACCTTGCAACGGTGGGTTAAAGCTTCCCTACTTGCTCGGTTGTGCTTTTTCGTAAATATTTTTGGCAGCCGCAGGGCATTCATATTCCGTCTATACTCCATTCGTCTTAGAGTGCCATGGGGTAGAGCCATTGAAAATGCAGCCATTCAAAGTGGGGGTAGACCATGGGTAAGTTCTTTCAGAAGCCCGATTCTAGTCTTGCTGACCGGGTTCCTCCAGGGCAACATCTCGCCCAAGGGTTCCCGGTTTTGACCTATGGAGATACTCCCTCTATTGCCCAAGATGATTGGGAATTAAAGGTTTGGGGCTTAGCCCAGCCCATTACGCTGACCTGGGCAGATGTGCAGGCGATGCCCCAAAGTCGCTTCACCGCAGACTTTCACTGTGTTACAACTTGGTCAAAGTTAGACGTGGAATGGACAGGTGTGACGGTGCCAGATTTGATGCAGCACCTTGAGATCGACCCAGCGGCGATCCATGTCATGCAGCATTCCTATGGCGGCTACACCACCAACCTCGCGTTGGATGACTTTAATCGAGTCGAAAATTTTTTCGCCCACAGCTTGTTTGGCAAACCGCTACCGCCCCAGCATGGTGGCCCCATGCGATTGGTGGTGCCTCACCTCTACGCATGGAAAAGTGCCAAGTGGATCTCAGGACTAGAATTTCTAGACCATGAAGTTCCGGGTTTTTGGGAGCGCAATGGATACCACTATCGTGGCGAACCTTGGGCAGAAGAACGCTACAACGATCGCTAGTAAGTCAAGCCTCTGCCGAGATGTGTCGGTCTTCCAGTCACTGATCTTTTATCCATTGGCCTCGTACCAATTTCAATCAGCATCCATGGGATAGCGGGAGTTCTTAAGATTCCTGCCGTTCTATGGATTTGCTGTTTTATAGGGTAATAAACGGCTGAAAAGCTCAGGGAGTTAGCCGCAACTCCCTGATGGCTCTGGTTTTTCTAGGAAAGAGAAAGCAGAGCCCTGAATGAGTCGGATTGCGATGCATATTGGTGTCTTGTTTCAAAACATTGGCGGCTACCATGCGGCACGGTTACGGGCAACCCAAATCGCCTGCGAAGAACGGGGCTGGCAGTTGACGGCTATCGAAGTGACGAGTCAAAAGGGGGATCATCCCTGGGGAGATTTGGCCGGCACCGTGACCTTTGCGTGTAAAACCCTATTGCCCTTGGCAGAATTTCCTGTTGCAACCGCGCCCTCGGTTGAGGCTCGACTTGCCATTCCTCGGTTGCGCCAAGTGCTAGCTGAGTTGCAGTTAGATGCTCTAGCCATTCCGGGGTGGGGGTTTGCGGTATCGCGGGCGGCCTTGAGCTGGTGTACACAGCACCAAGTGACCGCAATTTTGATGAGTGAGAGTAAGAGGGATGACCTGCCCCGCCAGCGATGGAAGGAGTGGCTCAAGTCGGTGCTGTATGTGCGGCGCTTTGCTGGAGCGATCGCCGGGGGCGAAGCACATCGTGAGTATTTAGTGACCTTGGGGATGGCGCGATCGCACATTTTCTTGGGCTACGACGTGGTGGATAATCGCCATTTTGCCCAGGGAGTGGCGATCGCCCGTGCCAACCCCAGAGCCATTCGGCAGCGAGATCCTGCGATCCCAGAAAAGCCATATTTCCTCGCCGTGACCCGCTTTATTCCCCGCAAAAATGTATTGCGCTTGCTCACAGCCTATTGCCACTATCGTCAGGCACTGGCAGATCAGGGGTGCGGCGAAACTGCATGGGATCTAGTGCTTTGCGGCAGCGGAGAGGAAGAAGCGACCCTGCGCCAACGGATTCAACAAAACGCCCTAGAAACCTGCGTTCATTTACCTGGCTTTGTGGGCTACCCGCAATTGCCCTACTGGTATGCGCTTGCCTCAGCCTTTGTGCATCCGGCGTTGCAGGAGCAGTGGGGGTTAGTGGTGAACGAAGCCTGCGCCTCGGGCTTACCGATTTTGTGCAGCCAGACGGTAGGGGCGTGCCCTAACCTGGTGCGCCACCAGGAAAATGGGTTGGTGTTTGCACCCGACGACACGGGGGCGATCGCCCAATCTCTTCTCCAGATCCATCACCTCGATGCAGACCGCCGTACCGAATGGGGCTTCCGTAGCCAGCAACAGGCGGCAAACTATACCCCCCAGCGCTTTGCCGATGGGCTTATGAATGCGTTGGAGACAACGGCCATGGCCGCCAATTCCCCTGACTCCTCTCCAGCCTTCCGTTTACCGCGCTTCTTCTCGGCTCTCCTGCCATGAAAATTTTGAATGTCATTCCCTATTTCAGCCCGATCTATGGGGGGCCACCGCAGTTGGTGCGGCATCTTTCCCAAGCCGAGGCCGCGTTGGGTGCAACCGTGGATGTGGTGACGACCAATGCGGATGGCGATCGCACCCTCCCGGTGCCCCTCCAAACCTGGCAACCTGCGGCAGGCTACCGCGTGCAATACTTCCCGCGCCAATGGTTGCGCCACTACACCATTAGTTTGCCCCTCAGTCGATGGCTCCAAACCAACGTTGCCAATTACGATGTGGTACATCTGCAAAATACCTTTGCCTATCCTAGTTGGCCGGTTTACCGAGCCTGCCAGCAGACGGGGGTGCCCTTGATCCGCACACCCAACGGAATGCTAGAACCGCAAGCCTTCGCCCAAAAAAACCTAAAAAAGCGCCTATTTTTTGAAACCGTAGAGCGCCCCATCTTTGCCGCAACTTCCTTGATTCAGGCACTGACCCAGCGCGAAGCCGACGGCCTACGCGCCCTCGGCCTGACGGCTCCTATCGCGGTGATCCCCAATGGCGTTGACCCGGCGATCCTAGAGGCCAATGCCAAGATTGCCCTGTTTCTACAGCAGTTTCCCCAACTGCGGGGCAAATCCTTGATTCTCTACCTCGGGCGCATCGATCCCCTCAAGGGCTTAGACCTGCTGGCCGAAGCCTTTGGCACCGTTCACCAGCAGTTTCCCAAGGCTCATTTAATGATAGTCGGCGCTGACCTGATCCACTATCGTCCGGCGGTAGAGGCTATCCTTTCGGCGGCAAACTGCCAAGACGCCGTGACCTTTACCGGATTACTGACGGGAGATCTAAAACGCGCCGCCCTAGCCGCTGCCGATCTCTACGTCTCGCCCTCTCGCTCAGAGGGGTTTAGCCTGTCAGTGATTGAAGGGATGGGGGCGGGCTTGCCCTGCGTCATCACCACAGGTTGCCACTTCCCCGAAGCCGCCCAAGCCGAGGCTGCCCTAGAGGTTGCGGTGGAGGCAGGGGCGATCGCCCAAGGGCTGATCCACTGTCTACAAAACCCAGATTGGGCTTGGCAAATGGGCGATCGCGCCTCCGCCTTTATCCTCCAAAACTATACGTGGGGGGCGATCGCCAGCCAACTCTTGCACCACTATGAAAGGCTTTTATGAAAGGCTTTTATGAAAAGCTTTTATGAAAAGCTTTTATGAGAGACTCTGAGCCAAAGCCACGACATCCCCTTAGAATCGCCTAGATCCCATAACCTATCGGTTGACATAGAGCTGGGATCTCTTCGTCTGACGGGATCTCTCCAGCGCAAAATCGAGGTTTGAGGCGGTACCGTCCTAGCTCAACTGCTGCTACTTCTAGGCCATATCTGCTTGATGGCGTTGATGAAACATAGCCATAGATTTGGTGCGCCCCGGGCTAAACCATGGGTCAAACCTATAGCCCTATGGTTTAGATCTAAACCATAGGGCTGTGGCAGCAGTGCTCGGTTTGGATGGATTGCCTAGTAGGAAATGCCACGATATCGACGTTTGATTGCAGCGGGGGGTGGCGGTTGGGGCGTGGTAGGGGGTTGCGGGCTAGCAGCGGGGGGCGGGCTGTGACCGTTGAGCGGACTAGAGGATAGGG
>Ga0105044_10012857_pt1 | contig 11380 bp, 8 predicted proteins | sample MAT01_FD_78092 | JGI IMG/M metagenome (GOLD analysis project Ga0105044, IMG submission 78092) | Freshwater microbial communities from Lake Fryxell liftoff mats and glacier meltwater in Antarctica - MAT-01 | ecosystem: Environmental > Aquatic > Freshwater > Ice > Liftoff microbial mat | place... | reverse complement strand
GAAGACGCCGCTGGCAGCGACGCTCGTGCAGGCCCTGCCGCTTATCCAGGTCTTTGGCCTGTCTTTGCGCCGGGCGCTGGCGATGCAGGGCCAGCTGGAGGCGCATCATCCGCAGGCTCCGCACTGGTACCTGCAATTCGTCGGCTGTGTTCCCGAACGCCATGGGCGTGGTTTGAGTGGCGCGGTGATTCGTGCCCGGTTGGCGCAATGCGATATCGATGGCATGCCGGCGGCGCTGGAAACCGCCACCCCGGCCAATCTCGGGCTTTATGAAGCGCTGGGTTTTGCCGTGACTGGCACCTATCGGATCATGGGCGGCGGGCCGCAGTTCTGGTCGATGTGGCGGGCGCCGCGGTGACGGGCAGCAGCAGTTCGAACTTCATCAGCAGGCTGCGCTGGATCCGGTTGAGATTATCGTCGCTGACGAGATAGACAAAAGTGCGCCGGCCCTGACGGCGCAGTGCCAGCCCTTCCATATTGTCGAACGTGAGCGGAGCTTCGAGCCGGGCGAGCAACGTTTGCGGCACCGGCGCTGCGGTGTCGCTCGCCAGTACCGGGGCCAGATCAACCAGCGTCAGCGCCGCGCTCCAGCCGCCCAGCCCGGAAAACCGGCGATGCAGGACGAGCAGGCGATGGTCATCGAGCGCGATGGCATCGGTCGGGTTATGGTCGGGAACCGGAATCACGCCGATTTCCACCGTCCTGCCATCGCGGGTGAGCAGCGCTGCGATTGATCCATCAGGGCGCCGCGCGTCTTCGGACAGGATGATCCGCGTACCGCCAGGCAGCACCGCCATCGCCTCGCCGCCGCCATTGGCGGGCCAGCCAGTCATCGCGGTCAGATATTCGGTGTCGACCGGCGGCCGGGCGAGCGTTTCGGGGCGGGCGGCATCGATGCCGGTGAAATGCGCCAGGCGGTGCTGTTGTTCATAGACGACCGTGGTGATGCCGGTCGCCGGGTCGTGCTCCACGGCTTCGGCATCGACATCGGCCTTGCGCGCCGGCGACTTGCCACCTGGCTGCGGCAGCGGCGCCAGGTGCACGTCGCTGACCCCGATAAGGCGGCCACCGCGTTCAATTGTCGCCAGAACCAGCCAATTGCCGGTGTCGGTAATGCCGATCAGCCGGTTGCCGGCGTCGGCGCGCAGGCCCGAAATGCCGCCAAAGCCGGGATCGGGGCTGGATAACTGCACCGCGCCGGCAAAGCGCAGCGCGCCGACCCGGGTTTGTGCCGGATCATCGGGGTTGAGCGGCAGCGACCGGGTGGTGACGGTAATCGCTTTGGCCGGGGCAATGGCGGGCGGCGTTTCGGGCTGCATGGCCAGCGCGCCGGCAACGCTGGCGCAAGCAATGATGACGGCGGCGATCAGGCGGTCAAGCAACATGGCGAGTGGTATAGCAGCGGCAACGCGGTCGAGATAGCGGGCGGTCGAGATAGCGGGCGGTTCAGATAGCGGGCAGGGAAAAGCGGCTGGCGGTAGGGCGGTGCAGGCGCTATCGCTCCTGCCATTCATGCTTGCTGCCACCACCCCCCATGATGTTCTGCGTTCGGTTTTCGGCTTTCCCGCCTTTCGCGGGCAGCAGGAGGCGATCATCAGCGATGTCTGCGCCGGTCGCGATGTGCTGGCGATCATGCCGACCGGTTCGGGCAAGTCGTTGTGTTACCAGATTCCGGCCCTGGTGCGGCCGGGCTGTGCGCTGGTCATCTCGCCGCTGATCGCCTTGATGCAGGACCAGGTGCGGGCGATGCGGGCATTTGGCGTGCGCGCCGGCGCGCTCAACAGCCAGTCGGATGACAGCGAAGCCACCATCCGCGCGCTACGCGATGGCGCGCTCGACCTGTTGTATGTCGCCCCCGAACGCGCTGCGATGGAGGGCTTTCGCACCCTGGTGGCGCGCGCCGAAATCGCCTTGATCGCCATCGATGAAGCACATTGCGTCAGCCAGTGGGGCCATGATTTTCGCCCCGAATATCGCCAGCTGAAATCGCTGTGCGACGCCTTGCCCGGCGTGCCGCGCGTCGCGTTGACCGCCACCGCCGATGTCGCCACCCGCGCCGATATCCTGCAACAATTGGGCATCGCGCCCGATCGCATGGTGCTGGCCGGGTTCGACAGGCCCAACATCCGCTATGGTGTCATCCCCAAGGCCGACAGCCATCGCCAGTTAAGCGGCTTTGTGGCGTCACAAGCCGGGCGACCGGGGATCATCTATGCGCCAACGCGGGCGGTGACCGATCAGGTGGCGGGCTGGCTGGTCAAGGATGGGGTGAATGCCCGCGCCTATCATGCCGGGCTGGATGGCGGCACACGGTCGCGCAACCAGGCCGATTTTGTCAAAAGCGAAGACATGGTGATGGTCGCCACCATCGCTTTCGGCATGGGCATCGACAAGCCCGATGTCCGCTTTGTCGCCCATATCGGCCTGCCCAAATCGATCGAGGCCTATTATCAGGAAACCGGCCGTGCTGGCCGTGATGGCGATCCGGCGGTGGCGCAACTGTTCTGGGGGGCGGAAGATATCGCTCGGGCGCGCGGCTTCATCGCGCAAAGCGATGCCAATGAAGCGCGCAAGACCGAAGAAACGCGGCGGTTGGGGGCGTTGATTGCGTTCCTTGAAACCGGCGGCTGCCGGCGCATCCCGCTGCTCGAATATTTCGGTGAACCGCGTCCGCAGCCGTGCGGCAATTGCGACAATTGCCTTGATCCGCCGGCGCTGCAGGACGCTACGGAATCGGCGCGAAAGCTGCTGTCGGCCGTCTATCGCACCGGGCAACGCTTTGGTGCGGGGCATATCGTCGATGTGCTGCTCGGCAAGACGGGCGAGAAGATCGACAAGTTCGGCCATGACAAGTTGACGGTCTATGGCATCGGCAAGGAATTGTCGGGTGAAGGCTGGAAGGCGCTGGCGCGCCAGTTGGAAGCCAGCGAGGCGCTGGTCCGCGATGGCGACTATGGCGGGCTGGTGCTCGGCCCGGCGGCACGGGCGATCCTGAAGGGCGAGGTGGCGGTCAGCCTGAAGGTAGCGAGCGCCCGGGCCGAACCTGGCCGCGTCCGAACCCGCAACGCCGGCGCGACAACAGCAGCGGTTGCCGATGGCGATCTTGCGCTGTTCGATGGTTTGCGTGCGGTGCGTCGCGAACTGGCAGCGGCGTCAAACCTGCCGCCCTATGTCATCTTCCATGATTCAACGCTGCGCGCCATGGCTGCCCACCGCCCGTCTAGCATGGCGGAAATGGGCCGGATTCCCGGTGTCGGTGCGCGCAAGCTGGAGGCCTATGGCGCGGCGTTCCTGACTGCTATTGCCCGGGGATGACGCTTTATCTGCGTGCGGGTTCCGGCAATGATACGCGCTGGCAACCGGTGAGGCACGCATGAGCGAGGCAAGCGACGCGTTCGACCGCTGGATTCGCAGCGGCTTTGTGGAAATGAACACCGCGCTGGAAGGCCTGTATGCCGGCCGCGACGATCCGGCCGATGTCAGCGGTACGGGTGCGGCCATCAAGGCAGCGCTGCGCGATGAAGGCCAGGCGCATGTTGCGGCACTATGGGCCGAAGGCAATACCGGCGATGGCTTTGAAAGCGCCTTTGATGTGCTCGGCAATGTCGGGCTGTATCTGGCGGCGATGCGGCGGCACGAATTGACCAACCCGGCGCGCGAAGACCGATCACCGTTTCTTGAGGCATCGTCGCTGGCGCTGCAAGCCGGCGCGTCGATCGGCATGGCCCCGCGCTTTGCCTCGGCGCATCTCGCCACACACAACCGCGCCATCGGCGGCGTGCGCAAAAGCTTTACATCGCTGCCGGACGAGTTTTTGTTCATCGATGAAAACACCCGCGCCATGCTGGCCTTTCAGCGCGCGGCGCAGGCGCTGGTGGCGGTACTGCCGCTGGGGGTGGGCAATCCGGTGGCCGATGGCCAGTTCCGCGCCGCCGCTGCCGGGCTCGATGATGTCATTGCCTGCAACGACCGGCTATTCGCCAGGCTCGATACCGCCTGTTTCTTTTACAATGTGCGCCCCTATTACAAACCTTATCGCGTCGGCCGGCAGGAATATCGCGGCGCCAATGCCGGGGATTTTTCGGGCATCAACGAGCTTGATCTGCTGCTCGGCCTGTGCCGCGCCAATGATCCCGCCTATGCGCAACTGCTGGTCGACAAGATGCTGTTCATGCTGCCGCAAGATCAGGCGCGGCTGCGCGAGGCGATGCGTCACCGCAGCCTGCTCGATGCCTTTCTCGGCGAATTCGACAGCCATGGCGCGACCCCGGTGCTGGTGGAAAATGCCCGGGCCTTCCTGGCCGTCATCGATCGATTTGGCGCGACGGCGACCCAGCATCATGATCAGTTGGTCGAACGCTTCATCGCCGAGCCATCGGCGGGGCTGGCGGCACCACAACTGGTGCAGGTCACCGCCAGCGGGCCGCCGCTGCCCGTGCTGATGGCGGCGCTGGCGGCGCTGCGCGACCAGCGGCTGGGCGCGGCACGGGCGGACGAGCTGGCGCGGCTGCGGGGGTTGGCGGCTTGATCGCCCCGCCTGAACCTATCGGACGCGGCGGAGCTCGCGATATTCGCCCGGCAAGGGCCGCACGATGAGCGTGTCACCTTCGAGCGTGAAGGGCCGGAACTGTTCGGTGCCGGTGTAGCTGGGTTTAAGCGCACCTTCGACCACATGGATGACGGCGGTGGCTTCGGGATTGATCCGCCATGTGCCGAAATAGCCGGCATAGGCATCATAGGCGTTGCGGACTTCGGCGTCGGTACCCTTTGCATCGCCCGACGCGAACGGTGCGACCGGTGGTGTGCGCATGATGTGGATGCTCAGGTGTCCGGTCGGATCATAGGTGAAATAGCCCTTGGGATGCGCGCCGAAGGGCGTGACAACCTTGCCGTCGGGGCCGGTGTTTTCATAGCGGACAAGTTCCCAGGTGCCTGTCAGCGCCTTGGCGGCGGCAGCGGCCTTGGGCGTCATCGGTTCGGCGGCGATGGCCGGGGCGGCGGTCGCCAGAACGAGCGCACAAGCCAGCGCAACGGCACGAATTGAAATGGTGATGGCTTTCTCCGTGTTTCGGGACTTTTGTCTTCAGCCTTTGGCGAATGCTGCCACATCGGCTTCGCGCGTCGCCAGCCGTCCGCCCATCTGTGCCATGACAACGGCCAGGATTTCGGGCCGCGCTGTCGCCGGGGTGCCGCCGCCGATCGGAGCGGGATCATATTCCAGCGCCAGCTGCACAGCTTCGGCCACGTCGCGGCCGTGCAGTTGTTCGATGACGCGAAAGGCGAAATCGATGCCCGAGGTAACGCCGCCCGCGGTGATGCGGTTGCGATCGATCACCACCCGTTCGCGCACGAATTCAGCCCCGAACAGCGCCAGTTGTTCGCCCGCCGCCCAGTGGCAGCCGGCGCGATAGCCTTTGAGCAGCCCGGCACCGGCGAGAATCAGCGAACCGGTGCAGACGCTGGTGACGAGTTGCGCCGATGCTGCCTGGGTTTGCAGCCAGCGCTGGACGATGGGGTCGCGCATCACCGGCACAAAGCCGACCCCGCCGGGCACGCAGATCATGTCGAGCGGCGGGCAATCGGCGAAGGTTTTGGTCGGCACCAGCGCCAGGCCGCAATCGCTCATTACCGGCGCGAGGCTGTGCCAGACGTAATGCAGCTCGGCGCCCGGCATGCGGCTGAGCACCTGCGCCGGGCCGGTCATGTCAAGCTGGGTCAGGCCATCCCAGAGCAGGAAACCGATGTGAAAGAGGGCGGTCATGCGTGGTCCTTGCGCGGCAGCGGGGGTCAGGCTTCGTAGCGCAGTTCGAGTGCGGTAGCGACGGCCTTGTGGCGAATTTCCCCGCCGCTGACGTTCAATCCGGCGGCGAGATGGGGATCGGCGGCCAAGGCGGCAGCGACGCCCTGATCGGCAAGGCGCAGGACGAAGGGCAAGGTCGCGTTGTTGAGCGCAAAGGTCGAGGTGCGCGCGACGGCGCCGGGCATGTTGGCGACGCAATAATGGATGATGCCGTCGATGACATAAACGGGATCGGCATGGGTCGTCGCCTGGCTGGTTTCGAAACAGCCGCCCTGGTCGATAGCGATATCGACCAGCACCGAGCCGCGTTTCATCAGTTTGAGCATGGCACGGCTGACCAGCTTGGGCGCGGCGGCACCGGGGATGAGCACGGCGCCGATGACGACATGAGCGCGGGCGATGGCTGCGGCGATGGCCGCGCGTGAGGAAAAGGCGGTTTTCACCCGGCCTTCGAACAACGTGTCGATCTCGGCGAGCCGGGCGGTGGAGATGTCGTAGATGGTGACATCGGCGCGCATGCCAACGGCGATCTGTGCTGCATTGATGCCGGCGACTCCGCCGCCCAATATGGCAACCCGCCCCGGCGCAACGCCCGGCACGCCGCCGAGCAGGATACCGCGACCGCCTTGTTCCTTTTCAAGATAATGCGCGCCGACCTGTACTGCCATGCGCCCTGCAACTTCCGACATCGGCCGCAACAGCGGCAGCCCGCCGGCGCGGTCGGTGACGGTTTCATAGGCGATGCAGGTCGCCCCCGATGCCATCAGCGCCAGCGCCTGCGGCATATCGGCGGCGAGGTGCAGATAGGTGAACAGCGTTTGCCCGGGCCGCAGCCAGGCGATTTCGTGAAGCTGCGGCTCCTTGACCTTGACGATCATGTCGGCGGCGGCAAACACCGCCTCCGGGCCCGGCGCAATGGTGGCACCGACCGCGACATAATCGCCATCGGTGAAATCGATGCCCGCGCCGGCGCCGGTTTCGACGGTCACCTTGTGGCCACGCGCCACCAGTTCGGCGACCGATGGCGGGGTCAGGCCGACCCGGTATTCATGGACCTTGATTTCCGTGGGTACACCGACATGCATCGTTTCTCTCCCCGGATGGTTGCGAGAGAGCAGCATAGCCGAGCGGTGGAACCGATGACAGCCTGAACGATGGCGCGCCCTTTGCTGCATTGCGGCGTTGTCATGCCTGTGCTACCGCCCCGCCGCGCCTCCTTCGAGGACCGGGAAACCCATGTCGAGCGATCCAGCGACGACGACCACGACCGCCGACCCGCATGCCAGTCACGCGCCGCAGGGTACTGTCCGTCTCGCCGTTGGTACCATCGGTGTGGTGTTCGGCGATATCGGTACCAGCCCACTCTATGCGCTGAAGGAAACCTTTACCGGTCACCACTCGCTGCTGGTCGACCAGTTGCATGTGTTCGGCATCATGAGCCTCATTTTCTGGACGATGACGCTTATTGTCACGGTAAAATATATCATTGTCATCCTGCGCGCCGACAATCGCGGCGAAGGCGGCAGCCTGTCGTTGCTGGCAATGATCTCGCGCCTGTCGGTTCAAAGTGCAAAGCGGACGCGCTGGCTCGGCATGCTGGGCGTGCTGGCGACGTCACTGTTCATCGGGGACTGCCTGATCACGCCGGCGATTTCGGTGCTGTCGGCGGTCGAAGGGCTGACGGTGTTCAATCCCGGGTTGCAACGCCTGGTGGTGCCGGTGGCCATTGCCATCCTGATCGGCCTGTTCCTGCTGCAGTCGCGCGGCTCTGCCAAGGTTGGCGCTTTGTTCGCGCCGATCATGCTGGTCTATTTTTTCGTCATTGCCGTCATGGGCTTGGGCCAGATCCTGCGTGACCCGACGATTTTGCAGGCGATCAACCCGATCTGGGCGTTCCGCTTTTTTGCCGACAATCCAACGCTGGGGTTTCTGGCGCTCGGCTCGGTGGTTCTGTCGGTGACGGGGGCCGAGGCACTTTATGCCGACATGGGCCATTTTGGTCGCCGCCCGATCCAGATTTCCTGGCTGTGGTTTGTCATGCCGGCACTGCTGCTCAATTATTTCGGGCAATCGGCGCTGGTGCTGGGGTCACCCGAAAAAATCGCCAATCCTTTTTACCTGATGGCACCTGACTGGGCGTTGCTGCCGCTGGTCGGGCTGGCGACGCTGGCCACCGTGATCGCCAGCCAAGCGGTGATTTCGGGCGCTTTTTCGGTGGTCCAACAGGCAGTGCAGCTCGGTTTTCTGCCGCGCATCAAGATCAACCATACCTCGGCATCGGCGGCGGGGCAGATCTATATTCCGCTGGTCAACTGGGCGATGCTGTTCGCCGTCTGCCTGCTGGTGCTCAGCTTCCGGACGTCGTCGAACCTGGCGTCGGCCTATGGTATCGCTGTCACCGGCAACATGTTCATCACGACGCTGATGATGGCGGTACTGGTGCTGACGGTGTGGAAATGGAACCGCTGGCTGGCCTATGGCTTTGTCGGGACGTTCCTGATCATCGATGCCGCCTATTTCGCCTCGAACCTGACCAAGATCCCCGATGGCGGCTGGTTCCCGCTGCTGGTCGGTGCGATCGCCTTCACCTTCCTGACGACTTGGGCACGCGGCCGCGGCCTGATGCAGGAACGCATGAAGGAAAGCGCCATGCCGATGGATGTGTTCATCAAATCGGCGGCAAATGCGGCGACTCGCGTTTCCGGAACGGCGGTGTTCATGAGCACGTCGATGAAAGGCGTGCCGCACGCGCTGCTGCACAATCTCAAACACAACAAGGTGCTGCACGAACGCATCATGATCCTTACCGTGGTCATCGATGAAATCCCCTATGTTTCGGACGAGGATCGCATCGGCGTCGTTGATCTGGGGTCGAATTTCTACCGCATCATCATCCGCTACGGCTTCATGCAGCAGATCGACATTCCGGAGATTTTGAAGCGGGTGGAAAATTGCGGGCCCAAACTCAAGATGATGGAAACCAGTTTCTTCCTGTCACGCCAGACGCTGCTGGCCAGCAACCGGCCGGGCATGGCGCTATGGCGCGAACATCTGTTCAGCTGGATGATGCGCAACGCTGAAAGCGCGATGGACTTTTTCAAGCTGCCGACCAACCGGGTGGTGGAACTGGGCTCGCAGGTCGAGATATGATCCTGGCCGCCGCGCCGCGGCAGCAATGTCAAACCGCCGTAGCGCGAAGCCCGACGGCACCAACGATGATCATGCCCATGAACGCTACCTGCACTGCCGACAGTTTTTGCCCGAACAGGTAGATGCCGAGCACCGAGATGGCGACGATGCCGACCCCGGACCAGATTGCATAGGCGATCCCGACCGGGATGGTTTTCAACGCCGGGGCGAGGGCAAGGAAGCATATGGCATACAGCAGGATCGATCCCGCCGCCCATTGCCAGCGCGCCAAGCCGTCCGATAGTTTGAGCATCGTCGTCGCCATGACTTCGAGCAGGATGGCGGCGCCAAGGTAAGTCCAGCCAGTCATTCACTTGCGTCCCGATGGTCTGCAAAGAGCTACTCGTAGCGCAGCGGCGTTGGCGCCGCCAGCACCGCATTGCGGCGTTGGCGCCGCCCGCACCGCATTGCCGGGCTGGGCACCCGTTACGCCCTTGGCGGCGCGGTGATCGGCAATATCCCCGATGACGCTCTCGCCCGCTACGGCGGCGCCACCTTGAACGTGACCAGCGTTCCCCAGCCTGCAAAGCCGGGCGTTGTTGCTCGCCGGTTTCGGCATGATCGGCTACGCCATGCGTCGCCGCGGTACAGCGGTCGTTTCGGCCTGGTTTCTTCAGGATCGTCACCAAGCGGGCCGCGCGGGAAACTGCGCGGCTGTTTTGTCGCGTGGCGCGTGTATCGCCATTTGCAGCCATGGCAGTTGACGCGGGGTGGTCGAACCGTCCACTTGCGGCAATGCCCGCAATACTCCCCCCCGCCCAACCGCCCGCCGAAATCATCGTCACCGGCACCGCCCTCCCCGCCGCAGCCGGTGCCGCCGCCTATTCGCAGGTCAGCATCACGCGTGACCGGCTGGTCAGCACCGCCAGCGGCCGGATCGAGGATGCGCTGAAGGATGTCGCCGGGCTGGTGGCGTTTCGCCGCACCGACAGCCGATCGGCCAATCCGACATCACAGGGTGTGACGCTGCGGGCGCTGGGCGGCAATGCCGCGTCGCGGGCGCTGGTGCTATTGGATGGCGTGCCGATTGCCGATCCCTTTGCCGGCTATATCCCGTGGAGCGCGATCGACCCGGCGCGGCTGGCCGGGGTTAGCGTCACACGCGGCGGCGGCGCGGGGGCGTTTGGCGCCGGCGCTGTTGCCGGCACGCTGGAACTGAGCAGCGCCGGGCCGAACGACCTGCCGGGTATCAGCCTTGCCGTCGCCGGCGGCTCGCGCAGTTCGTTGGAAGCCTCGGGCGGACTGGCGGCGCAACTCGGCGGTGGCTTTGTCACCGTCAGCGGACGTTATGATCGCGGCGATGGCTATGGGCTGCTGCCCGCTGGTCAGCGCGGCGCCGTCGATATCCCGGCGCGGTATCGCAGTTGGGGCACCAGCATCCGTGCCGTGCTGCCGGTCGGCGATGCGACCGAACTCCAGGTGGCCGGGCGGGCGTTCGATGATGAACGGGTGCGCGGTCTGGCACTGGTTGGTTCACAGACCAGCGGCGCCGACGCCAGTGTCCGGCTGGTCCATCGCGGTGACTGGGGAGTGGAAGCGCTCGCTTATGTCCAGACCCGCGAATTTGCAGCGCAATTTGCCGCCGTCGCTGCCAATCGCGCCACTGCTACGCCGTCGCTCGACCAGTTTAGTACGCCCGCGACCGGTCTTGGTGGCAAGCTGGCGCTGCGCCCGCCGGTCGGCAGCGCCCATGATCTTGAAATCGGGATCGATGCCCGGCACGGCGCCGGCACCAGCCACGAGCGCTTTCGCTTTCAGGTCAACCGCTTTACCCGCCTGCGAATTGCGGGGGGCGCGACCGCGACCATCGGCGTCTATTTCGAGGATAGCTGGAAGATCGGCGAGACTTTCATCCTGACTGCCGGCGTTCGTGCCGACCATTGGCGCATTGCCGAAGGGCGCCTGTTGGAATTCGACAGCGATACCGGGGCGGGCACGCTGAATATTGCCACCCCGGCGCGCGCTGGCTGGCGAGGCACGGCGCGCGGCGGGGCGCTGTGGCGGCCGCTGCCGGCGCTGGGGCTGCGCACGGCGGCCTACTCGGGGTTTCGTCTGCCGACGCCCAACGAGTTGTACCGGCCGTTCCGCGTTGGCGCCGATGCGACAGCGGCCAACCCGGCGCTCGATCTGGAACGGGCGCGCGGCGTGGAAGCGGGGTTTGATTGGCAACCGGTGCCGGCAGCGCGGCTGTCGATAACCGGCTATGTCAATGAATTGCAGGGCGCTATCTCCAATGTCACGCTGGGGCGTGGGCCCGGGGTTTTTCCGCAGGTTGGCTTTGTCTCAGCCAGCGGTGCGTTTCGGCAACGGCTCAACCTTGATGCGGTGACGGTCAAGGGGATCGAGGCCGATGCCAGTATTCAGATGGGGGCCTTTGCCGCCTCGGCATCG
>Ga0105044_10012856_pt1 | contig 11381 bp, 11 predicted proteins | sample MAT01_FD_78092 | JGI IMG/M metagenome (GOLD analysis project Ga0105044, IMG submission 78092) | Freshwater microbial communities from Lake Fryxell liftoff mats and glacier meltwater in Antarctica - MAT-01 | ecosystem: Environmental > Aquatic > Freshwater > Ice > Liftoff microbial mat | place... | reverse complement strand
CATCAGGGTGAATAAGCGGCGTCAGCACTATTCCGTACATTCCCGCCGTAACGCTCGCATAGCACTTCATGTTTTCTGAATGCACAAAACCAATCGCCCGGCCTGGCGCAGGCTCAACAGGATGCAACAACGGCGGGACGATTTGATAATACAGACCCTGCACAGCAGGCAGATCGACGGAGCGCATTCGCTTCCAACTGGACGCTGAACCTGTTTCTGCTTTCTCGATCAGACTCACATCCCATAGCTTCTGCCATGCATAGACGGAGAATCCAGCAATGCGTAATGCTGGGAACACATCGCTTGATTCTTCCACCTCCGCCATCACATGAAACGCCTGCCATTCACCTGCTTGAACAACAAGATGTTCGATCAATGCAGGCAGTTCGGGATCATCCAGACGAGATGACGGCGCAAGATATAACAGCTTCGCGAATGTTTCGCCGCGTGTATGAATGACTCCGCCAAGCAAAGCGATATCCCCGCCATTGGCAATCGCAGCATACAAATGCCGCGCAGGGTTGATAAACGCCAGCAGCCCCATCGTCCCCAGCGGATGCCCGCGCGTGAGGGCGCGCGCGCTATCGAGAGTCAATACATCATTTCGATAACGTGCGATGGTTGGGAGGTCTAACAGGTCGAGGGATCGAATGGTCATAAGATTTTACGTCATTGCGAGGAGGGTGCACTCCCCGACGAAGCAATCTCCAACATTGTAACGGAGATTGCTTCGGGCGAAAGAACATCACCCTCGCAATGACGGATCAACTTGCCAAAGAAATAAAATATTCATGAAAACGCGTGTCATTGGTCAACTCAGGATGGAACGACGTGGCGAGTAAATGGCCTTCCTGTGCGACAACAATACGTCCATCTTCAAGTGTAGAAAGAGCTTTTGCTTTTCCATGCACCGATTCAATGATCGGCGCACGGATAAAGACTGCATGATAAGGATGTTCCGTACCAGTGGCTTTCATCAATTCATCAATTTCAAGATCGGTCTCGAACGAGTCTACCTGACGACCAAAAGCATTACGCTGCACTTTTATATCCATTAAGCCGAGCAAGGGCTGGTCACGGCTGATGTCTTTTGAAAGAAAGATCGCGCCTGCGCATGTGCCCCAGACGGCATGATCCCTGCCGAATTGCTGTAACGGCTCCATCAAATTATATGCAACAGCAAGTTTGCCAATCGTTGTTGATTCGCCGCCAGGGATGATAAGGCCATCCAAACCCTTAAGATGCTCAGGCAGGCGCACTTCAGCCGTTTCCACGCCAACACGTTTGAGCATGGAAATATGTTCCGCAAAATCGCCTTGTAAGGCAAGGACTCCAATTTTCATAGTTTTTCAATCAAGTAAACAGTGTTGAAACTACTGATAACTTTTTACTGATTACTGATAACTGCTCTTACCAACCACGTCCCGCCATCTTTTCGCTTTCAGGCATTTGAGAGACATTGCGTCCCACCATGGCTTCGCCGAGATTCTTGCTCACTTCCGCGAGAATGGATGCATCTTGATAATGAGTCACAGCCTTCACAATGGAGGCCGCACGTTTGGCAGGGTCACCACTCTTGAAGATACCCGAACCGACGAATACGCCGTCCACGCCCAACTGCATCATCAACGCTGCGTCCGCAGGAGTTGCAACTCCGCCCGCCGCAAAATTCACAACAGGCATTCTGCCAAGTTGTTTCACTTCTTTGACGAGTTCATAAGGTGCGCCATTATTCCTGGCAAACGTCATCAACTCTTCATCGCCCATGGTTTCCAACTGACGAATTGCGCCGATCACTGCGCGCGCATGGCGAACTGCTTCCACCACGTCGCCCGTACCAGCTTCACCCTTCGTGCGAATCATCGCTGCGCCTTCGCCGATACGGCGTAAGGCTTCACCAATATTGCGGCATCCGCAAACGAACGGTACTTTGAAATTATGTTTCAAAATATGGTGTTCTTCATCCGCAGGGGTGAGCACTTCAGATTCATCAATATAATCCACGCCAAGCGATTCCAAAATTTGCGCTTCCACGAAATGACCAATACGGCACTTCGCCATCACAGGAATGCTGACAGCATCCATGATCTTCAAGATCATATCGGGGTCAGACATGCGCGCCACGCCGCCGTCCGCGCGGATATCGGCGGGCACACGTTCCAGCGCCATCACCGCGCACGCGCCCGCATCTTCCGCAATTTTGGCTTGCTCGGCATTCACCACATCCATGATGACGCCGCCTTTTAACATTTGGGCCAATCCTTTTTTCTCAGTCCATGTACCGGTTTTTGTATCCATTTTATACACTCCTTTAATTAATGCGATTGAATTCTACCATGCAGATAATCTTTAAATCATAAGAGGACTGTAAGCATCTTCGCATCCTACGTGACTGTAAACTGCTTCCGCAAAAGGGGCGGAGTCGCCGCCCTAATATTTCCCTTGACAAAACTCCCTTAAAGAATACAATTATGACAATGATACAATTAGTACAATACAAAGGAAATATATGGCCGATAAAAAACTCACCCTTCATCTCGACTTTCATTCCGGGCTGCCGATCTATACACAGATCGTAAATCAAATCCAGAGTCAGCTAGCAAACGACATCCTTAAGCCCGGTGACCAGTTACCAACGGTCCGCGCGCTGGCTGAAGAATTGCGAGTGAACTTCAACACAGTAGCGCGTGCCTATCGCATATTGGATGAAGTCCGCATCATATCTACACAGCAAGGACGAGGCACGTATATAACAGAGAAACCACCACCGGAAGTAAGTGAAAGGCTGAGGCATGAATCACTTGCAGCACTCACACAGAGATTCATCGCAGAGGCTATTCGATTGGGTTTCTCAGAGAAAGAGATCAGCCCGATGGTTAGAGACAGTTTGAAGTCCAGGAAAGAAACGAACGCTAAAGATATCGAATAGTTATAACTCAGGAGAATGTAAAAATGAATACAAAGTTTATTAAGTCCGCAATTGAAAAAAGAAAAAAAGATGACCAGCACATCGCACCTATTGCAGGTGCATTATTTGGGGTTTTTCTGATCATCGCCACTATGGGCGCGATCATTGGCAGTAGCCGTTTTCCAGATTATCTGATTGGTATCTGGGTAGTCACATGGACTATTTTGGGCACATACTTTTTATTTGCGATGAAAGTTGCGTCACAATGGGAAAAAGTAATCCTGCTGCGTTTGGGTAAATTCATTGGCTTGAAAGGCCCCGGCTTGTTCTGGGTTATCCCGGTCATTGATACAGCCGTGATGTGGATCGATCATCGCGTGGCAGTGACATCGTTCTCTGCAGAAAGAACACTTACAAAAGATACTGTTCCAGTCGATGTGGATGCAGTCTTGTTTTGGGTTGTGTGGGATGCGGAAAAGGCTGCGCTCGAGGTTACCGATTACAACTCTGCGATTTCATGGGCTGCGCAGACTGCGTTACGCGAGATCATCGGCCAAATGACTTTGGCTGATATTCTGATTGGCCGAGGCAAGATGGATGCGGAACTGCAAAAGATCATTGATGAGCGCACGACTCCCTGGGGCGTGACCGTTCAATCCGTGGAAATTCGTGATGTGATCATCCCACCAGATCTTGAGAACGCGATGTCCCGCCAGGCGCAAGCCGAGCGCGAGCGACAATCTCGCGTAATCCTGGGCGAATCCGAGTTGCAGATCGCGGCCTCATTTGCAGAAGCGTCGAAAGCTTACATCAACAATCCTACGGCGCTGCACCTGCGCGCAATGAACATGTTGTTTGAGGGTCTGAAAGAAAAAGGCGCGCTGGTGATTGTTCCATCTTCCGCTGTCGACTCGATGAACCTGGGCGGGCTGAGCGGTATGGTTGCCATGGCACAGAATAATGTACCTAAGGAAAATAAGTAATTTACGTTTCACGTGAAACAGCATAAAGGAGAAAGAATGTCAACAAAAACTATAACCATAATTTCCATTACATTGATTGCCATAGCGGTTATTGCTGGAGTCGTATTATGGGCTCAATTACCCGAACAAATGGCGTCACACTGGAATGTCAACGATCAGGTGGATGGGACCATGCCCAAATTCTGGGGGGTATTCCTAATGCCGCTTGTCACATTGGGAATGATGGCGCTATTCTTGATTATCCCGAACATTGACCCGCTCAAAGCAAATATCGCGCAATTCCGTGAAACATTCAATGTATTCATTGTGTTGATCATCGCCTTCATGCTTTACATCCACGGACTGACCCTGGCATGGAGCCTCGGATTTACGAACTTCAAGATGAGCGCCGCAATGCTTCCTTTCATGGGTGTGCTATTCATCGCCATCGGAGTGATGTTAAGGAAAGCCAGGCGCAATTTCTTCATCGGCATCCGCACCCCGTGGACATTGTCCAGTGACAGCGTATGGGACAAAACGCACCAACTCGGCGCGACCTTATTCATGGTCTCAGGCGCACTCGCTATCATCGGCGGGTTACTTGGCGGTATGGCTGCCTTCTGGTTTCTATTCGTTCCGTTGATGGGGTCTACAATATTCCTGGTGATCTACTCCTACGTGCTGTATCAACGCGAGACAAAAGGTAAATAAAGCAGATGGAAACCATTATCGAAGTCAACGGACTGGAACGTGTCTTCGGACAGAACCGCGCCGTGGACGGAATGACGTTTCACGTGAAACAAGGTGAAGTCTTCGGGCTGCTCGGTCCCAACGGCGCAGGCAAGACGACGACGGTCCGCTTATTGAACGGCATCCTGCCGCCATCGGGCGGAACGGCGCGGGTCTTCGGGTTGGATCCCTCAATAGATGGACAGCGTGTCCGTAGGCAAACAGGGGTGCTGACGGAATCTCCCGCCCTGTACGAACGGCTTTCGGCGCGTGAAAATCTGGAGTTCTTCGGCGCACTGGCGGGCATCCCTGTTGAGAAACTCTCTCAACGTGTGCTGGATATTTTGATGTTCTTCGGCCTGCAAGATCGTTTGGAAGACAAAGTTGAAACCTACAGCAAAGGTATGAAGCAACGACTCGCATTGGCGCGTGCCCTTATCCATGAACCGCCGCTCTTGTTTTTGGATGAACCGACTTCAGGATTGGACCCCGAAGCAGCACAACAGGTCAACGAGTTGATTGCGGGACTCAGTCAGCGCAACGGGCAGACGATCCTACTGGCAACGCACAACCTGCCCGAAGCGCAGCGTCTATGTGACCGCGTGGCTGTCATGAACAAGGGGCGTATCCTTGCGATGGGCAGTCTCAAGGATTTGACACGCAAGTTGTGGCCTGTCACCTGGGTGGATATCACATTCTGGGAGGCTCCTGCAGAAACAGTCACAGGGAGTCTCAAATCTCAACGGGGCGTAATGCAGGTCACAGGTCAGGGGGATGCGTTGCAAGTGCAGGTCGAAAACGAGGAAGTGATCCCGCAGGTCGTGCAACACTTGACGGGGCAGGGGGCATCCATCCTCAGAGTCAATCCGCGTGATTACACACTGGAAGATATTTATTTTTCTTTGCAGGCAGGTGAGAAATGAACTGGCGTTCGATATGGACGATAGCCAAAAAAGATTTAAAGGAAGTCAGTCAGAACAAGATGGCCTGGGGACCCGGGATCGTGGTGCCGCTGGTATTCGCGGTTTTCATGCCGCTGGTGTTCATCATTTTGCCGCAGATGGTCCCTGTTGAGGATGTGCAAAGGGAACTGGGCGATCTGGATGCGATGTTACGCGCCATGCCGCCCGCACTACAAGCGCTTTTTGAAGGCAAAAGTTTGGAGCAGATGTTCGTGCTTTACATGGCAGGGTTCATGCTGGCGCCATTGTTTCTCATCATGCCGTTGATGTTCTCAACGGTGATCGGATCGGATTCATTTGTGGGAGAACGCGAACGCAAGACAATGGAAGCCCTGCTTTACACACCGACCAGCGATATGGAATTGTTCCTCGGCAAGGTGCTCGCGGCGGTCATCCCTGCAATAGGTTTGTCTTGGATCACCTATGTGGTGTACATTATTGTTGTGAATGTTACCAGTTATCCGCTCTTTGGGCGCATCTGGTTTCCTCTGCCGACATGGTGGCCTCTGATGTTGTGGATGACTCCTGCGCTGGCAGTATTGGGAATTTCCGCAACGGTGCTGATCTCATCCCGCGTACGCACATTCATGGAAGCCTACCAGATGAGCGCATCACTGGTGGTGCTTGTACTCGCACTCGTAGCTGGACAGGTAAGCGGCGTGCTGTTTCTGGGAATTGGTACTACACTGATAATTGGTACGGTCATCTGGCTGGTGGATGCAGCGTTGATCTACATCAGCGTGAAAAATTTCAAACGCAGTGCGTTAGTCGCAAAATTGTAGGAGGCTGAAATGACTGAAGAGTTCAAACAATGGGAATATCGTGTACAAACCATCGGAAGTGTTTTTGGAACAAAAGATGAAAACATCGAAGCGATGCTAAATGAATGGGGTAATGAAGGCTGGGAAGTGACTCACGTCTATACTCCCGAAGGAAGCGGAAAAGTGACTGTGGTTGCAAAACGTCCGTTATCCAGCGTGACACGAAGATTCCGCAGTATGCCTGCATAAAATAACATTGGAGATATACATGTTAATTGCAAACACCCTCATCAGCGCCATTGGAATGATTCTTTTACCGCTCGTGGCTGGCTACTTCATAGCGAAGAAATTCAAACAATCATTCAAAGACTTTCGTAAATTATTTATCGCGGGTGCATTGACCTTCATTGCATCGCAGATTTTACATATTCCCTTTCTTTATGGATTATCTGCTCTGTTCAACAACGGCACGATTCCATTTCCATCCGAATCGTGGATCTTAATCTTCAACGCTATCGTACTTGGTTTGCTCGCGGGTATTTTTGAAGAGACTGCGCGATATATTCTATTTAAGTACATTATGAAAAACTCACGCACCTGGGAAGATGGCATTACCGTTGGGCTCGGTCATGGCGGCATCGAAGCGATCTTACTTGGGATTATCACGATCACGACTCTTGTCCAAATGATCGCGATGCAAGATCCAACAGCCTTGTCTGCGCTGGGCCTTCCAGCGGATCAGCTTGAGATTGCAGAAACACAGGTCGCTACGTATTGGGCGCAATCTCCTGGCATTCCATTTTTTGGTTTTATGGAACGCATCTCTGCAATATGTTTACACATCGGTTTATCTGTGTTTGTGATGTACAGTATTGTCAGTGGTCAAGGCAAATGGTTTTGGTTTGCAATGTTTTGGCATGCATTTGTTGATGCATTAGCTGTTTATCTATATCCAAAGATCACGGCTGGAACCAATGTTGTGCTTGGCACATTTGGTTTGGAAACTTTGGTTGCGATTCTTGCTGTTGGGTTGTTGGGATATGCCATTCGACTCAGAAACAGTTTCCCAGTCAAAAATGAAACGGAAACTAAATAGAACATTTGTTCTGAACAGTAAGATAATAAAAATGGGCGATGTTGTATCGCCCATTTTTATTATTCCAATCCCGCAGGCGATGCTTTATTGGTAACATCTTCCTCTTTTGGTTTTTCCTCTCGAACAAGAAAAGCAACTGCGCGACTCTTGTTCGCGTCCATGATCAAGTCCATGTGGTGGTAAGGACGATAATCATTAACTGCGATCAATCTCAAAGATTCAAGGATGCGGGGGTTTTCAACAGCAATAAATTCCTTAAGATGGTTTGGCGTGGTGTAGAAAAAATCCCTATTAAAGATAGTGTCTTTATCATCCAAAAAAACTGCGATCGGATAAATTTGCGCTTCCATTAGATCCTGAAAGAAATGGGTTCCAAAGGACGGCTCGGGGGATGCGCCAATAGCTTCACCAGCCAGCTCGACCAATGAACGGGCATTATATATATCGCTGTACGAAACGTGGACCCCGAGGTCAGGTGTGGATGTGCCCCAGCGGCCGGGGCCAACAGCGATATATATTTCACCTTTCAACGCAACATTAAGTTGACCGATGGCTCTTTCGAGTTGAGTACGTTCAGCCTGGGATGTCAGGCTGAAATATCCCTCGGAGGGCACGAAGAGAATATAACGAATGTTTTGCACAGCACCCTGTGGAACCATCCGTTGTGTGGAAAAAACAATATCTTCGTTATGCAAATCATCTGGAAACTGTACATCATTGGTTTCCTGAATATGACTTTGCGGGCGGCATTGAAGCAGTGTGATCTGCACATGCGGACGTTGTTCATCAGGGTCGAGAATTTCAATTGTGAATTCTGTATCCACAGGAGAGTCGTAATGCGTTTCCAACAATTTCAAGGCCTCGCGGATGTTTGCCGCAAAAGAGGTGCGGGATAACAACCCGTCAAACGTGATGATCATTTTTTCAGGTACGGCAAGGCGCGACCGAATGGATGTGAGGTAACCATCTTCCTCCACTTGAGCAATGTAGCGAACAGGGCCATAATCAGCATGAATCATGTCATATACGGGAACTGTAGTAAAAGCATTGTTTTCAAGATCGATCACATCCACACTTTGTTGAGAGTAGCGCTTCGTGGTGCGGACATCGGATGAGGAATGCAAACGCGGGTGACTCAGCGCAACCAGGCGCGGATAATCATCCGCAACCATATCCACAGCGCGGGTGCCCAGGCCCCACACGAGACGCAGAAAACCGTCTTCCTGTTTGATCTGCGGCGACCAACGATATAGGTTGCGGCTGAAGGCCACACCCGCGGCATGCGGCAGGTAGTATCTGCCCATTTGCTTTCCTTCCACAAATTGAATCAGGATGGCGATACGTTCGTCATAATCAGCCAGTTCTTTGTGGTGACGATAAAGCAATGCATCCGGGTCCATGATGCTGGCGTAGATTCTCGAAATGGCGCTGGTAAGGGCTGCCATTTTTTTGGCATAAGTTCCCTGATTTGGCAGAAAGATGCTCTCATATTTTCCCGCGAAGGAGGTGCCGAAGTTATCCTCCAGCAAACTTGACGAACGGACGATCAGCGGTGTGTCTCCTGCCTCGACCAATATTTCATCCAACCGTTCGATGATCTCCGGCGGGAGTTCCCCCTTTGAAAATTCCTCGCGCAGGGTGGGGTAATCTGCGCGCATTTGTTCCTCGGTTTTGTATTTCTGATCATTCCAGTGCATTAATCCATTGATGGCTAAAAAGTTATAAAACACATCCGAACCAAGGTAGTATGAAACGGGAATTTTGAAGGCATCACGGACTTCAGCGCGTGCAGTCTCTTTGAGAATGCGCATCGCCAGTAACATGCCGGCAGCCTTGCCACCCACTTTTCCGCTTCCGATCTTACGCCTGCGGATTTCCTTCAAGTCCGCCACAGTAAACCATTGACGCGCCATCTTAATATATTTCAACTGGTCGCTGATCAACGTACGGATCAACACCACTTCAATTTCCTGCAAACGAGCCTCATATTTTTTACGCTCATCGGCAGGCATGGACTCGATGATCTCGGCCTGTTCAAACAACATATCCTGCGGAGCCAGCTCAGGATTAAACCAGACGAACTCCGATTCACTGCTGCCGTGTTCTGTCAGAACCTGACGGACGAGATGTTCAAATTCCGCGTAAGGCAGATTATAGGCAAAGTAAAAATCGGTAAGAGAATCACGTATTCGTTGTAAACGAAGACTCCAAACATCCGCCTGTTCCTCGACATATGGGTTGTGCAGCCCCTCGCGCTCCTGTGACTCGATGGCCTTGCGGCGTGCCTCCTCGTCAAATGCGACTCTTGTGATAACGCCGCGAGAGAACAAGGCTTTTCTCATCTGGTGGCGGATGCGCGTGCTTAAGATTGGATACTGACTGAGCGCAAGCAATATCTTCAAAACACTATCTATGGAGATGTTTGGGAATGTCATGAGAGTAATGATAACAAAAATCCGCCAAACAGGATGTGTTTGGCGGATTAATTTAAAGTTCTATTTTTCTACCCCAAATGCATCGGCATGATGACATGCAGAAAATCATCATCGCCGACTGGCCTGACCACGCCCGGCGCATTCGCCGCAGATGTTTCAAGCGCCACGTTCGGAGTCCGAATGACTTCAAGCGCCTCACGCAAAAACTTCACATTGAATGCGATCAAGACACTGCCGCCATCCACGGTCGCTTCGACGATGGTTTCGTTCTTACCGGTCTCTTCTGATGTTGCAGAGATTTCCACTTCACTCGGCTGCATTTCGCCGTTCGCTTGTTTGATATCGAAACGCGCCACGTTTGAGCCTTCCCGCGCAAAAATCTCGGCTTGCTTGCAGGCCTTGAGCAAAGATGCCGTGGAAACCAAGGTACGCGACTTGTAATTACGCGGAATGATCTGTTGATAATCCGGGAAAGTCCCATCGATCAATTGCGAAACCACTTCCACATCCTTCACGCGGAACAGAACCTGACCGCGATTTTTTGGCGAGACCATGTAGATCGGTTCTTCGGTGTCACCAGCCACACGCGCCAACTCATTCAATGCACGCGCGGGGATGATTAAATTCAACGGCTGGGGCGCCGGGTTGGATAGCACAGCCTTGCGGACAGAAAGGCGGAAGCCATCCGCCGCCGCCATGGTGAGTTTATCTTTTTCCACATGAACCAGTACACCCATTAGTACAGGGCGGGCCTCATCTGTTGAAGCGGCAAAAGCGACCTGCTGGATCATCTCTTTGAAATCAGCCACGTTCAATTGAATGGCGCCGTCCATTTCAGGCACAGGCAGGGGAGGAAATTCCTGCGCATCAATACACTTAATATCGTTATTCGATGTGCCGCCTTTGACATGCAGGGTTTGTGTTTTTACATCGAGGGTTAATTGCACCTGATCGCCTGGAAGTGTATTCACCAGGTCATTAAACGTGCGCGCCGGCACAGTTGTCGAGCCTTCCTCATCAATACGCGCTGCGATCCAACAGGTAATGCCCAACTCAAGGTTGGTGGCGGAGAGTCGCAGCCGGCCTTCATCACTTGCTATCAATATGTTGGAAAGAACGGGAAGCGTACTGCGCGGCGAAACAGCGCGGGAGACAATGCTCAAACCGCGTGCCAGATTTTCTTGAAGGACAGTTACTTTCATAGGTTATCGCCTCGAGTTAATTTTTTGAAAGTATATCATTAACTTATTGAGATAAGCGCGTGCATACCCAAACTTAATAGGAAATTTCCTATCGTTAGGGTTTATCCACACAATAAGATAAACCTACTCTGGCAGGTGCGGCGCACATTCTTCTTAAAAACCAACCACCATTCTTACGCCAACAGACAACAGGATAACCACCAATTGACATGCAAACAACGCCGCAAAAACATACGCAACATAAGTCCATGCAGGGGTTGTTTTCGTTGCAGATTGCGGGCGGATTTCCTGACCTTCAGCCAATGCCTGCGCAGACTGGGCAGCCT
>Ga0105044_10012852_pt1 | contig 11383 bp, 6 predicted proteins | sample MAT01_FD_78092 | JGI IMG/M metagenome (GOLD analysis project Ga0105044, IMG submission 78092) | Freshwater microbial communities from Lake Fryxell liftoff mats and glacier meltwater in Antarctica - MAT-01 | ecosystem: Environmental > Aquatic > Freshwater > Ice > Liftoff microbial mat | place... | reverse complement strand
GGCCGCCTTCAGGCATATCACGGGATAGAACGCTTGGTGAGCAAGTCGCTTGGGTTTGGGAGGGCGATTCAGCACAGCCTTGAGCAGGAGCGAATCATGTTGCCGACCCGGAACAGTCTGAGCCTAGAAGTTCGCACGGCTGTGATCGAAGAGCTTTCGCCGCTGCTTGCGGATGCGGTGGACCTCTTCACGCAGGTGAAGCAGGCGCACTGGACGGTGCGAGGGGCGACGTTCATGCAGCTGCACACGCTCTTTGACTCGGTCGCCGAGGATGCGGAGGCGTGGGCGGACTTGATCGCGGAGCGGATCGGGCAACTGGGTGGGCGGGCCGAGGGGACGGCGCGGGCGAGTGCGGCACGGAGCCGGCTGCCGGAGTATCCGCTCCAGGCGACGACGGGGGCGGAGCATGTCGAGGCCGTGAGCGTGCGACTTGGGGTGTTCGGGCAGCGTGCGCGGGCGGCCGTGGATGCGTTGTCGCGCCTTGGAGATCAGGCTGGGGCGGACATCTGTACGCAGATCACGCGCGGGGCCGACGCCCAACTGTGGTTTGTCGAGTCGCACGGGACGGGGCGGTAACCGCGCGATATCCGAAGGCGGTCGGGGACACCGAATCGGGTATGGCTTGCACAATCCTCACGCGATCAACACACAGAGCGTTGTTGAGGACGCCTGGGAATGCTCAGCACAGGCCCTGATTTGGCGGTTCTGTGCAAAGTGCTAGCACGATCTTGTTGCCGTCTTTACGCGTGGGCGGGTCGGCGTTGGCGGGATGTGGACGCGTTCGGTGATGGTCTTATCGAAACTCGCGCGGAGTCTTGACGGAAGACGCGACGATAAAACGGTGTGCTCCGGGTACGGTTCATCTGCCCCGGCGTCGAAGTCGTCGGGGCGATGAAGATTCATCCCCTCGGAGCTTGACGCATGACGCGCAGAATCGCTAGTTTTTCGCCGTTGGTCCCCGGTCGTCGCCTCGGCGGCTTTACGCTGATCGAGCTGCTGGTGGTGATCGCAATCATCGCGCTGCTGATCGGTCTCCTGCTGCCGGCCCTCGGCAAAGCGCGGGAGTCGGCGCGGACGACGCTGTGCTCGGCGAACGCTCGCACGGTGGCCCAGGGCGTCGCGATCTACGGCTCGAGCAACAACTCGTTCATCCCGCCGGCGTACGTGTATGTTGATCAGGACAACCCCGACCAGCCCTGGCTGGCGAGCGAGCAGGGCAGCACGGTCAGCGGGAACCAGGTGTACCAGCACTGGTCGTACGCGCTGTTCGCCGATGGCGACAAGGTGCCCGAGGCGGCGTTCACGTGCCCGACGGTGAGCAAGGGGGGCGCGCCGGCGACGAACCCGGGGCCGGGCGCGAACGACTGGGAGTCTTGGCAGACGGCTTCAAACTCCAACTCGGGCTCGCCCAGCTCGCCCGGGCGCGTCAAGGACCGCCAGGCCAAGCGGATGGCGTATACGGGCAACGCGGCGATCTTCCCGCGGAACAAGTTCGTCGTCAACAACTTCGGCCGTCGCAACCTGCTTGTGACCGACGCGGCGATCAACCTCCCCTCCCAGGTCATCATGGCGACGGAGTTCATCGATGTGAACTCGTGGCAGTCGTTGACGGACACGACCGAGGGGTCGAGCGTGATCAAGAGCCACCGCTCGCTGATGCCGTTCATCGGCGGCTCCTCGGGCTCGAACGTGGTCAACGAGCCCGTGTCGGCCGGGAACACCCCCCGCTTCTTCTACCCCAACCCCGACCGGGACTTCCTGCCCAACAACCAGCTGGGCAACGGCGTGATCGCGAGCGACGCGACGGTGCTCAACGCGGTCGGCCGGCACCACGACGGCAACACCGGGCGTTACGGCGGCAAGGCGAACTTCTCGTTCATCGACGGGCACGTCGAGCGCATGAACGTGGTGGATTCGGTGCGTCGCCGGCTCTGGGGCGATCGGGTGTACGCGCTCTCGGGTGGTGGAACGGGCGTTCGGACGACGGACACCAACGGCAACGCCATCTGGGCCCCCTGATCTGCGTTGATGCCGCCCCGTGTCCGAGCGAGCTCGGGCTCGGGCTTCGATGTTTCTGACTGCTGGGCCGCATACCGGTGGCCCGGCGGATTGCCTCCCTGCCGCATTCGCTGAACCTTAATCTGTGTAGTGACTGTTGAAGCGTGAACCGACGCCTGTGTGTCGGTGCGCCATCCCTCGAGCCTCGAAGTCCCCATCCACGTTGTCCTTGAAGGAGCTCAAGAATGAAGACCCGTTCGTCTCTGCTGCGTCTGCTGGCGGCCGCCGGCGGTGTTGCCGGCCTTGCCGGCATCGCCTCCGCTCAGCCCACCCTCATCCACATCTCCGGCGCGACGCTGCTGGAGAACTTCGTGCAGTCCCGCGCCGTGTCCAATGATTACATCGACGTTGACGGCAACAACGTTGCGCTCGCGCCGTTCTTCAACGGCAACCTGCAGCAGCTGGCCCCGTACGAGCTGCCCGGCGCCACCGGCGGCGCGGCCACATGGACCCCTGCGACGTACTGGGGCATCCTTCAGTCGGTGTCCGGTTCGGGCAACGGCTTCCAGGAGCTGGTGAATGTCGGGCGGACGTTCTCGACGACCAACTCGCAGACGCAGAGCGGCTGCGTGACCGTGTTCGCGTACGACCCCGATGGGGCCGGTCCGCTGGCGATCGGCTCGCCCGTCGCCTCGCAGGCGACGACCGACCTGCACGTGGCGTTCCGCACCCGAGCGTACTTCAATCGCTATCGGTTCATCAACGCCGGTGGGCTCGACAACGCGGGCGGCGACGGTGCCCCGGTCGCGTCCAGCCCGCTGCTCAACGACGCGAATCCCGCGGGCTTCCCGTTCCGCGCCGACCTGACCGGCTGGACCAGCAGCCTGGCGACATCGAACGCGAGCTACAGGGCGATCTTCACCGCCGGCGGCAACACCACCGGTAGCCGCACAAACTTCACCACGACCACGTTCCCCTGCACGACCTCGGGCATGACCAACCGCCTTGCGCTCCGCGGCGAGGCCGCCCCGGCCGGCACGCCCTCCACGGGCGGCATCGACGGGATCCCCGGCGGGACCATCGGCGGCATGACCGTTGACATCGCGATCCTCGACGTTCCCACCACCTACTTCGCCACCATCGCCGGCAGCCCGGCGGTCAACGGCACGCCGCTGGCCTCCGGCTACGGCAACAACGGCGCGATTGCTCGCGAGCTCTCCGGCGCTCTCACGGCGACCAACTCGAGCTTTACCAACGGCGGCGGCAACAAGCTGACGGCCCTGGGCACGGCGGTCCTGTCGTCCACGGCCCCCGGCGTGTACCCCTCGCCCAACGATGGCACCGACAACCAGAACATCGTGTTCGATACCTCGATCCTCTTTGCCCCGATCTCGCCGGTGGTGAACTTCGGCACGCTCAACAGCGCGTCGGACTCGAACATCCGGATCTCCGAGCTGCAGCACCTCTACGGCACGGGCCGTCTGCCGACGGGCGAGAACCTGATCGTCGTCACCCGCGACTCGGGCTCGGGCACCCGCAACGGGTTCCAGAACTCGATCGGGCAGGATCCCTCGTGGGGCGTAGGCGACAACGTCGGCACCCGCAACAACACCGACGCGCAGAGCCGCCCGGGCACGACTTTCCTGCCCTCCAACAAGGGCTCCAACGACCGTGTCGAGTTCGCCCTGGGCAACACTCGCCTCGGCGTCGGCTATGTCGGGCCGGAGCGCGGCGTGGCCGGCGGCGGCGCGTCGGGCGGCTTGGCCGGCTGGCTGAGCAACGGTCAGCTTGCGATTCCGAGCGTGATCGCCGACACCTACGGCGGGACGGCCGAGAGCCGCCCCACCCTGGCCAACCTGCTCGGCAACACCCTCTCGACGAACCCCAATGCCTGGGTCATCGGCGGGCCGGCGGTGCTCTCTACGTTCGGTGATCCGACCTCGGCGCCCGCGGCCAAGGGCGGCCTTGGCTGGCAGGGTCAGGAGACTCGCCCGGCATCGCTGAATCCTCGGATGCGGAACCCCGAGGCGGCGGCGTTCATCAACAACATCAACCGCTCGATCAGGAACTTCATCAACCTCCCCGGCGGTGACGAGACGGTTTTCAGCCCGGGCGAGTGGGCCGCGACGCGGTTCATCCTGATCGCGGGCCAGGACCGCGTGCAGGACGGCACCAACCCCACCAACCTGCTCGTGAACCCGAACTTCTCGGCGAGCCTCCGCGGCTGGTACGAGGGCGGGTTGGGTCAGTCGGTTTACAAGAGCGCTGACTTTGCCAGCTTCGCCTCCAACGTGGCGCCGACCAAGCCCCTCAACAACCGCGCCGGCAAGGTGCCGACGCGCAACAACCCCGTCACGACCTACAGCGACAACCTGTACAACAACGGCAACGGGACGCAGTTCGTGCGGGGCGTGAACGGTTCCGCGCTGACTCCCGCCTCCAATCTGCCCATCCGCAACCTGGTCACGGGCGACTTCTCCGGCGACGGCCGTCGCGACATCAACGACGCGGCCGAGCTGGTCCGTGCCGAGAAGGCTCGCCGCACCAACGACCTGACCTACACGGCCCCGGCGATCCCCGGCGGCAGCCTTCTGACGGGCTTGGCCTCGGGCAGCGACACGCTGAGCGCGAGCGACCTGTCGTTCGAGATCCTGGGCGACTTCAACGCCGACGGCTCGTTCAATACGTCCGACGTGCGCTACTTCGCCGACGGCCTGGGCATCGACGCGACCACCGGCCGGCTGGACCGCAAGGCCGCCTTCACTGCGGTGGACAACGCCGCGGTCGCTGCGGGCGACACCCTCCCCTACTTCCCGACGACGCTGGCCAGCAGCAAGCCGTACGCGGCGGGCGATGCTCGCGGCGACATCGCCAAGGCCGCCCGCAACAGCGGGACCAACGCGGTGGGCCTGCAGCGCTTCCAGAACACCCGCGGCTACACCCCGACTTCCGATGGGGCGGTTGACACGCACGACATCTACTACGTGATCGCCAACCTCTTCGCCGCCAACAACGGCGTGGCGCTCACCTCGCTGACGACCGGCGGCCCGACCGCCACGTTCGCCACGCTGGGCGACGCGGTGAAGGTCGACCTGTCGGCCGACATCAATGGCGACGGGATCATCAGCATCGCGGACCTCAACGAGATCACGACGGTTGTTCTGGGCGTGCCCGCGGGCGACCTGAACTTCGACGGGGTCGTCGATGCGGCGGACCGCCAGATCGTTCAGAACGGGATCGCCTCGGCCCCCGCGCTGATCACCTACAGCACCGGCGACCTCAACGGCGACGGCGCCGTGACCGCCGCCGATCTGGCCCTGCTCCCCGCCGTCTGCCGTGCAGACTTCGACAACTCCGGGACGCGCGACGTGTCGGACATCTTCGCGTTCCTCTCGGCCTGGTTCGCCAATGCCCCGAACGCGGACTTCGACAACTCCGGCACGCGTGACGTGTCGGACATCTTCGCCTTCCTCTCGGCCTGGTTCGCCGGCTGCTAAGCCAGCGTCGGACGAGTGAGCATGGATCGACAAGCCCCCGCGTGCACAGGCACGCGGGGGCTTCTTTGTTTGCGTGAGCACAGATGAGCAAAGCAACCGCGTTTACCGCTGGTCGGACCGGGCGGCGTTGCCGAACTCGAAGGCGCGGATGATGAAGTGAACGCTTGCGGCCATGAGCCCCAAGCCGATCGTCGCGGCCACGAGGGCGAGCGGGACGAGCAGGACTGGAGAGATCGACCCGATCGCCCCCGCATTGCCCCACCTCAGCGCGACGGCCACGCCGGCGACCAGCACCGCCCCCGCGGCCAAGCCTCGGACGAGGCTGCCAACGGCCTCGCGGGGCCGACGCCGCAGCACCATCCAGGCGCCGATGAGCCCGAGGGCGCCGGCGAGCGCGAATCGCAGGCCGAGATAGGGCAGGAGCGAGCGGCCGGCGAGCATCTGGTTCGAGGCGACGAAGGCGAGCAGCGAGGCGACGGCGACGATGGCGGAGGCGCAGGCGAGGGTGAGGGAGGGGCCTTGGCGGAACCGGCCGCGGGCCAGGAGAAAGGCGAAGACGGCGCAGAGCAGGACGATGAGTTCAAAGGCGATGACGAACGGATCGGGCGCGATCCAGATGTGCAGCGCGAGCATGGCCAGCACGCTCAAGGCGAGCGAGGCGCTCAGCAGCAGCACGGCGAGGTCGATCCCCCGGGTAGAGCGGTCGGCGGTGGTCAAAGTGAAGGGTCCTCCCTGATAAACGAGGATACGGGCCGGGGGGTTCATCGGATCGCCTGGGGGCGTGGGATTCCTTCTGTGGGGTGATGGGTGACAACCGACAGGTTGGCTTGGGGCTGGTGCGGTGTCCAAATGGCCCCCTGGATTGGGCACCCCCGAGATCGGCGGTGTAGTTGGCGGGGCCGTTCTCGGACTTGCGGCCGAAGTTGGCTGGCAAATAGGTCGATAGCAAGTTCTTGGACGGACGCATCAAGGGACGGAGCGATCGCGGGGGATGGACTCTTCCAGCCCGCGCGGGGCATGGGCCGATGAATCGCCCTGCCGTGCGTCTCAGTGGAGGCATGTACGGTGATCCAGATCCATACGCCGGTGGCCCGAAAGTGCGAGCCCGTCATGAACGCCCAAGCCATGTACCGCCGAGTGCTGTCTTCGTGGGCGGTGGACGTTCTGGCGCTACGCCGCCGGGGGTGGGACAAGCCGACGCTGCGGCTGGTGCCGTCGGCGCGTCGGCGAGTCCGGACGGTGACTCGGCGGAAGGCCGCCTGAACCTGGCGAAAGGACGCTCATGAGCGGTATTTCTTCGAGCATCGGTCTGATCAGCGGCCTGGACACGGGCGCGCTGATCAGCCAGCTTTTGCAAATAGACTCCAAGCCCAAGCTCCTGGCGCAGCGGCGGCTGATCCAGTTGCAGGGGCAGCAGGCGGCGCTGCTGGATCTGAACGCGAAGCTGACCGCGCTGCGGACGGCATCGACGTCGCTGCGGACCGGCAACATTTTTAACTCGGCGGCGGTGAACAGCAGCAACGAAGCGGTGCTCAGTGCGACGGCACAGGCGGGCGCGACGCCGGGGACATACTCGTTCCTGGTGGACCGGGTAGTGAGCACGCAGCAGTTCCTGTCTCGCGGCTTTGTTGACCGCAACGCGGCGGCGGCGGGAATCTCAACGGTGACCATCGAATCGTCCAAGGCCCGGCTGGACGCGGACACGAGCCTGGCGACGCTGAACGGCGGTGCGGGGGTGCAGCGGGGCAAGGTGCTGGTGACCGACCGGACGGGGGCGTCTGCGACGATCGACCTATCCAAGGCCGTGACGGTCAACGATGTGCTGGACGCGTTCAACTCCAACCGGACGGTGAACGTGCGTGCCTCGGTTAAGGACGGGCGGTTTGTGCTCACCGACCGGACGGCCGGGACCGGGAGCCTGAGCGTGCAGGACACCGAGGGCTTCATGACGGCGACGAGCCTGGGCGTGGTGGGGAGCGTGAGCGGGAACCAGATCACCGGCGGGCTGGCGTACTACCTGGGCGATTCGACGAGCGTGGGCTCGCTCAACGATGGGAACGGGATCCGGCTCAACTCGGCGGCGGGCAACGCGACGTTCGACTTTACGATCAAGACGCGCGACGGCTCGACCTATCAGATCGATGTGGGCGAGCTGTTCGCATCCGACGGGACCAAGACGGCCGGTGCCGCGGGCACCGTGGGGCAGATCCGCCAGCGGATCCTTGAGCAAACGGGAAACAAGGTGGGCGTTGGCGTGTCGAGCGACGGGCGATCGCTGACGCTGATCGACGCTTCCACCGGCGGCTCGGACCTTGAGGTGATCGATATCAGCGGGGCGGCCGAGGACCTCGGCATAGTCGGAACGTCTACCGCGGGGACGATCTCCGGTCGGCGGCTGCTGGCGGGGATCAACTCGACGCTGGCTTCCAACCTCCGCGGGGGCCAGGGGATCGGCGACGGGCGGTTCTACGGGCAGACGCGGGACGGGGCGTCGTTCGATATCGATCTCTCCGACGCGGGGTCGGTCGCCGACCTCGTGTCCAAGATCAACTCCGAGAGCGCGGGGAAGCTGACGGCGACGCTCAACGCCAAGGGCACGGGGATCACGCTGGTGGATTCGACCGGCGGGTCGCAGGACCTTCTGGTTCGGGGCGACGCGGCGACGGCGCTGGGCATTGCCGCCGAGACGGGCGTGCAGAACTCGACGATCAACGGCTCGCGGCTGGCGCGGAAGTACGTGGCGGAGTCGACGCCGTTGTCGCAGCTCAACAGCGGGCAGGGCGTGGGGATCGGGACGTTCACGATCCAGGGCCCGACGGCGGGCCAGCGTGCGGTGATCCGCGTGGAGAACGGCATCAACACCGTGGGCGACCTGATCAAGCGGATCAACAACGCCAACGTCGGCGTCAAGGCACGGATCAACGACGACGGGAACGGGATCCAGCTGGACAAGGACCCGGCCGTCACGACCGAGTCGGTGAAGATCTCGGTGTCGGACACCACTGGGACGGTCGGGCGTGCGCTCAACCTGGTGGGCGAGGCATCGGGCCTCGGCGCGGACAACAAGATCAACGGCTCGTTCCGGCGGGTGATCACGATCGGCTCGGGCGAGACGCTCGACTCGGCGGTAAGCAAGATCAATGCGGCGCGGGCGGGGCTAACGGCCAACGTCCTGGCCGACGGATCTTCGTCAACGCCGTTCCGGCTGCGGCTGTCGTCGACGGTGGCGGGGTCGGCCGGCCGGCTGATCATCGACTCGGAGGGCGCGGATCTCGGGCTGAACCAGACGGCGCGGGGGGACGACAGCCGCGTGTTCTTCGGCTCCGACGACCCGGCGCGGGCGATCCTGGTGAGCCGCTCGAGCAACACGATCGACGGGGTGATCGAGGGTGTGAGCGTGCAGGCCAGATCGGTCTCGACGACGCCGGTCTCGCTTTCGATCACGCGGGACGACGCCTCGGTGGTCAGCAGCATCAAGACGTTCGTGTCGGCGTACAACACGCTGTACGACCGCGTCAACGAGCTTACGCGGTTCAACAAGGACACGGAACGGAAGGGCGTGCTGCTGGGCGACTCGGTCGGCTCGAGCCTGCGGGCGGACCTGCAGTCGATCGTGACCGGGCGTGCGAGCGGGGACACGGGGCAGTTCCGCGTGCTTGCCCAGGTGGGCGTGAGCGTGGGCAAGGACGGGCAGCTCTCGCTGGACGAGAATCGGCTGCGCTCGGCCCTGGGCAACGACGCGTCGAGCGTGGCACAGGTGTTCAGCGCGTTTGTCGCCAACACCCAGCCCGATCGCGTCCAGGTGCTGCCGGGCAACTCGAACATCACTACGCGGAACACGGCGTCGACGACATACGCCAAGCTCGGCGTGCTCGAGCGGCTTGGCCAGCTGGCGGATCGCTACCTGGCGACGGCCGGCGGGCTGCTCACGGCCAGGACCAACAACGTGGGGGACCTGATCGGTGCGCAGAACTCGCGTATCACGGCGTTCGACCAGCGGCTGAATGACCGGCGGGACAAGTATCAGGCCCAGTTCGCGGCCCTGGAAACGTCGCTGGCGAAGATCCGCAGCCAGCAGAGCTCGCTGTCGAGCCTGTCGAATCTCTCCTTTCCTTCGAGTCGTTAGGCCCACCTGACCCCGCCGGGACAGCCAGGGGGTCGGGGGGCGGTCGCCGCTTTGGGCGAAAGCGTCGAGAGTACGGCTCAAGTCGCGATCTTCTCGGACCGATCAAATCCCCGCCATGACCACCGCCGACACCGCCACCGCGTACCTCCGGACCAAGGTCCTCGCCGCAACCCCGGAGCAGCTCCGGCAGATGCTGCTCGAGGGGGCGATCCGATTCGCCCGGCAGGGGCGGGATGGGATGGCGCGCAAGGACTTCGAGGCGAGCTTCACGGGCTTCACCAAGTGCCGCAACATCCTGATGGAGCTCATGAATGTCCGGCCCGACTGCGACCCGGAGCTCAAGGCGAAGGTGAGCGGGCTGTACACGTTCCTGTACCTGCATCTGACGGAGGCGGGCTTCGAGAAGGACCTTGTAAAGGTTGACAGGGTTATCGAGCTGCTGGAGTACGAGCTCGAGACGTGGACGCTGGCGATGCAGGCGGCCCAGGCCGAGCGGCAGACGACCTCGCCGGTGACGACGATCACGCCGCAGCCCAGCGCGGCGGCGCGGATGCCGCTGAGCGTGCAGGGCTGAACGAGGCCCGGGCGGGCCTCAAGCGACGATCGCAGTAGGCTCCGCGGCCATCTGGGCACAGAGATTTTCAAGTACCAGCGTGAGATTGACGTTGGTCGCCAGGTACACCTCGGCGGCCTGGATCGCGTCGATCATGGCGAGGCCGCGGGAGGCGACGGCGGGGTCGGCGGGATCTTGGCGGAGGCGCCGTCGGACGTGCTCAGCAACATAGCCGAGCATGAGCCGGGCCCAGAACTTGTTGGCCGCGTCCTTGCTGGCATCGGGCGCGGCCTTGACCGCGGCCTCGGCGCGGGCCTTGATGAGGCCGTCCATCGTCGAGGGCAGGTCGGGCGGGAAGCGAGACTGCCAGAGCTGGTCGAGCATGGGTCCGATGGCGGCCTGCCACGAGAGCAGGTCGTTCTCGAGCGCCAGCCGGGCCGCGCCGGGGGAGCCCTGGGCAAACTGAAGCAGCGAGCGGGCGTCCTCCGGCCCGACGCTCACGCCCGCGACCCGCATCCACTCGGCCATCTGCGACTCGTCCAGCGGCGAGAAGCCGACGCGCTGGCAGCGGCTGCGGATGGTGGCAAGCAGGCGGTCTTCGCTCGAGGTCACCAAGATGATCACGGTGCCCTCGGGCGGCTCTTCGAGCGTCTTGAGCAGCAGGTTCTGGCCGATAGCGTTCATCAACTCCGCCCCGTCGACGATAAACACCTTGCCTATCAGCGAGCCGGGGCTACGCAGCACGCAGGAACGCTGGGCGGGCTCGATCAGAAACTCCCGGACGACGTCGGTCGCGAGAGCGATCTGCTTGCCGTCGCGGGTCGCCGACACGCGGCTGTGGGCGGCGAGCTCCTTGGTCACCACGTGAAGGTCGGGATGGGTGCCGGCGCTGACAAGCGACTGCACGCGGCTCTCGGGGTCAGGGGCTAACTCGCCCGAGAGGTTCGCGCTGAGGGTCGGGTCGAGGATCGCGGCGCCAAAGGCGACGGCGGTGCTGAACTTCCCCACGCCCTGGGGGCCGTGGAAGATCCAGGCATGGTGGACGCGACCGGAACGCATGACAGATTCGAGCATTGCGCGGGGACCGGCCTGGCCGACGACCTGATCCAGGCGAGTGACGGGATGGACGGGCGCCGTGTCGGGCGCTTCGCCGAGGATTTTTTCAGGGACGGCTGCGGGCTTTCGGGCCATGATTCGAGGATACGCGGC
>Ga0105044_10012847_pt1 | contig 11386 bp, 5 predicted proteins | sample MAT01_FD_78092 | JGI IMG/M metagenome (GOLD analysis project Ga0105044, IMG submission 78092) | Freshwater microbial communities from Lake Fryxell liftoff mats and glacier meltwater in Antarctica - MAT-01 | ecosystem: Environmental > Aquatic > Freshwater > Ice > Liftoff microbial mat | place... | reverse complement strand
TGGGTTTTCTTTTCCTCCTCCCAAAAGTGGTTATCGAGATAGATTCAATGTATCCTTGCAGAAATTTGTACCCGCCTTGGGTTTGGGTATTCAATCAAATTTTGCCGGTCCATTTTTTATTTGTTGTGAAATTAAAGCAGGATATGCCTTTATTACGCAAGCAAAACAAAAGTATTTGGACAGAGAAACAACCTTAACTACTGAGCAAAGTAAAGGTTTTCAAATTGTATTATTCCCAGATGGCTTAACTCAACAAGGCACTTATGTCCTCAATGTTGGCAGTCAAAACAGTTTCGTTGCACAAATGAGCATACTTGTTGGATATAAATTTTAAGATTGATGCTTTTTCACTAAAATATCAGATGCTTTGTTGACTATGAAATATCAAATTGCTTTTCACTTCATCACCATAATCTCATCAATATCTCGACCCAATCCATCATAATCTAGTCCATATCCTACCACAAATCTGTCATCTATTTCAAATCCTACAATCGTATTTTCAAATTTTGGAGCATGTGGTTTTTGCAATAAACTTACTATATGAAGTTGCAGCGGATTCCGTTTCTGAAGTTGTTCGATGATCGCTTCTAAGGTGGCTCCGGTGTCTATGATGTCTTCAACGATCACGATATTCTTGCCTTCAATATTCAACTTTTCAATCCCGGAAAGTTCTAGGTTTCCACTGCTAGTAGTGCCTCGATAGGAGGAGGCTCTGATGAATCCGAGCAAGACTTTCACTTGCATGGCTCTAACCAAGTCAGCAGTAAATATGAAGGCACCATTCATGACACATATCATGAGTGGTGGCTCGGATCCTATATGCAGGGCATCCAACTGCAAAGCTATTTCATTGACCCTTTTTTTTATCAGTTCCTTTGGCAAGAGGGTTTCGAACTTTAAATCTTTGATTGTTTTGGTCTTCATCCTATTCCAATCCGTACTTGTCAATCAAATAAATCACTGAAGCTATTAACGCTGTGCCTAAAGCAAGCTCTCTTTGATTCACGGAGGAGATTCTGTCTCTCGAAGTATGGTGATAATCAAAATAACGCTGCGAATCTGGTCGCAAGCCCATCATAAAAGTTCCCAATGGTTTCAATGTGCTGATATCGGCACCTGATCCTCCCTTGGTGATGCGCATATCATAGGGCTCAAGCAAATCATTCCAAGCATTCATCTTTTTGAAGCGTTTCAGAAAAACGGCGTCGTCCCCTTCACATGAAATTCCTCTTGGTGTAAAACCACCGGCATCTGATTCCAAGGCCACAATATGTTTTTCAGTTGAATTTTTGGCGTATTCCCCATAAGCTTTGCCACCTGCCAATCCGTTCTCCTCATTCATGTACATGATAGCCCTGATGGTATGCTTAGGTTGGTAACCCACTTCTTTGAAAAGTCGCAGCACGTCAATGGATTGTACACAGCCTGCACCATCATCGTGAGCACCACCACCAAGATCCCAAGAATCCAAATGACCCCCCAAAACCATGATTTCATTGGGATAACTGCTGCCTTTTATTTCACCAATTACGTTATGTGAAGCTGCGTCCGGAAGTCGTCGGCAAGCACATTTTAGAAAAACTTGAACGGAGCCCATTCTTATTTCTTTTGACAACAATTCTGCATCACGTGTTGAGATTGAAATGGCTGGTATGGGTGTCTCGTTGTCATCAAATTGTGTTGTTCCAGTATGAGGGTATTCGTCAATTTGTGTTGTCATTGACCTGATCAATGCAGCAACAGCTCCCTTTCGCATTGCTTTTTGGGGACCAAATACCCGCTGATCTACTGCCCCTCCATAAGCCTGAAATGTTCGCAGTTCAGTACGTGACATGGGTCTATTGAAGAACACGATTTTCCCTTTTACAAAATCTGCAGGCAATTTTTCGAGCTCTTCAAGGCTTTTCACCTCTATCACCAAAGCTTGTATGCCCTTTGAGTTGGTTGCGCCTGAGTAACCCAAAGCACAGGCATTCAACTTGATTTTTTTGCCAGAAGGGGATTTGATGATCTTTACTTCTTCTTTCTCGCCTCTTTGCCAAACTGGAACCTGACAATTCTGGAGCCAGGTTCTGCTCAGATTCAGAGTATCCATTACCATTTTGGTATATTGGACTGCCTTAGCAGCATTGCTTGAACCGGAGAGTCTGCCGCCTATGTTTTCGGACAAATGTTCCAGCCACAGATACGCTTGGTCACTAGACAGTGACTTATCAAACAAAGATTTTATAAACAAAGCATCATCATCGGTATATCCTTCCTGCGCATTTACCGTATAATTCATGCTAAGTAGCACCAAGCAAAAGCCCAATTTAACCAGTATGTGTCCCATTCTTCTTTTCATGACCCGAAGATAAGAACATTTGCTTGTAGAACTGGCCAAGTTAGTTCTGCTATATTTGCATCTTGAAATTTTTTTATTTGACTTGAAATAATTTTATGTTTCGTACACACACCTGCGGAGAACTCCGTATAAATCATTTGAACCAAAAGGTAACTTTATCCGGATGGGTAGATATTGAAAGGGATTTTGGCGGATTGACATTTGTTGATCTTCGAGATAGATATGGCATTACTCAGCTGACTTTCAATATGGATAACAATTCTGAAATCTGCCTGCGAGCTAGAAAACTGGGCAGAGAATTCGTTATTCAAATAATAGGAATAGTTAAGGAGCGCAGCAGCAAAAATGCCAACAGGCCCACAGGTGATATCGAGATAGATGTTCAGGATCTAAAAATTCTGAACGGATCCAAAGTTCCCCCATTCACCATCGAAGAAAATACAGATGGTGGCGAGGACGTGCGCATGAAATACCGGTATCTCGATTTGCGCAGACCCAATGTTCAGAAAAACATCATCTTCCGTTCAAATCTTGCAATAGAATCGCGCAAATACATGGCCAATCAAGGTTTTATTGAAGTGGAAACTCCCGTTCTGATCAAGAGTACTCCAGAAGGCGCAAGAGACTTTGTTGTTCCAAGCAGAATGAACCCCGGTCAATTTTATGCATTGCCGCAATCTCCTCAGACCTTCAAGCAACTGCTGATGGTAAGTGGATTCGACAAATACTTCCAAATCGTGAAATGTTTCAGAGATGAAGATCTTCGCGCTGACAGGCAGCCTGAATTTACGCAGATAGATTGTGAAATGTCTTTTGTGCATCAGGAAGATATCTTGAATACTTTTGAAGGGCTGACCCAGTACTTATTTCAAGAAACCCTCAATATTGCATTACCAGAGTTTCCTCGCATAAAATACGATGATGCCATGCGCTTGTATGGATCAGACAAACCCGATATCCGCTTTGGGATGGAATTTCATGACATCAAATCACTAACTACCGACAGACAATTCCCATTATTTGATCAAGCTGAGGCTGTTTTGGCAATTGCTGCTCCCAATGCTGCAATTTTTACGAGAAAGCAGTTGGACGAGTTAACAGAATGGATTAAAAGACCACAAATAGGTGCCAAAGGACTGGTATATGTACGTTGTGAGGAAGATGGCAGCTTCAAGTCCTCGGTTGATAAATTTTATGATCAGGAGGCACTATCCAAATGGGCAGCTGAATGTAAGGCTCAAAAAGGTGACTTGATATTGGTACTGTGTGGTGAACTCGAAAAAACTCAAAAGCAATTGGGAGAGTTACGCCTTGAAATGGGCAACAAACTGGAGTTGAGGGATCCTAAAGTTTTCAAGCCACTTTGGGTATTGGATTTTCCATTGCTGGAATGGGATGAAGATTCAGCAAGATTTTTTGCCATGCACCATCCATTTACTTCACCCAAGCCAGAGGATATTGAAAAGATGAGTTCATCCGATCAGGCCGTATTAAAAGGTATTCGTGCAGATGCGTATGATTTGGTGATCAATGGCGTTGAAATAGGTGGAGGTTCCATCCGTATACATGATCGGGATCTGCAATCACGCAATTTTACCCTGCTGGGCTTCACCCCTGAAAGTGCCGAAGAGCAGTTTGGCTTCTTGTTAGGAGCATTTGAATATGGCGCACCACCACATGGAGGTATCGCCTTTGGTTTCGATCGGTTGTGCACAGTTATGAATGGTCAGAACAACATTCGCGATTTCATTGCTTTCCCTAAGAACAATCAAGGAAAAGATACGATGATTGACGCACCTTCCAATATTGAAGAAGGGCAATTGAAGGAACTGAGTTTGCAGTTGCGCAAATCTGAATCATAAACTTGATATTTTGCCAAGCTAAAATTGACTGACATACCCAAATGAAATCCCACTTGCTTCAATACCTTGCCAAAGCAGGAGCCGCCCGAAAGCAATTCAAAAAACTGGACAAAAAGTGGAATAAGCTGAGTCGGGATGTAAGTGACAACTTGTTTCTTGAAGCGCATGAGGAGGTATTCGCCAAAGTCGATTGTTTGGATTGTGCGAACTGCTGCAAAACTACAAGTCCGATAGTACGGGATGAAGATCTCGAATTATTGGCTAGAAATTTCAAGATGAAGCCAGGAGATTTCATCAAAAGATACCTCAGATTGGATGAAGACAGTGATTTTGTTTTTACCACTGCCCCGTGTCCATTTCTGGGAGATGACAACAAGTGCAAGGTTTATGATTTTCGTCCAAAAGCTTGCCGCGAATACCCACATACGGACCGAAAGCACATCAAACAAATCATGAATCTAACCCTGACCAATACAACAGTGTGTCCGGCAGTGGTCCAGATACTTGAAAGGGTGAACGATTCTTTGAATTTGATAAAATAAAAAAGTCAGGTAAGCTTTAACCGACCTGACTGCTGCGTCCACGGGATTATCTATTTGGTGTTTGGCGCTGTTACTCGCCTTGAGAAAATAGAATGGACTTGTTGAGTCACCGTATGTTTGTTGAGGTGACAGTTTAAATCGGTCGGGAAATGTGGTGTAAAACTTAAATCGGTGTGCAGTATGTAACTGCGTAAGGATATGCAAATATACAATGTTAGCTGAATGTTAAAAGCAGTCTTTCAATTTTTTTTAAACATTTTCTAGTTATATATGTAAGCTCTTCAAATAATAGTTGTTAGATATTATAATTAATTTTTATATGTTTAATATAGGGACTTAAGTTTCAGTTATAAAATTGGTTTTTTTACGATTAGTGGAGTGAAATATACCAAAAATTCAGGATTGAATCACTTGTACATTTCAGTAATTTCAGAAGCATGGTTTTGTAATACCACTCTCCTTTTGAGTTTCATGGTTGGGGTAAGTTCTCCTGCAGTCCCGTCCGATTTGGTCATTTCCCACGGTGCCGCCAACAACTTGAATTTTTTGATTTTTTCAACTTGGCTCAATGACTCATTGATTTCATTGATCATTCTTTCATATCTGGCTAGTACTATTGGGTTTTTGATCGCTTCGACATTGGTCGTATATGGAATGGCTTTGCGAGCGCACCAAGACACCAATGTTTCAAAGGAAGGAACTATCAAAGCCGAAACAAACCGCTGTTGATCGCCAATGATCATTACTTGTTCTATCAGAGGTTCCTCCTTCAACTTGCTTTCAATAGGGGCTGGTGCAACGTATTTGCCACCACTGGTTTTGAGTAGCTCCTTTTTCCGATCCGTTATTTTAAGAAAAGGGATCCCTTTGTCCTTATAAACAAATCGGCCAATATCGCCAGTTCGCAGCCAATCCTTTCCATTGACATGAAATGTGACCTGATCTGTGGCTTCCTGATTCTTATAGTAGCCCAGCATTCTATTGGGACCTGACATGATCAGCTCTCCTTCACCATCGGTTATCTGATCATTGTCGTCCAATATCAAAACTTCCACATCTTGCAACAATCTTCCTACAGTGCCCAGCCTTGCTGCATTGTACTCAAATCCATTGACTGAAATGCCTGGAGCCGCTTCAGTTAATCCATAAGCTTCACGTACTGGAATTCCTGCCGCACAAAATGCGCGAATTACTTTGACTGGACATGGAGCAGAACCAACCGCTATTCCTTGGACATTGCCACCCAATGCTTCCCTCCACTTTTTGAAAACCAATTTGTCGGCAATCTTGAATTGCAATTGCTGCCAGAAGGAAAGTTTGCCATCGTATTCAAATCGATCTGTCAATCTGATTGCCCAGAAAAAAATAAGTTTTAATGGCAAGGGCAGCGACAAACCTTTGTTGTAAATTTTGTCGTAAACTTTCTCCAACAATCGAGGTACAGCCGTGAAAAACACAGGTTGAACTTTCTTCAAATCTCCTTCATCTCCTCCCAAATTGTCAGTTCCAGTAAAATAAACTTGTGCGGAATTGTACATATATGCAAGCGTTGCTACACGCTCAAAAATATGACAGAGTGGCAAAAAACTCAATGTTCGCGCATTGGCAGGAACAGGAATTCTTTGTGAAAGGGGCAGAACATTGCTAATGATATTGTAATGACTGAGCATTACGCCTTTTGGCTGACCGGTTGTACCACTTGTATAGATAATAGTTGCCAAGTCACTTGGATCAATTTGTGCAATTGTCTTATTGAATTCCTCCTCATCGGCTTGAAGCAAAAGACTTTTCCAGCTTTCGCAACGCGGTTCATCAAAGAATGAATAAATCAATAAAGGCCTACCCAATTGCAGCCCTGTTTCTTTGACCTTATCATACAGGTCTCCGTCGCCTACAAAACATACTTTGACTTCGGCCTGATCAAAGATGAATGCATATTCCTGACTTGAAATAGTGGGATATACCGGTATGCTGATCACCCCAATCTGAGCTAATGCCATGTCCAGAATCACGTATTCTGGGATGTTTTGATAGGCAACTATCGAGACTTTGTCACCCTTTTGAATACCGGTGGACAATAGTCCGTGGCCCAATTGACGTGACAATTCAACCATTTCATGTGTAGAATAAAACTTCCAACCGCCATTGACCCTGGATCCAAATGATTTTTCCAAGGGTGCGTTCTTTAGCTGATGATACAAGAAGTCAAACGTTCGTGTGATGTTCATCTTTAAATGCAGGTTTGATGGAAGTTAATCTCGGTTTTTTATTTTATTAAATTATCTGACAATCTGGACTTTGGCCCACAATACTTTCCCAGACCATTTGGCTTGAAGTAAATAGCTGCCAGCTGCTAAGTTTTTAATATTGATCGGATAAGGAGTAATTGTTGGTTTGAGATATGACCATATTTTTTTGCCCAGTTGATTGTACAAAATGAGTTCATCAGGCATCGGATTCATTCCTTCCATATTTACATAAATCAGCTCCGAAGCTGGATTCGGATAAATGGATATTCTGGTATCTTCTTGATTATCCGTTGCAACATTGAACAGGAAGCTTACCTCAATGGTATCCATACTCACACATCCGTATTCATTGGTGACTTGAACTGTAAATGCCACAACTGAACCTGCTGCATATTCATTGCCATTGATCAAATAGCTGGATTGGGTATTGCTTGAGTCGGCATTCCATTGATAATTGGAAAAATTGGAACCGGCATTCAACAACAATTGGCTTGAAGGTCCATTGACAAAAAGCGTTGTATCATTGCCCAAATCAATAACAGGCAAAGGATTGACTGTCAGCTCAACTACTACATCGGTATTTCCACAAATATTGCTCAGTTGACAATTGTAAAGACCAGACTGCAATTCATTCAGATTATTGAGTTGCAAAGAGTCAGTAAAATTGACAAGTGGCTTCCCTTGCAAAAACCAAGCATAATTGAAAGGAGTTGATCCATTTGCCTCAACAAAAAGAGACAAGCTAGCTCCCGCACAGATACTTGTGTCCAGCGTGCTCATGATAGCATCCGTTGGCGGAGCCAGTATGGTTATGGACTGCGCGAGTGTGTCATTGCCGTTGGTATTGGTGGCAATTAACTCGATATTGTAGTTCCCAGCCTTTATAAACGAAAGTGAAGGTGCTGAGGAAGTGTCACTTGATCCATTCAGAAATGTCACCCCATCATTTGGGGAAACCTTCCAGCTAAAAGTATTGCTAAAACTGGAATTGTTCTGGATGCTGATGACAGAGTCTGTGCACGTCTTTGGTGCCAATACCTGAAATACTGCAGTCGGAAAACTGCTTAGGTTGATGTCATCAATGGCTAAGTCGCCCCGATAGCCATCACCTGATTTCCCAACAAAACGGACAACTACTATTTGGTCCCTCCATTTTTCAAGATTCACCTTGTTGTTGATCCAAATATTTCCTTTGTCTCCTTCTTGAGTAGGAGTTATCTCTTCTTCCCATCCATTTTCTCCCAAAATATCTACCTGCAACGAACCAATATTGCTGCCAAAAGCATGATACCAATAGGACAATTCGGCTTGGTTGGTATTGCGTAAATCCCAGCAAACAGATTGCAAGTTGGCTTGTTTCCGTCTGCAACCTCCTCCATCATCACTTGAAGTCTCTAAGTACAAATATTTCCCAGAATTATCTCCCAAAGTATGGTCAAAATCTGGTCCTGTATCACCAGTACCTGTCGGTCCAGACGTTGTACGCCAATCAATACTGTCCCCGAGGGTGGTTGGAATATTGGGTACATTGAACCATCCTTGGGTCAAGCCACATATTTCGCTTTCACATCCCCAATCGGTGCTGCACTTTGTAAAATCTTCAAAATCTTGTGTGTAACCAGCTAAAAAGCTTTCTGATCCATGTACCACTATTCGGGATACGAGGGTGTCATTGAGCGGATTTTGGTCGTCCACAATATTCACCCAGGCCTTGAGCATATAGGTTCCTGGATTTGTAAATGAAACACTGTCAACACTTTGCAGAATAAATTCATCAGCCGAACCCAAAGTTCCAGTCAAAATGCTTTTGTAAACAGTTCCATTATTGATTTGAAATGAGACCTCAGCATTGATGATGTCGCTTGTTCCTCGATTTTGGATCAAGAACTTCAAAGGTCTTTTGATGCCTGTATAGCAATCTGGATAGAATCCTTCTTGGTAAGTAAAAATCTTTTTCATGAAAGCATCCTTGGGGATACAATTTGAATTCTGTAGTGTCCACTTCCAGGCAATTGCCCTTCGGCTTGTTGCATTGTTGGAAAACTTAGACTGAACTGAAAACCATTCTCCTGAATTGGTATCGAGATTCTTGACCTTAAAATATGGCGAACTGCTGACTCCAATACTATCCATATAATTTTGACCCAATCTTGTAATCAAATATCCTGTAGCATTGGGAATGACGTCCCACTGTAACATGGCTGAATCTCCACAGCTCCAAATGCTACTGATGTTTTTGACGGTTGGTGCAATGTTAAATGACAACAAAGAACTGCTTTCAAGTGCTCCTCTTGTTATTCTTATCTTCGCCTTTCCAGTTAATACTTCCGGAATCTTCCATTCGTAATTCGTAGCCGTATTTGGAAGATCTTGTACAACATTTGTCCAGATGGCACCATTGTCTTGACTAAAATCAATGTCTAATTTTTCACTTGACGCATCATAGCCGTAATTGTCCCAACGGATGATTTCATTTTCACCCGCCACAAAATACTCCTTACCAATGGGATAGGTTAAGGTCAATTCATCAAATAAAAATTCGTAAACCACAAAATAGAGTTGATTCGATTGTGGTACAGAAAATCCGCTGACGTCGAAAGCATAGCTGCCTGCAGCAGGATTTTTAATAGTTATTTGTTCTACATTATTCAATTTGTCAATACCCCGAATGGCAGGATTGTCCAAGCTGTCCTTATGGGGTGAAGTGTTCAAAATCCATGGCAAAAGTGTTGGGCCAGAAGGTGGAATCAAGCTCGCATTTAGATTGTTAATCAATGCAAATGCCGCATTGGCTGTAGCTTGATAGTCGTTCCAGTAAAGCATGATCCGCAATTCTTTGACATTATCGGGGACCATGATGGTGTGGGTTTTGTTCCCACCAACATTGATACTGTCGGCAAAAAACTGATTGTTGACGATGGCATTGTAGGCTCGTCTCACATTTAGACGACCAAAGCCAGTTTTAAAATCTGGACCAGGCGTAAACAAATCATCAGCTGTATTCATCATAAAAGCTTTGATCAGTCCCGAATTAGGATAATTGCCACCATGGTTAGAGCGCCATACTTGGTACAATTGGGCCATTATGCCCGCAGCCTTGGGGGAAGAAAAAGAAGTTCCTTCCGAGCCTTCAATACAAACATCAGGTTTGATCCTTCCATCATAAGTAGGGCCAACACTGCCAAAAGTCAATTCGTCCCTAGGATCCGTATTGCAAATGGTCATGATATTTTTTGCTTGTTTGGACCCACCTGTTATGTTTGACCAGCCAACAAGTCCTTTGTATGTACCATAATTGCACGTATCACTGCCTAAATTGCCTGAAGAGTAGAAATGCATCATTGATTTTTGAAGTCGTATTTGTTCATCATGATCTGCGGCTCCTGACCAATATCCTCCACTGATACCCCAACCATAGGAGTGACTTGCCATGCGCAATTGCTCGGTATTGTAATAGTTCCAAGTCGTACCTTTCAATGACATGATGTTGGCGCCCCAGGCATTGGCAAGGAATTTTGGATCAAGATTTCCTGCTCCACCAGCATTTTCAGCGCAACCAGTTTTGTGGCCACCTATTTCTATATCAGCGGTGTTCTCTATTTTTCGGCCTTTGAAGTTTATGTTCTCAGGGTCAATTATTCCGCTTTCTTCTATTCCGAGCGTAATTCCTTCACCGTTGAAATTCAAGCCATTAATACCTGAAGAAATAAAATTTGCCCTGCCTACCGTGTTGCGCCAGGTTTTCTCGTCTTGTTTTGGTGGTTCAATTGGTGAAACAAACTGTACAAATGGCACTTTCAAAAGCTCCTCTATTCGGGCTATTTCAATTTCAAGCTTGAAAACATATTCATAGTTGGTGTTTTCAAGATTCCTGTATCCCAATTCCAATAGATATTCTGACAACCCAGAAGCTGATCCGGTTTTTAAGCAATGAACTTGTAATGCAATAATGCCATTGTCCATGAGTGCATGCTTTGGATAAATTTTTTGAGCCAGCTCGCTACTCAGTTTGTATAATGGTAAAAAGGGAGAGATGGCATTCAGTTGGAATTCAGAAAGATCGCGCAAATTCATCTGCTCATTTACACTGCATATCCAAGCATTCTCTGGCAAGTAGTTCAATAATTTTATGCCAATTCCTTCCAATCTTAGCTTTTGGGAATCATCAGGCAGATTATCAAATTGAAGAATTAAGAATTTTTGTCCCAAATAACTTGGTGATTCCTGCATGGCTGATTCAACTGATTTGCGTTCATCAAGTATGAAAATACCAGATTGTAATTGCAGCTGAAGATCCTGCTGAGCGAAGGATTGAGCATAAATGCCCATGAGGAAAATACCAAGTAAAAAGCGAATAACTTTTTTCATTAAAATGATTTTGAAGGT
>Ga0105044_10012846_pt1 | contig 11386 bp, 7 predicted proteins | sample MAT01_FD_78092 | JGI IMG/M metagenome (GOLD analysis project Ga0105044, IMG submission 78092) | Freshwater microbial communities from Lake Fryxell liftoff mats and glacier meltwater in Antarctica - MAT-01 | ecosystem: Environmental > Aquatic > Freshwater > Ice > Liftoff microbial mat | place... | reverse complement strand
GTGGCATGGCGGCGTCCTTGCGGCCTTGGATCGAGTGAGATAGCTTTATCCCAAAAGCTGGTATCAATGTCCAGCTCACTGGCAGCGAACTTGTGAAACGGTCATCTAGCTTGACGAGTTCGGAACTGTCGTAGTCGAAAGTCTTGACTATTCCGCCGACGAAAGCCAGACCGAAATCACGGGCCCGTTCTCCATCTTCCTCACCGGCGGGGTCCGCCCCCACCAGCTAAAATGGAGTATAAACAGGCCTCCAAAAAAAGATAGTAGTTTTTAACCGATTCCGATCCCCTGCCTTCTCAGACTCTCCCCCGGCGCTGATGCGAATCCTTTCGCTTCGCTCTCGCTGAAACACAAACCTTCCCCAAACCGCAACGAGCCTTGTTTGGCGGCTACTCATGGAGCGTCAACCAAAGGTGGCCCATGGGTGATCGTCCCGTCGCTTTGATAGTCCACATGGCCGGCTCTCCATGTCAATGTCGTCGTCTCGCCCTTCGCGATCCGTAGCATCGCCTCCGCGAGATTCCCTTCGCTCAATTGCCTCAAGCCGACATAGCTCGTCGTGAGCCTGGGGTTGATCTCGATGGCGAAATCGCGAGAGCCATCGGCTTCGCTTCCCAGCACGAGGTCGACGCCGACCCAGCCGCGCAGGCCGGGCACGCAGGCGATCGCTTGCTGAGCGAGGGACTCGGCTCGAGAGGCGAGCCCCGAATCGAGAGGCACTTCACCGCCTTCGTACTTGAAGCGGCCGTCGGTCGTGAGCTTTTGCAGGCAGGGCTTCAGCGCGAGCATCTGCGTCGGCCCCACGAGGAATGCGACACTGGCCGCGATGCCGGGCACGAACTCCTGCATCAGCATCTCGCCCGTGTGGCCCTCCGCCTCGCGAATCGCGCGGCATCGGGCGACATCGGTGCCGCGATCCAGGCGGAAGGTGGCCGTCGAACCCGCACCGTCGCGAGGCTTCCACACCAGCGGAAAGACTTCGCACACGGTCGGTTCACGATCCGAGGTCGCCGGGGTCCGCACCCCGTGGTGCCGCCAGTGCTCTGCCAGTCGAAGCTTGTCCGAGGTCAGAGCGATCGCAGCTGTGCTGGGCCCAATCACATGGCCGCCAAGGGCCTCGACGCGCTGCGTGAGATCGGCGAGAATGCCATCGAACTCCGGAGCGATCACGATCTGGGCTTCGGTCTCGGGCACCAGTTTCGTAATCCAATCCATTGGCCAATCGTCGAAGGTGATGACCTCCACATCCGCCAGTATCGCGAGGTCCACGGCCAGGGCGTCGCGCATCGCCCGACCTTCGCGAAAGAGCGAGTGTTCGACCGACGTCGGATCGCGACCGATTCCCAGGGCCAGGATGTGTTCGTAGAGCAGGACTCGCATCGAGAAACTCGAAGAAACTCGGATCTCGTGGCACTCACAACCCCGGTGTGCTGAGCGTCACGTGGTTTGAAGCCCAACTCCTCTGGCTCGGCGGCTGACGGGCTTGCAGGTGCAGGTGGAGACGACGGAGCCGGAACTGATCCAGCGTTACGAGACGAATGTGATCCGCTGCATTTCGCTGGCGGATCGGAGTTACAGGGCTATGCTGTCAGCGGCGCCCATGTCTCTGCACAGAGTGTCACCCAGTTCCCTGAACTGAACACCACGCCGGGCGTGGGAACGAGGTGATTCAATCTTACAGGGAATCGTATTGAGCGATGGGCAATCCCCTTTGGCACTTGGCGAATCTTCGCTTACCAGCCCGACGCTCCAGAGTGAACCATCGTTTATCGGTGTCCTGCTGCTCCAACCCGAGGACCCGGTTCACTGGTCGGATCGTCGCACTCATCGGCTGGCTCTCGTGATCACAAGTCAAGCACAACTTCAGGTGTGTCGCCGATGTTGATTCTGCCCAAGGAAATCCCCCATGGTCCACACGCGCCGCCGACAACGGCGGCCCATATCTCGCCTCTGCTGCTCGAAGCCGCGGGCCACGAGGCCGAGGCGGTGCTGCAGACGCTGCGCACGTCAAAGAGCGGGCTTTCCAAAGAAGAGGTTCAACGGCGAATTCAGGAGTCCGGGGCCAACGTCGTGGCCCGGGACGAACGCCATCCACGTGTGCTGTTGCTTCGCAAGGCCCTGATCAATCCCCTTGTCATTCTGCTGGTCGTTCTAGCGGGTTCCTCTTTTGTGACGGGCGACGCTCGAGCGGGAAGCGTGATCCTGCTGATGGTGCTCATCGGTGTGGTCGTGCGGTTTGTCCAGGAGGCCCGGGCCGACTCCGCCGCCGCCAGGCTGCGGGCCATGATCAGCGTGCATGCGACCGTCCTCCGCGCTGGTCGCTCTCAGGAGGTGCCGATCGCGGACCTGGTGCCGGGCGATGTGGTCGAACTCGCAGCCGGCGACATGATCCCGGCCGACGTTCGCTTGCTCTCCTGCAAAGACTTGTTCGTCATCCAGGGAAGCTTGACGGGGGAATCGTTCCCGGTCGAGAAATTCGCCGCGAGGGAAGATGTCGCGAAACGATCGCCCCTGGAACTGAACAATGTCTGCTACCTGGGCACCAGTGTTGAGAGCGGCGCCGCGACGGCCGTCGTCGTGGTCACAGGCCTTTCCACCTTCCTTGGCGGCATTTCCACCACTCTCATCCAACCTCAAGAGCCCACCAGCTTCGATCGGGGCATGACCCGTTTCACCTGGCTGATGATCGACCTCATCTTCGTCATGGTTCCGCTCGTCTTCGTCATCAACGGGCTGACCAAAGGCGACTGGGGCGAGGCCTTCTTCTTCGCCATGGCGGTCGCGGTCGGGATGACGCCCGAGATGCTTCCGATGATCGTGGCGGTCTGCCTCTCGAAGGGGGCCATTGCGATGTCCCGCAAAAAGGTCATCGTCAAGCGGTTGAACTCGATCCAAAACCTCGGGGCGATGGACATCCTCTGCACGGACAAGACCGGCACGCTGACCCAGGATCGGATCATCCTGGAGAAGCACTGCGATGTGACGCTGAAAGAAGACGACGAAGTGCTGCTGCTCGCCTACCTCAACAGCCACTTCCAGACAGGGCTGAAAAACCTGATGGACCGGGCCATTCTTGCTCACGCCGAGGTCCATGCCCACCCGGCTTTCCCGGAGTACGCCAAGCTTGACGAGATTCCGTTCGACTTCTCACGACGGATGATGTCCGTCGTGGTCAAGACGCCTGACGGCAGGCCTCGGCTGATATGCAAGGGCGCTCCGGAAGCGGTTTACGAGCGATGCACCCGCTTTGAACTTGACGGCGAATTTGAACCGGTCAACCCCATGATCCAGACGGACCTCAAAGAGGAGTTCGATCGCCTCAGCGCCGACGGCTTCCGCGTCCTTGCCGTGGCTTACCGCGACCTCGAGGCGAAATCGGCCTACTCGAAGGAGGACGAGCAGGACCTGACGCTACGCGGGTACGTGGCGTTTCTGGACCCACCCAAGGACTCCGCGCGAACGGCCATCGCCGCTCTGCAGAACGATGGCGTGGCGATCAAGGTGCTGACGGGCGACAACGAACTCGTGAGCCGCAAGATCTGTCATGAAGTCGGCATCGCCACGGACATCGTGCTCCTGGGCCAGCAGGTCGAGAGCCTGTCGGACAAGGAACTCGCCGAGGCCGCCGGCAAGGCGACGTTGTTCGCCCGGCTTTCCCCGGCCCATAAACAGCGGGTCATCAAGGCCCTGCAAGGGGCTGGCCATGTGGTGGGATTCCTGGGCGACGGCACCAACGACGCACCCGCCCTGCGTGCCGCGGATGTCGGAATCTCCGTGGACACGGCCACCGATATCGCCAAGGAATCCGCCGACGCGATTCTCCTCGAAAAGGATCTCGGAGTGTTGGAAGAGGGTGTGCGAGAAGGGCGGAAGGTGTTCGCCAACATCCTCAAGTATGTCCGCATGGGAGCGAGCTCGAACTTTGGGAACATGTTCAGCGTGCTCGGTGCCAGCGTGTTCCTGCCGTTCGTTCCCATGACGCCGATCCAGATCCTCACCAACAATTTGCTTTACGACTGCTCCCAGGTCGCGATTCCGACCGATGACGTGGACCCGGAACAGGTCGCCAAGCCGCGGCCGTGGTCGATCGGCCAGATCATGCGCTACATCCTGTTCATCGGGCCTTGCAGTTCTGTCTTCGACTACGTTACCTTTTTCGTCATGCTTTACGTCTTCGGGTGCTGGGATCCTGCCAAGGCCTCCCTGTTCCAGACGGCCTGGTTCGTGGAATCACTGTTGACGCAGACCTTGATCATCCACGTCATCCGCACGAATCGAATCCCCTTCATTCAGAGCCATGCAAGCTGGCCGTTGATCGCGACCACCGTGGTCGTGATGGCCATCGGAGCGTCCTTGCCGTTCTCCCCGATCGGCCCGCTGCTCGGGTTCACGCCACTGCCTCTGCTATACTGGCCCATGCTTGCGTCGATCCTGTTCGGGTACGTCCTGCTCACGCAGCTGGTCAAGACATGGCTATTGCGAAAGAACTGGGTCTCTATGTGAGGATTATCCAAGCTGACATGCGGGAAAGCCCTGACATGGTTCTCGATCTACTGACAGGGGAGGGCCAGGATTCCTGACGGGCTCCTCCCATTCTCTTGACAGTGAGCATGTCCCGTAGGTGCGAAAATACGGCTCAAGGTTTATTCCGTTGGAATTCCAGACGAGGGCTCTTGTGACCACTTTACCGCTTGCCCCGCCGCCCGAAGATTTCGATCGAAAGCCTGAATCGACACAACAGGTGCTAGCGACAATCGGCCGAAATGTGACGGCTCTCCTGGGGCGTCCACGCGATCTTTTCCAGGTGGCGGTGCGTCCGCTTTGGGACAATCATTACAGGGTGAATGTCTATCTCGGGACCGAGTCGGTTGCGGCGACCATCGCCAACAGTTACTTCCTCACCGTTGACTCCCGTGGGAACATCCTCGATTCGTCCCCGAAGGTGACGCGCGAATATGGGCCCTAGTGTGAAGCCCGCCCTTGAGGCATCGTCGTGCACAATCTCGGCTAGTCCCGCAGACATTTCGCGTTCCACTCTCTGATCCCGGGGTTCACTGTCGACGATGTGTCGACCGCAGCGCAGGAACCGCCTGGAGATCACGTCGATGCCCCGAATTGATCCTGAAAAACGAGACCATCCTGCGGATTGGATTCAAGCCGCGCTGACGGGCATCGGCACCGCGACGATTGTCACCGATGCTCGGAGTCGGGTTCGCTTCATGAACTCGGTGGCGGAGTCGTTGACGGGTTGGCCACAGAGTGAGGCGGCGGGCAAGCGCCTCGTGGATGTCTTCCGCATCGAGGACGAGCAAACCCGCGAAACGGTGATCGATCCCGTCGCGGTGGTGATCGCCAGCAACGAAGTCGTCGGCACAGCGAACCACATCGTGCTGATCGCCCGCAATGGCACCGAATGGCATCTCGATGACAGCGCGGCTCCCGTTCGTGACGAGTTCGGGGCCATCGTCGCGGTCGTTCTTGTGTTCCGGGACGTCACCGGGCGACGCCGGGCCGAGCGTGCGGTCGAGGAAGCCCTGGCCTTTGCCGAGGGAATCATCGAGACGGTCCGCGAACCACTTCTGGTGCTCGAAGCCAACCTGATCGTGCGGCTTGCGAACCGCGCCTTCTATCGGACGTTTGGGGTGCCCGCCTCGGAAACTATAGGCCGGCTGGTTTTCGATCTCGGGAATCGCCAGTGGAATATTCCCCGGCTCCGCGAGTTGCTGGAGGAAATTCTCCCCCGGGACAGCCAGTTCGATGACTTTGAAGTCGACCACACCTTTAACAGGCTCGGCCGACGGCGGATGACTCTGAACGCTCGTCGTCTCGAAGTGGGTGGGAATCGGCCCGCGTTGATCCTGCTGGCTGTCGAAGATGCGACCGACAGGCTCTGGGCGGTCGAGGCGCTGTCGCTCTCCGAGATCCGCTATCGACGGCTGTTCGAAACGGCCCAGGACGGCATTCTTCTCGTCGATCCGAAGACTCGAAAGATCTTCGACGCCAACCCGTTTCTCACGGCGTTGCTGGGATATCACCGGGAGGAGTTGGTGGGAAAGGAGCTTTTCGAGATCGGCCTGTTTCACGATATTCCCTCGAACAAGGCCGCCTTTCAGACTCTCCAGGAAACGGGTTACATCCGCTACGAAAACCTGCCGCTGCGGACCCGTGACGCTCGTAGCATTGAGGTGGAGTTCGTCAGCAACGTCTACGATGTTGGCGATACTCAGGTGATCCAGTGCAACATCCGGGACGTGACCGACCGCAAGCGGGCTGAGGACGCCGTCCAGGCGGCTCGTGCCGAGTTGGAGACACGGGTGGGTGAGCGGACGGCGGAACTAGCCTTCGCGAACGCCGAGTTGCAAGAGGAGATCGCCCGGCGTGAACTCGCGGAGGCGGATCGCCGCGACCTGCAACAGAAGCTCACCACGGCCCAGGAGGATGAACGGCGGCGGATCGCTCGCGAACTGCACGACCAGATGGGCCAGCACCTGACGGCGCTGGGCCTGGGGTTGAAACTCGTGCGGGACGCCACTCCCGACTCGTCTCCAGCAAGCGCCCGGCTGCAAAACCTTCAGACTCTCACCGACATGATCGGTCGAGACGTCCACCACCTGGCGCTGGAACTTCGCCCGACGGCACTCGACGACCTTGGCCTACGAGCGGCGTTGATGCATTACGCGGAGAAGTGGTCCGAACGATCGGGTATCGAGGTGGATTTTCAGGCCGCCAAACTCGACAGCAGCCGGCTTCCGCCTCCCGTCGAGACGGCGCTTTACCGGGTGGTCCAGGAGGCGTTGACGAACGTCTTGAAGCACTCCCAAGCCAGGCGTGTGAGTCTTGTCTTGCAGCGTTCGCCGGATCACGTCTCGGCCGTGATCGAGGACAACGGGCGGGGTTTCGATGTCGAATCCGGATCGCAACCAGCGGCGACCGCCAACCGACTGGGGATTCTCGGTATGAGAGAGCGGGTCGCCCTGGTGGGAGGAAACCTGACGGTGGAATCCAGTCTCGAACATGGCACCACCATCATCGCCCGCGTGCCACTGAGCACAACCCCAGGAGAAACTCGCGATGGCTGACCTGAACGTTTTCCTGGCTGATGATCATGCGGTGGTCCGTGAAGGGCTGAAAGCCTTGATCAATTCCCACCCCGGCATGACCGTGGTCGGCGAGGCTTCAGACGGACTCAGTGCGTGCGAGCAGATCCTGAAACTTCGGCCTCATGTAGCGATCATGGATGTCTCCATGCCCAAGCTGACCGGCTCACAGGCCACGGAGCGTTTGCGGCAGGAATGCCCTTCCGTGAAGGTGCTGGCCCTCACGGTGCACGAAGACAAGGGCTACATACGCCAACTGCTGGCCGCCGGGGCTGCCGGGTATGTCCTCAAGCGGGCGGCGGCGGAAGAACTCATCCACGCGATCCGGGTCGTCGCCTCGGGCGGCATGTACCTTGACCCGACCATGGCCGGCCAGGTCGTCGGCGGTTTCGTTCGCCGTGAAACCACGGAGGCCGGGTCGCGGGAGGGGGCGCTCAGCGACCGAGAAGAAGAGGTGGCACGCCTCACCGCCGCCGGGCACAGCAACAAAGAGATCGCCAGCCAGATCGACTTGAGTGTCAAGACGGTCGAGACCTACAAGGCAAGGGCGATGGAAAAGCTGGGCCTCCAGAGCCGCGCGGAACTGGTGCGTTACGCCGTCCAGCAAGGCTGGCTTCGCGACACGTGAATCCCCTCTCTTCCCGTCCAGAGATTCCCCGTCAATCGGGGGATGTCCCTGACATGTCGATTCCCGCTTTTCATTCCGGTTTACTCGCATCCCCCGACTTCAAATCCTCGAGCCGATGGGGACAATTGGCTTTAAGAACGACGACATGATTTCTCAAGCCAGACACAGACCCGAGCCGGGCGCTCGATGGAGGTCACATGCCAAGGGAACGGCCCTACATTCTGGTCGTCGATGATCTCGCCGATGCCGCGGACAGCCTGACGGCACTTTTGCCATACTGGGGTTATGATGCTTCCGCCTGCTACGACGGCGTGACAGCCCTCGAGTCAGTGGTTCGCCGCCAGCCTTCCGTGGTGATCCTGGACATCGCGATGCCGCGAATGAATGGCTTCGAGTTCGTCGCCCGGCTTCACAAGCTGCGTGGCTGCGAGCTAACCTCCGTCGTGGCTCTGACCGGGGTCACAGCGGAGGTGCAAATAGCCCGTGCTCGAGAGCTGCGAATTGACCGCTTCCTCTTCAAGCCCGTGGATCCCGTGGCCTTGCAACGTGTCTTGGCCGAACTGGTCCAGGATCTCGAATTCACGGAATGCCCCATCCACCCGATCGGCACATCCGAACTCTCTTCGTCCCACTCGCTGGTGTCGTCGGAGCTGTAGTTGCCCCCTCCTCTTCGCCGGGCATTGCAATGGTCGTAAGGCGGTTGAGCGGGGCGTTGTATCGTCGAAGATCATTTCCTCCGGGGGAGCTTTTGTCGAGGCGCCGACGAATGGGTGCATCGAACGATCAACAATCACCTTTGAGCGAGCCCAGGGTTGAAGTAAACTTGGTCTACACCCTGGAGCGCACAGCATGGCATCTCCGATCTACCGTCTCGATCTCGAGTCGCTTACCGATCGCATCAATCCCACCGCGATATACGCCACGGCCTCGCCGAATAGCTCGCTCGTGGTCATCACGGACGCGGCCACGGGCAGCGTGGTGCGGACGATCCAGGCGTTCGATCCCTCTTTCACCGGCGGCGTCAGCCTTGCCCAGGGGGACATCAACCGTGACGGCACGCCCGAGGTGATCGTCGGAGCGGGGCCGGGCGCCGGGCCGCACGTCAAGGTCTTTGATGGCGAGACGGGGCAGGTCCTGCTGAGCTTCTTTGCGTTCGATCTGACCTTCACCGGTGGCGTCCGCGTGGCAGCGGGCGATGTGACCAACGACGCCCATGCAGACATCATCGTGGGGGCCGGGGCCGGTGGCGCGCCGCATGTGAAGGTTTTCGATGGCGTGTCGGGCGCGGTCCTCTACAGCTTTTATGCTTTCGATGCCGCCTTCACGGGCGGGGTCAACGTCGCCGCCGGCGATTTCAAGCCGGATGGACACGCGGACATCGTCGCGGCCGCCGGAGCGGGCGGCGGCCCGGCGGTCAGCATCTTCGACGGCACAAACGGGGCGGTGCTGACGCGGTTCTACGCCTTCGATGAAGCCTTCACCGGCGGCGTGAACGTGGCCGCTTCCGATCTCACGGGCCGCGGGCAGGCCGATCTCATCGTCGGCGCTGGCACCGGCGGCGGGCCCCGAGTTCGCGTGTTCCACGATGCGGGCCTGACCGTCGCGGCGGACTTTTACGCAGGTGATGCCTCCGACCGGGAGGGAGCACTCGTCGGGGCAACCGATAGTTCTGGCGACGATCTCGACGAAATTCTCGCCTCCGACGGTGGAGCTGTGAGCTTCTACGACTTCGAGTCGCTTCAGCAGCTTCGAACCACGCCCGGCCGCGTCACCGCTCTCACGGGCGGCGTGAGTCGGGGGGCGGGCACCGAACCGGCCAAGAACAATCTCGTCGACGCGGAGATCCCGGTCGTCGAACGACTCGGTCAGTTCAATGGCACCTCATTCCTGCCCGTGGATCTTTCGAACCTGCCCGCGAACACGAATCTCTATGTCGCGGTTCACGGCTGGGCGCCAGGGTATCTGGACTGGGTCAATGACTACCAGGCCCGGACAGGCCAGGTCCTCAAGTGGTGGCAAACGAATCCCGCTGATGTCAATTACGATGGCCAGGATAATCCGGACGATCTCATTCCGGCTGGCAACTTCATGTTCCAGAGCAACCCTTTTCCTGTGAACCCGTTAAAGGTCACGGTGTCCACCCTTGGTCTGGCCGCGGCTGTGACGTCGATCGACTCGAATGCCGTGGTGCTGGCGTATAGCTGGATCGACAATTCCGCGACCAAGAATGCTCTCTTCAACGAGATCCCTCACGACGCGAACCTCTCCGAAGCCCACACCGATTTGAACGGCCTCCGGCTCGCCGAGGCTCTGCAACAGGTGTTGCCCAGCAACTTCTTCACCAATGGCGGACAGCTTCACATCCTCGGCCACAGCCATGGTTCAAAGGTCGCCACGGTCGCCACGCTGGCACTGGAGAACGCGGGAGTTCAGGTCGACCAACTCACCGTGCTCGATTCGCCCGAGGTCGGCACGATCACCAACCTGGCGCAGGCGGTCAACTTCAACTGGTACTATCTCCAGAACGTGGCGATCAGCCGCACGCCTGCCGATGGCGGAACGTTCGTGGACAACTACATCTCGGAGTTCAACACGCGATACAGCAACATCGGCCTACCGAATCTTTCAAAGATCGTGGACGTCACACTCGATCCCATTCTGTACAGCGAACTGAACTTCAGCGAGCGACACAGCTACGCTCCGACATGGTACGTGGGCACCAGCCAGGTCTCGGGCAATGGCGGTTTGGCGTTCTCACCGCTGCTGAACCCGCCGCCGGTGACGCCGCTCGCGGCGGCGTATTCCCAGGCCTGGCAGAAGCTCCCGCAGGATCTCAGCAAGCAGTACACCCTGAACGTGGCGGAAGCTTTCCCACCCACGGCGACGGTGCAGCCAACCTTCACGGCGGTGGATTTCCTGGCGGATGCTTCGACCGGAACCGTGACCTCCAACCTGGCGACGGACACCGTCACGATGAGCGACACGTCAGGGCAGTCGACCTGGACCGGATACTACAAACAAGCTGCCGGCACGGCCGGCCTGACGTTCGATTATCAGTTTACGAGCCCGGGCAGCACGGATCAGATCAGCATCAGCGTGAATGGGGATCTGTTGTTCGTCGTCAACGGCGCCGCCGCCGGGCCCAGGTTGCACACGGCAACGCTGAGCTACAGCAACCTGACCGGCGATATCTTCTGCAACAAGTACTTCCCCTCGGAGACGTGCAGTGCCGTGACTGTCGCACTGACTCCCTCGGGCGCCACCGGCACGGCCACGGTCGTGCTGAGCAACTTCCGCCAAATCGCGATCTGAATCGACGCCGGCGATCGTGCCTCGCCGAGGCGGTCGCAGATGCCGGAACTCTGAGATGTGGTCGCCATCCATGGCCGCCCCGGTGGATATCCTCGGATGTGAGTTTGCGTGTGGCCATCCCGCGTCCCTGCAAGAGTTTCCGTGACGAAGTGCCGGCGAAATCCTATCGAAGGCGAGGCTACGCCCCGTCACCAGCTGCAAAGTGGGTCCTGCGGTCCTTTTCCCAGGGTGCAGTACATGGTTTGTAATAGTCACGCCGCGATCCGGTAGCGGTGCTGTCCGGACTCATTGGCGGCCCGGCGTTCCCAAAATGCCGTCAACGGTTCGTTGCTGCTGAGCAGGTCCGCCC
>Ga0105044_10012845_pt1 | contig 11387 bp, 9 predicted proteins | sample MAT01_FD_78092 | JGI IMG/M metagenome (GOLD analysis project Ga0105044, IMG submission 78092) | Freshwater microbial communities from Lake Fryxell liftoff mats and glacier meltwater in Antarctica - MAT-01 | ecosystem: Environmental > Aquatic > Freshwater > Ice > Liftoff microbial mat | place... | reverse complement strand
TTTTGCGCCAAGGTCCGTCAGCTGAGAGTTCATGGTCTGCTGTGTTTCCACCGAAGAAAACTGCGCCAGTTGTGACAGGAAGTCTTCCTGCTTAGCCGGGTCGAGCGGATCCTGATGCTGCAGCTGAGTTGCAAACAATTGAAGGAACTGATTCTTAGCCGCCTTTGGATCGAATGTCGCTTTCGACGTTGAAGCCGATGTGGATTTCGACGGTTCTACATTTGGCAATGCAGCAACTGCAGCAGAATATGATGAAACTGGCATTGTGATCCTCCTGACCGAATTTATGCTCTAAAACTTAATCCGTAGTTTGAATCTGATGTCGCGCTTCGCGGGTGGCTGTTACTGATTGGGCTAAGACCTCCAGCGCCACTTCGAATCTGGTTCAATAGATTCTCGGACCGACGCGATGAATTGTTCTGTTGCTGCGGTTGCCCCTGCCCTTGCGAGAATCCGCCGTGGGACATATCCGCGCGTTGGAATTCAAGTGACTTCAGATTCATTTGCTGACCACGCAGCTGTGATTCAATTTCCTGACCACGAGCGAAAAGCATATCCATTGTGACAGCTTCACGAGCGGTCACTCGAACGGCAAGGCCTTCATGTGTCTTTGACAATTGAATCGTCATTTCACCCAATTCAGGCGGATCAAGTCGAACCGAAAGTGAATCACTTTGGCGAACACCGTTGCGTGCAACGTGATCCATGATTGCTTGAGACACCTGGCTGGTGAGCGGCTGCCTTATTTCCGCTGAGATTGAAGCTGCCAGATCCGGCACGGAATTGGGCGAGGCGGACGATGTCAGACCACTTTGTATCGCAGCCGCAGTGAGGTCCGAATTAGAACTTGTCTGAGATTCCAGTCTGTCAGACGCCAATGCATCAGCATTCGATAAGGCGTCTTGTTTTACAGACTCGATCGGTCGCTGAAGCTGCTCGTTCGCAGTTATTATCAGGTCGATATCTGAAATAGCGTTGTCCGGTATCGATTTGGAAGATCCGATTATCGCCGTAATGCCTGGTCTTGCTTCCACAGTTTCGGAAGGCGAAGATCGAATCAATGTTGCAGCCGACAGGGGCGAGTCTTCCAGACCAGAGACGAATGTTTTCAGGTCGGAAGACTGAGTCTCTTCCTGATCGGTTGTTCCTTTGATGGCTTGCTCAGACGACGTTGTAGTTGCCGTCTTCAATGCTGGCGTTGTTGCTGTCGCTGACACAACAGCGGACATCGAGTTCAACGCGACGATCAAACCTGCCGAGGCTTGAGTCTCACCCGATGTCAAAGCCAAATTCTGCGATGTGGGTGTCGAAACTTTTTCGTCGGCTGTGATCGGTTTCGGGATTTCATCTGCGACGAGTTTCGATTCTGGAGGCCGGCCGATGCGTTCCAGCGCTTGCAAGATCTCCTTCGACAAGGGCTTTGCGGAAACCAAGGCGGGAGGCTCAGACAGAACAGAGATGTTGACCGATGTTGCAGAGGCATCCACGTTTGTGTCAGCACCCACAAGCGGCAGGACCTGCATCGACGAGGCTTGCAAGTCTTCAGTGACTTGCGAAGACACGCCACCCTGCCCTTTCTGAGTTGCCGCCGCTGTTTCCATTGCCGACGTGAAGGTCGTTGATGTCGTGCCTGCAAGACGCAAGCCATTGGCATTTGCACTTTCAGCGGTCTCTGCAGTTGTCGTATTTTCCGAAGACGACGCAGCCACTTTTGCTGACGCTTGAGATGCCGTCAGCGGTTGCGGAGCAGAACCACGCCCTTGAAGCAGCAATTGCCCAACACTGCCAATGCTCGCATCTCCGACCGAGTTTGCATCCGTTCCGGAAATCGCCGTATCCGTATCCAATGCACTGGATCTATCCGACTCTGCCGCGTTCGTTTCCTCTTTCACAGCCACAGGCAAAACAGGTGCTTGTAAAGGAGGAATTCCTCCATTCAGCAACATGGCCAACACGGCATCAAAATCTTCGTCGCTCGACTTGCGATCCTTCGAAACCAAAGACGCATCTGAATGATTTGCGTCGGCAGCCTGCGACTTTGTTCTGGATGCAGCATCAGCCCTGGCCACTCCGTCGATAAACTGAGTCGCTGAATTCACGGGATCTGGAAATGAAATCGCAACCGGCATCGCGCATCCCTGCATGAAGCACTGTCGACAAAACAAACTGTGCTCTACCCTGCATCGCAGATTGCATACCGCAGACGAAAAAATGCTCCTGGGTAATTCTACTGATCATGCCTCAAATGCCGGATTCTTCAACACATTCAGATGGAAATACTCACGACGTACAGCAGCAGCAACCAGCCTTCTACAAGATGCACGGAAATAAGTTCCCGCATGCGGAAGACATTGCCGCATTCTGACAGACTCCAATCAGAGCATCTACCAAACAATCTTCGGATCAAGATTACTCTGACCCGGCGATATCGTTGGCCTGAAAACTGGCGAAGAGTTGCTGATGAATCGTTTCAGTCGCTTTATCAGCTTCGTGCGGACCTGAAGCTGGTTGAGCCTGAGATTCCAATTTCTGCCGTAGGACGTGTCTCCAGACCCGTCCTGACACGAAATTCAAGTCTACATCAGGACGGGACGAGACTCCGGTCCTATAGCTACGGCGCGGGAGCAAACGCACGCAGATACGCTGCTTCACCACCAACGACTGGCAAAGTGATTGATGTCGAATCAAGATCAACGGTCAGCTCCGTCCCTGGTGTTGGCCACAGCGTGAAATCGCGGTCGCTGGAAAAGATCATGAGTCCAATCTGTTCGCCCTTTTGAATCACTTGATCATCCGGCTGCAAATCAAAAGTCAAATCATAAAACTTGCCCGGTACCAGCGGCTCACTTTCCGTCAATGAACGATGATTCTGCGGATCAGCCCAGCCACGCGTAATGACGTCGTCTGTGATGCGTTTGCTGTCAGTCCACGGCAGTGAAACCAGCCACACTGAAAGATTGACTGCGGGCTTGTTACTTGCCAATCGAATCGAAAACTTTGCCGTTCCAGAAAGATGCAACGGTTCAGTCAGCGCAGACGTCGCGTAGAGCAAGCGATGGTCGGTCCATTCGGCTTTCGCAAGTACACTGCCGCCAAAGGAAAAGTTGTCGATGATTTTCTCAACTCCCTGCCCAGGCGTGGAGTCTATTTGCAGCCTGCCAACCTGTGAACCACCCGCAAGAGGATGCAGGGTCACACCGGCCGCTTCCGGATGCGGATATTCCGCATAGGAAGTTGGTTCTGTGCGTTCTTTATCTTCCCGTACAATCCATGCCTTTGAATCTTTCTCAACATCATTCGCTACGCCGTATAAATACCGCGTAAACCAGCGATTCATTTGTTTCAACGGCGGCGGACCACCGTGACCGCCTTGATGCATGTAGATCTGCACCGGCAGACCTTTTGCCTTTGCCGCCTCATAGATTCGTACACTGTGTTCGGGCATCACGTTCCAGTCGTTGAAGGCATGAGACATCAGCAACGCAGCCTTCATGGGTTGCAGATCATTGAGATAATCTCGCCCGGCCCAGAATGAATTGTAGTCTCCGGAAATGCGATCAAATCCTTCCGCCATCTCCTTATCGCGCACATTACAGTCGCAGTAATTTCGCAGCTTTGGATCACCGCTGTTGATGTAGTTGTACAGAACGTCGATGTCCTCGCCCATGTAGCCGCCAGGATGACGAACGAGTCCATGGGATCGATAATAGTGGTAGTATGAGGTGTTGGGCGCAACCGGAATGATGGCTTCAAGGCCATCGACGCCTGTTGTCGCGGCAGCGAGCGGAATCGTTCCATTGTATGAAGTGCCTGTCATGCCTACCTTGCCGGTACTCCACAACGCGGCAACTCGTGCATCACCATCCGGCGTCGTATAACCATTCGCGCGACCGTTGAGCCAATCAATGACCGCTTTTGGCGCGAGTGATTCGTTGTCGCCACCAACTGTTGGGCATCCCTGCGACAAACCAGTTCCCGGGGACGAAGAATGCACAACCGCGAATCCACGCGGAACCCAGTCACCAACCTGCGATTCTGAGATGATTGGTCTCAGACTCTGCTGCTCGATTGCCTTGGGAGTGACATGCTTCGGAGGCTCGGCACCTATGTCGTGACGTGGGCTCCAGAAGTACTGTGAGTCATTCGTGCCTGTCCCTGAGTAGTATGGACTTGATTCATAGACGACCGGCACCTTAAGTCCTTCGGTATCAGTTTGCTTCTGTCGCGTGACATCGACATGCATGCGATCAAGTTTACCGTTTCCGTCGGAATCGAATTCTGTTTCGACCCACAGATCATGGCGAATCCAGTCCTTGTTGAACGCCGGAACAACCTGAGCTTCGCCGTCTTTGAAGACTGGTTTGGCGGGCGACGCCAATTCGTCGGCCAGCGTCACAACCGGGATCAAAGAAGCAACAAAAAAAATCAAAATATGGCTAGTCATTGTTCAATTCCTTGTGGCGAGCGGAGCGGCGTCAGCCCTCCGGTACATTGCGATTTGCACAAGCATCTACCTTTCACAGCGGAACCGCATCGTACCGGCAAGCTTACGCATGCCGCTCGCCAACGGTAACTATTCCAAATGCCGCCCTTGTCGCGCGGGGATGGTTTGAGTGGCCGACTCGCGTGGTGGCGGAGACGGCAACTCGAAGCGTTTCAGGAACGCCGGTCGATCGCGGCGACCTCCGCGAGTGTAATCGCTCCACAGTGTCTCCGCGACAATCTGCTCCACATGGTGATGTACGCGAGTCAAAAATTCAAACAATCGCTCGAACAATCGAATGAGCGAAATTCCATGCCGACGCTGCTCTTGTTCATATAGCCAGTCCGACAACTTCAGCAGGCAGTAGAATGCAGAGGAATGCTCATCGATCATCAGCCGCAGCGTCGCTGCGAAATTCCCACTGTTACCGATTAAATCCCAGTAACGTGCAAACCTGCGCAGGCGATGCAGTGTATCGAAATCCAAAAGGCGGTTGCTGAGAATTTCATAAGGTGACGACAAACTGTAAACCATCAACCAATCGTCATCATGGCGCACAATCGGAGTGCCCTTTAACCGCTTCAGGATGCCAACCTGGATCTCCTGCGGTCGCAGCAAATAAAGACGATCGAAACCCGTTGCGAAACTCTCCAGCGATTCACCGGGCAGTCCGATGATCAAATCTGCATGAATATGCACACCAGAATGATCACGCAGGAAACGAAAATTCTCTTCGAGTTTCCCGTTATCCTGAGGCCGACTGATCAGCAGGCTCACGTCATCATTAAACGACTGTACGCCGATCTCAAACTGCAACACTCCGGCAGGAAACTGCACGATAAGTTCACGCAATGATTCCGGTAACCGGTCGGGAATCATTTCGAAATGAAGAAACAAGCCCGGTTCAATTCGATCGAGAAAAAACTGCAGGATCGCGCGACTCACGCGAAGGTTCAGATTGAACGTTCGATCGACAAATTTGAACTGCCTTGCACCCCGATCAAACAAAGCCTGCATCGCCGTCAAAAACTGATCAACATCGAACAGCCGAACCGGGATCTCCAAAGCAGACAGACAAAATTCACACGTAAACGGACATCCTCGCGACACTTCCACGTAAATCACGCGATTGGCGATATCTTCGTCAGAATACGATTCATACGGCAACGAAATTTGATCCAGTTGCGGCACTGGTGCATGGATGATTTTGGGAATGGCACTCTCGCGCAATTCAGCGACGGTCCCCGAGAGCAGTCGCTCGCACAATTCGCGAAATGCATGATCACCTTCTCCCGTAATCACATAATCTGCGAGGCCGACAATGTTCTGGCCATCGGTTTCGTAGCTGACTTCAGGGCCGCCAAGTATGACAATCGTTTCCGGCCGAATGCGTTTCAAATCGGCAACCAGTTTCGCAGTCTGTTCGACATTCCAAATATAGACACCGAAGCCCACGACCTTCGGAGAGCATTCTAAAATGGCCGCGAGCATATCGACCGTGCTGTCGCTAATCGTAAATTCCAGCAGTGTCGTGCGCGACTTTAACTCACCCATGTTGGCGAACAGATATCTCAGACCAAATGAACTGTGGCTGTATCTGGCATTCAGAGTCGAAAGAACGATATCGGCGGCCAAGGAAACAATCTTTCAGGGTACGCTGCGGGGGTTTCAGTTGCGAATACAAATATGGCGTCGCTGCGATTCTAGTGTTTCAGGGTAGTCCGATCGAGCGTGTACACCACGACTTTCGCGGCGTTCCAAAGCGGCGGCCGCCATCGACCGAGCCACCAGCATCATATTCTGAAGCTCCCATCCCGCCGGATCAACCAGATCGCGGCGACACACATAATTCGCCCAGAAATCAAGTTGCTGCCGAGCCGTCTCCAAGTCATGCTCGTTCCGACTAATACCAACATTCCTCCACATCAGACTGCGCAGTGAATTGCGAATGTCCGTGAGATCAAGCTGCTCGTCCAAGCGTGTTTTTAGAGTCATTGCTGGCGATTCCAATCGCGGTGCCGTGAAATTATCGGGCTGGCTCAAGGCCACTTGCGAGGCATTCTGACCACACCGCAAGCCAAATACAACGCCTTCCAGCAAACTGTTACTGGCCAGACGATTGGCTCCGTGAAGACCCGTCGATGTGACTTCACCAGCCGCCCACAAACCCGGCAACGACGTACGCCCGTCGGCATCCGTTGTGACGCCGCCAACCATGTAGTGCGCTCCGGGGCGTACGGGAACTTTGTCTTTGGTGAGATCCAAACCAAAGTCCGCACACACCTGCCCGATGTGTGGAAAGCGATGGCGAATATGGTCGGCCGGGATCATCGATAAATCCAGATAGACACACGGATGTGACGTCTTTGACATCTGTTTCGTGATCGCCTGGCTGACAACATCACGCGGAGCTAGTTCGAGCGCGGGATCGTAGTCCGGCATGAATCGATAGCCGTTGCAATCCACCAGATGCGCGCCTTCGCCGCGGACAGCTTCTGAAATCAGATACCGGGAACTGCCGGCGATATACAGCACCGTGGGATGGAATTGCATGAATTCCATGTCACGTAATTCGCAGCCAGCTCGCAACGCAGCGGCATGACCGTCGGCGGTTGCGATTTGAGGATTCGTCGTTTCACGATACAACGCCCCCGCCCCGCCAGTGCAGAGAATTGTCTGCTTCGCCCAGACAAATGTTCGGCCGTGATTGGGATTCCAGACCAACGCACCGCGACAATTTCCTTCGTGAGTCAACAGATCAATTGTAAAGGTCGTCGGCCAGATATCGATATGCTCAGCCTCACTGGCGCGACGATTCATGGCACGCATCACTTCCTGACCAGTCGCATCGCCCAACGCATGAGCGACTCGTGGATGACTGTGGCCACCTTCCAGCGTTAACGCCAATTCCCCGTCCACTTTGTCGAACTCAGCACCATACCGAATCAGATCACGAATACGCTGCGGGGCTTCACGAATAACTAACTCCACGATGTCCCGATCACAAAGTCCTTTTCCGGCAGACATCGTATCCGCCACATGGTTGGAAAAATCATCCAGCGGATCAAGCACGCCAGCAATGCCTCCTTGAGCATACGCACTGTTCGACTGCTGAAGTGAATCTTTCGTTATGACAACAGTGCGCAGTGACGGATCAATTGCCAGTGCCGCGCGAATGCCAGCAATCCCGCCGCCAATGATAAGAATATCTGTGTACAAATGCGGCACGCGTTTAGGATCGAATGGCACCAGATATCGCCGCATCGCTGGGACTTGGATCGTGCGTGATTGCATGTTTGATTATCGATTCGCATTCAGTAGTTGAAAATTACAGGCAAAGCAGTATCTGAAGTATCCGCCCACAATGACAACGAATCTACAAAAATTGCGCAGTGGCATTCCGGTCATAAAAAGCAGAACCTCCACGCTAACCAAGCATTGCGATTTTCAAATGTTCGAACGTGGACAGAATATCTGCATGCGTCTCGCCAACAACTTCGATTTCTCGACGATTCGAATTGTAAGGTTGCGAATTCGTGAACCGTTTCCCATACCGAACATTAACGCGGGCGAATGTAGCTGACTCGATCTCCGCCGCTGGATCTACAACTTTCGTGAATACAGATTCGGCTGAACAGGCTGCCGATTCTGGCAGTTCAACCAAATGCGGTATGGCGGTTCCGCAAATCTCCAGTTGCAATGGTCGATGATGCAGCCGCTCAAAAAGACACTGCACCGATTCATTCAAAATGGGATGCAACATGTCAGCCGCAACTTCGCTGGCCGGTTCGAGGACAAATCTACGATACCACATGGCCGGATGCGGAAGCACGAGACCTGGCGAATTGGAAACTTGATTACCATGCAGCACGAGATCCAGATCGAGCGTTCGCGGTCCCCAGTGGCTCGTGCGAATTCTGTGAAACATACCTTCAACTTCGTGCAACGCGCGCAGCATTTCGGCGGCACTGAGATTTGTGCGCAGGACTGCAGCTGCATTCAGAAACTCAGGGCCCGCATCGGCACCGACAGGGCGAGTCGTGAAAATACGACTCATTCGGATGTCCGTGCAACCTCGTAGCTTCAACTGGGCGAGCGAATCAGCAAAAACCACTTCGGAAATGTTGATGTTGCCTCCAAGGGCAATCAGACATTTGTTCAAGAGCCGCTCCAAATAGAATTCAAGAGGGCTGCATTGTAACGGATTGTTGAAAAATGAAACGATTCCAGTCAGGCAACGCATTAAATCCTGTGGGACTTGATGAAACTCAAGTGGTGGCTGATCAATAACTCGTCACTTTATCCTTAATGTTTGTCCACCAGCTGCTCACTCCGCCTCCAGCAGACGTTACACCAATTACCAGAGCAATAAGAATCATTGCCAGCAATACGGCGTATTCGACTGCGGTTGTTGCGTCGTCTGAGTTGAGAAATCTCTTGATCGCTGAGAGGAATCTCATGGGATCTTGATCCAAGAGGAAGTTCACGGAAAATGGCACTTATCAAGGCTACGCCACGCGTTTGCACTGCTCCCCAAAATCATGAATTTTCAAAGCCCAATCGACAATTCAACTCACTCTTGAATACATACAATCTGCAGGACGGTTAAAATCGTTACCGTTTTCTGCTCAACATTCAGCCTTCTTCTACGAATACCAGAATCTTAATGTCGGACTACCCCACCCGCCTTGACTGCCGAATCTCACAACTCAAAACCCCAGCCTTGGTCGGAATCGATCCACGATGGGAACTTTTGCCTGCATCCATCAGAACCGCTGCTGAAAAAAGAACCACAGATCGAATTGAGCGAGATGCATGGGCATTTGAGGCGTTTGCGAAACAACTGATCGATATCGTTTCGCCCCTTGTGCCAGCGATCAAGCCTCAAGTTGCATTCTTTGAACAACTTGGCGTTCCTGGGTTTTCCGCACTGCATTCGGTGATGAAATACGCGCGACAGGCGGGCTTGATTGTCATCGCCGATGCCAAACGCGGCGATATTGGCTCAACCGCTGAAGCTTACGCTGATGCGTGGCTGGCTGGCGAAGACCCAAATGCTGCCGCATGGCCCGCTGACGCACTGACTATTAATCCCTATCTTGGCACCGATTCACTGCAACCATTTGTGGATCTTGCCCAGCGTCGCGGAGCTGGCCTTTATGTTCTTGTCCGCACGAGCAATCCTGGTGCAGCAGAATTTCAAGATCGGATATCAGATGGACTCCCACTTTTCGAAGTAGTTGCACAGACGGTTCAGCGACTCAGCGAGAAGACTCGAACAGCGAATTCAACATTCGGATGTGTGGGCGCGGTCGTCGGCGCCACATGGCCAACTCAATTGCAACACCTGCGCCGTGACATGCCTGCTGTTCCTCTGTTAATCCCAGGCTACGGCGCGCAGGGTGGCACATCATCTGATGCCGCAGGTGCCTTCAATCCAGATGGCCATGGAGCCGTCATCAATAGCTCACGCGGGATAAATTTCGCATGGCTGCGTAATCCCTATTCAGAGGAATTTGGCGAAGGTCGGTGGCAAGACGCAATCGCCGCCGCAACTCGTGACATGATCGCCGATCTTGCGAAACATACGCCTGCGGGTGCTCTAAACCAGGCAGCGTCATCATCAACCCATTCTTCATACTTCCTGAAGAATCGTGAACTACATAATGCCGCCTTTGATCCTGCGACGAAAACCAGTTCAGATTCAACACAATAAATTTTGGAAAGTCAGCCGCCGATGTCTCGCGATTTTTATACTCTTGAAGAACTTGTACAACGACTCGGCAGGGACCGCCGCCAAGTAGAAAAACTGGTCAATCGAGGTGTTATCCCTGGGCGACGAATTGGCGGAGACTGGCGATTCAATGAGATTGAAATCACGCATTGGCTGGAACAGGATCTACGAGGTCTTGACGATCAAGGCTTAGCGCAGCTGGAACAGTCCCAGCAAACGGGAATTCAGAATTCAAAAAGCCCAATCGCAGATCTACTACACCTTGAAACTTGCGACGTCCCACTTGATGCCGGCACCCGTCCTGCGGTTCTGCAGGCACTCATCGAAGTCGCAGGTCGAACATGGCAAGTCTGGGATCCGGCTTTAATTCTGAAAGCTGTCAAAGACCGCGAGGATGTCATGTCAACAGGGTTTGAAAATGGTGTTGCCATCCCGCATCCCAGAAATCCTTTACCCGACGCGATAGGTCAATCAATTATCGCTTTCGGAAGGACGCTGTCGGGAATTCCCTTTGGAGCACCCGGCCGGAAGTTGACTGATCTCTTCTTCCTGGTTCTGGCCAAAGACGCCTCCACGCATCTTCAAGTCCTCGCAAGACTTGGCCGACTCCTCCAGCGCGACGGGTTCGTCGATGAGCTTCGCTCCAAAGAATCCGGAGCCGCAGCCTGCGATTTTATAAAACTCACCGACAGATCAATAGTCACATAGCGGCCGACGCAACTCACATTTAGCACCGAAGATTGAACCTGGACACAAAGAGTTTCAGACCCGAAAACGAATCCCCGTGCCGGTCCATGTCCAGCATCGCGTTCGTCGAATGCGACCGACGAAAACCGGTAGCGGAAAACACGCGCAATCAGAGCGCGCAAAAAAGAAAGCGGTCACTGATTGCTCAGCGACCGCTTTCGATATAAACAGATTGAGTTTGTGAATGAAGCAATAACCAGTAAATCGTTTCAATGTTTATCGACGAATCAGATTCGTCAATGGATATCCTTAGAAAGGAGGTGATCCAGCCGCAGGTTCCCCTACGGCTACCTTGTTACGACTTAGTCCCAATCACGAGTTTCGCCCTAGGCACCTGCCTCCTTACGGTTAGCACAGCGACTTTAGGCGCCCCCCGCTTTCGTGGCTTGACGGGCGGTGTGTACAAGGCTCAGGAACATATTC
>Ga0105044_10012844_pt1 | contig 11387 bp, 7 predicted proteins | sample MAT01_FD_78092 | JGI IMG/M metagenome (GOLD analysis project Ga0105044, IMG submission 78092) | Freshwater microbial communities from Lake Fryxell liftoff mats and glacier meltwater in Antarctica - MAT-01 | ecosystem: Environmental > Aquatic > Freshwater > Ice > Liftoff microbial mat | place... | reverse complement strand
TCTTTTTGTTGCAGCGCAAGGCCAGCAAGGTCGGCGAGGGGCTGGGCAAGACCACCGGCTGGATCCACCGCACTTCGCTCAAGAACCGACAGGTCGAGATGGTCGCGGGTGTCAACTACCGCAAGATCGACGACGCCGGGCTGCATATCACCGTGGATGGGCAGGACCGGCTGATCCCGGCCGACACCATCGTCGTGTGCGCCGGCCAGGAGCCACAACGCGAACTGCAGGCCGCGCTCGGCGCCGCTGCGGTCAAGGTTCACCTGATCGGCGGCGCCGACAAGGCGGCAGAACTCGACGCCAAACGCGCCATCAAGCAGGGCTTCGAGCTGGCCGTGGCATTGCAGGCGCCGCCCACGCCCGCGCCGACAGCCAGCACCAACACCCGCCCCACCTTCGCAGACAAACCCATGACCTACAAGACCCTCGCCGTCAGTCTCGTTGACAACATCGCCACTGTGCGGCTGAACCGCCCCGACAAGGCCAACGCGATGAACGCCGACATGTGGCAGGAGATCCGCCAGGCTTTCCGCTGGGTCGACGACACGCCCGATGCCCGCGTCGCGATCCTGGAGAGCGAAGGCAAACTCTTCACCGCCGGCATCGACCTGGAGATGATGATGGGCGTCGGAGCGTCGATCCAGAACGACTGCGAAGCGCGCATGCGCGAGAACCTGCGCCGCCTGATCCTGGACATGCAGGACACGTTGACCAGCCTGGAGCGGTGCCGCAAACCGGTGCTGGCGGCCATCCACGGCGGCTGCATCGGCGGCGGCATCGACCTCGTCACCTGTGCCGACATGCGGTATTGCTCGGTCGACGCCTATTTTTCGATCAAGGAAATCGACATCGGTATGGTCGCCGACGTCGGCACGCTGCAGCGCCTGCCCAAATTGATCGGCGAAGGCATGGCGCGCGAGCTGGCCTACACCGGCCGGCGCTTTGGCGCGGCCGAGGCACGCGAGATGCGGCTGGTGAACCAGGTGTTCGATTCACGCGAAGCGCTGCAGGCCGGTGTGCGCGAACTGGCCGCCACGATTGCCGCCAAATCACCGCTCGCGATCCGTGGCACCAAGGAAATGATCACCTATGCCCGTGACCACTCGGTGGCCGACAGCCTGAACTACAACGCGACCTGGAACGCGGCCATGCTGCTGGGCGACGACATCCAGGAGGCCATGATGGCCAATATGGGCAAACGGCGGGCCGAGTTCAAGAACTAGGCCGGTGTTCATTGCCGGCAATTAGGGAGAACGTGAAGAAGCAATTCGCACGAGTTCGGCTATGGTGTGCGGTTGACCAACCCTTCAGGAGCACACCTTGGCCACACTCGATCCCAGCGAACTCATGTTGCAACGCGCGTACCACTGGGAGAAGGCCCGCGCCAACGAGGTTTTCCTGACCCAACCCATGGGTGGGGGCGTGGTCCGCGACTGGACCTGGGCCCAGACCATGGACGAGGCGCGCCGCGTAGCAGCCTGGCTCAAGGCCCAGGGGTGGGAGCCCGGATCGCGCGTAGCCATCATGAGCAAGAACACCGCGTGGTGGTTCATGTCCGACCTGGCGATCTGGATGGCCGGTTATGTCAGTGTGCCGGTCTACCCCAATCTGGTGGCGGAAACCGTACGCCAGATCCTGGGCCATTCCGAGTGCAAGCTGTGCATCGTCGGCAAGCTCGACGACTGGAAGGCCATGCAACCGGGCATCCCGGCCGACATGCCGTGCATCAGCACGCCGCTGTGCGAGGGCAGGGGAAAAAACTTCACGCCCTGGGACGACATCGTGCGCACGACCACGCCCATGAAGGAAAGCCCGACCTTCGCCGAGGACACGATGGCCACCATCATCTACACCTCGGGTACGACCGGCATGCCCAAGGGTGCGGTACACGGTTTCGGCGCGTTTTCGCACACCGCCAAGGCGCTCGCGGCCGTGTTGGGTTCGACCAGCGATGACCGGGCGTTGTCCTACCTGCCGCTGGCCCATGTGGCCGAACGCTGCCTGATCGAGGGCGCGGCCATCTATACCGGCTGCCACATCTTTTTCGCGGAAAGCCTGGATACCTTCCTGGTCGATCTGCAACGCGCACGCCCGACCTTCTTCTTCTCGGTACCGCGGCTGTGGGTCAAGTTCCAGCAAGGCGTATTCGCCAAGATGCCGGCCAAGAAGCTTGATCGGCTGATGCGGATCCCGATTCTGGGCGGTATCGTCAAGAAGAAGATCCTCAAGCAGCTCGGTCTGGACTCGGTGCGGTTTGCCGGCACCGGGGCGGCACCGCTGCCGCCCGAGATCATGACCTGGTACCGCAACCTGGGCCTCGAACTGCTCGAGGGTTACGGCATGACCGAGCAGTTCGCGTACGCGACCAGTTCGATGCCGGGCAAGTCGCGCATCGGCTACGTCGGAAGCGCCACCGCCTGCACCGAGGTCAAGCTGTCGGACACTGGCGAGGTGCTGTCGCGTGGACCAGCCCACATGCAGTGTTATTTCAAGGAGCCGGAGAAAACCCGCGAGACCATGACCGACGACGGCTGGCTGCGCACCGGCGACCTGGGCGAGTTCGACAACGAAGGCCGGCTCAAGATCGTCGGCCGGGCCAAGGAACAGTTCAAGTCGAGCAAGGGCAAATACGTGGCCCCCTCTCCGATCGAAAGCAAGCTGTCGGCGTTTACCAAGATCGAGGCCTGCATGGTCACGGGTGTGGCATTCCCGCAGCCTTTTGCGCTGGCCATGTTGCCGCTGGGCCGCTGGGACGCGCTCAAGGGTCGCGAGGCCCGCACCGAATTCACCCAGGAGTTGTCGGCCCACCTCAAGGTCGTGAACGCGCAGCTCGACCCGCACGAACGACTCGATTTTGTCGCCGTGGTGCCCGAGCAATGGTCGGTCGAGTCCGGCTTCGTGACACCAACCTTGAAGATCAAGCGCAACGTCGTCGAAAAACACTACGAAGGCCACTTCGAGAAATGGGCCAAGGTGCGCAAGGACGTGGTCTGGCACGAGGCCTGAACACTGCGCGATCCATGACTGCGATACGCCTGAACCCGCTCGACACCGCCTGGCTCCTCACCGAATCACGCGCCACACCCAACCACGTCGGCGGCCTGCTGCAGTTCCGGCTGCCGGACAAGGCACCGCGTGACTTCCTGCTCAAGATGGTGGCCGATTTCCGTGGCCACCGCACGTTCGAGGCGCCATGGAACCAGCGCCTCAGAATTCCTTTTCTGAAAAATCCGCTGCCATCGTGGGTGATCGACGACGACATCGACCTGGAGTACCACGTACGCCATGCCGCCCTGCCCTGGCCGGGCGGTGAACGCGAGTTGGGTGAACTGGTGGGCCGGCTGCACAGCACCCCCATCGACCTGACGCGCCCGCCCTGGGAATGCACCATCATCGAGGGGCTCGACGGCGACCGCTTCGCGCTCTTCATCAAGATGCACCATTCGCTGATCGACGGCATCAGCGGCATCAAGATGCTCGAGCGTGCGATGGCGTCGAGCGCAAAGGCATCGCTGAAACTGCCGCCATTCTGGGCCGCGGCGCCGAACAAGGTAGCGCGCGTGTCTACCAGCCGCCCGACACCGTCCGTGGCCAACGCGACTGCGGCGGCAATCGAGGGCCTGAGCGCACAGGCGCGTTCGCTGCCGCAGCTGGCCGCGGCCTTCGGAAAAATTATTCGCCGCATCGGCGACGCCAACGACGGCCTGGCCGTACCATTCGACGCGCCGCGCTCCGTGCTCAACGGCCGCGTGCGCGAAAAGCGCCGGTTCGCAACCCAGCAGTTCAGCATCGAGCGGCTGCGCACGCTGGCAAGCAATGCCCAATGCACGCTCAACGACGTTGTGCTGGCCCTGTGCGGCGGCGCGCTGCGCCGCTTCCTGCTCGAGCGCGACGCGCTACCGAACAAATCGCTGACGGCCGGCATCCCGGTCTCGGTGCGCCCCAAGGACGACGAAGGCACGGGCAACGCCATCAGCTTCATCGTGGCCTCGCTGGGAACTGACCTGGCCGACCCGGGCGAGCGCCTGCAGGCCATACGCAGTTCGGTGCGCCATGCCAAGGCCCATGTGCAAAGCCTGCCGCGCCAGGCGATGACGCAATACACGCTGCTGCTGATGGCCCCGACGATGCTGACCCTGCTCACCGGCATCGGCGGGCGCACGCCGCCGATGTTCAACATCACCATCTCCAACGTGCCGGGCCCCGACAAGCCGCTGTTTTTCCGCGGCGCCGAAATGGTGTCCATCTACCCGGCGTCCATCGTCACCCACGGCCAGGCGCTCAACATCACCTGCGAGAGTTATGCCGGCCAGATGAATTTCGGCTTCACCGCCTGCCACACCTCCATGCCCAGTGTGCAGAAGGTAGCCGTGTATTGCGCTGACGCACTGGCCGAACTGGAGCAGGCGTATCTGGTGACCCCCCAGGCGGCCCCCGATCCGGCGCCCGCCAAGCCGGCAGCGAAAAAGCGGAGCCGCAAGAAGGCGGCTTGACCCGGCGCTGCGGCCATCGCCGCGTCAACGCATGAAACGGCCGCCGTTGAGGTCCAGCGTGGCGCCCGTGGTGTACGCCGCCAGGGGCGAGGCGAGGTATACCGCGGCGGCAGCCACCTCCTGCGGCAGTCCGAATCGGCCCAAGGGAATGCTGGCCGCCAGCCTGGCCTGCCGTTCGGGGTCCATCGCATTGAGCAGTTCGCTGCGGATGGCGGCGGGCGCCAGCGCATTGACCGTCACACCATGCGGCGCGAGTTCCTGGGCGAACGAACGCGTCAATGCCAGAATAGCGGCCTTCGACGCACCATAATGCGCGCCGGTGGCGGTGCTGGCCTGCTGGCCGGCCACCGACGCCAGGTTGATGATGCGGCCGCAGCGCTGCGTACGCATGTGGCGGCCCGCGACACGGCAGCCAAAAAAGGCGCCGCGCAGGTTGATCGCCAGTACATCGTCCCACTCGTCGGTTGTGATGTCCCAGATCGACGTGGCGGGCGTACGCGCCGCATTGTTGACCATCACGTCGACGCGACCGAAATGCGCCAATGCCTGCGCGAAAACGTCGATGAAGGCAACTTCGTCGCGCACGTCCAGTTGCAGCGCCAGGCAATTTTGACCCGTCTCGCGGACACGATCGGCCGCCGTGTTTACTTCGGCGGCGATGTCGGTCAAAACCACACGCGCGCCCGCTTGCGCCAGGCCCAAGGCGATGGCAAGGCCCAGTCCCTGCCCGGCCCCGGTCACGAACGCGACCTGGCCCGCCAAGGTGGGCGGTGGCTGCAGGAACGCGGCGTCGGCACCAGACATGGCGCTCAGGTGGCCGTCGGGTTGCGTTTCGTGTCGCCGCGATCCCAGGTGGAAGCGCTCAAGCCCCGTTCGCGCAGCCGGTATTTCTGCACCTTGCCGTTCTCGGTGCGTGGCAATGTGTCGAGCAGGTCCAGGTAGCGCGGAACCGCAAAATACGGCAAGCGCGACGTGCAGAAGGCGATCACGTCGGACGGCTCGACATGGACACCGGCGCGCGGCACCAGCGCGGCCATCACCTCATCCTCGGCCAGCTCCGAGCGCACCGGATAGACCGCGCATTGCGCGACACCCGGGTGGCTCAACAAGACCTGTTCGACCTCGAACGACGAGATGTTCTCGCCGCGCCGGCGAATCGCGTCCTTGATGCGATCGACGAACCGGAATGCGCCGTCAAGGTCCTGCACCACGCGGTCGCCGGTATGAAACCACAGATTGCGCCAGGCCTCGATGGTCTTTTGCGGCATATTGAAATAGCCGCTCGCAAAGGCAAACGGCTCGTCGGCACGCAACAGCAACTCGCCGGCGACGCCAGCGGCCACCGGCACATCGTCCTCATCGACCACCCGTGCCGAGAACCCGGGCCTCGTCCAGCCCATCACCCCGGTGCGCGGCGAATCGGGCGCGGTCGCGATCGCAAAGTTGGTTTCGGTCGAGCCGTAACCCTCGAGCAACTGAACGCCGCAACGCGCCATGAAACGCCGACCGGCATCGGCCGGAACACCCGGCCCCAGGCCCACACGTACCCGGTGCTCGCGCTCATGCGCGCCTTCGGGCTGTGCCAGCAAAATGGGCACCATGGCGCCAAGCAGATAGACGACGGTCGCTCCGCTCTCGCGCATCGACGGCCAGAAGTTTGAGGCCGAAAACCGCGACTCGAACACCACTTCACAGCCCAGCAAGGCTGCCTGCGCGAAGGTGTTGAGCGCATTGATGTGGAACAGCGGCAGCGTGGTGCACAACACGTCGTGCGGACCCACGCCGAGCACGTCGGCGCTGTTCAGTCCCCACCAGTAATACTGCGCATGGGGGCACACCACGCCCTTGGCCGGGCCAGTCGTGCCCGAGGTGTACATGATGGCCAGCGGGTGACCAGGTTTCACGGCGGCCGGTGCGATGGCCGGCGCCGCAGCGGGATACGGCAGCACGCGAATGCCGGCCACCGGCGCCCGACCCCGAGCGCCATCACCGATGATCCATATCTCGCGCAGCGCGGTACCTGCCAGATCGATGTCGCACAAGCGCTCGACGAACGCCGCCTCGATCACCAGGAGACTAGCCTGACTGTCCGCGAGAAAGTACCCGATCTGCGGCCCCATCGACGCCGTATTGATGGGCACGGTAACGGCGCCGATCCAGCCTGCGCCCAGGAACACTTCGAGGAATTCGACCCGGTTCCCGCACATCAGCGCCACCCGGTCGCCCACCAACACACCGGCGCCGCACAAGACAGCCGCGCGTTCGCCCGCAGCCTGGGCAGCGTCCCGGTGCGACCACTGCTGCCCGGCCAACCGCAGCAGCGGCTTGTCGCCGAACAGCGCCGCCTGGCGTTCGAGCATGGCGCCCAGAGTGCGTTGGGCTGGCGGCAAACTGCCGCCGCCAACCGGCTCACTCTTCATCATCGGTAGTTCCGCCCAGGTAGGTCGCCTGCACGCGCGGGTCGACCGCCAGGTCGTCCGACGCGCCGGACAGCGCGATCTCTCCGGTCTCCAGCACATAGCCCCGATCGGAGCTCTCCAGCGCCGCCCGCGCGTTCTGTTCGACCAGCAGGATGGACACGCCGTCTTCGCGCAACTGGCGCACGATGCCGAGAATGTCGCGCACGATCAAAGGCGCCAGGCCCAGGCTGGGCTCGTCCAGCATCAACAGGCGCGGCGACGACATCAGCGCCCGGCCGATGGCCAGCATTTGGCGTTCGCCACCGGACAAGGTATCGGCCCGCTGCATGCGGCGGTCAGCCAGCCGCGGAAAGCGTTCGTACACGGTCTGCAGCTGGCGATTGAGCGCGTCGCGCCGGTGCCGCTTCGCATAGGCGCCCAGCTGCAGGTTGTCGAGCACGGTCAGACTGCCGAACAACTCGCGCTTCTCAGGCACCAGGCACAGTCCGCGCTCCACGCGTGCCTCCACGTCCAGACCGTGCAGGTCTTCACCTTCGAAGCGCAATTGGCCTTTGCTGGGCAACAGGCCCATCACGGCCGCCAGCAGCGTGGTCTTGCCCGCGCCATTGGGGCCAATCACCGAGATGATCTGACGTGGCTCCAGGCTCAGACTGACGCCGCGCACCGCGTCGACCTGTCCATACGACACGTGCAGATCGCCAACTTCGAGCATGGCGGTGACCGGACTAACCTCCGTGCTGCGCACTGCGGCATTCGCCTTGGGAACGGCCCGGCGACTCATTTGACTAACCTCCGTGCTGCGCACTTCGGCGCTATTCGCCTTGGGAACGGCCCCGCGGCTCATACCACACTCCCCAGATAGGCTGCCTGCACACGTTCGTCGGCGCGCACGTCGGACGGCACACCCTCCAGCAGTTTGGAGCCAAAGTTCATGACCACCAGCCGGTCCACCAGTTTCATGACGAAGTCCATGTCGTGTTCAACAATCAGGATGGTCACGCCTTCGTCGCACAACCTGCGCAACAACTGACCCAAGGCCATCTTTTCCTTGCGCCGCAAACCGGCCGCCGGCTCGTCGAGCACCAGCAACACCGGGTCCGCCGCCAGGGCCCGTGCGATCTCCAATATGCGTTGCGTTCCCAGGGGCAGGCTGCCGGCCAGCTCATGGGCGCGATCGCCCAGGCCGATACGGTCGAGTTGGCGCTGTGCCTCCTGCAGCATCTGGCGCTCCTCGTGCACGTCGAGCCGCAAACCCGCCTTGAGGAATCCGACCTGGGTGCGCGAATGGGCGCCCAACGCGACGTTGTCGAGCAGGCTCATCTGCGGACGCAGCTTGACGTGCTGGAACGTGCGCGCCAGCCCGAGCCGTGCCACCTCGCGTTGCGCCATGCCGGTGATGTTCTGGCCCAGAAAGCGCACCTGGCCGGCCGTCATCGACGCCGTGCAGGTGAGCAGGTTGAACATCGTGGATTTGCCGGCGCCGTTCGGACCTATCAGGCCGACGATCTCGCCCGCGTTGACATCGAAACTCACGTCGTCCACGGCCACCAGGCCACCAAAGCGCTTCACCGCGCCGGATACCGATAGGATAGGCGTACCACGCGCGGGCAAGGTCCGATGCGCCAGCGGGGCGACCCGGGCCATCGGTGCACGCGCCAACGGCGGACCGGCCCACCGCTGCATCCACTTGCGCACGAAGCCCATCAAACCGCCTCGCGCGAAATGCAGCAGCAAGATGAACAGGGCCGCGAAGGCGATTGCCTCCAACTGTCCGGCTCTCTGGGTCAGCAGCGGCAGGACATCCTGCAGGCTGTTCTTCAGGATCAGCACCAGCGCCGAACCGACCAGCGCGCCCGCGAGATGGCCCAGCCCACCGGCCACCGCCATCAACAGGTACTCGATGCTGGCACGCACATCGAACGGCGACGGGCTCACGAAGCGGTTCATGTGGGCATACAGCCAACCGGCCAGGCCCGCCAGCAACGCGGCCGTGACGAACAGAGTCAACCTGACGCGGTAGGCGTCTGCGCCCACACTGGCCAGAAGAATCGCACCGCCCCGCAGGCTGCGAATGGCACGACCCGGCCGCGAGCGCAACAGGTTGTAGCTGAACAGGTAGGCCAGGCCCACCAGAGTCCAGATCAGGTAATAAATGGATTGCGGGCTTGCCAGTGACCAGCTGCCGATGAACAGCGGTGGAATATTCGACAGACCGGTATGGCGCCCCAGCGCGTCCATGTTGCCAAACAACATCGCGATCGACAGTCCCCAGGCAATCGTGCTCAGCGGCAGGAAGTGGCCCCCCAGTCGCAAGGTGAGCAAGCCGATCGCCAGCGCCGACAGACCGGTCAGCGACAAGGCGAACGGCAATCCAAGCCAGGGCGACACACCATGGGCCGTGCTCAGCCATGCGCTGGCATACGCGGCAATACCCACGAAGGCCGCCTGCCCGAAGGAGGTCGCCCCACCGATGCCGGTGAGCAGCACCAGGCCCAGCGCAACCAGCGTTCCGATGCCGATGTCATTGAGCAGCGAGACCATGAAGTTGCCCGCAAACACCGGCGTGACCGCCAGCGCCACAACAAGAGCGGCAATCACAACTGCGTTCATGCCCGGCCGGTTCATACGGGAGCCTCCGCGCAGCGCGCTGCCGTACGAGCTTGCTTGGGTCGGCCCTGCGCGGCGTTCATTGATCCACCTCTTCGTCTTCCTCTTCGACATGCCGGCTCAGGAACGAGCGCAGCATCAACACCGGTATGAGCAGGCTGAACACAATGACATCCTTCAACGCACCGCTATAGAACGACGCAAAACTCTCGACCAGACCGACCGCCAGCGCGCCGATCGCGGTCACCGGGAAACTGACCAGCCCGCCGATGATCGCGGCCACGAAGGCCTTCAGACCGATGATGAAACCCGAGTCGTAATACATCGTCGTCACCGGCGCGATCAGCACACCGATCAGCCCGGCCAGCACCGACGAAATGCCGTACGCCAGCAAGGCCGTACGGGCCGGTCGAATGCCCACCAGGCGCGCGCCGACGCGGTTGACCGCAGTCGCGCGCAAGGCCTTGCCGGCCACCGTGCGTTCGAACACCAGGAAAAATATCCCGCTGAGCACGATCGCCGACGCCACCATCAACACGATCTGTGCGCTCACGGTGAAACCATCCCCCAGCGACAGCGAGCCCGACACCAGCGCCTGTGTGCGAGAACCTTCCGGACCGAAGAACAACAGACCCAGGCCCGACAACAGAAAATGCAGCGCCAGCGAGACGATCAGCAGCACCAGCGACGATGCGTCGGCAATCGGCTGGAACACCACCCGCGCCAGCAACGGCGCGATCGGCACGACCAGCAGCACCGCGGCTGCCACATGCAGCGACGCCGGCACTCCCGGCCGCGACGCAAGCCACGCCAGCAGGCATGGCACGAGCGGTAACAAGCCCCAGGTCAACACGGCCATCGGAATACGCGCCGCCTGACCGCGGCGCAGCAAGCTGCCGACCTCGGTCGCCAGCGCAATCGCGGCCAGCGCCACGACCATTGCAATCGTCGGCGGCAGGCGGTTGGTTTCAAATGCTGCCAGCGTCAGTGCCGCAAAAGCGGCGATGTCACCGAAAGGAACGAACACAACCCGCGTGACCGAGAAGATCAGAACCAGGCCAAGCCCGGCGAGCAGATAAATCGCGCCGTTGGCCAGCCCGTCCAAACTCAGTATGAGCGCCACGTCCCACGTCATCGCGTGGGCCTTCCGGTGATTGCCATATGCATTTTTTTCGGATGTGCGGATCGGGCCGCGTCAGGGAACCAGCTTCCACTGACCGTTCTCGATTTTCACGAGCACACGTGCACGCTTGTCCACGCCATACAGCTCGCCGGGCTTGAAGTTATAGACGCCATGGGTGCCGACCACCTCCTTGGTGGTGACGATCGCGTCACGCAGCGACGTACGGAATTCGGTCGTACCCGGTTCGCCTTTGGTACGCGCCAACGCATCGGTGAGCACCATCCAGCCATCGAACGAATAGGCCGAGAACGCGTCGCTGGACGGTGCATTGTTGACCTTCTGGAACACAGCCCTGAAGTCCATCGCAACCTTGCGGGTCGGGTAGTCGGCCGGCAACTGCTCGGCAACGATGACCGGCCCCGTCGGCATGATTGCGCCTTGCGTGGCGGTGCCGACGACGCGCACGAAGTCCGGATTGATGAGGCCGTGCTGGCCATACATCGGGCCCTTGAACCCGCGTTCGGTCAATGCCAGGAACGGCAGCGCACCCGGTGTGCCCGCTCCGCCCGTCATCACCGCGTCGGGCTTCATGGTCAACAGCTTGAGCACCTGGCCGGTCACCGAAGAGTCCGCACGTGCGTAGCGTTCGTTGCCCAGCACCTTGATGCCTGCGCCGGCACTGGCCTTGACCAGCGCGTTGTAGACCAGATCGCCCCAACCGTCTGAAAAGCCGATATACGCCAC
>Ga0105044_10012843_pt1 | contig 11387 bp, 12 predicted proteins | sample MAT01_FD_78092 | JGI IMG/M metagenome (GOLD analysis project Ga0105044, IMG submission 78092) | Freshwater microbial communities from Lake Fryxell liftoff mats and glacier meltwater in Antarctica - MAT-01 | ecosystem: Environmental > Aquatic > Freshwater > Ice > Liftoff microbial mat | place... | reverse complement strand
CAGCAGATTTCCTCGCCGACGGCTCTTGCTGGCCATCCCCACAGTGGCGCTCTCTTCGAGTCATCGGTATTCGCCGAGATCCGCAAACTCTCCTCCACCCTCGCGACACCTCCCGCCATGCACCACTGGCGTTCGCACGGAGGTGCCGAAGTCGACATCGTGCTCGAGCGCGCCGGGATCCTCTTCCCTATCGAGGTGAAGCTGGCTAGCCAGCCGGCGCGGAACGATTGCCGCGGGCTCCAAGCATTTCGAGCAACTTATCCAACCGCACGGATCGCCACCGCACTCATCATTGCTGCGTCGCCGAGCTTTCACCCTATCAGCGAGAACGAGTGCGTCATGCCGTTTGACGCCGCGTGAATGCGAATCGCATCGCCGGATGCGAATCAGTCGCGCGTGGTCGGAGTGAGACGTTGGATGAACCGTTGCGGAAACCCCGGGCTCGCACAGCCGTACACTCGCGCTGGCCTACCAAGCCGCCGCGCTCGAGTCGTCCACGGTTCATCTCAATACATCGATCGCAAGGAGTCACCACGTGCGCATCGTCGTCCCGAACGCAATGCATTTCAGTCGTCACTCGCGGTCGTGGATCTGCACGAGCCTTGTGGTACCGGCGCTCCTCGGCTCGCGCGCTTTTGGAGACACCGCCACCTATCAACTCACCGTAGATGTCACGTGGAGCGAAGTGACCCATCCCGGACTGTTTCCGCCCGAAGCTCATTTCTCGTGGCACGGCGGCGCTACACACAGCGCTCAGACTGGCTTCTGGCAAGTCGGAGCGTTGGCGAGCCCGGGCATGGTGCAAATGGCCGAAGTTGGTGCCACCATTACGTTACTTCAAGAGGTGCAAGCGCAGATCGACGCTGGCCTCGCCGGGAGCAAGCTCAACTGGCCGTGGTGGTTCTGCCCAGCCGACACCAGCCATGCGGCTTGCGGCGAGCACGTCGTCACGTTCGAGATCAATGACGAGTTCCCGCTCGTGACGCTGGTCTCAATGCTCGGTCCATCGCCGGACTGGTTTGTCGGCGTCTCGGGCCTCTCGCTGCGGTCGGACGGCCAGTGGCTCAAGAAAGTACTTGTCGACCTACACCCGTATGACGGGGGAACGCGTTCTGCCAACGTGTTCCAGTTGTTCGGACCGCTCACGATTCCGCCCGAACCGATTTCTCTGATCACCGAGGAATCGAGCCAGCTCGTGACTCCCGAATCGCTCGGGACATACACGTTCACACTTTTGACGCCACCGTGCCCTGCAGATCTCGACCAGTCCGGCGAAGTCAACGCCGCAGACCTCGGACAGTTCCTAGGAAATTGGGGCGGCTCGGGCATCGGCGACCTCAACGGTGACGGCATCGTTGGTGCGGCTGACCTCGGCGTTCTGTTAGGTGCGTGGGGACCGTGCGGATGAGTTGATCCGGGAAACGACGGAGAGCGCGAGGGCAGCAGCAAGTTCGGCGCTTCGGGCGTTCGTGTGGGTGCCGACGCAGGGATCTTCGTTCGCGCGGGCCGAGTACTAGCAGTCCGTTGGCCCGAGTCAGACCAGCCGTGCGTTAGTCCGCCTGCATCCTCCCCCAATGCTCTGCATTGGGGGAGGGGGACCATCGCGCCTCGCGATGGTGGGCGGGGGGACGTCTGGCGCACCCCCACCACCACGGCTGCGCTTCGCTACGCCGCGGTCCCCCGCCCCCCAGACGCGAAACGTCTGGGGGAGGATGCAGGGTCGCATGTGCCGTGTGTTAGGCCGCCTGCATCCTCCCCCAATGCTCTGCATTGGGGGAGGGGGACCATCGCGCCTCGCGATGGTGGTGGGGGGACGTCAGGCGGCGCACCCCCTCCACCACGGCTGCGCTTCGCTTCGCCGGTACGTTCCGGTCACATGGGTAACACTTTTGTCCGGTCACATGGCTGACAGGCGCACGGCCGCAGCCGATCCTCTCGGCATGCCACGGAAGGAAACATGTGTCGTGTCTGAACGTCATCGTCTGGTGGATCTAGTGGTCGATCATGCCGCGTCTGCCGCCGAGGCCTCGCGTCTCGTCGGCGTCTCGCGCAAGAGCGCGTACAAGTGGCTGTCGCGCTTCCACGAGGGCAGATGCGCGGCGCACGCGGACAAGAGCCGGGCTCGCCTCGCGGGAGCATTCTGGAGAGCAACCATGCGCCGACCCGGCAGTTTTAGATGCAGTCACAAGGCGCACGACGCCCCTCGGACTGACGTTTTGGTCGAGCATTCAGCCGCGCAAGTGCTGACCGCTGAGTTGCATTCGAGTGTGTGCGGCCGTTGTGTCTTCGTGTCCACCGTTTCGAGGCCAGTCCAAGTCGCGCTTTTCGCTCTCCTCTCCGATATCCCTCTCCGCCAGACCAAACGGGAGCGGCTGGCGTGGCGCGACCGGCTTGTGTCGGCGACTCGTGCCAACGAGGCAATCCAGCGCGCGGTGCGGGCTCATTCGGTCATCGAGATAACCCCCTTCGACGACGAAGGCCCGGTCTGGATCTTCGGGTGCGGCGACGACAAATCCATCGCCGTCATGGCTGATGATCTGCCTTTTAAGCCTGCGCTGTGGCCAACTGCCGACTTCACCGTGGTGATCCTCCCGGACTGCCTCGGCTGGAGCCACCTGACGCAGGGCAAGATCCCACTCGAAGTCACGGAAGCCGCAGCAGCCGAGGAACTCGACCACTCGGCGCTTGCGCTACTCCGGCATGGACAGATTCTTCCGGGGTCCCCCTCCGCCATCGTGAGGCAACTTCGTCAGCCCGCCTAACGCTCCGCTCATGCCGACACGCACGTGCGTTACACTTGCGTGTGAGTCCTACGACCTCAGCCGCACGTGCGCGGCACAGATCTCGGTCGTTCGGCAGCGGAGGCGGAAACCGACTTCGAGCTGAGGACATCCCATGCGATACTTGGCACTTTTGATACTCGCGCTCGCGATCATTACGTCACGCGACATATTCTGTATTCAGCGCACTTTGTTCCGTTTCGGTCTTCGTCGCTAAGAGAACCGCCGCGCATCGGATTGTCTATGCGAGGTATTTCTAGCCATGGTGAATGCCGCGCAACGATACGAGGACGAAGATGCGGCGCTCGCGACCATGCATGGCAAGGAGCGAGTAATTGCGCCGCTCTTGCGGAGCGCGCTCGGATTGCGGGTCAGGGTGACGCCCGGCATCGACACTGATCGCTTTGGCACGTTCAGCCGCGACATCGAAAGGACGGGATCACAACTCGATGCCGCTCGCGCCAAGATCACCGCTGCGTTCGAGATCTCGCCAGGCGTACGCGTCGCCATCGCGAGCGAGGGCAGCTTTGCGCCGCATCCGCAGATTCCCTGCGTACCGCTCGCGCGCGAGATCGTCGTGATGAAGGATCGCGTCAGCGGTATTGAGCTGATCGGCCATCATGCCGGCATGGAAACGAACTTCAGCCACGCCGTCGTCGCGGACGTCGCCAGCGCGTTGGCTTTCGCTGACCGCGCGAGCTTTCCCGGACATGGGATGATCGTCAGCGGCTGCGTCAATCAGCAACCGGTGCCCGGGCGCGCGCTGATCAAGGACATTGGTGATTGGGTCGACCTGCAAAGAGCGATTGAGACGGTGATCACGACCTGCGGCACCGCCTTCGTCGAGACCGACATGCGCGCCCATCGCAATCCGACGCGAATGAGAGCCATTAAGCGCGCGACCGTTGACCTTGTCCGTCGGTTTCGGAGCCTGTGCCCGAGCTGCGCGCGTCCCGGATTCGGTCTCACCCAGCAGCTATTCGGTCTGCCCTGTTCTTGGTGCGGAGGTCCAACGCTCGCACTAAAAGCTGATGTCTACATCTGTGAGGGCTGTAGTTACAGAGAGGAGCGCGCGGTCAAGGCCGCGACCGCAGATCCGGGACAATGCGGAGAGTGCAACCCTTGATCGAGGGAATCCGAAGACAATCTTTCCCACGTGATCGGGTTGCAACCCGGAACGAGCAAAGCGTGCAAGACTCTCACGATGCCAGCTTGGCGAGCGACATCCAAGTACGCACTGCAAAGCACGGCCGTATCTTGAAGCAAATGGATGGCGGTCTAACATACCGATGAGGCTGTCGGTCCGTGCCGTCCCGCAGCCTATCGCCGAGTTTCGCCAGCCGGAAACAGAAGACATTCATGACTCGCCCGCTCTTCACTCTGACCATGCTCGTGAGTCTCGCGGGATGCTCGACCGGCGCGACGATCGAGTTCCGCGCCGCCAGTCTGAGTGCGGTTTCGGACGGGACCAACCTAGTCGCACCGGGCTCCGACCTGCCGGTGTTCGTCCAGCCGCAGATCGTGATCGCGAATCGCGACATCGAGTCCGCTCGTCTCGGCCAGACGGCGTCCGGAGAGCGGGCGGTCAACCTGGCTCTCACGGACCGCGACGCTGAAAAGCTCGGGTCGTACATGGCGGCGCATCTGGTTCAGCCGATCGCCGTCGTGGTCAACGGCGAGCTGTTCTCCGCCCCGATCGTGAAGTCGCAGCTCACAAAGTCGGCGATGATCATTGGTGGACCTAGCGGCATCTCCGAAACTCAGGCCACAATGCTCCTTCGCTCGCTGAACAAGTAGCCCCTAGCCGTCGGCTCGCGGGACCGCGCCGCCTAACATATCGCACGTACTGACACGCGGCGTGCGTGCGTTATGATTGCAGCGAGGCGTACGGCCTCGGCTGCACGTGTGTGCGGCCCATCTCACGGTCGTTAGGCGGAACAATGCAGTGACAAACAGCCGGGCAATCCCTCGACGAATGTTCGTCATAGCAGCTCTCGCGCTAGCAGCCCGTGGCGGAAGTGCTCTGGTAGCGAGAACGAGCATGTTGGTCCAGATGCAAGGAGCCGCAACGCAGCTTTATCCGCAAGATACGGCAAGTTGCGGCGACGCCGCAGCCACTCAATATTGGGGGCTAATAGGCTCGTTCGTAGCCCGGATGACTTCCGCCACGGGCTGCTAGGGGTTGGTGCCGTTGGCGTCCCTCTCTCGGCCTACTTGCGTCACATGCGCCCGGAGTTCGGTCCCGGGTACGACCCCGAGACGCCAGCGCGTCGCGCACGCCTCTCAGGCCTCGCAGCCAACGCAGAGCCGCTTATCACTGTAATCACCGGCTTCGCCGCACGGAATCGCAATGTGCCGCAGAGTCTGTCCGACCTCGCATCGGAACTCTCGGCGGTCGAGGGAGACCGATACCTCGCCGCTGCGGGCACCAGCCCTCCAGCTATCTGGAACTACGCTCCGGACGGCGAGGATGCGTGCTTGGCTTGGTGCAAGCTGAGTTTCGACGCAAGTCTCAATTTTCATTACGTGATCGGTCGGGGTGCCTCGTGGACCTTTGAACTGGGCGACGGTTCGCCTTCTGTCGCCCTGCCGTCGTTGTCCCCGATTGCCCCGCTCTACTCCGCGTCCTCGGTGCCTTCGCGGTGAATCGTCTCTTGGCTGATCAGCCGCAGGCTGCAAGAGTTGCCGCAGTGCCAGGTCACGGTCTCGACCCGCATCGCTGGTGGACGCAACTACTCGTGAACCCGCTGCTCGGCGCGACGCCGACACAGGAATCAGTATGGCGCGATTGAGGATCGGACACGCTCATCTTCCCTTCCCGCTACTCTACTTCGCGCTATCTATAGAAGACTGACGGTGCCTCGCTGCAACTTCCAAATTTCACCCAGAGGAATGGACTCAATGGCCAGCAACCAACTGACGCAGTACGCCGGATTTGACTTCGGCTTGATGGACCCCGAGGACGATGGGCAGGTAATTTGCTTTCCGAGCAATACGATCCGCTGCGTGCCGCTCAAGCCGCCGAAGAAGACGAACGGCAAATTTGTTTCAGGCGGCTTTTATAGCCCGAGCGGCAAGCCTGACTTTCACGACGAGGTGTTACGGAAAGCCACGCAAGAGATAAATGAAATCCTTCTGCGGACCGTCAAGACGAGTACTGACTCTCGCTCGAAGTGCGGACACCTGCATATTTTGCACATGGAGAAGGGGCCCATGTTGGCTTGGGTGGCCCACTGTGTGCGGAGTGCACCGATCGATGGTCGGTAGACAAGCGGTAATGGCCGAAGGTGATACCTGTCTCGCCTCAGCCCCCCCTCCCAGCCCTTCACTCTGCTGAGCGATAGCACTACTTCTATCGGTCAGCATGAGCTCGTATCTGATCGAAAGACTATGCCCTATCGCTCAGGCGCTGGAACTGGCAACAACCGGACTAGCCGCCCTGATTCTGGTGGAATCCAATGCAAATCGCGAAGACCGAGGAGCGGTTCACATAAGGCGCAGGCGTTTCCGCGGCACTGCCAAGCACCTTCACAGAGACGACCATGACGAGTTCGCCGTGATCGCAATGAGCGTAGAAGCGCTCGCTACATCAGCGATCGCAGGCGAGATACTCGACCGCGCGAGTGTGCAGTCGTCGATCCGACAGGAGCTAGCCGAGCCACACTCACGGCGCTTGCTGCCACGATCTTGGCGAAGCGCCGCGCGTACCCCGACGCGGTCGATTCAAATGCTTAAGCTCGACTCAAACGGCGACGTTGTGACGGCGGAGCGCACGCGCCGTCGGTGAGTCACCTCTTGGCTCACACATCATCCCACATGAAACTACTCCTAGGCCCCATCCTCCATCTTGAGAACGGCACCGCGAGCGATTGGTGCTTTTCTGTACACGTTGTCATCGAGAGCGCGAGCGCTACTCCCCCGCTGGCGCTCAAACTTCGCTTCGACTCAGGCGATGTCACGGTCGGTGCGCTCACCCTCGTCGCAGATTTCTCGAAAGCGAATGGCAGCGCGATCTGGTGCTGGTCAGTTCGCGTGCCGCGCGGTCCACGCGAGCAGTGGCTCGGATACAAGCTCTTGAATCGCGGTAAAACCATCGCAACGATCGACAACGTTGCGATTCCAGCAACGAGCCACCTTCCTCGACTCGCGTTCTTTTCGTGCAACGGCTTCTCAAGCGCCGACCTTCGGCGCAAGACGGCGGAACCGAACGCCCTCTGGCGTCAGATGCGCATCGAGCACGAGACAGGAAAGTCCGGCGGTGACCCCGACTGCCCCAGTGGCGTGCACGCGCTTGTCGGTGGCGGCGATCAGGTGTACGCGGACAGCCTCGATGTGCTGCAAGAACTCGACAAACTGAGCGAGGATGAGCTTCGGGGCGCGACGAGTTCACCAGCACGCCGGAAGACTGCGCTGAGCCAATACCTCGCGCTGTATCAAGAGCGCTGGTCGCAGACCGACCCCGCGTACGTTTTCGCGCGGGTTCCAGGCGTCTTCACTTGGGACGACCACGACATCTTTGACGGCTGGGGATCGCAGCACGATTTCGTGCAGAAGAACGCCGCGTACCGCGACATCTACGAGGCAGCGCGCGACGCGTTTTCGGCGCTGCAACTTGGCGGATGGCTGGCGAGCGCGGCAGGCGGGCGTCGTCCGAGCTTGCTGTGCTCGGGCAGCGCCACGCGGACCACAGGGCACCTCGCACAGACGATCACGTTCTACGCCGACGAACAAGAACTCACGTTCTTTCTGCTCGATAGCCGAAGCGGGCGCACGAACGAGCGCGTGTTCGACGAAGCGCAGTGGACGGACTTCAAGAAGTTCCTTACTGATCGCGGGCAGGCCGCCATTGACGAGGCTTGCCACCTCCTCGTTGTCTCGTCCATTCCACTCGTGCACCTCCGATTCCGGGCCGTGAGTTGGATTCTCTCGAACGTCGTTCCTGGCGTGCAAGAGATCGAAGACGACCTCCTCGATCAGTGGGAACATCCAGCGCATCTCGGCGAACGCTCGCGGCTTCTGCACACACTGCTCGATCATCAGCGAGCGTCGGGTACGCGTGTGACGTTGCTGTCGGGCGACGTGCACGCTGGCGCGGTCGGTCACATCGAGTCGACGCGCGCCACGCACCGCGAGCCGAATTCGCTCGTACCGGCGCGCATCGTGCAACTCACATCGTCAGGCATCGTGCATCCGTCGCCAAACACATGGCTGCGCGGTGTCCTCGAACTACTCGGCGCCGACGGCAAGAAGGAATTCGATCCCGGCATGACGACTGAACTTGTGCCGATTGATAGTCGCACCGAACGCCTCTGGACCCGTAACTTCCTATTCATTGACGTCGAATCAACAAGCGGCGGCGCGCCGTCGCAGCTCTGGGCGCGATTCGTCGCAGAAGACTGGCCGATCACACGATTGATCACGGTGCCAGTGTGGGATTACGGACGCTGAGTCGAGGACTACAACCGTCACCTCAACGACGCGTTCCAAGGGCCGGTGCAGCCGACCGAAGCTGAGACGACACAGTGGAACTTACACGGGCGTTAGGGTCACGTTCCTGCGCCTTGTCCTGCTCGTCGGGGGCTGATAAGTGGAAACGATAGATCGCGAGCGCAGCGCAGCGCTGATTGACAGAGCACTCGACGAGTCGAACGCGTCGCACAGCGGCGACGCGGTACTGAAAACCGCAGCGTTCGCGGAGCTGCAAGCGATGCAGCCAACGGCGCATGCCGCGGCGGTCGTTGCGATACTCAAGCCACTCGTGGACGGAGAGTCGTCCAAGCGCTCGGTCCTCGGACCGGATCAGCGGCGCTGGCATGCCGCACAAGTCGTCGGACACCTCATGCGTCGCGCGCTGGAGTGAGAACTCGTCGACGTCGTGACTGTCGGCAACGACGCGGCTGAGTCGCACTTCTGCGGCTTTTCGTCTGCCTCCACCGATTACGATCGCCCTCATGGCGACCAAACCAGCGCGCTCGACGAAGCCGAAAGCCAAATCTCGCACTCGGCTCACGCATCAAAGGGTCCGCGTCGGGGCCGGGATCAGCGACGGCAAGCGCGTGACGCGCGAGCGGCGGCCCGACGGCATGACGATTGAAACGTGGCAGACCGAGCTGCGCCGTCAGTTCGGCCGCGCACAAGCGTTCCTGCTCAAGAACGTTGGCGACCATCCAATCTTTTCTGAGTTTCTCGTTACGAATCCTGAGCGCGGCACCACGTATCGCGTCATCATTCGAGGCATCGTTCCAGGCGAGAACGCGTGTACGTGCGCTGACTTCGCAACCAATACGCTGGGAACGTGCAAGCACGTCGAGTTCGCGCTCGCGAAGCTCTCTCGCAGCAACGGCGCGGCGCAGGCGCTCGCGGCGCCATTCTGCCCTGAATACAGCGAAATCGTCCTCCGTTACGGCTCGCAGCGCACCGTCTGTTGGCGGCCGGGTACGGAGTGTCCCGCTGCCCTAACAAAACTAGCTCGCACCTACTTTGGCGACGAGGGCTCGCTGCACGAGAGCGCATTTGCCCGCGTGGACAAGTTCATCGCCGACGCAGCGCGCCTCGACTACGATGTTCGGTGTCGTGACGATGCTCTCTCGTTCATCGCGGAAGTGCGCGACGCAACTGAGCGCCACCGACGGATCGACAGCGCTTTCCCTCGAGGCGCCAAGAGCAAGGCAGTCGACACACTCGTGAAGGCAACGCTGTACGACTATCAGCGCGAGGGAGCGCTCTTCGCCGCACGCGCTGGACGATGCTTGCTCGGCGACGACATGGGCCTCGGCAAAACGGTGCAAGCAATTGCCGCTGCAGAAATCATGGCGCGCCATCTCGGTGTGGCCCGCGTGCTTGTCGTCTGTCCCACGTCGCTGAAACATCAGTGGGAGCGGGAAATTTCGCGGTTCACCGAGCGCACGGCGATCGCGATCAACGGGCTGCGAACTCACCGCGAGGCACACTTCGAAGCCGACTCGTTTTTCAAGATCACGAATTACGACACCATCTACCGTGATCTCGACCTCATCGCGGGGTGGAGTCCAGATCTTGTCATTCTCGATGAAGCGCAGCGCATTAAGAACTGGTCGACGCGCACAGCCAGAAGTGTGAAGCGAATCGCATCTCCGTTCGCGATCGTTCTCACCGGTACACCGCTCGAGAACCGTCTTGAAGAACTCGTGTCCATCGTCGAGTTCGTCGATCGGTACCGACTCGGTCCCACATTCAGGCTGCTTGATCGTCACCAAACGCGGAATGAGGATGGCCGCGTCATTGGCTATCGCGACCTCGACGAACTCGGTCGTACGTTGAAACCGATTCTATTGCGGCGTCGCAAGTCAGAAGTTCTCGCGCAACTTCCAAAGCGTCTCGACCAAAAGATCTTCGTTGCAATGACGCCCGAGCAATCGGTCCATCACGAGGAGCACCGCGAGATTGTCGCTCGGATCGTGCGCAAGTGGAGGGCGCAACGCTTCCTCTCGGAAGCCGATCAGCGCCGCCTGCTGGTCGCGTTGCAGTGCATGCGCATGAGTTGCGACAGCACATACCTGCTCGATCAGACGACTGATCACGGCATGAAGGCCGACGAGCTCATGACGTTGCTCGGGGAGATCCTCGAACGTCCCGAGCAGAAGGTCGTCATTTTCAGCCAATGGACGCGCATGCTCGCAACCATGATTCCACGGCTGAAGAAGCACCAGATTGATTACGTGTTCTTTCACGGCGGCGTTCCAGGCACGCAGCGCGGCGCGTTGATCGAACGCTTTCGCAACGAGCCGAACTGTCGCGTCTTCCTCTCCACTGACGCTGGCGGCGTCGGACTCAATCTCCAGCACGCATCGACCGTCGTGAATCTCGATCTGCCGTGGAATCCGGCCGTTCTCGAGCAGCGCATCGGTCGGGTTCACCGCATTGGTCAAACCCGCGCGGTCAACGTCATTAACTTCATTAGCAAAGACACGATCGAGGAAGCCATGCTCTCGGTGCTGTCATTCAAGAGTTCGTTGTTCGCTGGCGTACTCGATGGAGGCGAGAAGGAGGTCTTTCTCGGCGGAACCAAGCTTCAGCGATTCATGCGCACGGTCGAACAAGCGACGAATGCAATTCCCGAGGCGCAGTCGAGCGCGCGCGACGCATCCGAAGAGGACACACGCCTCGATGCGAGCGATGCGGTCGGGGCGACAGTCGCGGCATTGCCCGAACCTTCGCGCGAGAGCGACGGTGATCGTTGGTCGGGAGTCATCGAGAAGGGTGTCGCGTTCCTCGAAGGCCTTGCGGCCGCGTCAACGAACGCCAACGAGGAGAGGAGCAGCAAGAGTAAGTTGCCAAGCGGCACGTCAGGTCGAGCGATCGACGGACTCGTCCGTCACGATGCGGCGACCGGCGAGCGCTACGTGCACCTTCCTCTTCCTGCGCTCGAGGTCCTTGATCGCGCGCTCGTAGGGCTCAGTGGACTGTTGGCTCGGATGCGGCGCTAGTGTAGTTAATCATATTTAACGCAGCCTATATCTGCGTTGTGCGTATGACTTCCACACAGGGGGATGACGCCATGCGGATCGCCCCGGAAGTCACACTGACCGACGAGCAGCGCACGATCGTCGGACGCTGGCGCAGGCGCTT
>Ga0105044_10012841_pt1 | contig 11388 bp, 9 predicted proteins | sample MAT01_FD_78092 | JGI IMG/M metagenome (GOLD analysis project Ga0105044, IMG submission 78092) | Freshwater microbial communities from Lake Fryxell liftoff mats and glacier meltwater in Antarctica - MAT-01 | ecosystem: Environmental > Aquatic > Freshwater > Ice > Liftoff microbial mat | place... | reverse complement strand
GTGAAATTGAACGCGGATTACACGACTTGAAATGTGGGTGGGATGTTGTGGGTGGGATGTTGTGGGTGGGATGTTGTGGGTGGGATGTTGTGGGATGTTGTGGGTTGTGGGATGTGGGCGCACATTTTGGCCGCCGGGTGGTGTGAGTTACGCAGAACCCCCGGCACAGGGCTTCCGCCCTGTGCTACAGACGCCGGCCCCTATTCGGGGCGAAAAGCACCGTTTTGCCTTCGCCCTGGAGGGGCCGCCTTTCGTAGCCCTGTGCGATACTTACAATCCACAATCAACATCAATCGGAATCTGTCTCAATGCATACCAATTCCGACCCACAACAACCAACTACCAGCAACCAATCCACAATCAACATCAATCGGAACCCGCCTCAATGATTCCCCATTCCGACCCACAACAACCAACAACCAACAACCAACAACCAACATCCAACTCATTAATCGAACTCAACAATATCACCCGCACGTTTGGGAGCTTCACGGCGCTGCACGATGTCACGTTGTCGCTGCCGGTGGGGCGGGTTGGATTGCTCGGGCCGAACGGGGCAGGGAAGTCCACGCTGCTCAAGATTCTGATGGGGTTAATTCCGCCGTCGTCAGGCTCAGGGCGAGTGCTCGACCAAGAGTTGGGAGGCGATGGCGATTCCGCCGACAACTGGCGATTGCGCCGGCTCATCGGTTTCATGCCGGAAGCGGATTCGCTCGTGCCTGGGTTAAGTGGCGTTGAGTATGTGACTTTGGCGGGCGAACTCTACGGCATGCCGCGCCGTGAGGCTCAACGGCGTGCCCACGAAGTGCTGTCGTATCTGGAGTTGGAGGAAGCTCGCTACCGCCGCGTGGAACAATACTCGACGGGCATGAAGCAACGGGTAAAGTTGGCTCAGGCGCTCGTTCACGATCCGCCCGTGCTGTTCCTCGATGAACCGACATCGGGCCTCGACCCCGCCGGCCGCGATGCCATGCTTCGCCTCGTGAAGACACTCGGCACCGACCACGCCAAGTCGGTGATTCTTTCGACACACTTGCTCGCCGATGTCGAAGCTGTGTGCGAGCGAGTTGTCATCATGGCTGGTGGCCGGGTCCGCCGCGCGGGTTTGGTAAGCGAATTGTGTGGCCGACGCCAGGACCGCTACCGCATCCGCGTGCAAGGCGACCTCACCAAGTTCCGCGCCGAGTTGCTGCGTGCGGGCGTCGCCTTACTCGCAGACGATGGGCAGGGCGAATGGCGTGTCGCGGTGCCGGTCGGGTGGACAAACCTGATGTTCTTCCGCGCTGCGGGCATAACCGAAGTCGTGATCCGCTCGCTTCTGCCCGACGACGAAACGTTGGAGGAACTCTTCCTCCGCACCGTTGGAGAGTGAGGAGTCATGCGTGATGCCGGAAGCGGCGAAAGGCTCTGCCGCTTGCGGCATCGCGAGATCAATCATCATTGCTGACGTGTTTTGCCACATATTCAAGGTGTCGCCGTTCGTAGGAAGTCGGGCCGTCGTGTTGCTTCGCGTGTTTGTGGTAGTCTTCAAGCATCAGCAAACGGCGGGTGCGGTCCTTACCGAAGCGAGGCACGTTCAGGACGAATTGCGCGGGTTCCGGCGTCCAGTCAGTGCGGCCCGTGCCGGGGTTCTTGAACATGCGCAGGCCGAGAATCCAGCCAATCTTGCAGGCAAAGGTGAACATTGTGGTGGTGAAGTTCCCCATAGAATAGGCCACAATCGCTTTGCGGGGTGGGCCGTCAGCGGTAAGCGTGGAGTGCTTGGCGAGTTCGCGTGCCGCGTCGGGTAACTGCTCTTCGTAGCCGTTCAAGAAGAGCGTTTCACACGGTTGCTGAACGTGCGGGTGGGTGCCTAGCACAATATCGGCACCGGCGCGAACGATCTCGTGACCGACCCGCATCACGCCGGGGCATGGGTAGTATTCGTACTCGTAGCCCCAGTGCGGCGCGACAACACGGATGTCGCAACCATCCGCGGCCATGTCAGCCAGCACGCGGCGGACTTCGGGTAGATCAACAGGGCCGGGGGCGTCGAACACGCCGGCGGGCAGCGCGTTCATGATGACGTTCGGGTTCGGCGGGATGAAGGCGTTCAGCCCGAACGCTGTGGCGTAGAACCCGAACCGAATGCCGTTCGCCTCGAAGACCGTGTACGGTCGCGTTTCCTTGTCAAACTGCACCCCGGAATGCGGGATGCTCAGTTCGCCGAGAACGTGCTGGGTGTCGCGGGCACCAAGTTCGCCACGATCCAGGGCGTGGTTATTGGAGAGCGACAACGCCGAAAATGTGTTGCGGCCATCGGGGCGGCGAAATGCCGCGACGAGGTTGCGGTGCGAGTTGTACGTCAGATAGTCCGGCAACAAACTCGGTATCTTGAAGCGAGACGAGATGACGGATTCGAGGTTCCCGAGAACCACATCGTGGGCGTTCAGATAGTCGAGAACGCCTTGATCGAGGAAGGCGTCCCAGCCATCGCGAATCCACATGATGTCGCCCACCAGCGCGACTCGCGTGGCGTTCGCGGGCGTGGGTTCATTCATCAAGTGGCGGAAGAGTTGTCGTTGACCGTCGAAATACTGGAGCGATTCCACGGGGCCGGAATGCTTCTTGTAGATGGCCTTGCGGACATAGGAAAAGGTGTTCAGCACCGACTCGCGCAACGACTTGCCTTCGGCGCGGAACTGCTGCCAGCGCGGTAACGCGGTTTCGGGCGTGTATCGATGTGGAAAGCCGTCGTGCATATCGCCTTGGAGGCAAAGAAGACCTCCGGCAAGCCGGGGGTTCTTGTGCAAACCCGGCTTGCCGGGGGTCTTGTAAACAAGTTCATTTCCCGCCGAGTGCGAACGCGAGCATCGCCAGGGCGATCACGGCCCCGACGAGCGAGGCCAGGATAATCGTTCGCAGCAGGCCGTACATATTTCCCAACTGGCCGAGGGCGTTCATGAGGTGCCAAACGTCCTCGTTCTTCGTCTCCACGATCTTGCGGAACGAAGTTGCCGCGCCGCCGGTCCAGAACCCGATGCACAGGCACAGCAGTGCCGCCGATCCCAGCCCGATCATCGGGCCGTAGCCAGCCATGCCACCCGTTTGAATCGCGCCGGTCGCAGTGAGTGCGGTTAGCACGACGAATGCCAACCCGAGGAGTTGCATTAAACCGGCAGACACTCGCATCGCGTCCGCGAGTGCCGAGATCTGCCGGTTTTGTTCGTCGTTAAACTCGTACTGAGCAGACTTGAATTCCCTGATCGGCGGAATGTCCGGTGTGGGCGACGTGGACATGGCTTACCTCAGCGCGGGTTTCGGGAGACAGGTCGATTCTAGAAGAACGACGTGCCACCGAAACCGATTCCTGAATTGAAGAAGTTCGGCGTCGTGCTTGTCGTGGTCGTCGTGGTGAAAGCGAACGCCGGGGACACCAGACCGGTGGCGAGCGGTTGCACGAGTGTGGGGAACAGCGGGGTGGTGAAACTCGGCGTGGGCGTCGTGAAGGCCGGCGAAGGTGTCGTGAAGACCGGCGACGTGTTCGTCGGTGCCGCGAAGCCCGACCCACCGGCGACGGTGAAGCCCCGTGCCACCGCGATGTCGTAGATCAGTCGGTTCGGGCCGATCGTGCCAACGAGCGACGCGGTTCCCGTGTTCAGGTTGATGATGTAAAACCGCGAGAATGCCGTGCCGACCTGTTGGAGCGAGGCGTAACCGGTGTTCGCGCTGCTGTCGATGTCGAACCCGATGTTGGCAACCGCGTCGAAGCCCAGCGAACCGAGCGTGCGCACTTGCCCGTCGTTCGCGGACGAGTTTCCAATCGCCACGAGCGTGTTACGGATGTGGTCGATTCCGTATAGCGTGGTGGCCAGCGCGATCCCATTCCCGCCCGTGTAGGCCAGCCCGGTGATACGCGGGGAGAGTCCCTGGCTAAAGTCGCCCGCCCGGTACGCCAAATTCGCGCCCGCCGCGACGATCTGGCCCGTATTCGGGTTGATCGCGTAATTGATCGTGTTGTTGCCCGTGATGCGGAGTTGGTCCGACGTTGGGTCGAAGTCAATGGCGACGTTTCGGGATGACGTCGGCACCGCGACCCCGATGCCCGTGGCGAAACCGCTGAATGTGTTGATGACGTACAACCGGCCCAGATCGCTGCGCCCGTATAGACCACCCGTGCCGGGCCGCACGTCGATGTCCGTGATGTGTTCGTTCGAGGCAAGCCCCGAAATCCTCAGGTTACCAATCAAGACGCTTGGGTTCGACGAATCGAACGTCAACAAGCGGCCGGCCGAGTTCACGGCGAAGATGGTGGCGGGAACCTCACGGCCTTCGAGAAGTTCGACGGACAACTGGGTGGTCGTGGCGCGTGGCATGGGTGTATCTCAAGTGGCGGGCGACGAGTTGAACACGGCGAACACGACTAAGCCAAGCGAAGTCGGTGCAAAAGCGATACCGTTTTCCGGTGGACCGCAAAGTCAGTGTACAATCTCCCCACCATAACGGAGGAAGATCAGCATGCGATGGGCATTCTTGGCGGCGGCGACGTTACTCGGATCGGCACCGCTAGCGCGGGCGGACGATGCGCCGCCGTGGGTCGAAGCGATGAAAACTACGCACGCCGGGTTCACGGGCAAGCTGGGCACGCTCGCCCTGTTCGGCGATTCAATCACCACGACGAAGGCATTCTGGGCACCACTGGCCTACGCACCCAAAGACTTGCCCGAGCCGCTGGCCAAGAACCTCGAAGTCGTCAAGAAGTTCATGCTCGACGATTGTTGGTCGAAGTGGCGCGGCCCAGAATTCGGCAACGAAAGCGGCCAGACGACGCGGTGGGCCGAGGACAACGTCGCGGCGTGGCTGAAGAAGCTGAACCCCGAAGCCGTCGTGTTGATGTTCGGCACGAACGACCTGAATCGAATCGAGCCAAAAGAATACGACACCCGCACTCGCGCCGTGGTCGAGAAGTGTCTGAAGAACGGCACGGTCGTCATCCTCACGACGATTCCGCCCCGGGCCGGCATGGAGAAGAAAGCCGCGGCCTTCGCCGAGGTTCAGCGCAAGATCGCTGCTGACCTCAAACTCCCGCTCATCGACTTCCACGCCGAAATCCTGAAGTTTCGCCCCGACGACTGGAACGGTGGCCTGCCGCAGTTCAAGGAAGCCGCCGCGAAAGACGGCTACCAAGTTCCGACGCTCATCGCCGCCGACGGCGTTCACCCGAGTAACCCCTCGAAGTTCGCCGACTACTCCGCCGAATCGCTGAAAACCAACGGTTACCAGTTGCGTACCGCACTGACTTTGAACACCTACGCCGACGTGATTCGCCAAGTGCTGACGGCGAAGAAGTGAGGTGTTCCGTTTAGCGGAGTCCCCAGCGGGGACCGCTCGCCTTGAAAATCCGTCCCCGTTGGGACTCCGCTAAACGGCATCTTTCACGCATGACCAAGGCGGCGGCCGCGCACGCTGTGTGGGAAGAGTTTCTCCTGCAACAGATTGCCGTCCGCGTCGAACGGCAGCGGTTGCGGATCGCCCACGAATTCGACGTGCGGCGCACCCTTGATGTCCGCCGCGAGCGGGGCCGACACCCACATTTCCACGACTTCCAGCGTGTTCGGGATCGCGCAGAACTTGACCTTCGAGAAGTCCGGCTGCCAGCACGTTTCGATGCAAGCACCGATCACTTCGCGGTCGGTGTCGAAGGCGAAAGGCAGCTTCGAGCGCCACAGCGACCGCGCTGTGAGGTTGTTCATGCGGAACGGCCCTTGCACGATGCCCGCGATGGCCCGGTTTGTGGTAAGGTCCGCGAGGCCGATGCCGGTGGCGTTACCGTGGCTTTCCGGCGACACGTCGAGCACACCAATGCGGATAATCTTCGGGTCGTTCGTCTCGGCTTCGGGGCTGCCCTCAATGAGCATGCGGCCGATGACGCCGGGGTCCATGCCGGCACCCGAGTAGTTCTTGCCGCACTCGCCGATCAGCAGCACGTCGGCGGCGTTGAACGGCAAGCGGCCCATAAGTTTGCGAGCTTCAATGAGCAACTGCGGTTCCCGTTCCCAGAGATCGTCGCGATCCACGACTTCGAGTTTGGCCGTTTCCTCGCGTGCATTCTCCAGAATGGCCAACCCGCCGAGGAAAGGCGTCTTGGCGAGGATCACTTTGCCGGATTCGGGGATCATCTCCTTCAGACCGCGTGGGCCGAAACTGTGAACCTGGTCGGCCCCGTGCCGCTTGCCCAAACCGATAACGAGCATCTTCACGATGCCGCTCTCGAAGGTGCCCCGGAAGTCGGTGTGTGGCTTCACCCGCGATACGGTGACCACGCCATCGGCGGCCATCGCGTTCTTGTCCCACCACACCGGCTGGCCCCACGAGTTGTTGCCGATGTTCACGACATCCATGTCGGTGACAATGGGGACGCCGAGGTGGGTTTCGTCGATGTGGTAGCCTTCGCTGGCGAGGAGTTCGCGTTGGCCGTCCGCGGTGGCCCCACCGTGCGACCCCATCGCCGCGACAACGAACGGCTTGGCTCCCAGTTCCTTCAACGCCTCAATGGTGGCCTTGGCGATGATCGGGTAGTTCACGATGCCGCGACTCCCGCACCCCACGGCGATCTTCATGCCGGGCTTGATGCGTGTCGCGGTCTTCGAGGTGAGCCACTGCTTACGAACCTCGCCCGCCACATCGGAAACGCTAGGTTGCGGCGCGGTCTGGCGAACAAGTTGAACGTGCGGAAAATCCACGGGAACCTCGGGAAAGCTGGAGAGTGTTGAGTTTGTCGGTCATGTGCCCGCGACGCCGGAAGTTGGTGAATCACTCTGGGATCAGCTGAACTTCGCCCAACTCCGCTTCAATTTGCTCCACCGTGGGCAACACTGACCGCATGGTTTTGGGCAGTGCCCGCGTCAATTCGTAGGTCGAAACGCCAATTGGCTTGTCGATGCCGGCGAAACTGTACTCGGCCTGGAGTTTGTCCTGCGTCTGGCAAAGAATCAAGCCGATGGTGGGCTGGTCGGTCGCGTGCTTGAGTTGGTCGTTGACGACGTTGCAGTAGAAGTTCAGCTTGCCCGCGTATTCAGGCTTGAACTTCCCTTTCTTCAGGTCGATCACGATGAACGCCCGCAACCGCAGGTGGTAGAAGAGCAAATCGACGTAGAAATCCTCGTCGCCGACATCAAGCCGATACTGCCGGCCCACGAAAGCGAAGCCCTTGCCGAGTTCAATGAGGAACTTCTGGAGGTGGCGGACGAGTTCGGTTTCGAGTTCGCGTTCCTGAAACGGCTCCGTCAGCGTGAGGAAGTCGAAGATGTAGGGGTCTTTGAACAACTGTTGAGCGAGGTCCGATTGCGGCGCGGGCAAGACGGTGGCGAAGTTGGTGACGGCTTTCCCATGTCGCGCGTGGGCTTGCGCGTCGATCTGCGCCGCAAGGAGATTCCGGCTCCAACCGTTGGCGAGCGTCTGCTCCATGTACCAACGGCGGGTAGCAAGGTCTTTCACTTTCTCCATCAGAATGATGTGGTGAAACCAGGGAATCGCCCAGAGGAGCGAGTCGGGTAATTGTGCAGCAGCTTGCGGCACTTTTGCGGCTGTGTCTAATTTTGCAACCGGCAGTTGCAAAATTGGTGTTGGGAGTAATTGTGCCGCAGCCTGCGGCACAATTGCGGATGGGTCAAGGTATTCACGATAAAAGGTGAGCATCCGCTTGATGTTCCGCTCAGAGAAACCCTTGATTTCGGGCAACTCGTTGAGGAGTTCGCGGGATAATCGGGGTATGACGGCCGCGCCCCAGCCTTCGCGCTGTTGGCGGCCGTCGATGATTTGGCCGATGTCCCAGTACAAGCGGACGAGTTCGGCATTCACAGCGAGCATTGCCCGCGTTTGGGCCGACTGAATGCGGCCCTTCACATTGGTAAGCAACGCCGCGAATTCTGAGGCTGCCACAGCCTCGGAAGGCTTCTTCTTCGCCATCGCCGGTATCCTCCACAGTGGGTACTGTGAATATACCTCATTCTGGGATCAGCTTCAGAGGCGTTTTCACGCCTTTGCGAAGCACGACGATCTCGACAGCGGTGCCGGCCTTTTGCGTGCTCATCGCGGTCATGTAGCCGCCGATGTTCTTCACGGGTTTGCCGCCAATTTCCACGATCACGTCGCCATCTTTCACGCCGCCCTTCTCGGCCGCGCCACCCGGCGACACGCCTTCAACCAGGACGCCGCCGTCTTCGGTCTCGTAGTTACCGGGGCGGATGCCGAGACGCGGTCCTTGTGGCCGGCCGGCGCGGGTCTCGGTCGGGTCGCTCCACGGGTCTTTGGTGACCTGGTACTTGGGCCGTTCGCGCGTGGTAAGATCATCTGCGAGAACCCGCACGAAATCGGCGACCTTCTTCATGCCGGGCACGTTGATCTTCTCGGGCACGTCCGTCGGCCGGTGGTATTCGCCGTGCGTGCCGGTGTACAGGAACAGCACGGGAATCTTCTTGCGGTAGAACGAATCGTGATCGCTCGGGCCGGTGCCGGCGGCCAGTTTACTCACGCGGAACTCGACCTTATCCGAAGCTGTTTCGACCAGTGCATCGAAGCCGTTGCCCGTACCAGTGCCGTACACCACGAGGCGGTCTTTCGTGCCCCACAGGCCGAGCCAGTCGGCGGGGATAGGTTTCGTGCGGCCGATCATATCCATGTTGATCATCGCGGCCGTCTTCTCAAGCGGGAAGCTCGGCTGCTTGCAGTAGTGAATGGAGCCGAACAGGCCGCGTTCTTCAGCGGAAAACGCGATGAAAACGAGGCGGCGGCCTTGGCGGTCTTTCATCGCGCCGTAGTGGCGGGCGAGTTCCATGAGGCCCGTGGTTCCGGAAGCGTTGTCGTCGGCCCCGTAGTGAATCTTCCCGGCGGCGGTCGGCCCACCGAGGCTACCAAAGTTGCCGTAACCGACGTGGTCGTAGTGGGCACCGATGACGATGGTTTCGTCCGCGAGCGGGCCACGCCCTTCGAGCACACCGATGATGTTCTTGCACTTGTAATCTGTGCGTTCCACGGTCACTTCGGCTTCGGCTTTCAGCGCGGTGATCTCGAACGACCGCGGCTTCAAATCCTTATCGATGAGCGTTTCGAGATCGGCGACCGACTTGACCGGGCCGACGGGAAGCAACCCCTCGAAGACTTCACGCTTCATGTGAAGCACGGGAACCGCGGCGGGTGTGGTGCCGGCCGCGTGGTTGGTGAACTGGAAGAGCGGGTCTTTCTCGCCGGCTGACGCGGTGTCGCTCAGAATGATGACGCCGGCCGCTTTGTGGGCGAGGGCGTTATCGACCTTCGATTGCAGCGCGGCGTATGCGCTCTCGTCGGGGTTTGGCACGGTGGTGTCGAACCGCTTTTCGCCGGTCACGGTGTTCCGGGGCGTCTTTCGAATCACGACAACGAACTTCCCGGCTGCATCCAATCCGGCGTAGTCGTCGTACTTCAGTTCGGGGGCGGTGATGCCGTACCCCGCGAACAAGAGGCCGCCTGCGGCCTTCGAGGTGGAGCTAAAGCCCATGACGTTGAAGTCGGTGCCGGCTTTCAGGTCGCGGGTGAAGCCTTTGAACTCGCCCGTGGTCGAGAGCGTGAGTTTGGTCGGCGTGCCGACTTTCGTTGTCGCGGGAATGGTGAACGGTTGGAAGTACGAGCCATCTTTCCCGGCGGGCTTTAACCCGGCTTGCTTGAAGGCATCGACAACGTAATTGGCGGCAAGTTCGATCCCCTTGGTATCGACGCCGCGGCCCTCGCACTCGGGACCGGCGAGGAAGAAGATGTCCTTCCGCATGCGTTCGAGAACGGGGTCGTCGAAAGGCTTCTGGGCGGTCGCACTCGCGGCAAAGGCGAGCAACAGGCCGGCGACGGCCGCGGCCGGGAACAAACGGCGGAACATTGGTGATCCTTGGAGCGGGGAATTCGCGGAGCAGTGGAGAGTGATCTTCACATTATGACGCGCCAGCGCAACTCGGGGCAAGGGCGCTCAAGGCGAGCGGTCGGCGTGAGCCGGCTGTTATCGCGCGACCGAAGGGCGAGCGGTCGGACTGTTCTCGTGCGAGCGATAAGAACAGTCGGCTCACGCCGACCGCTCGCCCTTCGGTCTTCCAGATGGAATTTCTTCCAAGAAATCCGCGAACGGCGCGAACCACTAGGTAAGCTACCCCGTCTGAGTGGGTACAACCGCCCTGGGTTCGCCCAGACGGCAAAACCAAAAACGACGACGCGAGCTAGTTGCAATCTTGCCGAGATGGTGATAAAATCACTTGTCGCTGGCAGGAAAAAGACTGAAGCCCGCGTTCGGTTTGTTTTCCCAACTGTGTTTCCAAACCTTACTCTAACCCGTTCCACAACCGTTTACCGTCGAGCACGAACGCTTAGATTACTTTCCGGGTGGAGCTCCTTTCCGAGAGCAACCACCCAAAACGTCCGTTGGAGGGCATTGCGATGGCTATCGAGACCCTGAAGACCCTGGTGCTGAAGACCGCGACGGTGACTGGCGTGAAGCCGGCCACCCCGGCCGATCACATCGGTCTGGGTCTCGTCGTGGCCACCGCGAATGCTTATCCGACGGACGACCTGTCCCCAGGGCAATGCGTATTGCCCTCCAATCCCGAGCCAAAACAGGCGTGGGAACGGCAGGAGTCGTCCGCGATGCAACTGCAACAGCAGATGCAAGCGATCCGCGACCACGCCGAACCACCCACGACCGGTTCGCTCGGATGTTTCCTTGGTGCCCAGGCTGATGGAGCCGCGATGTCGAATGCCACATTAACAGGTTGGCTACCGACAAAACGGACGGCAACGGCGAGAAGGGTCTCGAACTTTACCAGTTCGAGTACCTCGACAACTCGACGTGCCAACCATCGCCGAAGCGATTTCCCCCGCGATCTCCGTCACGATAGCCGACTCGGATGCGACTGCCAATCGCCCGACCGGCTCAGTGGCAAACGGAACGCGACACGGGAAGTCGATTCGGCGGCAACAGCCCGGAAATGAGGTGACCCCTGGCTTAACCGAACCCCTGAACTCTCGAATTGACATCACAAACCCCGTTACACGGGTTTTCGAGTCACGAATTGCGTTCAGTGTCGCGTTATAGCTTGTGGTCACAGCCAGGAAACGAAACTCAATCACGCTGGTCCCTGATCGCGTTGTCGGTTGGCGTCGCCGGGTAACACGGTGCGCCGGTGCCCTTCGGCAGACGGGTTTCCTCTTGGACCCAGTCGCCCCGGGATTACCGCCGTCGCATGTGCCGCCGGATGCCAATCGCCTTCGCCTGACGGGTTAACACCGCCGCGGGAAACCGTCGCGCCTTGGCGTTCCGCACTTCCTAGAAGTCGGAACCCACGCGGCCTAACCCCGCCGGACGGGAGATGTGTCGGCCCCCCTCTCTGATCC
>Ga0105044_10012840_pt1 | contig 11388 bp, 9 predicted proteins | sample MAT01_FD_78092 | JGI IMG/M metagenome (GOLD analysis project Ga0105044, IMG submission 78092) | Freshwater microbial communities from Lake Fryxell liftoff mats and glacier meltwater in Antarctica - MAT-01 | ecosystem: Environmental > Aquatic > Freshwater > Ice > Liftoff microbial mat | place... | reverse complement strand
ACGCAGCGCCGTGCGGGCCGATCTGGCACGCGGATGGTTCGGAGGCCAAGAAGCGTTTTCGATGCCGGGTGCTGTTCCTGCGACAGGGATGTTCTCCGGGCCGCAACAGTCGACCGGTTGGTTTTCGGACGTCAAACCGGTCTCAGGCTTGTGCTGCGCATGAATCGTCCGAGCGTTACCGTCTACCAAATCGACGTTTTTCAGCGTGAGCGGCGATTCCGCTTGTCGCTTCGGGCATTGTCGGGTAATCTATTTGCACGGGGTGGCCGGACCTTCCGGCTCTTCCCTCCGGTTTTTCAAAGTTCGGTCAGGAGAGAACAGACATGCGTCCTCTGAATCACGGCTTCGCCGCGGCGTTCCTTATTTCGCTCGTCGCCCCGGTGGTTTTCGCCCAAGGAACCCCGCCCGAACGCTTGTTCAGGATGTCTGAATACGGCCTGCCCAGTTCCGACCTTGATGTTCACATTGCGCTTTCAGAAACCGAAGACCTCGCCTTTTATGCGACACCCAGGAGCGGTTCACTCAGTGTGATCATCGCGGGGACTGCCCGCGCCGGTCTCCGAACTGTTCCGCCGCCATCGCCGGGTTTCAGTGGGGTCGGGGTGAGTGCTGGGAACGGGGTCACCGGCCTGTTCGAGCGGAATGCCGCGGCGGGCGAATCACAGTTCCGATCCGTCAACTCGTCCGACGGCTCCATCATCACGATCTTCGGCAGCAACTTTGGCCCCAACGGTCGCTTTGTCGCCACACCGAGGTTCAGCGACGGTTCTTCGCCCGACGTGACATCGATCGTCCGAACCTTCGAGAACGGCGCGGCGTCCACCGGGTTGTACCGTTCGTCGGCGTCGAGCGGGAACATCATCACGATTGTCGGACGGCTGGAGGATCGGGGCATCTCGGAACCGCGCGACTTTGACTGCGACGGGCAGACGGATATCGACGCCCGCACGCTCATCCGGGCCACGGGCAACTACTCGGATGGAAGCACCGCCCCCAGCATGTTTCTGGCTTCAAACACCGGCGGCACAATCCTCACGATCCGCGGCGAGAACTTCGGACCGTCCGCGTTCCGAGCGGTTCAGGGCGTGTCGCTCGGCCGCAACGCCAACGGCGACGTGCTCGCAGTTGGCACCGTCATTGACGGCAGCGGTGCCGCCGCACTCGTGACAACCCGCGTTTCCGCAACGACGAATCTAGTAGATTTTTCGGTGCTCCCGCTTCCGGCCATTTCGGCGGATCGGCTTTACAGGCCCGGACACAATCACTGGGGAAACGCGGCCTTTGCAGCATCCCTGCCGGACGGCAGCACCGACGAGATTTTCGTGACCAATGCCGACCGAACATCGTTCCAGTCGTTGATCGGTGTCGGCGATGCGCTCGATGGATCGTTGGTGTCCCGACTCGTCTTTGATCCGCAAGGATTCTCCGATGCGGGCGATCTGGCGTTCTACGCGGAACTCGCCGACGGCTCGGCGGGGTTGTACCAAATCTCCAACATACCCGCCCCTGCCACGGCTCTTGTGTTCGCTGGGCCATTGCTGATGGCCCGTCGCCGTCGCCGATAACGCCCGGATCGTCAGCGCCGTTGGTGGATGTGGTCCTTGGCTCAGTTGCACGCGGCCTATGCACGGCCGCCATGCAACGTGATCATCATCACAAACGGGCCTTCAACCCCCCGCGCTGCCCTCACCGCCCGGCAGCGTCATGCTCCAAGGGTTCAGGTATCCATCGATGGCTTCTTTGGTGATCTTCTTGCCCGCGGCGTCCTTCTGACCCACCACCGTCTCATACGCCAATTGGCGCACCGTCTTGCCCTGCTTAAAGGCCTCTTTCGCCAGCGCAGCGCTGGCGTCGTACCCGATCACCGGCACCAGGCTCGTGCACATCGCGAGCGAACCCTCGATAAGGCTCTTGCAGCGTTCCACATCGGGCTTCAGGCCGTCCAGCAGGTTCGCGCTGAACATGTCGCAGCCGCGGGCCAACAGGTGAATGCTGTCCAGCAGCGCGGCGGCCATCACGGGCATCGCGACGTTCAAATCCAGCAGGCTGCCGATGCCGCCGAAGCCGCCCGCCGTCACTGTTGCATCGTTCCCCACCACCTGGCAGCACACCATGATGAGGGCCTCGCAGATCACCGGGTTCACCTTCCCCGGCATGATCGATGACCCCGGCTGCACGGCGGGGATGATGAGTTCCCCTAAGCCGCACCGCGGGCCGCTGCCAAGCCAGCGGATGTCGTTGGCGATCTTGCTCAGGCTCACCGCGATGGTCTTGAGCAGACCGGAGGCCTCCACGAAGGCGTCCTTGGCGTGCTGGGCCTCGAAATGGTTGGCGGCCTCCCGGAAGTGAATGCCCGTCGAGCGAGTCAGTTCCGACGCCACCATCGCGCCGAACTTCTCGTGACAATTGATCCCCGTGCCCACCGCCGTGCCGCCGATGGCGAGTTCGCCTAGCGCGTGCAACGCGTGATGCAGACGCTCCTGAGCGTGCCGCATCTGGGCGGCGTATCCGCTGAATTCCTGCCCCAAGCGGATGGGGGTCGCATCCTGTAGGTGCGTGCGTCCGATCTTCACGATGGAATCCCACTCCGCGGCCTTGGCTTCGAGTTTGTCGGTCATCGCCTTGGCGGCCGGCAGCAGTTCCGTCTGGATCATCACCGCAGCGGCGATGTGCATGGCCGTCGGGAATGTGTCGTTACTCGACTGGCTCATGTTGACGTGGTCGTTGGGGTGCACGCCGCCCGCGGCCAAGTAGGCCTTGTCTTTCGACGAGCCGATGGCCGCCTTCCGCCGCAAACAGATGATGTTGGCGACCACCTCATTGACGTTCATGTTCGTCGACGTTCCGCTGCCGGTCTGAAACGTGTCGACCGGAAAGTGGAACGCGATCGGGTCGTGCACATCCGCGTTCCGGAACGAGGTCAGTCCGTCCTTGATCTCGTTGCACGCTTCCACAATCGCGGCAGCCCGCCAAGGGTCAAGCCGCTTCAGTTTGAGGTTCACGGTGGCCGCGGCTGATTTCAGCAGGGCATATGCCCGAATCACCGAGGCCGGTACCGGACGGCCCGACACTGGAAAGTTCAGTACCGCTCGCTGCGTCGATGCGCCGTACAACGCGGCGACCGGCACCCGCATCTCGCCCATCGTGTCCTTTTCCAGCCGCGTCTCAGCGACACCCATGCCAGCCACCGGCCCCTTGGCAGCGGCGGGTTTGGCTGATGGCTTGGGCTCGGTGAGTGACCGACGGGGAGCGGATTTGGCTGACGTGGCTTTGGGCATGCCAAAGTTTAGGAAGTTTTTGCTGCCCCGTCCCTCCGGGACGAACGGCTTACCGATCTACCCTTCGGCTGGGCTGATCCCCGTGCCGAAGCGCATGCCCGATCATGATGGCGATCCCCACGATCAAGAAGGCATCCGCGACGTTCGAGACATAAGGCCAGATTTCGCGCCCGCCCCACGGCCAAGACCAGCCCAAAGGCAAAGACCGGCCCGGCAAGGGGTGCAGGAAGTCGCGCACGCACCCAAAGATCAGTCGGTCGTAGAGGTTCCCCAGCCCGCCCGCCAGCACCAGCCCGATGGCGAAATGTGTCCAGTAGTTGCGCTTTGTGGTCCACCGAAGGAAAAGCCCAAGCGCGAACAGGATCGCAGCGCCGGTGAAGAAAATAAAGAACCAACGCTTGCCCGCCCCGATGCCGAACACCGCCCCCGGGTTCAGAACCAGCGTAAATTCGAGCAAGCCATCGATCACCCGAACGGGCGCATGGTTCGGGATCAACGCCCCCAACCGGCCCGGACCCACCCGAATCACATCGGCCCGATCGATGACGACCGGCACATCAGCCACGCGCGCAAAGGCCATGGACTTCGTCACCAAGTCAGCAGCGCACCCCGCGATGGCCGTCACCATCAGGATCAGCCATGACCGAACGTCGCGGCCAGGGCCGGCGCTGTCGGCACGATCGGCCGTGGGATCGGCCGGCGTCGAATCCGCAGCTGGCGTGGGTTTCGGTACGGCGTCCAATGCCGTCAGATCCGGCCCATCGGGCGCTCGAGCGACCGCGCAGCCTCGATGGAGAGCGCGGCCCAGGGAAGTTCTTCCAGCCGCTCGATACCGATCGGCTTGCCCGTCATCGTGCAGATCCCGAACGTGCCCTCCGCAATGCGGTTCAGGGCCTCGTCGATCTCCTTGATCAACTTGCGGTCCGCGGCGGCCAGATCAAGCGAAAGACTCTGGTCGTACGCCTCAGAACCCTGCTCTGCCATGTGCTGCGGCAGGTTCGAGAGCGCACCGGACTGCCCACGCAGAGCCTCCGACTCCATCGTGGCGACATCTCCCACGAGTTCTGCACGCTTCCTCGTGAGTTTCGTGCGGTAGTGCTCCAGTTCCTTCTTGTTGAAGGGCGTCTTGGCCTTCGGAAGTTCCGGCCCGCTCTCCTTGCCCGCCTGCGAGCCCAGCGGGCGCACATTCGCGGCCTTCGGACCCGAAGGAATCAAAGGGCGACGGATGGGGTTCTTGGGGTCCAGCAGGCGTCCCACGCTCGATGGGATGAGCGAGTGAGCCGGGGTCTTGATGATGGGCTTCTTGATGGGCTTGTGTGAAACAACCGTGATGCCCTTGCGGCCCGTCTTGGGATCGATGGCGGACGAGGCCCCGGTCGGGGTCACCACCGGCTCGGGAACTTTGACCGCCACCGTTGGCTTCGCAGGAGCCGCCTTGCCCTTTAGGTCGACCTTCGCTTCAACTTTCACTGGCTTTCCAGCAGGCTTTACTTCTGGCTTCGCTGCCGGCTTGGGCACAGGTTTCGCCGCGAGCGGCTTGGTAGCCTTCACGGGGCCAGCCTTGGCGGCCGCAGCCTTTGCTTCAGGCGGCTTCGCGGCCACTTTGGCGGCCACCTTGACGGCAACCTTGACGGCGGGCTTCACTGCTGGCTTCGCGGCGGGCTTCACAGCCTTGGCAGCAGGTTTCTTCGACGCTGGGGCAGCGGCCTTCGGTTTCGCCTTAGTCGCAGTCTTTTTAGGCACTTGACCCCCTTTGAATGGACAACGCTCGAAGCGAACAGATGGCGTACGGATTCTCGGCCCCTATCCAGAGGGGCGAGGAACGTATGCCCAAGATTCCTTCGAGTCAACGCTTTGCTAGGGACCGGTTTGGGTAACCCTTCTCGGGCCTAACTCAACCCCTCGCGTCAGGTCGCCGCGGGTTCTTCCAAATAAGAGCCCATTCGGCGGTACCGTTCATAGCGGGCTTCCATCAACCCATCGAGCGGAACCTGCTTCAGTTGGCTCAACGTCGCCACAATCCACGCCTGAACCGATGCCGCGGTCGCCTTGTTGTCGCGATGAGCCCCACCGATCGGCTCGGCGATCACATCGTCCACGATTCCCAACTCGATATTGTCCTTGGCCGTCAATTTAAGGCTCTTGGCCGCCGCGGTGTTGGTCTGTTCATTGGCTTCCTTCCACAGAATCGCTGCGCAGCCTTCCGGGCTGATGACCGAGTACCACGAGTTCTGAAGCATCGCCACGCGGTCCGCCACCGCGATGCCCAGCGCCCCGCCCGATCCGCCCTCACCGATCACGATGCTCACAATCGGCGTCCGCAGCCGTGACATCTCAAGCATGTTCACCGCGATGGCTTCCGCCTGCCCTCGCTGCTCGGCGCCCAAGCCCGGATAAGCACCCGGCGTGTCGACAAACGTCACAATCGGAACACCAAACTTCTCGGCCATCTTCATCTTGAGAAGGGCCTTCCGATATCCCTCCGGGTGGGCACACCCAAAGTGGCACGCGATCTTCTCGCTCGTTTCCTTGCCCTTCTGATGCCCAACCACCATCACCTTCAGCGGCCCGATGCGGGCGAAACCCGTCACCATCGCCGGGTCGTCGCCAAAGCGTCGGTCCCCGTGCAGTTCGTCAAAGTCGCGGCAGATCATCGAGATGTAATCCCGCGTCTGCGGCCGGCTGGGGTGCCGTGCCACACGCACCGTCTGCCACGGCGTCAGTTTCGAATAAATCTCAACCAGAAGGGTGTTGCGCTTCGTCCGCAGCCCTTCAAGTTCGGCCAAGATCGCCGCGACATCCGGCCCCACCGCAACGTCGGGAGAAACGCCTTGGGGTGCAAGCACCCGCAACCGCCCCTCCGCTGCTTCAATCTCCGCCTGAACCTCGTTGACGGGCTTCTCAAAATCGAGTTGGTAATAGACCGACATAGTTCAAACATAGTAGGGACCAGGGCCCCACCGCCGACTCGCCTCCTACCGCCCGTCACCGCCCGTCGCAGGCGAGCCTCAGAGGGCCCGGACGCCCTTGCCGCGCTTCATCATCGCGTTGCGACGAGCCACAAAGGCCGCCAAAGGTGGCCCCAGCCAATCGTGCGTACTGATCTTCTGGTAGTCATACCCCATCACCGTCAGCGTCCGCTGAACGCTCGACCGATGGGCCTCGAACGCCTCGATGTAGGCTCGGCGCAGGGCCCGAGGATCGATCTTGAGCGTGGGTTCACCCTCCATCCCCACAAAGGGCGCGGCATCGGCGAACTCGAAGCGTTCTTCATCCCGATCCAGCACCTGAAACGCAATGAGGTCGTGCTTGGCATGCCGGATGCGACCGAGAGCTTCCTCGAGCGGGTGCGTGTCCGAAAAGAAGTCCGAGATCACCGCAATAATGCACCGGTTAGAGAGTTTCGGCAGCAGTTGTTCGATCGTGCGTTTGAAGTCGGTGTTCGCGCCGGTGTTCGCCGGGTCCACCGGGTGCATCGCCAACGCCCCCACGATCTGCCGCCACGTCCCTTGGCTGCTTGACCGTCGCAGGCTGTGCCGGATCCCATCGGAAAAGATCGTCAGACCCACCCGGTCGCCTTGCTTCAAAGTGATGTATGCCAGCGCTGCGGCAAGGGCCGTGGCGTGGTCATACTTGCTCCACGTGGGCCGACCATCCAGGCTGGCCTTGTGCCCGACCCCGGAGGCGTCCTCAAAGTTGCGGCTGCCGTAAAGCATCGATCCCGAAGCATCCACCAGAATCATCAGGTCCAGGTTCGTCTCCTGGTGGTACTGCTTCAACTGAAGTTTGTCGGTGCGACCAAACACCTTCCAATCAAGCCGCCGCAGATCGTCCCCCGGCACATACGGCCGGTGCTGCGCAAACTCGATCGAGAAACCTTGGAACGGCGACCGGTGCGTGCCACTCGACAGTCCCTCGATGATCATCTTCGCGCGGAGTTCAAACGAACCCAACTTGGCCAGCGTCTGCGGGTGCAGATAGAGCGAAGCGTCAACCTCTGGCGGCTTTTCGCGGGCCGGCGGTGCAACGGGTTGGTCAACGTCGCCGGTCATGGGTGCCGAATGCTATCGACCGGATCCGCCCTCCGACGAAAGGCCGAACATTTCCGCGGCCAATGCTATCGCCTCGCTGGGGCTGGTCGCGCACGCATCGGCCCCCAATTCCTTCCACGCCCCCGGTGCCATCGACAGTGCTGCACCGCCCACGATCACGCGGGGTGGGTTCTCCGGACGGGCAGACTTAGCCGCGGCGACCGCATCACCTAGCACGTGCAGGTGTTGCGAGAGCGTGGCCGAAAGCGCGACAAGGTGGACATCAAAATCGATCACGGCTTGGGCCACATCCTCGATCGGCACCGACCCCCCCAGAAAAATCGTTCGCCATCCCTCCGCTTCAAAGGCGTCCGCCAGAACCCGGATCCCCAACTCGTGCGAGTTGCCTTCCACCGATGCCGCGAGCAGTGTGCGCCCGTTTTTCGGCTTCTTCGGCATGAACATCTGCACCTGCGCCAGCAACGTCTGCATGGTGGCCGTGGCAAAGTGTTCCTCGGCCACCGAAAGTTCGCCCAGGTGCCACAGCCGCCCAACCTCGCGCATCACCGGCGCAACCACCGCGCTATGAACCGTCCCCGCAGAGAGCGTCCCGGTCCGGATCGCTTCCATCACCAACCCGCAGGCCTGCAACCGTTCGCCCTCGAGCACCGCCACCAACACCGACATCGACAGCCGCGAAAGCCGTTCGACAGCATCCTCCGGCCCACCCATAGTCGTCGGGTCATTCAAGAACCGTTCCGCCGCATCAAAATAGGGCGAAAGAACCGGCACGTCCTCTTTCGGAACGTGCCGCCCAAGCGAATAGCGAAACGCTTCTAACGCCGCCTTCAGGTCGCCGTGCGGCACCGAGCGGGCCGCGAAGGCCACCGCACACCAGCGCAATCTCGATGCAAACAGATCCGGACAATCGACATTGATCGCCGCCGCAAGGTCCGTCGCCCAGCCCTCCAGATGAACCCGCCACTTGGCGGCTGGCTGCGGCGAGAAGCGGACCGAAACATCCGGGTTCCGATCGATGAGCCGCTCCGCCGCATCCGCCGCGATGGTCCGCGCTTCGGCCGCCAAGTACTGGCCGAGAAACTGCCGCTGAAATGGATCGACTTTGTGCATCAGCCCGCCCGGGAAAAATAAACCCCTTCGCCCTCAATGCTAGAAGCGCTGCGGCGCTATGCATCAAGAAACTTTCGGGCCTTTCCGCGGCAGAGATGCACGCCGCGGCTCTTCTGGGCTTAAAATGGCGATCGAGGCCGCTCGGCCGGCAGCCGACCACTCCCGATAATACAGTCCGCAGATGCACCGACACCCGGAGTGGTTTCTTCAATCGTTCGCCGACGCCGCCCTCGCCCTCGAAGCCTTCAAGGGCGATTCTCAGTCGCTGAATGGTGTGTGGACGCTCACGGTCCGCTGCTCAGATGCGTTCGCCGCCGGCAACAAGGTCATCATCTGCGGCAACGGCGGCAGCCTGTGCGACGCCGCCCACTTTGCCGAGGAACTGACGGGCCGCTTCCGCAACGACCGCAAACCCCTCCCCGCCATCGCCCTCGCCGACCCCGGCCACATCACCTGCACCGCCAACGACTACGGCTTCGAGCACGTCTTCAGCCGCGGCATCGAGGCCTTGGGCAAACCCGGCGACGTTCTGATCCTGCTCAGCACCAGCGGCAACTCGCCCAACATCCTGAAGGCGGCCCACGCCGGCCGCGAGAAGGGCATGTGGGTCTTCGGCATGCTCGGCAAGGGCGGTGGGGGAGTCGCCCCATTGTGCGATGCTTCGACCATCTTCCCGGGCGAAACCTCCGACCGCATCCAGGAACTCCATATGCTCGCCCTGCACACGGTGGTGCAGGGCGTCGAGCGGCTGCTGGCCGATTGAAGGTTCTCCTTCCTGGGACAGCACGCGGGCCTGTTCCCTCTTGAGTCCGCTGGCCGCGCCCGCTGGCATAAACTCCGTGAGGGAATCCCGCATCTCCATTGGAGGGCTTTCGAATGCCGTTCTACCTCAAACTCGGTCACCTCCCCAAGAAGCGGCATGTGCAGTTCCGCCGCCCCGATGGTGCCCTTTACAGCGAAGAACTCTTCGGCACCGAGGGCTTCGTCGGCCCCACCAGCACGATGTACCACATCAACCCTCCCACCCAAGTGAGTGGGTGGAAGACGCTGTACTCGACCAAGGTCGAGTATGTCGAGGTCGACACCATGCGGATGCGTCACCTCAAGACGGCCCGCCTGCAGCCCTCCGGCGACCCTGTCACCGGCCGCATCGTCCTCTTCGGCAACGCCGATTGCGAGATGAGCCTCTGCAACCCCGCCGAGCAGATGGGCTACCACTTCAAGAACGCTCAGGGCGATGAATGCCTCTTCGTTCACTTTGGTTCGGGCACATGCTACACGCTCATGGGCACGCTCAAGTTCGGCCCGAAAGACTACATCATCATCCCCAAGGGTGTGACCTACCAGATGGTCTTCGATGCCCCGACGGCGGTGCCCAAGCCGGCCGATGCCGACCCCACGCTCGAACAATGGAAACTCGGCACGCCCGAGATGCCCTGGGGCAAGTTCCTCGTCATCGAGACCGCTAACGGCAGCCACTTGGGGCCGCCGCCGCGATATGTGAGCAAGCAAACCAGCCAGTTTTTGGAGCACAGCCCCTACTGCGAGCGCGACCTCCGCATGCCCGAGATGCCGCTCACGTTCGATCAGAAGGGAGCCTTCGAGGTCCGCATCAAGGCCCGCAACTGCGTTCACTCGTACATCTATTCATACCACCCGCTCGACCTCGTGGGCTGGGACGGCTGCTACTACCCCTACATCTTCAACATCGACGACTTCGCTCCCATCACGGGCAAATTGCACATGCCCCCGCCGATCCACCAAACGTTCGAGGCCCACAACTTCGTCATCTGCTCCTTCTGCCCCCGCATGCTCGATTGGCACCCGGGCGCGATCCCCGTGCCGTACAACCACAGCAACCTCGATTCCGACGAAGTGCTCTACTACGTCGAAGGCAACTACAAGGCCCGCAAAGGGATCGAGCAGGGCTCGATCACCGCCCACCCGCAAGGCATCCCCCATGGCCCGCACCCGGGCACGGTCGAAAAGTCCCTGGGTGCCACCTTCACCAACGAACTCGCAGTCATGTGCGACACCTTCCGGCCGCTCTTCCCCACCAAGGCCGCCCTCGGCATCGACGATCCGGCCTACCCCGACAGTTGGCAGGGTGACCATTTCCCCCAATCCCACGGCCAGCATCAGGCCAACGGAATGCCCAACGCCGCGGGACCGGTGCCCGGGGCCCCCCACGCGGCCAGCGCCCAGCCCTACGCCCTCCCCAACGGTGCCCCGCGCCAGGTCACGGAGATTCTGGAAGGTCGGACGACGAATGTGTGGGCGGATTGAATACGGCGGTGCTGCATGATGTTCGGTGAAAGAAGCACAGGCGGGCCCGGGCATGCCGGGGTGCCGCCCACGTCCCAGGCTCCGCTGACCACCTACGAGGACCGCCTCGACCGCGAGAAAGTGTGGGCCTTGTCCGAGGGCAGCCGCCATTTCGAAGACCGCAGCGCTGTGCACGATGCACTGCGCCGTATCGCCGCTCGCTTGGATGAACTGACCGTTCCCTACGCCGTGGTGGGCGGGATGGCCCTCTTCCACCACGGTTTGCGTCGCTTCACCGAGGACGTGGACATCCTCGTTACACCGAGTGGGCTTGAAACGATCCATTCCCGACTGGCGGGCCTTGGCTACGTCCACACGTTCGCGCAGAGGCGTTCGCTGCGAGACGCCAACACCGGAGTTCGGATCGAATTCCTGCTCACGGGTGACTTCCCCGGCGACGGGCGCCCAAAGCCTGTGGTGTTCCCCGACCCCGCTCTGGTTTCACATGTGGAAGACGGCGTGAACTACCTCAACCTTCTCACGCTCATCGAACTCAAACTCGCCTCAGGAATGACTAACCCCGGCCGCCTTCGCGATCTTTCGGACGTCCTCGAACTCACACGCGTCCTCAAACTCCCGGAATCATTCGCGGCAGACTTGAACCCCTTCGTTCGGGCCAAGTT
>Ga0105044_10012839_pt1 | contig 11389 bp, 7 predicted proteins | sample MAT01_FD_78092 | JGI IMG/M metagenome (GOLD analysis project Ga0105044, IMG submission 78092) | Freshwater microbial communities from Lake Fryxell liftoff mats and glacier meltwater in Antarctica - MAT-01 | ecosystem: Environmental > Aquatic > Freshwater > Ice > Liftoff microbial mat | place... | reverse complement strand
GGTTGCCGAGGCATAACGGTTGTAACGATAGAGCGTTGGTGGAGTGCTTTGTTCGCTTACCCGAACAAGGTTATCCAATTGAATCAACTCGTTTCGGTTGTTCTTGACATACAGAGACTTAAGATCGGTAATGTCGTTGCGGCCCTCGCGTTTGATCTGGCCGATGACCTGATACTGTTTGCCGTCCATGATAAAATACCCAAATCGACGACCCGACAAACCAAGTTGCAGGGTTTGAGCCACGTCCTGCACCGAAACGCCAAGATTGAGCGCTTTGTCGCGGTCAATGTCGAGCCGAATTTCTGGTTTGGAGAATTTCAGGTTTATATCCGAGGCTGCGAACCTTTCGGATGCCTGCACCGCCTTCATGAACTCGGGTACTTTGGCCCGTAACTTCTCGAAGGAATTGGCCTGTATTACGAACTGAACGGGCAGGCCACCGCCACCCCGTTGGCCGGTCTGAATGGTTTGTTCCTGCGCCACAAAGGTTCTGGCTCCGGTGAACTTCTTCATGAGCGGTGTTACCTCATCTACAACCTGCTGTTGGGTTTTAGTGCGGCCTGGTTTGTCGCCCAGATAAAATCGAAAGCTAGCGGTGTTTGTGGCTCCACTACCAAAACTGGGTGAGGTAACAGCAATAACCCCCGGCACGGTTGCCGTATCAAACTTGGAACGCAACACTTTAGCCACCTCATCGGTGAAATTGAGCATGTACTCAAACGTGGCTCCTTCGGGTGCCGTAGCCTGAATGCGGAAGCCACCTCGGTCTTCGAGGGGGGCTAGTTCGGAGGGGACAGCGTTGGTTTTAAACAAGCCGTAAATTATTCCCACCATCGCAATCATAATGACCCACGCCATCCACCGAATGCGTAGAAACCCTGCGAGTGAGCGTTCGTAACCGGTAATCATCCAGTCAAAAAAGGGCTCTGTGGCCCGGTATAACCAGGGTTGGCGCTTGCGATTTTTAAGCAGTTTAGATGCGAGCATAGGCGTTAGTGTCAGCGACACAAAGGCCGAAATAATAACCGAACCTGCCACCACAATACCAAACTCCCGGAATAAGCGACCTGTAATACCCTGCAAGAAAATAACCGGCAAGAATACCGCTGCCAGTGTGACTGTGGTCGAAATAACCGCAAAATAAATCTCGTTTGACCCACTCACAGCAGCCCGGTAGGGCGACATGCCCTCTTCGATTTTGGCGTAGATGTTTTCGAGTACCACAATAGCATCATCGACCACCAGACCAATGGCCAGCACGATACCAAGCAGTGTCAGTACGTTGATGGAAAAGCCACACAGGTACATGATAAAAAACGTGCCGATTAGCGAAACCGGAATGGCCGTAAGGGGAATAATCGTGCTACGCCAGTCGCGGAGGAACAGGAAAATGATGAGGGCTACCAGGGCGAAGGCAATGCCGATGGTTTCCTGTACTTCGGCAATGGACCGGCGTACAAATTGGGTGTTGTCGAAACCCAACAGTACCGTGATATCGGGCGGGAGATCACGCTTTATCTGGTCCAGTTTTTTATAAACATTGTTGGCAATTTCAATTTGGTTGGAGCCCGGCTGCGGAATAATAGCAACGGCAATCATCGGAACTCCGTCGCGTTTAAACATGGTTCGTTCTACTTCGGGAGCTAATTCGGCAAAGCCCACGTCCTGAAACTTCACCACCTGATCGGCACTTTCTTTCAAGATCAGGTTGTTGAAATCGTGTTCCGTAGTTAGGCGGCCTAGCGTTCTAACAGTCAGCTCGGTACTATTCCCTTCCACCGAGCCGGAGGGGAGTTCCACATTTTGAGTACGCAGGGCGTTGGATACGTCGAGGGCGGTCAGGCGGTATGATGCCAGTTTGACAGGGTCGATGCGCAGTCGCATGGCAAATTTTTTCTCCCCCCACATCTGCACGCTACTAACACCCGGAATGGTTTGGAAACGCTCCCGAAATTGCCGGTTCGCAATGTCGTTCACCTCCAGCAACGACCGCTTTTTTGACAACAACTGGATAAAATAAATGGGGCTGGCGTCGGCATCGGCTTTAGCCACAACCGGCGGATCGACTTCGGGCGGGAGGTTTGAAATGGCCCGGCTTACCCGGTCGCGTACGTCGTTGGCGGCATCCTCAATGTTTACACTTAATTCAAACTCGACCGAAATGGATGATCGCCCGTCGCGGCTACTGCTCGACAAGGTTCGGATGCCCGCAATACCGTTGATGGATTCTTCGAGAGGCTCGGTAATCTGCGATTCTACAATGTCGGCATTGGCTCCGGTATAAGTAGTCTGCACCGTTACCACGGGTAAGTCGATACTGGGGAACTCCCGAACGCCAAGGTACAGAAAACCAATAACGCCGAAAACAATAATCAGCAGCGACAGTACAACGGCCAGCACGGGCCGGTTGATAGAAGTGGTAGAGAGATTCATAGCGTTATTTTTGAACAAGGGAATAAACCCGGACGTAATCGACTTCCAAACGTTGGGGGAAAATGGTATCGTCAATACCCTTCTGACCGCCCCAATCGCCCCCTACGGCGATGTTTAGTAGTAGGTGAAAAGGCTGGTCGAAGGGCCAGGAGCGCCAGTCATTTCCCGGTATCTGAAAGGTAAAATAGGTATTCTCATCAACGGAGATTTTCATCAGTTCGGGCGTCCATTCCAGGGTGTAATTATGGAATTCGCTCATAGCCGCTGGAACTGTGACAACAGCCGTTTTCTGCGTGTTTAGTGTGAAGTTGAGCAGTTTAGAGTGGGTCGATGCATGGATGACGTTTGGGTCGAAACCTACGTGTTCCATAATGTCGATTTCACCATTGTCGGGCCAGTATTGCGTTCCATACACCTGGTTGGTGGGCAACATCCAGATGGCTGGCCACGTACCCCGTCCCTGCGGGAGTTTAGCCCGCACCACCACTTTGCCGTATTTCCAGTCACCTTTGGTTTTTGTCACGAGCCGGGCCGACGTATAGGATCCATTCGTTTCTTTACGGGCTTCAATAACGAGTTTGCCGTTTTCTACGCGGGCATTGGTCAGCTCTTTAGTGTAGTACTGTTGCTCGCGATTTCCCCAGCCGCTTCCGCCCAGATCATACCCCCATTTAGTAGAGCCAGGCAAGCCGTCGGTTGCAAATTCATCCTGCCAAACCGGCTGTTCGCTGAAGGAATAAACGGGTGGTATGTAAGGTATTGTGGAGGTAGGAGCAGGAGCGGCTTCTTCTGGTTTCTGGCAGGATAGAAGCAGTAGGAGACAGGCAACAGTAGTGAGTAGGCTCACGGATTGGTGGTAGCCGTTTCTCATAGCTTATTGCACCAGCACGTCTCCGCCTGGTTTAACCATTTGAATGCCCGTTGTAATCAGTGAATCGCCAACGTGTAAGCCACTCCGAATTTCGACACTCCGATCGGTGCGTAGGCCAATCTCAACCGGCACCGACTCTGCTTTGCGGTTGCGTACCACATAAACCTTTTGACCGTTCTGTTCGGGAATAAGCGCTTCTGTAGGTACCACAATAGCGTTACCACGGACGCTCAATACCACTTCGATACGGGCAAAAGCACCCGCCACCATCGTTCCGTTGGGGTTGGGGCTAACTGCCCGAAGCAGCATGGCCCGCGTTTCGGGGTTCACTTTTGGTTCCACGGCATATACCGTTCCTATCCGGTTCAGGCCCGAACCCTCCACGGTGAATTTAATCCGGCTACCCCGGCGCACAATCTGGGCATATTTAGCAGGCACCGAAAAGTCGATCTTGGCCGGGTTCATGTTCGTTAGGGTGGCAATGGGAGAAGCTGGCGAAATGTAGCTGCCTGTGCTGATATGCCGCAGGCCGATAGTGCCGTCGAACGGGGCGCGGATAACGGTTTTGGCCAACTGTGCTTTCAGATTTTCGATGTCGGCTATCGTGCCGGTTAGGTTTGTCTGGCTGATTTCGTACTCGGCCCGGCTGATGGCTTCTTTCTCGAACAGGCGTTTTAGTCGCTGCTCGTTGGCATCGGCTAATTTCCGGTTGGCGGTTAGTTTCTGGAGTTGGGCCTGCAAATCGGCATCATTGATGCGTAGCAGCACCGTTCCGCGCCGGACATAATCGCCCTCCCGAAACCCAATGCTCGTTACCCGACCCGACACCTCGGAGCGAATATCTACCTCTTCGTTGGGAACAACCGTTCCTGTTGTCAGGATTTTCTCGTCCAGAGACTCTGCACTAACCACCATAATACCCACTGAGGTTGGGCCGCTTTGGGGTTTGCCGCCCCCGGCCCCTCCCCCTGAACCGCCCGGTTTGCCCGTTGCTCCTGCGCCAGTCAGTGATGCGGTGGCGGATGGCGTTTTCGAGCCTTCGCCCGGCTTGCCTTCGGCGGGTTTCCAGAGGGTTTTAAGTTTGGGGTAAAAGGCGAGTCCGACCACAAAAATCAGGATCAGTACGGTTAGGATACGCTTGGTAACGGTGTTCATAAGTGCGTGACCTTAGGTCTAAAGCAAGAATATTTTGTACCTAATTTAGCAAACTACAGATGCAGTACGGCTATTAGAAATAAGGCGAAAAGTGAATGAACTTACTGTGAGCCGGGATAATAGTAAACAGCCAACAGTGGGCAATGGATTAGACATCGGGAAGATGTCTGCACACATCGCCTACTGTTGGCTGCTCACTGTTTACCGTTCACTGAAAATTAGGGCGCAATGCGAGCGCGAACCTGCTGCGTTACAATCTGCGTGTTATCGTCGAGTGTTACCAGAAAAATAAACGCAATCTCGCGGGGAGTCAATGGGTTGGCAACCGGAACCACGCTTACCGCTGCATATTTCCTGGAGAAATCGGCAATGGTTGTCTGGAATGTTGCCGTTGTACCAGTAGCAGCAATGGGAGCGGTATTGAATTTCAGCGCAGCCGAGTTTAGTGAACCAGCATTGATGCCGGTTGCGCCACCAACTACCGTCGTAATCTCTTTGATAGTGCGGCCAGAACCAGCCGGAATCGACAGGTCGAACTTGATGGCCCCACCCCCAGCTACCGATACGTCGATCCAGGGGTTGCCTCCAAACGTCTGGGCATTCGAGAACGTAACAGGTACGGCAGGCCGGTTGTCGCGAACCAGCTCACTATATACTAAATCGTCTTTGCAGGCAAAGTTGGCTATCGCCAGTGTCGCCAGCAAAACTCCTTTTATGATGGTCAGTTTCATACGTATGTATTGAAAAATGGTGATTAGTTAGTCAATATCCCACCACAGCCGGGCATTGGTCAGCGGGCCGGGGTTCGGGAAATTAGGGTTCCGGGTTAATTCGTTGGTTACATACTGTAACCGCACCTGCCGGGTTCCGTCAATACCGGATGCGTTTTGAGACGGTTGTTGAGCAGGTAGGTTTGTCCGGCGCAGATCGTTCCAGACCTCTAAACCATTCCCCGTGAAGGCAATGTATTTCTGGGTCATAATCTGTGCCAGCCGTTCCTGCGTGGTGCCTTTCAGGGTATTGGCCGTGATGTAGGTATCTATCTGAGCCGTTGGAATACCGGCCAGCACCATCGAGGCCCGGATACCTTCGGCATACAACGCCTGCGCATCGCCGGGCGTACTCAGAATCAATGCAGACTCCGCCAGGATAAACGCCCGCTGGAAGTTCGTCACCATCCGAACCGGCCCCTGCCCCTGTGTTCTTATATCGTAATCCTTCCACCGAGACCAGGTAGTTGACGTGGGTAACGTACCCCGGAATCCATTGTCGAACGAAACATAACTCGTTGCGTTAGGCCGGGTAAAAAACACCGGCAAACGCGGATCATTGAGTCCCTGCAACAGATTCAGGTAGCGAGTGCTGAGGGCCAGATCGTCGCGAAACAAACTCGTACGGGTATAAACAAACCGGGGGTCTTGGCTGTTGACTGCCGACCCGAAGGCGACGTTCATGTCGTCGGCGTTGGTTTTGATAAACACGTTCCGGGTCAGCACTTCGTTAATCACGGTTTTTGCCAGTTCCGGCTCTTTGCGGCTGATGGTATTGGCAAATTTGAGCAACAGGGTGTTGCCCGCCTGCCGCCAGCGAAGAATATTACCGCCAAAGATAATATCGTCGGTAGTGGGGCCGGCACCAACCGTTACCCGGCCCGTTGTGGCCGAAATGGTCAGACCGTCGAGGTCTCTTAACCCCTCCCGAACCAGATCGAACAGGCTTTGAATCCCTGCCGACGTGTTTCCTTTGTAGATGTCTTCCTGCTTGTCTAATCGCGGTTGCGAAAACGCTTCGCCCTGCAACGCCTGCGAATACGGCACATCGCCCCAGGCATCGGTAGCAATCGAGAATGCGTATGCTTTCATCAGTTTACCGATCCCCGAATACGCTTTGGCGGCTCCGTTGTTGGCATCGCCCAACTCAATCATTTTCTGGGCATTGATGAGCGCACCGTTATAGATTTCGGCCTGCCACTGATTGTTAAAATCGCTTCCGGTTGTGACGTAAATGTCGGTAGCGGATGGCGTTCCGTTTGCTCCGTACAGTTGCTGTACGGCTACCGCAGCAAAGCGGTTCAGTTCATTGGCGTTAGCAAAGGCGGCCGCGGCCTGTACGGTTGGCAGCAAAACGGCGGGCGTAACCACCGTTGGGTTGTTGGGCGTTATGTTTACGTCCAGAAATTGCTGGCATCCGGCTAATCCGGTCAGGAGCCCGGCAAGAATGTATGTTTTTCTAAGATGACGAATCATGGATCTGTGTTGTTGAAAAGTGGGCTTACAATGTCAGGCGAATGTTGGCTCCGAAGTTGCGGGTGTTTGGCTGTCCGTTCAGATCAAGCCCCTGAATATTACCGGCTCCCTGCGTATTGATCTCAGGATCAGCAAAGTAGTTGGGTGCGTAAAAAAACAGGTTGCGACCGCTAACGCCGACCGAGATACTGCCAAACGGACTTTTATTGAGGAGCGTTTTGGGCAGGGTATAGTTCAGTGCCATCTCACGAATGCGGTACACAGTGGCATCAAAAGCAGCAGCCTCTGAACCTAAGCCCCCCAAACCACCCCAATACGTTTGTGCCGGGAGCTGAATGTTGTTAGGCCGGTAGCCGGTCACTTTACCGTCGGAACCCGTTACCGGAATTACACCCGGCAAGATACGGGGCTGATCGCGGTCAATACTGGTTGCATACAACATACCGTTCGAGCGAATATCTACCGCCCCGAACGAGAAAATCTGGCCACCCTGCCGGGTATCAATCAACACCGACAGCGCGATTCCTTTGTAGGAAAACGTATTGTTCAGACCCGCTGTGTAGCGCGGTTGTGGGTTAGACAATACCTGCCCCTGCACCGCCGGGGCAAACGCACCCGTCAGCGGATTGATCACAATCTGCCCGGCATTTTGGCCGGTTGGGTCGTAATTAGCAGCCGAGGCATTCGTTGTCTGCACTCGTGGGTTGCCCCCGCCCACAATCACCCCGTATGGACTACCCCTGAAGATAGACGGCGAGATGCCGATGAACGAGTTACCGGCGATAGTTGATTGTTCTACACCCTCAATAATCGAAACAACGTTGTTGCGGTTCAGGGTGTAGGTCAGGGCTAAGTCCCATTTGAAGCCTTTCGTGCGGATGGGCGTACCCGTCAGCAATAGTTCAAAACCCCGGTTGCTGAGTTCACCCACGTTGGTGGTGCGGGTATTGAAACCGGACGAGGGCGACACGGCCACGTTGAAAATCTGCTGGGTTGACTTCGTCTGATACACCGTTGCGTCAATGCCAATCCGGTTATCAAAGAAGCCGAGGTTGATGCCCAAATCGGTTGACGTAACAAATTCCGGGGTCAGGTTCTGGCTGCCAATCCGGCCACTGATTGCAAAGCCGGGAACGCTGCCCGAACCAACCGCCAGCGGAAACTGAATACTGGCCACGTTGTTCCCGAAACTCGACTGTACATATAACGAGTTCAGCAGATACGGGTCTGCATCGCGGCCTACCCGCGCTACACTCGCCCGGATTTTGGCGTAAGACAGTACTTTCGACTGAATTTTAAAGGCATCCGTCGGCACAAAACTGGCCGATAGTGCCGGGTAGAAATACAGGTTGTTGGCGGCTGGCAACGTTGACGACTGGTCGGCGCGGCCCGTGAGTTCCACAAAGGCGTAGTTTTTGTAGCCGAATGAAGCCTGGGCATAGTAGCCTACCAACCGGCGCAGTTCACTGGTTTCGGCACTGCTGGTAAACACCGAAGCATTATTGACGTTGAAGTACCCCGGAATCGTCAGCGACGCGCCCACAACGGTCTGATTTTGAAACTTGCGCTGGTTAATGTTGTTTCCTAGCAAGAGGTTGGCCGTCAAGCCTTCCAGGAAAAACTTGTCGGTTTTTGCCGTGATAATCAGGTCACCGTTTAATTCTGACTGGAAGTAACTGTTCTGTGCCACCGACCCCAGCGGAGTCCGGGCTGAGCCAATGGATTCAGTAAATTTCCGGCGATCAACATACGTGTCTCCCGTTGCCCGGTACAGCACGTTCAGCCACTTGGTAATGTCTTTACTAACGGTGAAACTACCGAAAAAACGATCCGTCTGTCCGCGTTCGAGCGAGTTATTCACCGACCAGTACGGGTTTACGATGGTGGTGTTGAAATACTGGCTCAGGCCGTTGGCATCCGTGAATTGCTCGCCCGTGAGGTCGTAGCTACGGGGAACCCGCGTCAATTGCCCAAATGCGCTGCCGCCGTTACCACCCACAACACCATCCTGTACCGATTGCACGTAATTTGCCGACCCCGTCACCTTAACGCCGTTGTTGAGCCGGGTTTCGCCACTGAGCGAAATGTTTGTCCGTACAAACTTGGTGTTTGGCGATATACCCTGCTGACTGGTGTTGCCAATCGAAAGCAGGAAATTGCGGTTGGCATCGCCCCCGGCTAAGTTGGCCGTGTTTTGCAGGATAGTGCCCTGCCGGAAAAAATCCCGGACGTTGTTGGGGTAAGCCTGATAGGGCCGCACTTCACCCTGCAAGTTCGTAATTGACGTTGGGCCACCCGCAAAGGCAGGCCCCCACGAGTTAGTTGAGTTGTTGACAAACAGGTTGTTGGCTCCCTGCCCGAAGTCGTTCTGAAACCGGGGCAACCCATACACGTTCTGCACGTTGTATGACGAGGTGATGGTTACTTCGGTCTTGTTATTCTGATTTTTGCCCGACTTGGTAGTGATAATAATAGCACCCGCAGATGCCCGTGAGCCATACAAAACAGCCGCAGCCGGCCCTTTCAGGATATTCAGCGACTCAATGTTATCCGGGTTGATGTCGTTCAGGCGGTTGGCGGGCTGGGTGCCAAACAGCGTATTAATGCCGTTGTTGACATCGTTGTTGAAAATAATCCCGTCCACAATAATCAACGGCTGGTTGGAGCCATTGAACGACGTGATCCCCCGAATGTTGATGTTGGTTGAGGCTCCGGGTGCGCCACTGGCTCCGGTAATGCTTACCCCGGCTACCTTTCCCTGAAGGGCGTTCAGCACCGTTGGCTCTGAGCGTTGGGAAATCTGATTGCCGCCAATCTCCTGCGTAGAATAGCCCAGCGATCGTTTATCGCGCTCGATACCCTGAGCAGTAACCACCACCTCGTCGAGACTTTGCAGGCCACTCGACAATTTAACGTTGATGGTTGTCTGATTGCCTACGGAGACTTCCTCCGAACCAAACCCAATAAAACTAAACACCAGCCTAGAGTTAGCCGGTACGCTGATGCGGTAACGACCTTCGGCATCCGTTATAGTGCCGCGTGTTGTACCTTTTACCTGAATACTCACACCCGGCAGGGAGGAGTCGTCGTCTGATGAAGTGACCCGGCCACTTATCGCCATATCCTGTGCCATCAAAGGCAGGCAGAAGAGCAGCGATAGAAACCAGCTTCCTAAGAAAATTCTGCACATAAGTTTGTTGATATTAGATTTAAATTGACAGCTGACAAAAATAGAGGTCAAAAGTAAGGCGAAAACGGACTATATCAGGGAAATTGGATAAGGTTTTTGTGAATATTTTTGATAGTAAATAACACTTGGGGTTTGTACTTAAGTATTTATAACTAAAAAAATGCCTTTTTTGCGGAACGCTCTGGATAATTGAGGCTAATACTAAATCTAAACTTGTGGCCGCACTCGCACCCTTATTCAACCTGACCAACTATCCTCCACCAGGCAAATCCGAACTAGCCCATCACGGGCGATCTAATCCAAAACGGTTAACTTATCGTTGTTAGAAAATAAATTACCCTACCAATGTGGGGTAAAATAATAAAACTTTGTCTTAGAATTAGACAATTTGGTAATTGAGCAGATCTGGTCCAAAGTTCTCAAAACTTCAGATTAACGAACTAAAGCATTCAGACAGCGAATACCAGACTTTCAGGAGGTATATGAGGTCTGCACTAATCCGTTGCTTAACAACCTGCATATAGAGTAATGCACCTGATTTATAGCTTTAGTAAAGAGTGTAGTAGGTTTAATACGGCCAAAGAAATGCTTTCAGAAGACCGACAAAAAGAAGAGTATTTTTTAGGAATAGTGAGTAAGTCGCAAGATTCGGAGGATGCATTAGTTGTTTCAGATGAATTTTTTATAAAAAACTGGTTTGACAAGTCTCTAAAAAAAGGATTTGACTTACTTTTTAAGAAGTACTATACGAATCTGTGTAATCATGCAATTAGATATGTGTATTCTAAAGAAGTAGCCGAAGATAATAGAGTTTATTCGCATTAATTGTTTACCGTGTCGGGCGGAAGCGCGACCTTTGTGCTGATGAACTATCAAGACCAAAAGCAACATCCGGCCAACTTTCTGGCCTTGACAAGCCTAACCCTGACCGAATTTGACTACTTGCTCCATGAGTTTGCACCCTTGTGGCAGAAGTACTACAAATATCACACACTCGAAGGAAAAAAACGCATCCTGCCCGCTTTCACCGAACATGGCAACGCCCTCTTGAAAGGCCCAGACCAGAAGCTGTTTTTCCTGTTGGTTTACATGAAAAACAATCCCCTTCAAACCTTTCAAGGAGCCACTTTCGGGGTCTCTCAAGCCAAAGTGTCCAAAATCTATCGCATCCTACTGGCGGTACTCGATGATACCCTGGCCCGGCTTAAATTAGCTCCCTGTCGGGATTCTGCCGCCCTCAAAGATGCCTTGTCCAAATTACCCGACCGCGTCTTCTGGCTGGACGGAACGGAGACACCCATTCAACGAAACATGGACCAAGATGCTCAGGAAGAGGATTTTAGTGGTAAACAACACGGTCATCGCCTAAAGTGAATACGCCGGTCTAAATTGAGCCACCTCCGCCAGTCTAAACTGAGCCACCCGCGCCGGTCCAAACTGAGCCACCTGTGGATAAGTGAGCAGTGAGGAGACACCATCCGTCTTTTCCCCTTG
>Ga0105044_10012838_pt1 | contig 11390 bp, 9 predicted proteins | sample MAT01_FD_78092 | JGI IMG/M metagenome (GOLD analysis project Ga0105044, IMG submission 78092) | Freshwater microbial communities from Lake Fryxell liftoff mats and glacier meltwater in Antarctica - MAT-01 | ecosystem: Environmental > Aquatic > Freshwater > Ice > Liftoff microbial mat | place... | reverse complement strand
TACATGAGGGCCGCCGAGGACATGCCGATCAGCGCCGCGATTGGCGGGGTGACGAAGGCGGCCGGGCCGGTGATGCCCACCAGGCCGGCCAGCATGCCGTTGACCATCATGCCCGGATCCGGCTTCTTGAGGATCAGCATGGCCAGGGCCATGGCGGTCATGGCGCCGAACGCCGCGGCGATGCCCGTGTTGGCGGCCACGACAGCGAAACGTGTGTCGCTGGTGGAGAAGGTGGATGCGGCGTTGAAGCCGAACCAGCCGAACAACAGGATGAACGTTCCGAGCATGGCCATGGGCAGGTGATGGCCGGGAAGGGCATGAGCCTCCTTGTTCGGACCGAACTTGCCGATGCGAGGGCCGAGCACCATGGCGCCGGCCAGCGCCGCCATGCCACCCATGGCGTGCACGATGCCGGAGCCGGCGAAGTCGACGTAGCCGTTGCCCAGGCCATGCAGGCTTCCGAGCTGGGAGAGCCAGCCGCCGCCCCAGGTCATGGCGCCGAAGAGGGGGTAGTAGAAGGCGCCGCAGAAGAGGCCCCAGATGCAGAAGCTGCTCCACTTCCAACGCTCGGCCATGGAGCCGGTCGGGATGGTGGCCACGGTGTCCATGAAGGCCACCATGTAGAGGAAGAAGGCCAGGACCCCGACGTCGTAGGCGCCGGTACCGGACATGAAGAAGAAGTCGCTGGCCCAGGCGATGACCTTGTAGTCACCGAAGCCGTGCAGCGCCCCGACGGCGGTGTCGAAGGCGCCGACGCCGATGACCGGCGAGGTGCCGATCGTGGCGGAGTAGCCCCCGAACATGAGGCTGAAGCCCACCGTGAAGAAGGCCACGAAGCCCAGACCGAAGACGGCGAAGTTGGTGCTGACCACGTGCGCAGCGTGCTTGGCCCGGCAGAATCCCGTCTCGACCAGTGCGAAGCCGGCCTGCATGAAGATCACGAGGGCGGCGCCGAGCACCACCCACATGAGGCTGGTCGACGCCACGATGCCCTCGTTGGTGGGAATCGTCTCGTAGATCTTGGCGCCGACGGAGTCGCCTTGCGCCGACGCCGTGGTGGCGAAGACCACGGTCAGAGCGGACAGAGCGGCCATGAGCCCCGTTGTCCGCAGGATGAGTCTTTTCACGTTGTGCCTCCCGTGAGGAATGACTCGCCGGTCGGCGAGAGATGTGTTGATGTCGCCACGCCGTTGTGCCTGACGTGAGAAACCTAAGGAGGGCGTGTTGCCTGGACTTCGCCTGCGTGTTAAGGGTTCGTTTCCTGATCGCCCTCAGGCGAACAGGCGGCGCAGTGCGGCGGCCGTGCGGCGGGGATTGCCGGTCACGCCCACCCGGATGGACTCGAGCACGCCTTGGACATCCTCGTCGTCCAGCTTGGCGCCCGACCGGGTGGTCAGCGCGAACCGGTCCTTGGCCCGGCCCCCGTCGGTGTGGACCCGGGCTGCCTCCACCCGGACCCCGTTGGCAGCGAAGGCGGTGCAGATGGCGTGCAGGAGACCCTCCCGATCCGGGCCGTCGAGAGTGCACAGGGTGTGCCATGGCGACCCGTCGTTGTCGAAGTCCAACCGGATGTCCTCGATGGGATCGGCGCGGAGCGCCCGGCCCAACCAGGTGCGGATGGTCGTCTCCAGTGCGGCGGCATCGGGGGTAGCGCGACTCTGCACGACGAACGAGTCGAGTACCGCCTTGTCCGCCCAACTGGCGACCGATGCGTCGAGCACGGCGAGGCCGGCGGCGGCCAGGGCTCCGGTGATCTGCGCCAGTAGCCCGGCCTGGTCCCTGGTCGCCACATCGACCCGCCAGAGATCGCCGCTCCATCCGTTGAGCGAGGTACTCGACGGGGTGACCGACACGCGCAGGAAGCCCCGGGCCGGCGCGCCGGTGTCCAGCAGGGCGACCCGCTGGGCCAGTTCCGCCGGCGGGCACGACAGCACCAGCGAACGAGGCGCGGTGGCGATGCGTCGGGCGTCGTGGATGTCGCCGGTCAGATCGATGGCCACGGTGCGACGTCCCCGCACCAGTTCGGTCATTCCGCCGTCGGCCAGGTCGGGATCGTTCAACAGGTCTTGCAACTGGTCGTGCAATGCGTCGAGTCGACTGCGTTGGACCTCACCGAGGTCGGCCAGGGCGATTCCGAGGAGATACAGGATTCGGGCCCGTTGGCTGGTCTCGATGTGAGCAGCGAGCGGGAGCACGTGGTCCTCGTCCAGCGCGCCGATCCGGGTCGCTGCGGCCCGGAGCAGCGCCGCATCGGTCACCAGGCCCACCAGACTCTCCTGATCCGCCACCGCTCGACCGACCCGGCTTGCCAAGGAGCGTGACACCTCACCTGGTTCCTCGGCGCCGTCGGCCACGTCGATCGTCAGGGCTGCCAGGAGCAACAGATCGTGATCCTCGACCAGGACGTACTGGTTGCGTACCGCCCGGTCGACCGAGCCGGGTCGGGTGAGGGCGGCCAGCCGCTCCAGGGTTCCCCACCGGTAGATGCGGCCGGGGTCCAGCTCGCCGGCGTCGGTCCGGCGTCGGGTCACGGCGTCGGCGATCTCGGGGAGCACTGCATCGAGCACACCGACGGCATTGAGGAAACGCCACGAACGAGCGGTGCCGGTTCGGAGCAGTTCGGCGAACCCCTCGTGTGACTCGGGGTCCCAGGCCACCTCGTCGAACCGGGTGTTCGACGTCCAGTCGAGGAGGCCCTGTCCCGGTGTGGCATCGCTGGCCAGCCGCGCCGCGGTCAGCGCCACGTGCAGCGCTTCGGCGTCGGAGGGGACGCCCCGCAGCACCAGTTCGTCATCGACCACGGCCAGCCAACCGCCCGGCGGTCGGACCTGCGCTGCGGCACGCTCGGCGGCCGATCGGGCGCGGACGACCCCGATCCGCCACTTCAACAGCGGCGGTGTGATGACGGTCGTGACCAGCACGACCAGGATCAGCGCTGCGTACAGGTCGGCGTCGAGGACGCCCGCCTGGAGACCGATGGTGGCGAAGATCAATCCGACCTCGCCCCGTGGGATCATCCCGATGCCCACGAGCAGCCGGTCGCTGGAGGTCCCCACCGCGAACCACCCGGCCGCCAACTTGCCGACGATGGCGACAACGCACATGACCGCGGCAATGACCAGCACGCTCGGCTTCGTCATGGCCGAGATGTCTGCTCGTGCGCCGATCTCCAGGAAGAAGATGGGCACGAAGATGTGGCTGAGCGGGGCCAGGTCCCGTTGGATGCGTTCGGACTGTCGGCTGCGACTGAGCGCCAGTCCGGCCACGAATGCGCCGACGATCGGAGCGAGCTTGGCGGCCTCGGCCGCCTCGGCGAACAACAGCGTGAAGGCCAACGCCAGGGCGATCATGGTGCCGCCGGCGCGTGCGTTTCGCTGGATGAAGGCGAAGAGCGGCGGCGCCAGCGCCAGGCCGATGACGGTGGTGATGATCAGGAATCCGAGGGCGACGCCGGTCACGGTGAGCACGGGTCCCAGTTCGATCGAGCCCTTCTCGGCCACGCGGGCCACCACGGTGAGGATGATGAGGCCCAGCACGTCGTCGGCCACCGCGGCCCCGATCACCACCCGGCTCTCGACAGTGGCCAGCGCGCGGTTGTCGCCGAACGCTCTGGCGGTGATGCCCACGCTGGTGGCGGTCAGCGCTGCTCCCAGGAAGATCGCTGTGATGGTGCTCTCGCCCTGGAGGCTCAGGAGTCCCCATCCGCCGGCGAACGGCAGGACGATGCCGGCCAGGGCGACGGCAAGAGATGCCTTGCCGACCCGCCCCAGCTCCCGCAGGTCCATCTCCATGCCGACCTGGAGTAGGAGCAGGATCACGCCGAGCTGGCCGATGAGGGCGAGGAACTCCATGGAGAACTCGGTGCGGTGGATCAGCCCGAGCGCCGACGGGCCGATCAACATGCCGGCGGCGATCTCGCCCAGGACGGCCGGGATCCCCATCCGTTCAGAGACCTCGGCGGCGATCTTCGCCGCAACCAGCACGATGAGCAGCTCGATGATGGTCTGAGCCATGAACGTCCTCCCCACCCAACACGCGGTCAGCCCCCGCTGTCTGGATGCCGAACCAACGCTAGGGATGGCCCGTTTCCCGTGAGTTGTCGAAATGTGAACGGCGTGTGTCGCGACTCGACCACGACGATCGGGGAATACTGAAGGGGTGATCCCCGTGGTGACTCCAGCCGAGATGAGGCGGATCGACGCGCAGGCGGTCACACCGGTCGACGAACTGATCACTCGGGCCGGGGCCGCGGTGGCGCGCGAAGCACTCGGGTTGCTCGGCGGGGCCTATGGCCGGAGGGTGGTCGTCCTGGCCGGGCCGGGGAACAACGGGGCAGACGGTCGAGTGGCGGGTCGGTTACTGGCCCGCCGGGGCGTGGCTGTGTCTGTGCTCGACGGCGTGGATGCGCCGCGTCGACTCCCGATGGCCGACCTGATCATCGACGCTGTTCTGGGCACCGGTGGCTCACGAGCGTTCGCCGCCCCGGACCAGCCGTCGTGTCCGGTCCTGGCAGTGGACATACCCTCCGGACTGGACGCGTTGACCGGCCGAGTGCTCGGCCGCTCGCTCCGAGCCGATCGCACCGTGACGTTCGCGGCCATGAAGCCGGGCTTGTTGCGGGGCGATGGACCCGAACTGAGCGGCTGGGTCACGGTGGCCGACATCGGCTTGACCATCCCGCCCGACTGCTGGGGCTTGATCGACGACGGCGACGTGTCCACCGGGTGGCCGCGCCGGGCCGTCGACGCCCACAAGTGGCGCGCCGCGGTCTGGGTTGTCGGTGGGAGTCCGGGTATGACCGGTGCCCCTCGACTGGCCGCCCACGCGGCCGCTCGGGCGGGCGCGGGCTACGTGGCGCTCAGCGTGCCTGGCCGACCCGATATCGAGCCGTCGTCGCTGGAGACAGTGGTGCGTGGCCTCCCCGGCTCGACCTGGTCGCTCGATGTGCGCGCCGGTGCGGACCGGTTCGGCGCCCTGGTGCTCGGACCCGGACTCGGCCTGGAAGTTGCGGCGTCGTCTGAGGTCCTGGCGCTGGTGGCGGACCCGCCGTGTCCCATGGTGGTCGATGGTGATGGTTTGACAGCGCTCGCCGGGTCCGATGTGCGAGTCCCTGCGGACCAGGCCGTGGTCCTGACTCCCCACGATGGGGAGTTGGCGCGACTCCTGGGCCGTCCAGTCGGTGATCGCGTCGATGACGTCGTGGGCCTGGCCCAGACCACCGGCGCCGTGGTGCTGTCCAAGGGGCCCACCACCGTGATCGCCGACCCGGCAGGCCGGGTCCGGTTCGTGACATCCGGCGACCAGCGACTGGCGACGGCGGGAAGCGGCGACGTGCTGTCGGGGATCATCGGGGCGCTGCTGGCGGCTGGAGTCGAGCCACTGTTGGCCTCGTCGCTGGGGGCTCATGTTCATGGTCGGACCTGTCGCCATGCGCCGCCGCTCGGCGTCGTGGCGTCGGACCTCCCGAATCTGCTGCCGCGGACGCTGGCCGAGCTCATCGGGTGACCGACCGCCGGTGGGAACCGGCGCCGTAACGTGGGGCGATGGTCGCAGCCACCTCCCGGCCCGCTCGGGTCCGAATCGACCTCGGAGCGGTTCGCCGGAACGTCGAGCGTCTGGCGCGGGCCGTTGCCCCGGCAGAGGTTTGTGCGGTGGTCAAGGCGGACGCCTACGGCCACGGAGCAATCCCTGCGGCCAGAGCTGCCATCGCCGGAGGCGCCACGTGGTTGGCAGTGGCGGTGGTGGACGAGGGATTGGCCCTCCGGTCGTCGGGCATCGAGGCGCCGATCCTGCTGCTGTCGGAGCCACCGGTCGCCGCCATGGCAGATGCTCACGGGGGATGGCTGACGCCGACGCTGTACACGTCGTCCGGTGTTGCCGCCGCGGCCGCCGTCGCATCGACAGGACGCCGGCCCTGGCCCGTCCACCTGAAGGTCGACACCGGGATGCATCGGGTCGGGGCGGCACCAGATGTCGTGGCCGCGCTGGTGGCGGAGGTGGTGGCGCACCCGATGCTCGAGTTCGACGGATTGTGGACGCACCTTGCCGTCGCCGACGAAGTGGACCACCCCTTCACCGGAGAGCAGCTCCGCCGTTTCGGGTCGGTCCTCGATGAACTGGGACCGGCCGGTCGGCCTCGCCTGCTCCACGTCGCCAACTCGGCGGGTGCGGTGGCCCATCCGGCCGCCCGGTTCGACCTCGTCCGGAGCGGGATCGCCTGTTATGGCGTCCCCCCGGCACAGGGTGTGGGCGACGACCTCGGTCTGGAACCGGCCATGGGTGTGGTGGCGGCCGTCGCCTTCGTCCAGCGGATACCGGCTGGGGATGCGTTGTCCTACGGCCTGCGTTACCGGTTCGAGGTGGACTCAACGGTGGCGACCGTGCCGATCGGCTACGCCGACGGGGTTCCCCGCCGATTGAGCGAAGCCGGCGCCGAGGTGCTGATCGGCGGCCGTCGCCGCCGAATCGTCGGAGCGGTGACCATGGATCAGGTGATGGTCGACTGCGGCGACGATCCGGTCGCTGTCGGCGACGAGGTCGTGTTGCTCGGACGACAGGGGACCGAGTCGGTGTTGGCGCCCGAGTGGGCCAGGCTGCTCGGAACGATCCCGTATGAGGTGCTCTGCGGGTTCGGTCCCCGCTTGCCTCGCGTGGTCGAGTCGGCCGCTATGGCCCTGCCGGAACCGGCGGCGGAACGGGGGCCGGAGGCAGCGTCGTCTCCGGCGCACGGAGGATCGTCATCTCGGTGATCCCGCCGTAGGGCACGGTCACGGACCGGCCACCCGGGAGCGTGACGACACAGCGGCTCCGGACCTCGCCTTGTCCCGGAGACATCTCGATGGGGACCACCACGTCGCCACCCCACGTGCCGTCAGCGGCGGTCGGGAGGGTCGCATCGGCCGCGAACGGTGCAGCCTTCAGTCCGGTCTGGCTGATGTCGACCTCGACCGCGCTCCCGGAGCAACCGGTGCCTTCGACCCGGAACGGTTCACCTTCGGTCGCCGTGGTGATCGGAATCCTGCTCGCCTTGTCAGCGGCGGCACCCACCGCGAACTCGGTGTTGGGCAGCGCGCCCCGCTCGGGTCGGTACTGGCCGCAGACCACCCGCACGCCGTACCAGCCTTCGATGGCTTCGGAGAGACGGAGGGTGGCGACGGTGCGGTAGAGCAACGTGGTCGACGACAGCGCTGCGGACATGATCGTGGCCCCTTGGGACGCGCCGTCGTCGGTGGTGAGGTACAACTCGGCTCGCGCCCGTTCGGTGCATCCGGTGATGCGCACCTCGACCTCGATGTCGTCGCCAGGTGTCGGTGCGACCGGTCGAACTCGGGTCACCGTCTGGACGAGATTCGACTGCGCGGCCGCACTCGGCGTCCTGCTGAGCGACTCGATCCCGGTCAGGCCAGTGATTGCCACGATCAGGGCTGCACACGCGACGAGGCGATTCCGGCCGGTGGCGGGAGTGGACGGACTCAGGGGACGCATGGGGTGAATCCAGGCTAGGGGGAACCCCCGCGATCGCGGGATCATCTGGAGCGGGCGACCTCGGTAGGGTGAGCGCTGTGACCGTGACTGTGCGGACCGACTCGCCTGCTGCCACAGCGGATCTGGGCGCGGCGGTTGCCGAACTCCTCCGACCCTGCGATCTGGTTCTGCTCTGCGGCGACATGGGCGCGGGCAAGACGGCGTTCACCAAGGGGGTCGGACGTGGGTTGGGGGTGCTCGACCCGATTACCAGCCCGACCTTCACGTTGGTTCGCAGCTACCCGGGCCGACTGCTGCTGCACCACCTCGACGTCTACCGGTTGACGCAACTCGACGAGGTCCTTGAGCTGGGATTGAGTGAGCTCCTCGATGACGATGCGGTGACCCTGATCGAATGGGGCGATCAGATCCTGGCCGCCCTGGGGCCGGACTATCTCGAGGTGAGGATCGAGCTGGGAGCCGAGGACGACGACCGGTTGTTCGCCTTCACCCCCAGGGGGAGCAGGTGGTCGGCTCGTCGTCGGGCCCTCGCCGTGTCGCTGGCGGCGTGGACCGTCGAGGCCGCCGAGGCGACCGATGACCCGAGCTCCGACGACCGGCCAGGCGATGCCGCGTGCTGATCCTGGGCATCGACACCGCCACCGTGCAGGTCAGCTGCGCCATCGGCGGTCACGAAGGAGTGATCGCGTCGGCCCAGTCGGCCAAGGGACGCCGGCACGCGGAGAGCCTGGTCCCGTCGATCCAGTTCATCTGTGCTCAGGCTCAGATCGAGTTGGATGAGATCTCGGTCATCGCCGTGGACCTGGGACCAGGGCTGTTCACCGGCATGCGGGTCGGTATCGCCACGGCCAAGGCGTTGGCGCACGCACTCCGGGTGCCCATGATCGGCGTGGCCAGCCTCGACCTGGTTGCCTTTCCCGTTCGGCTGAGCTCCCGGCTGATCGCTGCGGCCATCGACGCCCGCCGTGGTGAGCTCTACTACGCGTTCTACCGCCAGGTGCCGGGGGGCATCCAACGGATCGGTGAGCACAGCCTGGGCACGCCGGACGACCTGGCCTCGGAGGTGCTGGCCAGCGGGGAGGAGGTCCTCCTGGTCGGTGATGGTGCGCACCGTTACGCCGAGGCCTTCGAGGGATTGTCCCGAGTGGATCTGGCCGATCCCTCATGGAGCTTTCCGTCGGCGGCGTCGCTGGTTCAACTCGCCCACGCGCAGGCACTGCGGGAGCAATTTCAACGGGCAGAGGACCTCAGCCCGATCTATCTCCGCAAACCCGACGCCGAGATCAACTGGGTGACCCGGGACCTCACATGATGGGAGACGCGTCGACGGTCGAGGCGTTGGTCCTCGGCCCCGTCGAGATCGTTGCCATGCGCCGCCGGCACCTGCGAGGAGTAGTGAGGATCGATCAACAGACCAACCATCGGCCGTGGTCTCATCGCTTGTTCGCCGGGGAACTCGATCTGGGTGATCAGCGGTACTACCTGGTCGCCCTCGACCGGAGCGTGGTGGTCGGATACGGCGGGCTGATGCTCACGGGATTCGAGGCCCACCTGACCACCTTGGCCGTGGATCCGGTACATCATCGACAGGGGATCGGGGCTCGGCTGATGGCTCAGATCTGTGCCGGCGCCATCGAGCGGGGCGTCGACGACATCACGCTCGAGGTCCGGATGACCAATCGAGGAGCCCAGGAGCTCTACCGACGATTCGGGTTCGTGCCGGGCGGGGTCCGTCCCGGGTACTACGCCGACGTGGGGGAGGACGCTCTGATCATGTGGGCGCACGACCTGGCGTCGGAGGGCTACGCAGAACGCCTGGCCGAGATCCGGACCGGCTTCGGTACTGCGTAGTGTGACGGGTGTGATCGACCCGTCCGCCCCGATACTCGGCATCGAGACGAGCTGCGACGAGACCGCTGCGGCGGTGGTAGCCGGGGCTCGCACCGTCATGAGTTCGGTGGTGTCCAGCCAGATCGACCTGCACGCCCGCTACGGCGGCGTGGTCCCGGAGATCGCCAGTCGGGCTCACCTCGACCTGATGATGCCGGTGGTGGCCGAGGCCATGCTCGAGGCCCGGGTCGAACGCGGCGACATCGCCGCGGTGGCGGCAACATACGGCCCCGGCCTGATCGGGGCATTGTTGATCGGTGTGTCCGCGGCCAAGGCGTTGGCGCTGGCGTGGGAAGTTCCGTTCGTGGCGGTCAACCATCTCGAAGCGCACTTGTACGCGGCCCTGCTGGAGGATCCTGATCTGGAGTTCCCCGTCGTGGTGCTGCTCGTCTCCGGTGGTCACACGCTGCTCGTTCGGATGGACGCCCCGGGTTGCTATGACGTGATGGGGTCGACCGTCGACGATGCCGCGGGAGAGGCCTTCGACAAGGTGGCGCGGTTCCTGGGCTTGGGGTACCCCGGGGGACCGGCCATCGACGCGTTGGCCATGCAGGGAGACCCGCAGGCAATTGCGTTCCCTCGGGCGATGCTGGCGGACGGCTACGACTTCAGTTTCAGCGGATTGAAGACCTCGGTCATCAACTGGGTCCGCAAACACCCCGAAGTCGAGACCGCAGACGTGGCAGCGTCGTTCCAGCAGGCGGTCGTGGATGTACTGGTGGCCAAGGCGGCCCGGGCAGTCGAGGACGTGGGCGCACAGGGGCTCTGCCTGGCCGGCGGGGTCGCCGCCAACAGTCAGTTGCGGGAGGCGGCGCTCGACGTGTGCGTCGACCGCGGGCTGCGGGCCTATCTCCCCAGCCGGGCGATGTGCACGGACAACGCGGCAATGGTCGCTGCCGCTGGGTACCACCGACTGCGTTCGGATGGCCCGAGCCCGTTGGACACCGGCGCCGTTCCCGGGCTCGGCCTGGGCCTGCCCGCTTTCTGAGGGGCCGCTGAGTGCTCGCCGAGGTGGGTTGCTGAGGCTTTCTGAGGGGCCGCTGAGCACTCACCACCCGCGACTGCTAGGTTTGGCACTCGCACCACACGAGTGCCAAAACCGTCCCCCCGTGGGCGAATCCACCGATACCCAGAAGCCAACGGAGGCATCTGCATGAACCTGCAGCCACTCGAAGACCGCATTGTTGTCAAGGCCGCTGAGGCCGAGGAGACCACCGCTTCTGGCCTGGTCATCCCTGACACCGCAAAGGAAAAGCCCCAGCAGGGTGAAGTCCTTGCCGTCGGCCCAGGCCGCTTCGGCGACGACAACGAGCGCGTTCCCATGGACGTGAGCGTCGGAGACAAGGTCGTCTACTCCAAGTACGGCGGCACCGAGATCACCATCGAGGGCGAAGATCTCCTCATCCTCCAGGCGCGCGACGTGCTCGCCATCGTGAAGTGAGCTGAGGAACCAACATGGCAAAGATGCTGAAATTTGATGAGGACGCTCGACGCGCCCTCGAGGCGGGCGTCAACAAGCTCGCAGACGCCGTCAAGGTGACCATCGGCCCCAAGGGCCGAAACGTGGTGCTGGACAAGAAGTTCGGCGCCCCGACGATCACCAACGACGGTGTGTCCATTGCCCGGGAAATCGAGCTCGAGGATCCCTTCGAGAACATGGGTGCTCAGCTGGTGAAGGAGGTGGCCACCAAGACCAACGATGTCGCTGGTGACGGAACCACCACCGCCACCGTGCTGGCTCAGGCGCTGGTCCGCGAGGGCCTCCGCAACGTTGCGGCGGGCGCCAGCCCGCTGGGCCTGAAGCGGGGAATCGAGGCGGCTGTCGCTGCCGCGGTCGAGGCCATCAAGGCCCAGGCCAAGGACGTGGATGACAAGTCCGAGATTGCCCAGGTCGCCGCCATCTCGGCGGCGGACTCCACCATTGGTGAGATCATCGCCAACGCCATCGACAAGGTCGGCAAGGATGGCGTGGTCACGGTCGAGGAGTCGAACACGTTCGGCATGGACCTGGACTT
>Ga0105044_10012837_pt1 | contig 11390 bp, 6 predicted proteins | sample MAT01_FD_78092 | JGI IMG/M metagenome (GOLD analysis project Ga0105044, IMG submission 78092) | Freshwater microbial communities from Lake Fryxell liftoff mats and glacier meltwater in Antarctica - MAT-01 | ecosystem: Environmental > Aquatic > Freshwater > Ice > Liftoff microbial mat | place... | reverse complement strand
ATCTGTAGGCACGGGGACTGTCTCAGGCTGGCCAATCGGTGGTATAATCTGTTTCGAAATGGCATATGACACACCCTTGATGCTCGACAACATTTTTGACCATATTGATGGCGAATTTCTATTCTTTGATCCTTCCTCCTGCAGTGGTTGTTCTTGTGAAGGCGCGACACCTCTGTTCTCTGTTCCAACTATTAGCGATACTTGGCACGTAGATCCGAATGAACGAGATATGATACGAGTGTATGGCGACATGAGCGGCAGTTATGGCGGCATGAGCATTCCAAATTGGTTAGCCGCCAACAATGTACGAGTAGAATTTCGTGCCAATTTTCGAATTGTAGATACCAATCCGGGAGGCCTAACTCCAGATTTCTATGTTATACATCAAATTCGCGGACAATTCAAAGTAGTCGATACCAATTATGATTTGATCGGAGAAAACTTTAGTTGTGATCCATGGGGTGATAATGTGATATTTTTTAAACTTGACCCAACCATTAAATATAATCAGTTTCTAAGTCCACATAGTGCTGCTGGTTACTTGTGCCACGGACGCACCAATCAATGCGAGTTGCGTTATTTTATCATGACTCAGGACACAGAGGGAGGCATTCCTCTTCAAGATGACTTTCCCGGTGAGTACAGACCTGTCATTCAGTACCCAGATGAAATTACCTTTGCAATACCCAATGTGTTCGAATTCGTAGGGGCTGACTATTTCGAATCACCCACGCAAAATCTTCCGAATTGTACAGGATGGTCGAATAATACAAGTAATCCTTCTTTCTACCTCTCTGGACTTGCTGACATAAACAATAGTGTGCCCGGATTCGTTACAATTGAAAACATTCATGCCAACTATCCGAAAGCTCGAACTATTGATAAATCCGGGGCTTCAACTCAAGGCATGTTTTTTCATTTCGAGCGCACATGTCCTACCGTCAACGAATATCCAATTGCCATAACGGACTTCGAATTAATAAAACCGGTTTACACGAATATTCAAAGTTGCAGAACAAATATTTTCACTGCGCCTCCGATGTACAGCAATCTTGGTGAATCAGTCGATTTGTCAATCCAAGCTATTAGCCCGGTTATCACAACCAGTAATCCGGTGACCATTCCGATATTTATTAATAACACAGGAGGACAATCCGGAACTGGACTTGGAAACTGTTTCATTTACGCCGTTTCTCCTTTATCCTCATCCATTGTATTCAGCATTGCTGGAGTACCAGTGCCCCAATCTGGGGGAATGTTCGAATTAGGTAATATCAACACAGCAGGATTAACTCTTGAAATGACAGTTAGTTTCAATTGTCCAGGCGAATGTGCCACAATCTCGAGTATACCCATTACAATCCACTACGGAAATTATTGTCCGGGATACCCAGTCTTAAGCGGCGGCAACCTCAATCCAGAGCCTTGCTATACAGAATCATTTAATCTGGATATCACTGTCCCAATTACACAGATGGGGCTAAATGTCGATAATAGCATAATCGATAGTTGCGGCCAAGTTCATTTAGATGTTACCGCTGAAAATCAGGGAGCAGACGCATCCAACCTTTTTCTTGGATTGCTTACTAACCCACTCGGCAACTTCACACTTCAGTCCGCAACCTGCACAACTTTTGGGAACCAGGATATGATGCCATTCCTATCGGGCAGTGAATTGAATCTCAGCTCTTTTCTACTTTCTATTGGAGAAAATCCACTTTTAAGAAACGATCAACCTCTTTCCTTTCATTTCGCGCTAAATCCTAATTGCAATGTCATTTCCGGCAACTATGCATTTCTAGTTTCGCTTGACGGATTAAATCTCTGCGGCCAACCATGCCACAATGAATTAAGTGGTAACTTCAATTATCAGGCTGCGGTTTATTCGGCAAATCCGACTACTGAGGTTAGCGGACCTATTACCCTTGAATGCGGAAGCATAGGTCAGTATCAATTTGATATAGCCGGCATTGACAATATCACCAATGGAGAGGTAACCATCGAAATATGTGTACCTCAGGCCCTATTCTGTAACCTTAACTTTAACCCTGCTCCTACGACATCACTTGGCAACGGTTGTCACATCTGGACGATTCCGGTAGCTTCAAGTACAGGGGTTTCCGTAACGCTCGAAGGTGAACTTTGTACTGAGTTTGAGTGCGGCAGCTATCCATTAGTCTGGTCTGTCTCGGCAGACTGGTTCGCTCAATGCTGTCCTACATGCACCTCTTGCGACTATGTGTTCGAAGAAGCCTCAGGCTCCTTGCAACTTAACGCCTGCTGCTCCTCCTGCTCCGCCGACTTCGAAATCACGCAGCTCTCCAACTGCTGTTACCTCTTCGAAGATCTCACTCCGGGAATTCTGCCGTGCGATGCTGGAGGATGGGGAATATTCAACGCATCGGATACATCATGGGTGGCCATGAACCTGAACTCCGCTACGTTCGAACATTGCTTCGAACAAAATGGCGAATACCTCATCTGCAGCACCGTCTGCTGTGCAAACGGCGACCTGGACAAGTCGTGTCAATTGGTAACTGTAACAGGCTGCTCGTGCGATGCTGACTTCTCTGTAACTCAACTCGACAATTGCTGCTTTAAGTTTCAAGATGAATCGCCAGATATCATTCCTTGCGATACTGGCGGCTGGGGCATCTTTACCCTTGATGAACAATGGGTGGCCACGTATCTTGATACAGACGCCGTGTATCATTGCTTTGAATCTGACGGCGAGTACCTTGTTTGCAATACAGTATGCTGTCCCAATGGTGACATGGATAAAGAATGCCTACTTGTTACAGTTACCGAATGTGCTTGTAACATTTCAATGGAGGTGAGCCAGGTCAATGAATGCTGCTACCTTTTTACCCAAATCGGTGAAGGAACACTGCCGTGTCCTATTTTCACGTGGACCGTGGCTGACGATAGCAATAATGTCTTGTATACACAACAAGGCGGTTCAGAATTATTCCATTGCTTTAGCGCCGATGGAAATTACTCAATAACACTTGAAAACTGCTGTGGAGATGAATGGGCAAAAACCACCAAGGAAATCAGGGTGTCAAATTGCGATTGCAGGCCAAAGTTCGAAATGTTCGTGGACGACAATTGCTGCCATCACTTCATCCCCAATTTTCCAGTAAACACTAAATGCGACGGCGATGGTTGGTACATCTTCAACTCATCTGGAGAACTCATCTTTGCGGATACAACTTCCCTCAAGATTGTGTATTGTTTCCCTGTGGAAGGAACTTACCTGGTATGCATGTATATCTGCTGCGAAGATGGAGAGGTCAAAAAATTATGTAAGGAAATTGATATCCGAAAGGGCTGCTGCATGAGGGAAGCATTCTTCGAAATTTACCCTAAAGAAGACCCATGCTGCTTCCGTCTTTTAGATCCAACCTCGGCGGTGGATGGATGCCGTAGGTGGGACATTTATGACGAGGCCTTCAATCCGATCTATTCCACAGATGCAGGTGTGCTCGAATACTGTTTGGAACCTGGGACATCAGTTCTTGTGTGTCTGACCGACTGTTGCATAAAGGAAGGAGAAGTGCAAGAGATCGTTCAATTCTGCCAAGAAATAACCTGCACCGAACGCAGAGCAATTACCCAAAATGGATCGCCATTTCAAGTCCATCAGGTTTTGATATTCCCGAATCCTAACAATGGCTCGTTTACACTCCGAAGCAGCACTAATAGCCTTATCATTCAGGCTAAAATCTATGACTCGGTCGGAAATTTGGTTGGTGACCATGTAATGGATGAACCGCAGTCAGAAATACAGTTGCGTCAATTGGATCTGTCATCGGGATACTATACTATTCACGTTTCTACGACAAGTGGAATAGAAAAAATCAGATGTCTTATCGCCAAATAAACTTGACTTGATTTAGAAAAGTAAGGCTGTCTTTTGACAGCCTTACTTTTTCCCAGCTCACGATTAAGCCTGCTCCATGGATTCAGGTTAAGCGCATACAAAAACAAAATCCACCGGCACTTTATCCTTGAAGTGTCAAATTATCCTATCGCCGAATGTCTCCATAATCCCATTCCTTCACTCCTCATCAAACTCGTACTCGCATACTATCATACTTACATCCCCACCCCTCATTCAACTCCTGAATCAACCCCTTTAACTCCGTGAGAATGTGTCGCTCCTCGTCGCGGCATTTCGCAGCAAATTCATAATCACCGAAACTCATCATTTGATTCTAACTATTTCAATTAATCTAACATACTCGATTATAAAATAACGGATTATCGATTTAATTCGGAACAGGATATATATATCCGATTCAGTTTCAATGCATCATTCTTGAGCGGTAAGTTGATTTGTGGTTGTGACCTAAACCGCTAATCCGTAAAAATCATCTCCAAAAATATCTCTGACCCTTACAAAAAAAAACTTAATTGCCAAATCACACCCAAGGGGAACACCGTGTGAAACTAGCTAATACCTACAATACGATCAAACGAGCCACACCTTGATTCAAGTGCCTTTCCTGCATTTACCTGTGGAGAAATCTCTCATCCCAACTGGGCTACTTCCGCAAACTTTTAACCATTGAAACTCTTGAAGGGCATCATCTAGCTGCGGCTATTCAGTGCACGGCGGATGTTAGGTGCACAGGGACATCTGCCCAGAGCGGACGCAATCAGAAAAGACTTCCCTAACTGTACTACAATGATTACGAAGGGGTGAAGCTATGGGCATGTATTGCCTTCAAGACTTCATAATAGCTCTTCAAAGTCGACTGAAATCACTTCCTCGCTGCGTTGGATTCATTACGGTTGGACTCAACCCTAAAGACCCCTTTCAACGAATTTAAGAAATCCTGCAGGTGTCTATTGAACTCATTTGGTTGTTCAAGATTAGAAACATGTCCTGCATTATCTATCACCTTCAAACTTGCCCCTTTAATATTCCTGTGCATAAACTCAGACTGGGCAAGCGGCGTTACCTCATCCTCTCTACCGCAAATAATAAGTGTTGGAATGTACATCGCATCTAAAGTTGAACAAGTTTCTGAACGCTCTGCCAGCGCGGTTAGTCCGGCCGTAATTATCTCTTTTGAGTTCGCAAACACAATCTTTCGCAAGCCATCCACCAATTCCACTTTATTCGTCAAAGAGTGAGGGTGGAAAACACTTTTAATAAACCTCTCATTGAACCCATCCACACCATCCTGGTTAATCTGATCAATTGCGGCATATCGCTTTTCCTTTCCTTCAACGGAATCGGCAATGCATTGCGTATCGCATAAGATCAAGGCCTCAAATCGCTGAGGAAATCTGCCTACAGCATTCAAAGCAATGAACCCTCCCATCGACAGTCCGCAAATAATTGCCTTGTCAATATGTAACTTATCCATGAACAGTATTAAGTCTTCAGCGAATAGCTCAATACTAAGAGGATTATTCTCATCTGTTGACTTACCAAACCCGCGGATGTCCACAGCAATTACACGGTATGAAGATTTTAAAAAATCCATCTGTCCCTTCCACATCGACTTATCAAAGGGAAAGCCATGAAGAAAAAGAACGGGAACACTTCCCTCTCCCATATCATTATATGACAGAGTAAACTTATTCAATTCTACCAACAAATCTTTGTATGAGTTATCTAATTCCATTTTTACAACTTCGACAACTGGTAAATTTTCAACATTTTCGTTTAGCGTAGTTCTATCGCGGGTCTTTTCGTAATCCTCGAGCAATCCTACAAGTGAATCGTAATAAGCGCTCAAGGTTTCCGCCGTTATATTCGGGTTTTCCTCATAAGGAATGGTTATGGGCATTTCATTGAGGTACTTCAGCAATTCAGGATGCCTATCCCTGATCGTATTGGTAACCCCTAAAATCATAACATTCAACTCTAATTCTGTTTTCATGCTTCTACCTAACCAATTTTTTGACCAATTAAATTCCTTTCAACTCCTAGGTTGATTAACATGTCTCCAATTTCAGCAATTATCGAAGGGGGGCCACACAAATAGAATTGTTGGTTCAAATTAGTAATATTTTCCTTCATAAATTTCTCTACGATCTGCTCAAAAGCAGATCCTTCAGTTTGTTCATCAAATAATATCGTGATAAATGTATTGACCAAAGACGTGTCTATTTCTCTTTCGAGAAAAGGGTCTGATTTGGTCTGGCTAGTCGAAATCAACCTTCTGTCTTCAACTTGGCTTTTCCTCTGCACATGTCTTCTGATGGAAATAAAAGGGGTAATTCCATTGCCTCCTGCAACAAATACCCCTTCTCCTTTCGAAGTCCTTTCCCCGACCACATTTTGCAACATCAACTTGTCATCCTTTTTTAACTCCGGCAGCTCATGGGTAAACTCCTCAGTTTCTGGGTACGTGCTAATATTAAACTCCAGAGACTTATTTTCTGGCAGAGTGGCCACTCTGAAGGGAATTTTTTCCGTCGACCAACCCTTTTTATCCGTGGCTATCTCCTTTGCCTTCTCTGACTCAAAGTAAAAAGCCGCTGGTTCACTCGTTACAATTTTGAAAATATTCGGAGTTACATTACCGATTGATTCCGCTTTCACTTTATAATTTCCCATTGTATGTGCTATTTGTTGGATAGATATTTTCCTCCACTTTTCAAATTAGATGTTGTCAATTTTCTATGACTCAAAACTCAACTTATGAGTATCGTTTTGCCCTACATAATTCAAGTCAATAGTTATATAGTTCACATGTTCTTGGTAAAAGACATTGACGATTGACGTCTGGATTCACCGTCTCATTCCACCTGAACATGAAGGGTAATCGTGATGATCTATATCAGTCTCCAAGCAGGCTCCTCGCAGGTTAAGACTGTCCCACGTCCCTCAATGTGAATCACCTCACACTTGCTTGTAAGGGGCAAATGATGTGGGCATCTCCCCGCTCACCAATGACATATCATTCGATGGAGGTATCGTCCAATACACAGACCTCTATATTAGCCATTGGGGGCACACAGAGTGAATTGTCCAAATTGAAGGTAAGGTGCACCATTGAAAATGAACTATACTAAATCCCTCACATAAGCCTAAACGCAATCTCACCTATGAAACAACGACCATGAAAACGAACGGCAATTACCTTGACAATCATTATATTCATCGAAGCAATTGGTTGAGAGCCGCTGTATTAGGTGCCAATGATGGGATAATATCCATTGCCAGTCTTGCCATTGGCATTGCCACAGCCAGCACCACACGTGAACCTATAGTATTGGCAACCGTGGCAGGTTTGGTTGCCGGTGCCCTCTCTATGGCGGCAGGGGAATATGTTTCTGTAAGCTCTCAGACCGACGTAGAGAAATCTGATATTGAGCGAGAAAAAGTGGAGCTAGAAGAAATGCCGGAAATTGAATTGCAACGTCTGGCAGAGATTTATGAGAAAAGGGGACTAAAAAAAGAGACTGCATTGATTGTCGCAAACGAACTCACTGCAGTCGATGCAATAGGTGCGCACGTGAGGGATGAACTTGGGATTAACGAGGTGAATCAAGCCAAGCCCATACAAGCTGCCATTGCCTCCGGAGCGTCATTCATAGGTGGTGGGATTATGCCTCTTCTAGGAGCCCTTTTTCTTCCCATAGAAAAATTGGAATTCTACCTCTACGGTTTATCCATTCTCTTTTTGTCGATCCTTGGCGCTGTCGCGGCCAAGACAGGAGGCTCAAGTGTACCTAGGGCAATCATCAGAGTTACATTTTGGGGAACAATTGCCATGGTGCTCACCGCAGTGGTTGGTTATTTATTCGGCGTCAATCTTTAAAATATACAATTATAAACGGAGCACATTTTCATTTACTAGTTAACCACTTCCCGATCATCCTTCCAATTATTGGAGCATTGGGGATGTTGATTGGACTCATCGCTAAATCCGAAGCCGTTAAGCGAGCGGCTTATATGCTGTTGGCACTGGGCTCCATATCCGCTGTAGTGGAAATGAACACCGGAGAAGGAGTCGAAGAGATTATGGAAAACCTGAGTGGTGTATCAGAAACCTTCATTGAACGTCATGATGAAGCAGCAGAGACTTTTTCCATTCTGAGTTATTTTCCGGGTGGGATTTCTCTTTTGGGACTTTGGGCAAGTTTTACGAAAAAAAAAGTTTGCACACCTTATGGCCTATGTGACACTCATAATGGCTAGTGTGACCTTGTTTTTTCTCAACAAACAAGGACAACGGCTCGCGAAATAAGGCATCCGGAAATACGAGAAGCCACGAGTCCAAAACGCTCCAGCAACACCTCATTCTGGCGAAACGGACGATAATGACTAGCGCGCGGCGGAACTTGATCCCGTGTCGGAGCAGAGGGTGAATTGTGAAACACCGGTTCGCACTAAATTGCTCGAAAATAATTGAAAGATTCTCAACGCCTAATAAGGGGGTGAGAATTCATTTCAAAAAAGCAGAACAACCCGATGAAGTACCTCATTCCATTTCTACTCTTCATTTTGAATCTTGAAGTGCATGCTCAAACCAACATGGTTACCTATGCCGGCAACAGCGGACGGGAAACGTTTTATGATGTCATGCAAATTACCGATGGGACATTTCTGGTAAGCGGATATGCCAGCGATCTCGATTGGATAAGTGGCTCAGTGACTCACACCCAACTCTCCAATTCTACTGCCATTCCGAATTCGTTAGGCACAAACAGATATGGATTCATCCTCCATCTTTCGCAGGATATGCAAACCATTTTAAATGTGGTTCACTTTCCGCAAGGAGTTGTAGAAGACATCCGTTTTATGAAAACGAATACGTTGCCGTACACACCCACCGGCGATTTGTATATCAGTTGCAACACTGCAGATACTGACTCGAACAATGGGGGTTACATCATTGCCAAGCTCAATAACAATTTTGTTTCGGGTGTCCCGAATGCCTGTTCATGGATAAATATCGTTTGGGCAAAAACAGGTCCTAAGGATTATCATCCCTGGGATGTCAACAGTAACGGAGAAGTCTATTACATCACAGGGGAAGCCTATGGCTATGACTGGAGTGCGATATATTCCTTAAATAATCTCGGTCAGCGAAGAGCAGTGAATAACTGGCGCACGCATTGGACCGTTCATAATGGCGAATGGAATGGAACACCAGCAAGTTCGTATTCTTTAGGTGGAATAGATTCCGTGAACTACAGCGGGATCGTTTTAAAAAGTTGGGGACGCTGTGACTTGCGCTCATGGACGGAGACGGATTACAATACTATTCTGGCTGATGAAAATGGAGGTAGTAAAAAAGGAAAATGGCCACTCGATATACTCTTTAATGGGCCTTGTGATCCCTTGGCTCCAACCGCAAACAGTCCGGGTTACACGGGATATTCGTCATCAGGAACTCCTGTTTACGGTGGTACATCCATTACCATCGATAAAAGAAATAATGATCTGTTTATTGGAATGAATTTTAAGAGCGTGTTGCCCAATGGCGGACTGCCCGATTTTGAACCTGCTGTGATCGCCATGGATTCAACTGGAAGCTTAAAATGGTGGAGCCGATTGTATCATGAAATCACTCCGCTTGGCGCTTACGTGAACTCTACTCCTGACCAATATGTGGACGCACTTTCAGTAGACTACACCAACGATAAATTGGTAGTAGGCGCCCGGTGCCATGGAAACAACGTCGAAAATTTTTGGGAGGGCAATACCATCAATGCCAATTCAGCCGCGTCAGGATTTCAAAATCAGTTTACAGGCACTCAAGGCAATATCCATATTTCCTGGTTAGGAAAATTTCAATTGGCTAATGGCACCCTCACCAACTCAACATACATGGCCGAATTGGCTGAAGCAACGGGAGGCCTTGGCACACCGCATTCCAACTCCCTTCTCGATGGATGGCCTGACCCCAACACCGGTTGGCCAAATGTGAACACCACCCGAATGGCGCGAAACAACATGAAGGTTTCGAGCAGCGGCGATGTGTGTGTGCTCGCAGTAGGAAGAAGAACCATCACTACGGAAAATGCGTATCAGAAAATGGTAAAACCAAGCAATGGCGGACTGAGTGCGTGGAACAGTTTTGTGCGCGTGTACGATTCGCAGTTTCAATTGCCGAAGTATTCGTCTCTAATCGTAGGGCAGTGGGATACACTTACCCAAGCAGGTGGCGACAACACTGAACTGTTTGGAATTTACAAGACCAATCTCGGGGTGATTTGTGTCGGCAGACAAAAAGCAGATGTGTCCAACAGTGCCCTAGGCAACATTCTCCCTGTAACCAATGTGACACCGTGGGGAAGTGCCACTCCGGATGGGGAAAGTGCACTGCTCGTCTATTATCAGGCAAGCACTTTGGTCGACGATAATGACATCATCTCATCGGTGCCTACATTCAGAAATGAAGGTGGACAGGTCCTCATTTATCCGAACCCATCGAATGGAATGTTCTCTATTCAATCCACCGAAGTGATCAGTTCCATCGTAGTCACACATAGCACTGGGGAGCTCATCCAGCAAACCAACGCAAATAGTCGTCGAACGTCCATCGATCTCAGCAACGAAGCGAAGGGTATTTATTTTATTACACTTACTGACCGCACCGGAAGAGAGACCAATCAAAAAGTCATACTGCAGTAATCTGCGGGTAAGACACGAATAATGGAACTCACTATCTAAGGACGGGGGAATTCTGCTTCCCGCAGTATTTCACCGAAATACTTTCTGGCGTGAACATTTAAATCGAATCACCTGCGCACTTCTCAGCGCGCGGTGCTTAGTGGATCGACCGGTGACCCGCTTGCGCCACATGCGAAAGCTCTTCACTTTCATGTGTAAACGCATGAGTTCGATCACCTCCGACTCGCTAATGCGAAACTGAAACTCAATGGCCTCAAAGGGTGTGCGATCTTCCCAAGCCATCTCAATGATGCGATCGATATCGGCTTCTGAGAGTGCGTGTTTCGCCTCCTTCGTCTCTCTTAAGTCTTCCTTTGACATATATGCCGCCATTCCTGGCAGTCCGGAATACTCGCAGGTGGAAAGTGGATGGGAATCTTCTCGCTGGGACATGCAAGAAAAACCGGCAGCGGAGGGACTTGTTCGGAGGGACGGGAGGATTGTTGGACTGAGCGACTGTGAGACTGTTAGACTTTTGGACGGTAGGACTATTAGACTGTAAGACTGTTAGACTTTTGGACTGTGAGACTTTGGGACTGTGAGACTTTGGGACTATTGGACTGTTAGACTTTTGGACTGTGAGACTGTAGGACTTTGGACTGTGAGACTTTGGGACGGTAGGACTATTAGACTGTGAGACTGTAAGACTTTTGGACTGTGAGACTTTGGGGCTGTGAGACTTTGGGACGGTAGGACTATTAGACTGTGAGACTGTAAGACTTTTGGACTGTGAGACTTTGGGACT
>Ga0105044_10012836_pt1 | contig 11391 bp, 6 predicted proteins | sample MAT01_FD_78092 | JGI IMG/M metagenome (GOLD analysis project Ga0105044, IMG submission 78092) | Freshwater microbial communities from Lake Fryxell liftoff mats and glacier meltwater in Antarctica - MAT-01 | ecosystem: Environmental > Aquatic > Freshwater > Ice > Liftoff microbial mat | place... | reverse complement strand
CGGTCGTGGAGGAAGTGGTGGCGGCGGCGGCGGCGGACGCGACCGTTACTAGTCCGAATTTTTGGGCGTTACAGCGACAGTGTTCCGGATTCATTCCGGAATTTTCATGATCCAACAAAAAGGATGGTCGGCTCGTCAGAGCAGGCCATCCTTTTTTGCGCTGTAACCCTGACAGCGCAAGGTCGCCGCTGCGATCGTTTGAACGCTGGCCAGCGATCATCAGACCAGGGGGCTGCACCCGACTCAAAGTTAAGGCGAGCGGAAGATCAGGAACTATCAAGCCGAACAACAGACCGCTGGCGCGTGTCGGCGGATTTTGTTATTCCTCACGCGGTCGCAGGTGGCGCTAATCTGAAGCGTCAGCGAGGGCTGCAAATCCCAATCCCTCGCTGACGCTTCGGGTTACGATCCTGCTTCGCAAAAGTGTCATTTTAGGCCGCGCGGAGTATAGGCGCAGGGCGCTAGCCCCCGGTTTTCTAAAACGCTCCGCCGATCATCTGCAGAACACTGGACACCGGCGCGTCACTGGACGGTTGGGTCCACAGCCACATCGTGCGGACAAGTTCGATGCCGACCACCGCGCACATCACGGAAACCAAAGCCGAAATTCCGATCATGATCTTTGTGCCGATGCCCCAGTCCACGTCGGCTCGTCCCGTACGCATCGGAACCGGGAATCCTGCCACCTGACTTTGGCCGGATTCGAAGTTATCGTCTTCGAATTCTTCGGAGTCGTGAACATCAAGGTCTCCGTCATCTTCGAATTCTTCTTCGCCGTCGTCGTACGAACTCTCTTCGTCCTCAAACTCTTCTTCGCCGATTTCATCCTTCGCTGCAGCGCCGGACAATGCGGGAACGGCGACGGTCCGCGATGAATCAAGATCTTCGTCTTCTTCAAATGTCAGCACGCCGGTATTGGAGCCGACTTCATCATCATCGTCGTCGAGACCAGCCAGTTCAAATTCACTGTCATGTCCGCTGGTGGATTTCGGGACATCAAATTGTGTCGTCATCGACGTCGAATCGGACAGTGCAGCTTTGGCACCCGGGGTCGACTGCATGGGCATTGTCCGGCCCATGTCCTGGGGTTGCATTGAGATCCCGCTGTCATCATCCAGATCCAGCGAAATTCCACTGTCACCGGCGTCCAATGTGATCCCGCTGTCATCTTTCAGGTTGGTTCCGCTTTCAAATCCTTCCAGAGAAATGCCGCTGTCGTAGCTTTCCAGACTGATACCACTGTCGTCGGCATCCAGGCTGATGCCACTGTCCATTTCGAGCGAAATGCCGCTCTCATCGGCATCGAGCCCAAGCCCGCTGCCGCGAGCTTCCAGTGAGATGCCGCTGTCAGGCCTGTCTTTTCTGACGCCGGATCCTTTGTTGATCAGTTTCAAGTCGCTGTCATCGGGCGGAAACTGAAGTCGGTTTGGTTTTGTCTTAGGAGGGAGCGACGGCTTTGCCGACGGGGCTGGCGAAGACTTTGCGGTCGGAGCGGGTGACTGTTCCGCGAGTCGGATATCGCTGTCCGTGCGATCCAGGTCTGCACTCAGCTTCACGTCGCTGTCGCTGTCTTCGTCCGGCAGAAGCAGATCATCGCTGCCCATCAGTTTGACATCACTGTCCGAATCGAAGCCATCAAAGAGTGCGGTGGCAGCCAGATCGGCGTCATCGCCAGCGACAGCATCGTCGGCAAGCTGTACGTCGCTGTCATCGTCTTCAGCCGAGAGGCGTACGTCGCTGTCGGAATCGGAAATCCGAAGTCCAGGATCGGCTGACAGGTTGATATCGCCGTCGGTGTCTCTCACCATCACGACATCGCTGTCGGAATCGTCTGCCATCTGTATTGTGGGACTTAGATCGATGTCCGGATGAGTCCCGGCACCAACCAGTTTGACGTCGCTGTCCGAATCCGAGAGTTTCGCATCGCTTCCCCAGCCGCTCAGGTCCAACTCATCTTCAGATTCTGTTTCTTCCAGATTCGGTCCACTGTCGCCGGACAGGCGCACATCGCTGCCGGAAGCAGCAAGACCGATCGCGCCTTTGTCGTCGAACAAGGATTCGTCAAAGAATAGACGCACGTCACTGTCTGATGATGACAAATCGGCGGCCTGCGGTTCTTCCAGAACGGACGACGACGAGTCACCCGTGATGATTGGAAAGTCGGGCGAAGAATCTGCCTGCCGACTTCGCTGAAATTCATCGATATCCTGTTCGCGAAACTTCCAGCTGCCACGGTCCGCGAACCCGCGAATGTCGCCCTGCTCTCGGACCTTCATCAATTGCTCGGTCGTCATGTCCAGCAGGCTGGCTGCTTCTTCAAGGCTGAGATATTTCTTTGCCATTTGATCCAATACTCCCGGAAGGGGGGACATCTGTGCGAAAATAGGTTGTGCCAGCAGCGGTCAGCGGGTTATTGCCAGGATTACCAGTCATCGTCGAACCACGAGATTCGACGAAAACGCTCAACCCAGAATAACCTGCGCAGTTTGATTCATCAGTCAGATTCTAAAACGATACGCCGCAGATGCAAGATCTTTGTTGCGAACAAGCAACGAGTTGCCGTGGTTGTGTCAATCTGACTCCTGTTGCTCCCGAGCCACACAGGCGCCACATTCATCACCACCGCTATGTCGCACACATTTGCCCGCTCCGGTCGAATCAAGATCATTCGTCAGCCAGGAATGCTTCAATGTGATGTCCTATTCGGGATTCGGCGACTTCTCAGCAGGGTCTTCAGGAAATCCCTATCCACCGGGACCGGAAACAAGCAGCCGTCTTTTCCAACCGAAACAAACAAATCAGGTGTTACGACTGGAACCCGCGCGCCGGCTTCTGTGCATGATAAACAGTCCACCGATGATCATGCCACCGCCAAGAGCCTGAGCCGAGTTGATCGTTTCCCCGAGCCACACCCATGCCGCTGCCATCGCTACAATCGGCGTCAGGTTCTGGATCATAGCCGCCTGAGCCGCTCCGGCGTGTTTCACACCGTAGCTCCACATCGCCAGGGCCAGCCCCGTGGAAAGAATTCCCGAGTACAAGGTGCAAGTGACAAGCGACACATCCTGCATCGCAGCGGCACTGGCAGGCACGGAGTCCCAGCCGATGACCAGCGCGATGATGATGTGAAAGGGCAAGCCCAGCGTGGCGGAGCACGCAGACAATTGAATCGGGGAAATTTTCCCGAGCAACGGACGACTAAAGACGGTACCTCCCGCCCATGCCAGTGCGGCTGACAACGCGAACAGATTTCCCAGCAATCCTCGCGAGGCGTCGCTTGCGTGCTGTTGAATCGCTCCGCCGCCGCCCTGAGTCCCCGACGAACCGTGTTTCGGTGTCGCCTGCGGATTAACCTGCGGCAGGTGCTTTGCGTCGGGTACCGAATGCGCAGTTGTCTCGTCGAAGACTTCACCCCGACTTGTGACCTTGATGTCAATCTTCGGTGACGGCGCCTTATGTAAAGTCACAATCATGGTCCCGGAAAACGCCAGAATCAGTCCTACCCACGCCATCAGCGGCAGAATTTCTTTCAAAAAGAATCTTGCACCTATTGCCGTCCACATCGGGACAGTCGCCATGATCAGAGCGACATCGGCCGACGTCGCGTGAGAAATCGCCAGCAGAAACAACAACTGGTAGGCCATCGAAACGACGATTGCATAGAGGCAGACGTCGCGCTTCGACAACGTGCTGGCCGGCCTGATGCCATTCAAAAACTCTCGCCGCGCAAAAAAGATCAGCACGGCTGACGAAATGACCAGCCGGATCGCATTGAAGGCGTAGGGATCGATCCTGTGCAACGCCATTTTCATCACGGGGATGTTTACTCCCCAGATCATCGCCACCATTAGCAGCGTCAAGTCAGCCAGCCACAAAGGCCGTACGGTCGGCGAGTTTGATTGCGATGTGACCTGGGCGTTCATAAAGACGTTGTCAAAATTCGATGTTTCGTAGCCTGACTCTCTGAGTCGAGCGTTTTTCCGGGCAATCCGGCCACCGAATTTCACTCAGGGAGTCAGGCGATTTGAGTCGCCAGCCCCTCGACGTTGATTCTCCGCGGTGACCGATTTCAATTTTCGGTGCAGGATATGTGAAACCTTCCATCCTGACCCTCCCCAACCGCGGAACGTTCGCGCAGAATACCGGGAGTTCCCGGCATTGGGCCGGATATCGACAGTAACGTGAATGATGATGGAGACGAAAAATGAGCGCACAGCGTTGGGCGATGATTGTCGGATTGGCACTGAAAACAGTTTCCGTTGCCTCAGCAGACGACTGGCCGCAGTGGATGGGCCCCAACCGAGACAACGTCTGGCGTGAAAGCGGGATTGTCGAAAAGTTTCCCGAGGGCGGACCAAAAGTACTGTGGAGCACTCCGATCACCGGAGGTTATGCGGGTCCGGCAGTTGCAGACGGCAAAGTCTTCATCACCGACTACATGACAACCGACTACATGAAGGTTGACAACTTCGATGGCAAGGAATTTACCGGACAGGAACGTATCCATTGTCTGGATGAAGCCACAGGCAAAGTCTTGTGGACCCACGAGTATCCCGTCAAGTATGCGATTTCGTACCCGGCAGGCCCCCGCTGCACGCCGAACGTCGAAAGCAACCGCGTTTACACGCTGGGTGCCGAAGGAAACCTGGTCTGCCTGAACACCGCCGATGGGAAAGTGATCTGGTCGCACGATTTGAAGCAGGACTACGGCACCAAAGCGGCTCTCTGGGGCTATGCGGCCCATCCCCTGATCGACGGCGACAATCTGTTGTGTCTTGCCGGCGGCGAAGGAAGCCATATAGTGGCATTCAACAAGCACGATGGTAAAGAAGTGTGGAGGAGCACGACGTCGCCTGAACAGGGTTATTCACCGCCTACAATTTTCAAACATGGCGGAGTGCGGCAGTTGATTCTGCTGCGTCCGAATGCGGTGTCGTCGATAGACCCTGAGACCGGCAAGGAATATTGGTCGATCCCGTACGAAGCATCCAATGGCTCCATTATCATGTCGCCGGTCATGGTTGGTGATTATCTGTACGTCGCTGGCTACAGCAATCGCAGCGTGCTGATTCAGATGGACCCCGCAAAGCCTGCGGCCATAGAAGTCTGGCGCGACAAGCAGAACATCATCTGTCCAGTCAACGTGCAGCCGATCCTTGACGGGAATATTCTGTATGGACTGGATCAGAAAGGTGTCATGCGCGCCATCTCGATTCCTGACGGAGAGCGTCTGTGGGAAACCCCCGCTCCCGTCGGACGTCGCGCCGCTGGCTCGGAGACGGCTTTCATTGTTCGTCATGAAGATCGATACATCCTGTTCAACGAATTGGGTGAATTGCTGTTCGCAAAGCTGTCACCGGAAGGTTATACCGAAATTGATCGTGTCAAAGTGATTGATCAGACCAACACGGCATTCGGTCGCGACGTCGTCTGGAGCATGCCAGCGTTTGCCAACAAGCACGCTTACATCCGGAACGACAAAGAAATCATCTGCGTCGATCTGGCGAAGTAGTGCCTGGCATGAATCCATGTGACACCAGTCTTCAATCCGCGGCCGAGCTGTTGCGAACAGGACATCTTGTTGCATTTCCGACCGAAACGGTTTACGGACTGGGAGCCGATGCAACCAATCCGATTGCGGTGGCACGTATCTTTGAAGCCAAGCAGCGTCCGACGTTTGATCCGTTGATCGTGCATCTCGCGGAACTCTCGCAGGTCGAACATGTTGTCAGCCAGTTTCCTGAGACAGCTCGTCTGCTGGCCAGTGAATTCTGGCCCGGGCCCTTGACACTTGTTCTTCCCAGGCACGACGTCATCCCTGATCTTGTGACGGCTGGTTTGCCTGGCGTCGGTATCCGCATTCCACGTCATCCGGTGGCGATCGAGCTATTGAAAGCCGCCGGTTGTCCTGTAGCTGCTCCCAGTGCCAACAAATTCGGTGGCATCAGTCCGACGACGGCGCAACATGTCGCCGATGGCCTGGGAAGCAACGTCGATTGTATCGTCGATGGTGGACCGTGTGCCGTCGGACTGGAGTCGACGGTACTGTCTTTGATGTCGGAGCGGCCAATGCTGCTGCGTCATGGCGGGTGTCCGCGGGAGGACATCGAACGCCTCATCGGTCGGATTGAAATTGCACGGTCTGACCCGTCGCGGGACGATGCGGCCCAACCGTCCCCCGGAATGCTCAGCCGTCACTACGCGCCCGGCACGCGGCTGATCGTGATTGCCCACGGACAGTCGGCAAATCCGATCGCGGGACTTCGTTGCGGGCTGCTCACGGCAGGCAAGCAGCCGTTTTCCGGTCGATTTGTGAGAATTGAGACCCTGTGTGACGAGGAAAACCTGCAAACTTGTGCTGCAAATTTCTTTGCAGCCTTGAGAACTCTCGACGCATCCGATCTGGACGTTATCATCGCCCATGAATTTCCCGCGCACGGCCTGGGCGTCGCCCTGAACGATCGTTTACGGCGCGCGGCCCATTGACAATGTTTCGGTTTTTCTATGCTGATTTCGGCATGAAGTGATTCCTATGAACAGAACATCCTGGATTGTCGTTGCTGCGGCATGTGTGGTTGCAGTCTCCCTGCGTTTGATTGACAACCCCTACATGAACTTCTCCGCTCTCGGAGCCCTCGCCGTTCTTTGCGGCGCCGTCGTGCGGCCGACATGGCTGGGAATGCTTATTCCGCTGGGATGCCGCGTGCTCACAGATGTCGTTATCCAGACCGAGTCTGGCGGTGGAGTGTACAGCTCATGGATGTTCGTTTACGCGGCTTATGTTGCAATCTTCGCACTTGGGCGCTGGATTCAGCCAAAGCACCTTCCGGCTGCTTTTGGAACAGGACTGCTGTCCGGTGCGGCTTTCTTTCTGATCAGCAACTTTGGCGAGTGGTACATGCCGTACGAACCTGGTCAGTACATGTACGCTCGAACGTTTTCAGGACTGACAACATGCTTTGTGAAGGCCATTCCATTTGCACGAGGCACATTCTTCGGCGACGTCGGTTTCTCAGTTCTCTTCATCGGAACCATGCAGCTGCTGGCGTCGCCTCTCAGGAATAACTCGGCTGCCTCGGCCGAAACAGCCTCAATCGACGCCTGACGTCATGCCTGCGGCGTGGGTCAAACGGCGATCATACTCCGCGCGGGCGGAAATTGACGTGTAGCTGGATTCGCAAGAATTCAGAGGCGTGCATGGTTCATGGCCGAATTCTGACGAATCCGGCTCCAACAAAATATCTCAATGTTGGAAATGGGCCTGAACTCATCGCCTTGCGGAACAGAGTTCAAAATGGCTTGCCGGTTGGTGATGATCGATGGACCAAAAGCAGACAAAAAAAGGTGTGTAGCAGTTTGGTCCTCAGGGTCTGATCTTGGCGAGAATTTCGTCAAAGGGTAGAGTTTCGGCATTCGTGAGGGATGCCGATGCCATTGAGTTTTTACCCCAGGCATGAACACAAGTGTCCGAACGTCCGCCACTGTCCGCATCTGGGTGGAGCGGCTTTGGGGACGTTGGTGTTGATGGCGAATGAGCAGGAGTTGAGTCGTCGGGCGTTGCACGCAACGATTGATGCCGAACGGGGTCGCGGTGATCGACTGTTCGCCGAAACCGAGCGGCTGCAGAAGGAACTGGACAAGGTCAAACTGGAATTGAAGCTGGAGCGGCAGAACAAGTTCGCCACGAATCAGCAGAAGCAGAAGTCCGGCGACACTGCGGATGCTGCAGTCGACTCAGCCGCAGCATCGACGACGGAAACGAAGAAGCGTGGTGCCCCTGTCGGGCACCCGGGATGGTTTCGCAAGTCGCCGCTGACGTACGACTGCTGGGCTGTGGCGGCTCCGAAGCAATGTCCGCATTGCGGTGGTCGTGTGAACGCCGTTGACGCGGCGCCCACCGAACATCTTCAGGAAGACATTCTTGAAGGTCGGTATCGTGTCGTTCTGTATCGCCATGAAGCGGCCCGCTGCGAGGACTGAGGCAAGTTGGTGCAGAAGGCCGGAGACGGCGAAATCCTCAACAGCCGCAGCAGCCAGGTGTCGCGCGATGTGCTGGGCGAACACTTCACGGGAACGCTGGTGACCGAACAACGGAGAGCTCACGGTGTCAAAGCAGGCTGCCGATAAGAACTGGCTGCAGGAACGCTTGCTGCAGTTGATCACTTTTCCTGTGAGTCATGAGAAAGCAGTGATTCTGCAGAAGCGAAATGTGAAGCATCAGCACGAGGGCTCGTGCTTCTGAATGATCCGCGCGTACCGCCATCGAACAATGCGGCCGAACGCGCGTTGCGGCCCCTGGTCGTCCTTCGCAAGATCACGTTTGGTCATCGCAGTCATGCGGGGGCCGTACGAATGGGGCGACTGATGACAGTCGCAGAAACCGCGAAACGTCACGGTCACCGCCCGAGCGACACCTACCAGCGACTCTTCACACAGTCGCCCGGTCGAGTCCTGCGACGACTCTACGATGACAGCTGAACGCCAGCCGCAGCGATCCTGCGGCGAGCTCAGCCGCCACGATCGATTTATGTGGACGTACGGTTCGCTGCGCCCCCGCATCCTTCCATCGCAACCCGCCGCCAGGTATTCGTGGTACTTCATGCGACTGGCATTGTTGGTGAAGTAGCCGCAGACGGTCTGAACTTCTGTCGCGGCTTTGCCCTTGAGTTCGTGGACTGTCGCCATACGACGCAGTCCGATGATCACGCCTTTCACGTCGCCTGCCAGCCCACACGCTTGATTTCGCGACACAGAATGGATACCACATTGTGAACCGGCGGTGTCATTTCAAGTACAACCGTGAAGATCAGTCCGAAATCTTCTGTTCGGCCTTCAGCAGCCAGTAGGAAACTGGAATTACAAAGAGCGTGAACGCTGTGGAAGCAATCAAGCCGAAGATCAGCGACCAGCCAAGACCCGAGAAAACCGGATCGAGTGTAATCGGCAGGCTCGACAGCAATGCGGCTCCGGCGGTCAGCAGGATCGGACGCAGTCGCACGACCCGGCTTTCCAGAATGGCGTCGAACAAAGGTCGATCGTGGCGGATCGCCAGTTCGATGAAGTCAACAAGAATGATTGAGTCACGAGTGACGATACCGGCCAGGGCAATCATGCCGATCATGGCCGTGGCGGTGAAGTACACTGGATCCGCATAGCCACCAACCACGCGGCCGCTCATGGCGTTCAGCAGCCAGAAGCCGGGCATCACGCCGATGACGGTCAGCGGAATGGCCATCATCACCACGATTGGCAGCGCGAACGAACCAGTCTGGGCGACAAGAATGATGTAGATCATCACCATGGCGGCAGCAAACGCGAGTCCCAGGTCGCGAAACACATCCAGCGTAATCTTCCATTCGCCTTCACCCGAGAAGACAACATCAATTCCATTGGGAACGCTCCACAGAATCCCGCTTCCATTGCTGAAGTAGGTTCTTGACGCGACAGGGCGGGCTTTTGCTTCGGTGTCCACGGCGGATTCCAGCGAGTTCAGCAGCTGATCGGCCTGTACATCCACGATACATTCGGCTGGAGGGCGTCCGGCACATTCGGCGAAGACGTAGATCAAGCGTCGCAGGTTCTTGTGATAAATCGTCTGGTCAACTCGTGTTTCCTGCCATGTCCCCAGCTCGGCAAGCGGAACAGTCGATCCAGTAGCTCCCTTGACGTGCAACTGTCCCAGCTCATGCGGGCTTGATCGGATTTTCTGAGGCAGCCGCAGATTGATTCGCAACGGACGACGTTCGCCCTCAACTCGCACCAGGTCATTACCTGTGCCGCTCAAGGCCGTCTGAAGTGTGGCCGCGATCTCCGCCACGGAAACGCCCGCCAGAGCGGCCTTTTCCTGATCGGTGACGAAGACCAGCTTCCTCGCGGCGGCTTCGCGGATATCATCGACTTCCACAAGTCCTGGCTCTGCCTTCAGACGATCCGCAACGGTTGTGGCAGCATCCAGCAGATCCTGATAGCTGTGATCCGGCTGCCCATAAACTTCGGCGACAACAGAGGACAGTACCGGCGGTCCAGGTGGAAGCTCCACAAGCCGCACAAGGGCACCGTGTTTCGCGGCAAGCTGAGTCAGCCGATCTCGCAGCCGCAAAGTGATCGCGTGGCTTTGCTGACTGCGGCTCTTTTTGCCGACGAGGTTGACTCGTATCTCAGCAAGGTTCGGGGATTGGCGAAGGTAATAGTGACGAACGAGTCCGTTGAAGTCGATGGGGCCCGGAGTACCCACATAGCTCGTGAAGTCGGTGACTTCGGGAACCGTAACAATGACCTGTTCGAACTCAGCGACCACGGCGCTGGTGCGCTCCAGCGATGTGCCTTCGTCGAGATCCAGCACCAGCAGGAATTCGTTCTTGTTGTCGAACGGCAGCATCTTGAGCGGCACCGATCGCGTCACTGCGAGACCTGCAGCGGCGAGTGTCAGGCCGGCTGAGAATAACAGAAACGCGACGGCTCGCAGACGCGTCTTCAGCATCGGCACCATGATGGGTTTGAAGAAGCGATAGAGGAACGACTTCTTGATCACCTCGGGATCATAAATTTCGTGGACGGCCGATTTTTCTTCGACAGGGGTTGCACTCGCATGATGGCTGCTGGCTTTGCCTTTCAGAATATGAAAGCACAGCCACGGCGTGATCGTAAATGCCACCAGCATTGACATCAGCATGGAAATCGGGACATTCAGAGCCATGGGGGACATGTATGGCCCCATCATGCCGGTGATGAAAAACATCGGCAGAAAGCTGACGATCACGGCCAGCGTCGCACTGATGAGCGGCGGTCGAATCTCAGCGACTGCTTCCAGCACAATCCGGCGAGTCGCTTTTTTTCGTTCTTCGAAATGGCGAGCAATATTTTCCACATCCACGATCGGATCATCGACCAGCAATCCCAGCGCCAGAATCAGAGCGAACAACGTGACTCGATTGATCGTGTAGCCAAACAACAGGTTTACCGCGAGCGTCAGGCCAAACACAACCGGCACAGCGACGGCCACGATAAACGCTTCACGCCAGCCCAGACTGAGCGTCAGCAACGCAATCACGATCACGATCGCGATACCAAGCCCCTCTACCAGTTCGTTAACCTTCTCGTTCGCTGTATGGCCGTAGTTACGGGTTGCGATCAATTCGACATTGCTCGGCAGAACATCCTTCCGCAGGTCCTCGGCGGCCGCGAGCACGCTGTCGGCGACAGTGACGGAATTGGCTCCCTTTTGCTTGGAGATTGCAATCGTGATAGCTGGCTCCGAAATCTCCGCTCGCTCAGTCGAGACGTCGTCGCCCTTCGTCTGTGCCCGGCTGTTCGCATCGGGTGGATGAGCATCAAAGTGACGAGCTGCTCCCCAGCCGTGACGAACGTAACTCGTCACTTCCGAAGGAGCAT
>Ga0105044_10012830_pt1 | contig 11392 bp, 6 predicted proteins | sample MAT01_FD_78092 | JGI IMG/M metagenome (GOLD analysis project Ga0105044, IMG submission 78092) | Freshwater microbial communities from Lake Fryxell liftoff mats and glacier meltwater in Antarctica - MAT-01 | ecosystem: Environmental > Aquatic > Freshwater > Ice > Liftoff microbial mat | place... | reverse complement strand
TGTTTGCAGTACCCATTGGTGCATTTGGTTCCATCATTACGTTGACCTTACTACCCAATCTTTCCAATAATATTTATGCTCAAATTGGTTTGATCACCCTGATCGGACTGGCAGCAAAGAATGCCATTCTAATTGTAGAATTTGCAAAGGAAAGAGTCGATCGCGGCGTTGAAATTATACCGGCTACACTTGAAGCGGTACAACTTCGGTTGCGTCCCATTATTATGACGTCCTTTGCGTTTATTCTGGGTGTACTTCCATTGGCATTTGCTAGTGGAGCTGCTGCAGAATCCCGTAAAACCATAGGTTGGACGGTGTTTGGCGGTATGTTATCTGCAACCACGCTGGCAATATTTGTGGTGCCGGTGCTATTTGTATTGATCACTAAAATATCCTATGGTAAAAAGTTGAAACGCCTGCAGGACGAAAAGCATACAGAAGATGCAGTTGATCAATCGATCATTGATGGACATATTGGATAAGAGGCAACTTGAAGTAAGTTACTGTTCCTGAAGAGGAACATAGATTGTTAGTATATTTAACTGCGGGTTATCTTTTAAAGTCGTTTTATTCTGATGGGTTTAAGAGATAACACGCAGTTTTTCATTCTTTAACGTCCCGCCATAGGAGTTGCTTTTTATTAAACTGATGGACCGAACTATTAAAATCTCACACTGATTAAATAGTGATCTACATGCCTCCTTCAAACAACAGGGGATACTTCTTTACTACGGCTGCAGTCACCATCAATTGCCCAACATGCCGCATGGTATGCTCGGCAGCATGAAATAATAATCCGATCACAGTAGAGGGTAATCCAGCCCTGCCAATGCCACGAAAATCGGTCAGCGTTTTTTCGTCTGTATTTTTTATTTGCTCAAGTGCTTTGTCAACCTGTCGGTTAAAACGATTCACCAAATCAGCGGCTGTAATTGGTTTTAAATTTTTTCCTTCCGCTGCCAAATCTTCAAATTGGTAGGGGTTGAGCGGCTCATTGCGGGCGTAGGTAAACACCCTGTCAATTACACCGCTCAGATGTTGTAAATGAAAACCGGCTGAAGCCATATCCGCAGGGCGAACCCACAATAAAACAGAAGGAAAATGTTCCATCAGTTCGTTCACCTCTTCCTTTGCTTGCAACAATGCTTGTGCTACTGGTTGCAAAAGCGGCGGCATCAGTGGTAGTGGACCTCTTTGCCAAACTTCGTGTTTTTGTGTTGCCATATTCTTTTTTATAAATGAGTAGATGTCAACGGTATTTTTGCATTATTTTTTTAACGTAAAATAAAATGTACTACCCTTGCCTTCTTCAGATTGCACCCAAATTTTGCCGCCATTTTTTTCAATTATTTTTTTAGTAACAGCCAGCCCAATTCCGGTGCCTGAAAACTCTTCTGAGTTATGTAGTCGCTGAAAGATAACGAATATTTTTTCGTAATAATCTTTACTGATACCAATACCATTGTCAGCAACAGAAAATTGCCAGTAATCGTTTAAATCAATGGCTTCAATCTTTATCCTTACAGGTGTTTCGTCTTTGCTATACTTCAACGCATTGCCAATCAGGTTTTGAAAAACCTGGCGGATCGGTGATTCTGAGGCAATGATAACAGGCAATTTATCAAACCCGATGCTGGCATTTTTCTCTTCAATCTGCTTTCGGTAAAGCGATTCTATTTCATGAATTAGTTCGTTTAAATCCAGTTCTTTTGGTTGAATATAATTTTGTCCAACCCTTGAAAATTCAAGTAAATCAAGAATGATTTGTCGCATCCGTTTAGCTCCGTCCACGGCAAAATGAATGTATTTTTTTCCGGTATCATCTAAGGAACTTTTGTATTTTTTTTCTAACAATAATAGAAAACTGGTAACCATCCGCAAAGGTTCCTGCATATCGTGTGAGGCCACAAAAGCAAACTGCTCCAGTTCTGCGTTGGAGTCTGCCAGCTCAATCGACTTAGCAAGCAGGCTCTCATTCAGTTTTATTAAATGGGATTCATTTTCTTTTTGCCGGGAGATATCCTGCATCGCCCCAATCATGCGAATGGCATTGCCTGCCTCGTCACGAATGATGTATCCTTTATCATATACAAATGCATAATTGCCATCTCTTTTCAGGAACCGATATTCCTGCTCCCAATAGTACTCATTGGGATTCATAAATACCAGTATTTGTGATGCGTTCACTTTTTCCAGATCTTCGGGATGAATCAATTTTGTCCAATGATGTTCGGGGTCATTGGCCGATTCATTTTCATAACCAAAAAGAGTTTTAAATCCATCCCCGGTTCTGTTGGTTGCGCCTGTTAAAATGTTGAGATCCCAAATAGAATCATTGGTAGCCTTACTCACCAGATTATATCGTTCGTTGCTAAGCAGGATAGCTGCTTCGGCTTTTTTACGGTCTGAAATATCCCTTACCAAAGAAAGTAATCTGCCATCGGTTAATAACTTTAAGGTGATTTCCAGATGATTCAATGTGCCATCTTTTAGTTTTAGTACTCTTTCAACAACAACTGTTTTGCCTGCTCTTACCGCATCAAATTGCAGTGGTCTTTCCTGAATGTCATCATGCGTTAAAAAGTCGTAAATTGACATTTGCAGTAGTTCATCTTCTGTATATTGAGAAAGTCGGCAGGCACTTGCATTTACTGTTACAAATCGGCCATTGCTATCTGAGATAAATATGCCTTCAGAGGCTTCCGCAACCAACACCCTGTATTTTTCTTCGCTTTCAATTATGGCTGCTTCCACTTTTTTTCGTTCCGTGATATCCATAACTGTACCCACATATCCAATAATCTGGTTGTCCAGATTTCGTTCCGGATTAGACTGCCCTATTACCCAAACGCCCGTTCCATCCGGGCGTAACATGCGATATTCTACCATAGAAGGTTCATTTGCGACCAATGCTTTCTTCCAACCCTCCAATAATTTTTTTTTGTCATCTACATGGACTGCTTTTTGCCAACCTGTTCCCATTGCTTCTTCGGCAGAAAATCCTGCAATCTTGCACCACCTGGAATTCACGTAGGTTGTATTGCCTCTGGTATCTGTTCTGAAAATACCGCTTGGCGAAATCTCTGCAAGAGTATGGTAGCTTTGTTCGCTCTCCAAAATTCTTTCTTCTGCCTTTTTTCTCAACTCTTCTTTTTCAAAAAGCTCCAGCCCAAACGACACATCACCAGTTGCTTCTTCTAACAAGGCGATTTCTTCTGCATCAAAAAAGTTTTTTTCGCCTGCATATAAAGAAAATGCTCCTATTACCTGTCCGAATTTTTTAATCGGTAAGGCGATTAAAGAGCGGTAACCTCTGCTGATGGCATCTTCCTTCCAGGGCGCCATCAGTGGGTCGTTTTCAATATCATTACAAACCGTAAATTTACCAGTCCTTACTGCGCTGCCTGTTGGGCCTCTGCCTTCAGGAATATCCCTGGTTGATATCACTTTTATTTGATTGAGGTAGCCGCTTTCCTCTCCGGCATGCACTACCGCAGTTACAGTGTTTGTTTCAATGTCAGTAATGCCTATCCATGCCATTTTGAATTTCCCAAAATCAATGGCAATTTTACAGACTTCTTTAAAAATAGTTTCATGATCCGAAATGCGAACAATCATTTGATTTACCTGGCTGATGAGCGCATATAACCGATTGGCTTTAATTAACTTGATCTCCGCATTTTTCCTTTTCGTAACATTTCTTAAATTACTGATGATGCCACCAATTGCTTTTTCATGTAATAAGTTATTGATTACACCTTCCAGCCAGATATAATGTCCGTCTTTATGTTTTACCCGAAGTAGATGCGGAAAAGCTATTCCAGGATTATCAAGCGCAAGTGCAAACGTTTCAATCGCTTTTTTCAAATCGTCCGGATGGACATATTCGTAGGTATCAATGTTTTCAAATTCTTCGTTTGACCATCCGGTTATTCTGGCTGCTGATGCGCTTCGGAAAATGGTTTTCATGTTTTTATCCAGCATGGAAATAATACCTTCATTGTTTTCAACCAATGCACGAAAACGCTTTTCGCTTTGAGAAAGCATTCGTTCTGCTTCAAGCCTTTCGGTAACATCCTGTGCAAATCCTCTTATTAGTTTTATTCCATTACCAGAATAGCTCAATGTGTTTTTATATTCCCATATCCGCTTTTTACCTGCTTTTGTTTGCACGTGCATAAAACCGTTTACATAGCCATCTTGCTCTATTAAATTAATATAGTCCGAAAATTTATCTTTGTATGACGGGGATAGCAGGTCTTTGATATTCATTCCCTCTAATTCGGAAATTTCATAACCAAGATTTTGTTTTGCAGCAAGATTTGTACTCAGGATTTTCCCATCAAGATCGTGGGTGAATATGATGTCGGTAATATTTTCTACAATCTCCCTGTATTTTTCTTCGCTTTGTTTTAATTGCTCAATGGCTTCCAATTTCTCCCGATCCGCTTTTTTTTGCTTTACTGCTGCTTCTATGGCAACAGGCAGTCGGGTAAGCCGATCTTTTAAGAGATAATCATCTGCCCCGGCCTTTATGATACCGGCAGCGAATTCTTCAGATACTGTGCCGGTAACCAGTATGAATGGGATGAGTGTTTTTTGTTGTTGTAATATCTGCAGTGCTTCTGCCGCACTAAACTGTGGCATGGCATTATCGGAAAGAACTACATCTGGTTTAAAATTTTGTAGCGCTTTAATATAGGCTGCTCTTTCAAAAACTACTTCAAATTCGTACTGTGAACCGGCTCTAATTAATAAACGCTGAATGATTACAGCATCCGATTCTGTATCCTCCACAATTAATATTTTTAAAGCAGTAGTTTTCATAGTTGTACTACTGAGGAGGTTCGTTTAGTAATAGCCAATAAAAACCGAGATTCTTAATTGATTCTGCAAATCCTACAAAATTTACTGGTTTTACGACATAGCTGTTTGCGCCAAGCTGGTAGCTGTTTTTTATATCCGGGTCCTCTTTAGAGGAAGTTAACATTACCACTGGTATTGATTTTGTACGCTCATCTGATTTGATTTTTTTCAACACCTCCAGACCATTTATTTTAGGCATTTTAATATCAAGTAAGATAAGCCGGGGAGGAGCGTCTATACTTCGGATGCTTTCGTATTTGCCGGTTGCAAAAATAAAATCGAGCGCCTCTTCACCATCTCTCACATGAAAAACGCTATTGGTGAAATGATGCTTTTTTAATTCCCTGGTGGTTAGCTCTGCATCATTTATATTATCTTCTACCGATAATAATTCTACAGATTTGACATTCATAACGGGAGATTTTTATGATTATAAATAATTATATTTTATTGCTAATCCAGTACATTAAAAAAGAAACCAGCTCCCCTTTTTAATGCTGCTTCTACCCACACTTTACCGCCTTATTTTGCAATGATCCCCTCTATAATTGAAGGTCGTATTCCTGAACCTTGAAATTTATGGCTACTGGTTGGTATCTTTCTTCTAAAACTTCTTTTGTGTTGCGGATATCAAATTTTTCTATAGCAAATGTTTGAACCTGCTTGTGCAAATTTACATCATTGAGCAACGCCCTTGAATTTAACATATAGCCAGTAACAATGCACCCGGAATTATCTGGAAACATTTCAAAAAAATCCTGGCCTGATATAGCTTCTTTTGCAGTAATGGTGGCTTTTAAATAAGTTTCAACTGCGGTGGGTATTAGTTGCAGTGATAAGCCTGGGGTGGTTTCAAACAATATTTTTAAATTGAATATGGGGTTTGTTTTCATACCGGAACTTTATTAATTAAAAGTATATTTTTTCAGTTATCCTCAAGTGTTTTTATGTTGGTTTAGCTGCCCAACGGTTTATTCTATGCCCCATCTGATTGCTTGCTATTGAGCTGGTGTGTAACCGATGGTCGTTTTTTGTATTGCCTGAAATTAATAGGATGCTCTGATGCTATGCCGTAATTAAATAATAGAAAAAGCCGGCAGGTAAATTTGATCTGGTATGCTGGTTCAATAAATATTTTTTAAATAAAAACCAACATCGCAGAAATAAAAAATACAAGCTGTGTTGTTAAACGATACTGTCATCTTATGCTTTGTAAACAATTTTTTATCAGCAAAGCACTGGTTTTATAAATCTGATTTTTGTTTAAAATATCCAAAACGTTTGCACTAAAGTATAAACAAAATAGCTATGAAACAATTAAAATTAGCATTAGACCAAAAGTTACGACGTTCAAATTGTATTATTTTCACTGGTTATGTGTTTCACGCAAAAGGGTTAACGGGTTAAGTACACCTTGATTGCTGTTGATTGAAAAGTCTGGCTTTATGGTACCGCATTGTGCAGGCTGAAAAGGATAGCAAACATTGGCTTATGAGGGTTTGAACAAACGCCTTTGAGTCTGCAATAATTTTGAGGATTTGTTCCAGCCAAAAAATTGACTTCGGCTCAGATTTTTGCTTTTTTGTTTATTAAAAAAAAGATGAAAGCGATTTTATAAAAAAATATTGTCTGTAGCAATCAGCAATAAAAATAATAATGGTAGCGATAAATTAAAAATTGCGGCATACATTGCCGCTATCAATTTTTTACTATTATGAGAAATATTATCCTTTCAATGGTGGGCAGTTTTTTGATTTCAGCGGTAGTGGCACAAAAAAAGAAACCAGCAGCATTGCCGCCAACTGCAGGTACTGTTGCACCGGCAAAATATTTTACCGGCGTTAAGTGGCGCAATATTGGTCCCTATCGGGGAGGTAGATCGGTAGCCGCAACTGGTGTGGTCAATCAGCCATTCACATACTATATGGGTACCGTTGGAGGAGGTGTATGGAAGACGGAAGATGCAGGCTTAAGCTGGCAAAATATGTCGGATGGGCAATTTAAAACTTCATCGGTTGGGGCTATTGCCGTAGCAGAAAGTGATGCCAATATTATTTATGTTGGTATGGGGGAGCATGCCGTTCGTGGAGTAATGTCTTCCTATGGAGATGGTGTTTATAAATCTACCGATGCCGGTAAAACCTGGGTGCATTTAGGATTGATATTGACCCGGCAAATTGCTGCCATCCGAATCGATCCGAAAAATCCGGACAATGTGTTGGTGGCGGCACAAGGCGCAACGTATGGCGCAACATCTGACAGGGGTATTTATAAATCATCCGATGGCGGAAAAAGCTGGAAAAAGACTTTGTATGTTGATGAGCATACCGGCTGTGCAGATCTTTCAATGGATATGAATAACCCACGCATTCTATATGCAGCCATGTGGGATCACCAGCGTTTACCCTGGCAGGTTAGGAGTGGCGGAAAGGGGAGTGGTTTATACAAATCCATTGACGGGGGCGATACCTGGGTAAGACTGGAAAAGGGTTTGCCAAAGGAACTAGGGAAGATGGCCATTGCTGTTTCAGGTGCCCATTCAAATAAAGTATATGCCTTGATAGAATCAGATACCGAAAAAGAACAGGGTGGTGTTTTTGTTTCCAATGATGCAGGGCTTAACTGGAGCCGTGTAAGCAAAGATCACAATACCGTTCACCGGGCCTGGTACTATATTGAAATTGCAGCAGATCCAATGAATGAAGAAGTGGTGTACGTAATGAGTTCGCCCATGTTGAAATCTATTGATGGTGGCAAAACGTTCAATGCCATCAATACCATGCATGGCGATCATCACAATATGTGGATCAATCCAAATAACAGTAAGAATATTATTTTGGCGGATGATGGAGGAGCCGTTATTACCTTTAACGGAGGGCAATCATGGAGCCCGCAAGCCAATCAACCTACTGCCCAGTTTTACCGGGTAAATGCCGATCACCTTTTTCCTTACAATGTGTATGGGGGGCAGCAGGATAATAGTTCTGTAAAAATTGCCAGCAGAACAACCTATAATTCTTCGATTGAAGAAAGAGACTGGACTTATTCAGCAGGCGGCGAAAGTGCTTTCCTTGCATTCAATCCCGATGATCCCCGGTACGTGATGGGAGGAAGTTACCAGGGCACCATTGATGTATTGGATCAGCAAATTATGGAAGGCAAGCCTGTGATGGAAAAGCCATTGCAGTTTCAGTCGCTGCAACCTAAAAACATGCGCTACCGGTTTAACTGGAATGCGCCGATCATCTGCTCTCCCAATGATCCGAATACTTTTTATCATGGCGGAAATGTGTTGTTTAAAACAACCAATCTTGGTAAAACCTGGCAGGCAATTTCATCCGATCTTACTACACATGATACCAGCAAAATGGGCATCGGCGGTATTCCTTACACCAATGAAGGAGCAGGTGGCGAAAATTATTGCACGCTTTCTTATATCAATGAGTCACCTTTGGAGAAAGGTGTAATCTATACCGGTAGTGATGATGGATTGGTGCATCTTACAAAAGATGGCGGATTAACCTGGACCAATATTACGCCTGCCGGTTTACCGGAATGTTTAATTAATAGTATTGAGGTATCGCCGCATGACAAAGCCACCGCATATATCGCGACTACCCGCTACAAATTCAATGATTTTTCACCTGCTATTTACAAGACAACCAATTATGGTAAATCATGGGTTAAAATAAACAATGGCATTCCGGAAACGGCCTATACCAGGGTAGTAAGAGAAGATGTTATAAGAAAAGATTTGTTGTATGCCGGTACAGAAACTGGTTTGTTTATTTCTTACAACGGTGGAAGTGATTGGATGCCTTTTCAATTAAATCTTCCACTTACCCCCATTACAGATTTGAAGTTGCACCAGGGCGATTTGATTGCGTCCACTGCTGGCCGTTCGTTCTGGATTTTGGATGATATTGGTTTAATACAACAGTATGATCCTGCATTGGCGGAAAAAACTGAAATACATTTATTTCAACCGGAAGATGCCTACCGTGTCTCTGGTGGAAGTCAGTTAGATAAAGTGCTGAGCGAAGAACCAACCGGACCGGCGCCAACAGGCACTGCGGGAACCAATCCTTCCACTGGTGCAGTTATTTATTACCAGCTTCCTGCAAGGATCGATTCTGCTGCTGATCTCATACTCGAAATATTAGATGCCAATGACAACCTGGTAAGAAAATACAGTAATAAGCCCGATGAAAAATTTACGATGTATCCGGGTGGTCCGAATGCTGATCCGGTGCTAAATGTAAAACCAGGTTTAAATCGTTTTGTATGGGATCTGCGTTATTCAACTTTGCCGGGCGTTACAGGAGTATATATCGAAGGTAGCTATGTGGGGCATAAATCTGCTCCTGGAAAATATACGATTCGTTTAAAATTGGGTAGTCAGCAAAAGCAGGTAAGCATTGCGATAAAACCAGATCCACGTATCAAAGCAACTGCAGCCGATTATACATTACAACACCAAACGCTTACTGCTATTGAAACAGGAGTGAAAGAGATTCATTTATCTGTTTCGGCCATCCGAAAAGCCTGTGAGCAAATCAATTACCTGGTTGGTTTGGTAGCAGATCAGCCCTTAATGAAAACGCTGACAGACTCTGGTAAAGCAGTGGTGAAAATTATTACTGCCTGGGAGGATAAACTGGTACAATCAAAATCTCAATCCTACGATGATATCATCAATTTTGAAAATAAACTCAGTGCGGATTATATATTTTTACGGGGAGAAACAGATTCAAATAGTCCAGGCGTAACAGACGGTCAGCAGGAAGTGTTAAAAGAACTGGATGCTAAATGGGCGGTATTAAAAAATGAATTACAAATCATCACAACACAACATATCGGAGGATTTAATAAATTGTGTGAAGAGCAAAAGCTTCAGAAAATTACAGTAACAAAATGATCGGTTAAGTAGATGGGACGAGCGAATAAAAAAGGAGCAAATTTTTTTAACCTGCTCCTTTTTTATTGCTTCGTTTTATTTTTTTCCTGAAATGGCTTCAAATCAACTGTGAGGCAGTGTTTGATCTTATTGTTTTTGAATCGTAAAATGAAACGTGCTTCCCATGTCTTGTTCGGATGTGATCCATATTCCCCCGCCCATATTTTCAATGATTTTTTTTGTAATTGCCAGGCCAATTCCGGTGCCTGAGAATTCTTCTTTGCTGATCGGGTACAGAGTAATTCGGAAAAAATATAAGAGAAAAACAGAGGGGACAGATGCCGGCAGTAGAATGTCGGCACCTGCTTTTTAAATAGCTAAGTAGCCGCAATCAACTACCTTTGTCAATTCAAATTTAAATACCCCTATATGAAAAAAAATATGCTCCTTTCCCTTCTCGCTGCATTCCTTTTTTTTACAGGATTTAGTCAGGCGAAAGCCTCCAAAATATCAACAATAGATGGACATCCGGGCTGGATCATGCAAGGCAATATTTACGAAGTAAATGTGCGGCAGTTTACCAAAGAAGGAACTTTCAATGCATTTGCCAAACACCTTGATCGCTTAAAGTTGATGGGGGTGCAAACCTTGTGGTTTATGCCCATCAACCCAATCAGTAAAGTTGATAGAAAAGGCACTTTAGGTAGTTACTATGCAGTATCTGATTACACCGGCATTAACCCGGAGTTTGGAACCATCGGTGATTGGAATAAACTGGTGCAAACCATTCATAAAAAAGGTATGAAAGTGATCATCGACTGGGTGCCGAATCACACCGGAGCTGATCATCACTGGCTAAAGGAGCAGCCTGATTTTTTTGTAAAGGATGCCAACGGAAAAGCAGCGATGGCGGTAGATTGGGCAGATACCCGGCAATTGGATTATAAAAATCCGGTGATGGAAGATAGCATGATTAATGCCATGAAATACTGGTTGGTAAAAACAGGTATCGATGGCTTTCGTTGTGATGTAGCCTGGAACGTTCCCGGCTCTTTCTGGAATAAATGTATCCGGCAATTAAAGCAAGTTAAGAATGATATTTTTATGCTGGCAGAAGGTGACAAGCCTTACCTGGGCCGCAATGGTTTTGATGCGGTTTACCCCTGGGATATGTTTCACATGATGATAAAAGTAGGGGCTTGCGAACGACCTGCTTTTGCCCTTGATAGTGTGAAGAATATCTCAGACACGGTCTTTACAAAAAATACGATCCAAATGTATTTTACCAGCAATCATGATGAAAATAGCTGGAATAAATCAGACTACGCAACTTTCCCCAGAGTAGTGCATGCGCCCTTTGCTGTATTTACACAAACCATGGGAAAATCGGTTCCCCTGATTTATAGCGGACAGGAAGAACCACTGTTAAGACCACTGGAATTTTTTGAAAAAGATCTCATCGCATTTAAGGAATTTAAAAGAGCAACATTTTATAAAACGTTATTAACACTTCGCAAAAAAAATCTGGCCTTGTCGGCAGATGCTTCTTTTAGAAAAGTAATTGTGGGCGATGAAACTGCCTTGTATGCCTATGTAAGGGAAAAGGCTGGTAGAAAAGTATTGGTTATT
>Ga0105044_10012827_pt1 | contig 11395 bp, 3 predicted proteins | sample MAT01_FD_78092 | JGI IMG/M metagenome (GOLD analysis project Ga0105044, IMG submission 78092) | Freshwater microbial communities from Lake Fryxell liftoff mats and glacier meltwater in Antarctica - MAT-01 | ecosystem: Environmental > Aquatic > Freshwater > Ice > Liftoff microbial mat | place... | reverse complement strand
TGGGGGAGGAGTTGCGCGGTGAGTTCGCAGGTATCCTGCCGTTCGCTCCGGCTCTCGCCGACGGCGAGGCCGCCGATCGCGTAGCCGTCGAAGGGCATTGCGCAGAGACCGGCCGCACTTTCCCGCCGCAGCTCGGGGAAAAGGGCGCCCTGCACGATGCCGAAGAGGGCCTGCGGGGAATCCCCGCGCGCGGCGAGACTGCGCGCCGCCCAGCGCTGGGTGATCCCGAGCGCCGCGCGGGCCGCGGCTTCATCCGCGGTGGAGGGGATGCACTGGTCGAGCGCCATCATGATGTCGCTGCCGATGGCGATCTGCGTCTCGATGCTGAGCTCCGGGCTGAGCAGGATGGTGCGGCCGTCGAGATAACTCCGAAAGGCGGCGCCGGCCTCGCTCATCGCGCGGGTCTCCGGGAGGGAGAAAATCTGGAAGCCACCCGAATCCGTGAGCACCGAGCGCGGCCAGCTCATGAACCGGTGAATGCCTCCGGTGCGCCGGAAGACCTCGGGCCCCGGACGCAGCAACAGGTGATAGGTATTGGCGAGGAGGATCTGCGACCCCGCATCTTCCAGCGACTGGGTGAGCTGGCCTTTCACCGTGGCCTGGGTGCCGACGGGCATGAAAAGCGGCGTGCGGATTTCCCCGTGCAGGGTGCGGAAGGTGGCGGCGCGAGCCCGCGAGCCGGCGGCCTGCGCTTCGAGGCGGAAGTCGAGACGCGAGCCGCTCATGCGGCGGGCTGCTGGTCGGCGATGGCTGGGCGTTTTTGGAGAGTCGAAAGCATTGCTGCACTCTCATAGACGATCGAGGACACGCCGGCCAGATCTCGCCTGCGCGAAGAAAGTGACGAGGTCTCACAAATTTTCCTTGCCTCCCGCATCATAAATTCAGACATCTAATGCTCGGCACCGCCCCCATTAGTTCACGGTGCTCCCCCCCTCCCGCGATTGCGCCTCGTCGCACGCTCGTTTGCGCCCTTCTCCCAAGCAGCCCCGCCGAACTCCCCCCGCCGTATGAAGACCCGACTGAACTCCCTGCCGTTCCAGCGCGCCCTACTCGTTACCTTCCTCCTCTGCAGCGCCGCAGTGCCGCTCCGGGCAGGGATCGACATCAATGCCAATGGACTAAGTGACATCTGGGAGTTTCGCTATCCGGCGGCGTCCGATCCGGCGGTGGATACTGATGGCGACGGGCAGAGCAATCGGAGTGAAAGCATCGCCGGCACCGATCCGGTCGATCCCCGCAGCTTCTTGCCGGCGCCCACGCTTTCTTATCGGCCGGCGACGCAGACGCTTGAACTCTCGTGGGTCGGGGTTCCCGGAAAGAGTTATCAGTTACAGCGGTCCGCGGACTTGAAAGCCGGGAACTGGACTGATGACGGAGAGCCGGTGGTGGGGGCTGGGGCTCCCATCCAGGTCGAGCGGGCGCTCACGGGACAGGCGAAGACTTATCGCGTCCAGGTCAGCGATCTCGACACCGACGAAGATGGAGTCTCGGACTGGGAGGAGATTCTCGTGGGGCGGAATCCCAATGGGCCGGGATCGGCACCCGCTTCCAGCGACGGGCCGCCACCCCCACCGATCGTCAACCCGGTGATCACGGTGGCGGTCACCCAGCCTTTTGCCTCGGAAGACGGACCGACCCCTGGCGTTCTGACTTTCAACCGAACCGGAGACCCCTTTGCGCTGCAGTTCTACTACGAGGTCACCGGCACGGCGCTCAACGCCGGCACAAACGCCGATCACTTCGTGACGAATGGCTGGGTGAACCTGGGTGTCGGGGTGAACTCGTATGTGCTGAATATCCTGCCCCGACTGGATAACATCCTCGAGTCCACGGAATCGGTGACGGTCACGGCGACGGTTGTGCTCGTCGATACCGCAGGAAACGGCTCGTACAACCTCAGTGTTCCGCCCGGCAATCCGAACGCGGGGACCGTCATCATCAGTAACCGGACGAACCCGACTGGCACGGGCCTGCGCGGCCAATACTACGACACCGCGAGCGCGAACTACGCCAGCACGACCGCGAACGCCATTAACTTCGACCTCACGCAACTCCGGATCACGCGGACCGACCCGACCGTTGATTTCAACTGGCTCCAGGGTACGCCGAATGGCGCCGTCATCAATTCGGCAAATTCGCCGGATAACTATTCGGTCGTCTGGGAGGGATACCTGGACCCGGTCACGGCGGGTTCTTATACTTTCCAACTCGATGCGGATGACAGAGCGCGGGTGCTCCTGGACACAGACGGCAGCGGACCCGGCGGCCTCGTGGAGATCCTCGAACACGGTTGGTCCGGAACCGCGGAGACGGTTGGGGTTTTCAAGCCAAGCGCGGCCTATACGCTGGCGGCTCCGGCGACACCCGCGACCCGCTATCGCATTCGAGTCGAGCATGTGGAAACGACCGGAGATGCCAGATGTCGCCTGCAATGGAAACGGGACAGTGGGGCTTTTGCCGACATTCCCAGCACCGAGGTCTTTTCCCACACTTCGGCGGCGACCTGCGTCTATACCAAAGTCACTACCACGACTGGGAACGCGGTCGTCACCCTCGCCGGGCACACCCTGGCGGTTGGCAACGCCGTGGAACTGAACTTCTCAGCGGGCAACCTGTACTCCCCGATCAGCTACAGTGGAAACTTCAGTGTCACGGCGACGACCGCCACCACCTTCACGGTGGGGATCTCTGGCGCCGCCGTGCCAAACTCAGACGCCACCGCGCGGGCATGCTTCGTCGGCGACAGTATTAGTGCGACCGCAGGCTGGCTCGCCAAATACTATCCGAACAGTCTCTTCACCGCTCCTACCACTCTCGTCCGTGTGGATACCGCCGTGACCAACGGCAACACGGGAATCTGGGGCGTGGGCACCCCGGATGTGGCACTCATCGTTCCAGACACATTTTCGGTTCGCTGGACCGGCCAGGTGCAGCCCCAGTTTTCGGAGGAGTACACCTTCGTGGTGAATTGCGACGAAGCGGCAAAACTCTGGGTCAATGGCGAGCAATGGGCGCTGCGCGTCGCCGCGGCGGCCAACAGCGCGGGCACTTACACTTACGATGGCGGAACGGGGAACGCCGTGATCTCTCATCTCCACATTCCCATCGGCAGCTTTGCCGTCGGCGAAAGCGTCCGGCTGGACCCGACCAGCGGAAGCCTGAGTTACGTTACCGGCAGCACTTACAACTACAACGGCACGACGGGGGATGCCGTGGTCAACTACACCAATCTCGGAATCACTCCGGGCGGATTTCTCGTTGGCGAGACCGTTTTCCTGGACCCGACCTCTGGGAACCTGAGCGCTCTGGGCAGTCTCCCCTACACGATCACGGCTGCGACCCCGACGACCTTCACCGTCAATTTTGGCGCGGGCGCATTCGCGACCGGCACGGGAAGCATCAACATCTCGGATCTCCGGGATGCGGTGGTGACGGCGGTGGGAACCGGCACCATGACCGTAAGTTTCGGAACCGGGAAGGCGGCTACGGGCAGCGGGAATATCAGCATCGACTGGCTGAATCGACCGATCGACTGGACCTCGGCATCCAATGTCACTGTCGATCGTTATGCGCGCATCCCGCTCGTCGGCGGAGTGCGGCATGACATCAGGCTGGAGTACTTCGAGAACACGAGTTCCGCACGCTGCCAGCTCTCCTGGTATAGCCCGAGCCAGCCCAAGGAGATCATCCCAACGGCGCGGCTCTACCCAGGGTCGGGCGCGCAACAACCGCCCTATATGACGAGCCCGGCCGCGGCGGTCGCCCTGGTCGGGGGCGCCTTTTCGCACGGGATCACGGGTAGTAATGGCAGTACGATTACCGTCACGGGCCTGCCCGCGTGGCTTAGCTTCAACGGCACCCTTCTGACCGGCACGCCGCCCCTGGGTACCGGTGGTGACTACCAGTTCATGGTCACGATCACGACCGCGGTCGGGGTGGGCACGTCGATGGTGAATCTTCACGTCGAAGATACCGGAGGGTCCATCACTCGCGAATTCTGGACTGGGGTCGTTGGGAGCGCAGTGGTCAGCATTCCCGTCGGCACCGCACCGAGCGGCAGCGCCACTCTTACTTCGCTGACCACACCGACCAACTTTGGCGATGATTACGGGACGCGCATTCGCGGTTACATCACTGCGCCCGTCACCGGCAACTACTACTTCTGGATCGCGGCGCGCAATGGCGCGGAACTTTGGATTTCGAGCGACAGTGAGCCCGTCAATCTCGTCCGGCGCGCCTCGGTCTCCACCGCGGGCACCAACGCACTACAGTGGACAGCCCAAGCGACCCAGAAATCGCCATGGCTCGCACTCGAAGCCGGCCAGCGGTATTACATGGAGGTGCTACACAAGGCGGGGGTCACCACGACCGACAACCTCGCCGTCGGATGGGCGAAGCCAGGCGAAGCCACAAACACTCCGAGTCAGGTGGTCCCCGGCTATGTGCTTTCGCCTTACGTTCCCCCGGCACCGGGTTCGACGCCGGGCACGCTCTACGTGGCCACCATGCTGGCGCAAAACGGTGCGACGACGAACGGGGTCGGCACCTCTACCCTCCGAATGAATGAAGACGAAACGGTCGCCTATATGCGCTACAGCCACCGTGGATTGACCGGGGCGATCACGTCGCAACACATCCACACGGATCCCTACCTCACGCACGCCTCGACGATCGTCTTCGACATCGACGCGCCGGCAACCCCAGGTGATGGCCTCATCACCAACCCGAACGATCCGAACGTCGGAGCCTACAAGTGGACGGTCAACGGAGTAGGCACGTTGTCGGCGGTGGACATCCGGGAGATCGTCAAACAAGGAAAGGCTTACATCAATCTGCACACCGCCACGTATCCGGCTGGCGAAATCCGCGGCAACTACACCCTGGCCATCGGCTCCCGTACGTTTACGCCGCCTCCAGCGCCTCCGGGATCGAATCAAACCCCCAGCACGGACACGGTGGCGGTGCGTTTTCTGACCCAGGCGACATTCGGACCGAACCTCGCGGATATCGCGGCCCTCCGGGCGATGCCGAGCTATACGGCATGGATCGACGACCAGTTCCTCAAACCCGCGAGCCAGCAACTGCCGGAAGTCCTCGCGAGACGGCTGGCGAACGCGGCGGGCGGGAATCTCGATAAGACGCTCACCTTTAACGCCTGGTGGAGAAACTCCATGACTGGTGGCGATCAACTCCGGCAGCGCGTCGCCTTTGCGCTCAGCGAGATTCACGTCGTTTCCGGGCAGGGCCCGCTGGACAATCTCGGCCACGCCCTGGCTTACTTTTACGATAAGCTGGTGGACAACGCCTTTGGGAATTTCCGCGAGATCCTGGAGACCACGACGCTCACGCCCGCGATGGGCCGGTATCTCGACATGCTGCGCAATGACAAGCCTGACAAAGCCATCGGTCGCATTCCGAACGAGAACTTTGCACGGGAGATCAAGCAGCTCTTTGCCATCGGGCTCTATCGCATGTGGCCGGATGGCAGTCTCGTCTTGAACTCGAAGGACGAGCCAGTGGACACCTACAGCCAGCGTGAAATCGTCGGCTTCGCCCACATCTTCACCGGCTGGGACTATGGCTACGATGGGGCTTACCGGACGAGCCTCGGGGCTCCCGCGGATTGGACTCGCTTGATGCGGGAAGTGCCGGTGCGGCACTACACGGGGCCGAAACGCATGCTGAACAACGTGGTCCTGCCGGGATTGTCGGTCGCCGGGGGGCAGCCGCTCGATCCGGACGCGACGCACAGCAGCACGCAGTTCAATTCCGCCGCCTACCAGGCCTTGCCGGCGTTGGAACTGGATGCGGCGCACGACCAACTCTTCAATCATCCGAATGTCGGCCCCTTCATCTCCCGGCAACTCATCCAGCGCATGGTCACGAGCCACCCTTCGCGGGACTACGTGCATCGTGTCGTGCAGAGATTCAATAACAACGGATCGGGGGTACGGGGCGACATGAAGGCAGTCATCAAAGCCATCCTGCTGGACTATGAGGCGCGCAGCGTCGGCACCGGCAGCGCAAGCCTGAAGCCGGCGTATGGAAAACAGCGCGAGGCGCTGATGCGGGTTACGGCGGTCGCTCGGGCCTTCCGGCAGGCGGAGGCCATCGGTACCTATGCCCAGACCGGCTCGCAGGTGATCACGGTCAATGTCCCGAACAAGTATGCGCCAGGAAACAGCGTCTTCCTCGACTTTCCGCGCGGCGCGTTTGTGCCCGGCGACACCACGCCGAGTTCGGAGGTCTATACCGTGCTGACCACGCCTGGGCCATCGACGACGGCGTTTTCCGTGAACGCCAGGGGTTGGACCGGGATCAGCACGACCGATGGCACGACGAATGGCGGAATGAGCGGCACTTACAGCCAGGCCGCGGGATCGTCCAGCATGGTCATCACGATCGCGAACCATTGGCTTGCGTTGAACAACAAGGCTTATCTCGACTTTGGCACCGCCACCACGGGGGCGGCCATGACGGACGGTGAATACACCGCCATTGCTTCGACCAGTACCGACACGTTTGCAGGAACCACCTTTACGATCACCGCTCCGGGCACGGCGGCGCGCACGGGTTTCGTTCGCATGGTGCGCTTTCAGGGGACTTATGTGTCAGCGAATTCCGGTCTGCCCGCTCCGAATGACAAACGCATCACCCTGGACACCGCCTTTGGGGCCATCGCGGATCACCACCTGGCGCCTGGAAACCGGGTGTATCTCAACTTCACCGCAGGCAACCCCAAACCGCTCGATGCGGAGTTCGTAATCGAATCGGTGCCCGACTCGAATACCTTCACCGTGCTCACGAGCGCCGCCGGCACGGGTGGTGGCAATGAGTCCGATGCAGGCATCTGGATGTTTCCGCTGCAAAGCCAGCCGAAGACGCGGAATGGAAACGTCTCGGCACTGGCGAGCACTTTTAAGTTGAACAGCACGGATGGCGACATCGACCAGTCTCCGCTGCACTCGGCGACGGTGTTCAACTTTTTCCTCCCGGACTACAAGTTCCCTGGGACGCTGGCCTCGCAGGGCCTGACCACCCCGGAGTTTCAGGACACGGCTGAGACGACCGTCGTCCGCGCGGCCAACTTCCTCTACAACGGGCTCTTCTTCCCTGGGAATGCAAATGGCATTAGTAGCTTCAGGTCGGGGACCAATGCGCTGGTGATGGACTTGAGCCCGTGGATGGGCCTGGCCGTGGATCTTGGCCTCGGCGCGGGCGCCGTGCCGGCGGAACTCTGGACGAGTAACGCCAATCTCACCACCCTCTTTAACCGGCTGAACACGCTGCTCGTCGCCGGACAGATGCCGACCGCTGCCAGGACGCTCGTGGTGAACTATGTCGGGCAGCGCACGATTTCGAGCATCACGGTGAGTAATCCGTGCTCGGTGACCACTTCCACCGCTCATGGTCTTGAGGATGGCGATTTGGTAACCATTGCCGGAGTGACGGGCGGAACCTTCAGTGGAAGCATCAACGCCACGCGGGCCATCGCCAGGACGGGAGCCAATACCTTCACGGTGCCGATCAGTTGCACCGTCGTCCCGACCAGCCTGACCGGCGCGACGGCCGGCATCATTCCTTACAGCAACGCGGCGCCCATCAGCACCCATGCTCGTGACCGCCTCCGCGCCATGATTCACCTGATCCTGACCAGCCCCGATTGCACCATCCAACGATAGTCCGTATGAGCACTTCCCAAGACCCACGACTCACCACCCGGCGCGACTTCTTCCGGCAGGCCTCCTGCGCGGCCGTCGGCACGCTGGCGCTGCGGAATACGATTCGGGATTTGCGCCTGATCAATGCCGCCGTCGCGCAGACGAATCTGACGGGATACAAGGCACTGGTCTGCCTGTTTCTGTCCGGGGGTAACGATGCGAACAACTGGATCGTCCCGACCGGTACCACGTCTTACAATAGTTACGCTGCGATCCGGGGTAATCTGGCCATTCCGAAGGCGGCGCTGCATACCCTGCGCACGGGACCGAACACGACCGATCCCGCTTACACCGATAGTGACGGGCACAGCTATGGATTCCATCCGAGTTGTCCCGAACTACAAACCCTCTTTGGCGAAGACAAGCTGGCGGCGCTGCTCAATGTCGGCACCATTCTGCGCCCGATCACGCGCACGGAGTATCTCTCGAATGCCGCGGGCACGCGTCCGCCGCAGCTTTTCTCGCACAGCGATCAGGTCACGCAGTGGCAGACCTCGATTCCAGACCAGCCGCCAATCACCGGTTGGGGAGGTCGTGTGGCCGATCTGCTGGATCTCGGGGCGAACCCCAATGGCAGCGTCTCCATGTCGATCTCACTGAATGGTGCGAACGCTTTCGAGGTGGGCAACCTCGTTTCGCAATATCACGTCTCGACGGCGGGCGCCGTGACCCTGAGCGGGGACACGATGTCGGGCACGGGTGCCCGGTTGCGCACGGTGAAGGGCCTGCTCGCGCTCAGCAACAGCTCCAGCACGCCGAATCTCCAGCAACGGGCCTACGCCGAAGTGGTCGATCGCGCGATTGCCATCGGTGACCTGCTCAATACCGCCGTCGCCGGCACCGTGCTCGACACCTTCTGGAACGTGCCCTTTCCCAACACCACGCTCGGCAACCAGCTCAAGATGATCGCCCGCCTCATCGAGGCGCGTGGCAATGCGACGGTTCCCCAGGCGAACAAGTTCAACATGGGTCGGCAGATCTTCTTCTGCTCGGTCGGTGGGTATGACACCCATACCGCGCAAGTCACACTCACGCCGACCGTCGATACCACGACCGGCGCCCACGCCACTCTGCTCGGTGAGGTGAGTGAGTGCATGTTGGCCTTTCAACGGGCCATGGAGCAAATCGGTGTTGCGAATCAGGTAACCACCTTCACGGCCAGCGACTTTTCCCGCACCCTGCCGACCAATGGTCAGGGCAGCGATCATGGCTGGGGGTCGCATCATTTCATCATGGGTGGTGCCGCCGCGGTGCGAGGCGGGCAGGCCTACGGGCGTCTGCCGACCCTGGCGATCAATGGACCGGACGATACGGGCACGGGCCGCTGGATTCCGACCCTGGCGGTCGATCAGTACTCGGCGACGTTGGCGAAGTGGTTTGGGGTCGATGCCGGCACCAACATGGAAAGTATCTTCCCGAATCTCGATCGCTTCTCCACTGCCGACCTTGGTTTCATGCGGTAAGCCGCTCCAGAGCCGCGAGGATCCGCTACGCCCACAGATTGCGATCCAAGGTGCGATACTGGATGGCCTCGCCGATGTGATTGCTGGCGATGGATTCGGCCCCGTCGAGATCGGCGATGGTGCGGGCGACTTTCAAGATGCGGTCGTAGGCCCGGGCGCTCAGGTTCAGCTCGGTCATGGCCATCTTCAGCAGGCCCGCCGCATCCTCGCCGAGGCGGCAGTGTTCCTTGATGAGTTTGCTGCTCATGCGGGCATTCGTGCGCACTTTCCCCGCCCCGCCAAAGCGCTGCTGCTGCACCTCCCGCGCGCGCAGGATCCGCTCGCGGATCACGCTGGAGGCCTCGGCCGGCTCGTGGCTCGCCATTTCCCGATACTGCACCGACGGCACCTCGACGTGGATGTCGATGCGGTCGAGGAGCGGTCCGGAGATGCGGTCGCGGTAGCGCTCGACCTGGAGCGGCGAGCAGCGGCACTCGCGTTTCGCGTCGCCGAAGTAGCCGCAGGGGCAGGGGTTCATGGCCGCGACGAGGATGAACTCCGCGGGGAAGGTCATCGACCCGGCGGCGCGGGAGATGGTGACGCGGCCATCTTCGAGGGGTTGGCGCATCACTTCGAGCGTCTGGCGGCGGAACTCGGGCAGCTCGTCGAGGAAAAGGATGCCATTGTGCGCGATGCTGATTTCGCCCGGGGTCGGATTGGCCGAGCCGCCGAGCAGGCCGGCATCGGAGATGGTGTGGTGCGGAGCGCGAAAGGGTCGCGTGGCGACAAAGGAATGCGCGGGATCGAGCAGCAGGCCGGCGATGCTGTGAATCTTGGTGGTCTCGATCGCCTCCTCGAGGGTCATCGGCGGCATGATCGTGGGCACGCGCTTGGAGATCATGGATTTCCCCGAGCCGGGCGGGCCGAGCATCAGGAGATTGTGGCCGCCCGCGACGGCGACTTCGATGGCGCGCTTTACATGGTGCTGGCCGCGTACTTCGGAGAAATCGACCTCGTAGGTCTGGTGGCGGGCGAAAAACTGGGTGACGTCTTCCCGCACCGGAGCCAAGGCGGTCTCGCCCTTCAGGAATTCGTAGGTTTCCCGCAGGTTGCGCACGCCGAAGACGTCGATGCCGCCGACCATGGAGGCTTCGCGGGCGTTTTCGACCGGGACGATGGCCCCCTTGCGTCCACGGTTCCGGGCCTCGATGACGATCGGCAGCACGCCTTTCACCGGGCGCACCTGGCCCGTGAGCGCGAGTTCCCCGACGATGCAGTACTCTTCGGCGCGCGGCAGTTCCACTTCCTCGGAGGCGGCGATCATGCCGAGGGCGATGGGGAGGTCAAAGGAGGGGCCTTCCTTCTTCACGTCGGCCGGGGCGAGATTGATCGTCGTGCGTCCCGGCGGCCAGCGGTAGCCGCTGTTGCCGACGGCCGTGGTCACGCGATCCTTGCTCTCCTTCACGGCCGTGTCCGGGAGTCCGACGACGACGATGATCGGTTTGCCCTTGGCCGAGTTGACCTCGATCTCGACCTCAAAAGCATCCACCCCAAAGACCGCAGCCGAGTAGATTTTCGCCAACACCGAGGCACGTTGGCAGGTGGGCGGAGGAAAGTAAAAAGCTTTGAACAGGCGCTAAGGAAACCTGTCGGAATGCGTGAATGCTTAATGTAGTTGACTACTGACGCCGCGTGATAAACATTTTCCTCATCCCGAAGTTCCTCTCCCCCGATTCCCCTTTCGCGACCCTCCGCCCCCTCAAGCGCTGAATTTCACCCGTCCGCTCCCCGTCAAAGAACGTAACTATTTCTGCACACAAGCTGCTCCCTTAAAAAGCCGAGCCACCCAATATGAACTACAAATCTGGCGAAGATTCCGACTCTGGTATCAAAATCTACCTGCGCGAGATCGGGCAGATCCCGCTCCTGACCATTCAGCAGGAGATCGACCTCGCCGCCAAAATCAAGAAAGGCGACAAGGAAGCCCGCTCGCTCATGATCCGCTCGAACCTGCGGCTCGTGGTCAAGATCGCCCACGACTATGCCAATCTCGGCCTGCCGCTGCTCGACCTGATCTCCGAGGGCAATATCGGCCTGATGAAAGCCGTCGAGCGCTTTGACCCCGCCAAGGGCGGCAAACTCTCCACTTACGCCGCGTGGTGGATCAAGCAGTCCATCAAGCGCGCGCTGGCCAATCAGTCCAAGACCATCCGCCTGCCCGTGCATCTCGTG
>Ga0105044_10012824_pt1 | contig 11398 bp, 13 predicted proteins | sample MAT01_FD_78092 | JGI IMG/M metagenome (GOLD analysis project Ga0105044, IMG submission 78092) | Freshwater microbial communities from Lake Fryxell liftoff mats and glacier meltwater in Antarctica - MAT-01 | ecosystem: Environmental > Aquatic > Freshwater > Ice > Liftoff microbial mat | place... | reverse complement strand
TGTTTCTCGCCGACCCCAACTGCGAAGGTCTCATTGTTTGTCATACTGACAAACTATCGAGTAAGGTTTGCAATTACAAGCCCGCCCGGATTTCTGTTCCCAACACATTCAGCTCGGTCAGGTACGACAACGAGATCCGAATCGTCGTCCGAAGATCCAAGGCAACCGGAATGAGCTGCTCGTCAGCGAGCGAAGAATCACCCGATCCACAACCGACTTCCTCGAGGCGAACCAATGACCAAACAAGAGCACACCCAAGTCATCGTCATCGGTGCCGGCATGTCCGGGCTCCGAGCCGCCCAACAGCTCGCAACTCACGGACTCGACGTCGTCGTCCTCGAAGCTCGCGACCGCCTTGGAGGTCGAACCCACGACGTCACCGACCCCATCGCCGGCCTCGTCGAGGTTGGCGGACAATGGGTCGGCCCAACCCAGCAGGTCATCGGCTGCTGCGGAATCTCGGACGGAATCTACGGTGCCGGTCGGCAGCGACCCGCCCGAGGCGTCGATCGAAGCCCGGTAGCTGGCGGTGAAGGCCGAGCCGAGCACGGCGATGCCGATCGCCCCGCCGAGTTCACGTGACACGTCGTTCATGAGGTGGGACCTCGGCTGCTCTCGCTGACGCCGATGAGCACCGCACGCCGCAGTTCGTACGACGCGACCCGGTGCGATCGTTCGACATGGTTCGGGTCAGTCCGTGTCACGGTTGAGCCCGCAGCACAGCGATCTCGGGAAACTCTTCGGGCGAGCTCGGGCCTCACGGTGGCGTACAGTGGGACCTCGCCGATCGATGGGTGCGTCACGCATTCGCTGCACGAGATAACGATTCTGCCTTCCCGTGTGGTTAGCCGCCGTTTGCGAACGGATCGACGATGGCGGCCGGGATGTCGACTGTGAGTTCGCGTGCGGTTGGCAGACGAGGCACCCGTCCGAGCGCGGCGTTGAGGAACCTGACAACGATGGTCGAGGTGTCGGTGGTGGCGGTCGGCCCGATTGTGCCGAGACCGCTATTGGGCAGGATGGCGACGAGGTTTGGATCTGCTGACAGCGCAGGCATGTCGGTGAGGTCGAAGTGGGTGGCTCCGACGAGTCCGACTGCCACGGTGTTGGGTGCGTCCAAGAGCAAGGACGCGATCCGTTCGTCCTGGGCGGATCCGCCCATTGCGCTGAGGATGAGCGACGGGATCGGGGTGGGGTTTGTCTGAGCGGTATCGAAGAGGCTGCCGTCGAGGTCGAATGCGCCAGTGACCCGGTCGTCGACGAGCGCCGTGTTGAATGCGATCGAGCCGGCATACGAGTGCCCTCCGAGCGCCACCCGGTCAAGGTCGAGGGGACCAACGAGTTCGGTGAGGCGGGGGTCGTCGAGATAGTCGAGCGCGGATGTCATCTGTGCCAGTCGAGCGTCGCGCATTGTTTCGGTTGGCGTTTCGACGGCAGCCTCTGCTGCGACAGCGGGCTGCACGGCGATGACGACGTAGCCGTGGCTTGCGATCCGCTCGATCAGGGTGGCGGAGAACTCGAGGTAGCTGCCGAAACCGGACGAGATGATCACCACCGGTCGGGCCGCTGACGCAGGCTCGGGTTGGGCGTCGATTTGGGCGGATGTCACGGCTCGATCGAACAGGGCTTCGTCCAATCCGCTGGCGCGCAGCAGCCCCGGATCGAAGTACGGCCTGGTGCCCTTCCCCGTCCCTGCGACAGCCGGATAGAACGCGAGCGCTGAGGGGAGTGACAATGTGCGGACACCGACGGCGAACGACCCGTCGGGGACGGGCAGGACCCCAGCGTCGACATCGACGGTGGTCGACGAGTTCGGTGCGATGGTGGTCGAATTGCCGGCAGCTGAGGTTGTGGTGATGGTGCTGGATGGGGCGATCGATGTTGTCGACTCGATTCGCCCGTCGGGATTGCTGGTGACTGATCCTTCGCTGCTGCCACACGCCGCCAGCGCGGAGAACAGCAGTGCGACAGTGAGAGCGCGTGGGTTGGAGAGGTTCATATGAATCGGGCTTTCGTCGGGTTAGGTGGGATACGAGGTCAGCGGACCGCACACGGCCGAGGAACTTGCGAGCGCGAGGGTCGCGCGCCCACGATCTCCAATGTGTGGCGGTTTTCAGCGGCGGGCAGCTGTGGGCGCAGGGTCATGTTGCGCGTTCCAGGACCATGACGAGTTCGGCCTTCGCGCTTTTCATGAAGTTGGCGGCGGCGGCGACGTCGACGACGCGCCAGCCTTCAGCTGCGTAGCTGTTGAGCGTCGCCTCGAGCGTGTCGGCATCGAATCCGCCGGAAAATCGCTTGTCGCGTTCGGTGACGACTTTGTACTCGTACATGGTGTGCCTTTCGGTTGTGTCAAGTGGGGCGACCAGTGCAAAAGTGGCGAACGATCTCGGCTGTCCTCGCGGCCGGCGGCAATCGCCATGGAGGGCTCGGCGGTCAATCGAACGGTCAGGTGGATGCGGTTGATGCGTCGGGTGGTTCGAGGTGGTCGGGGAAGAACACAGCCTCGATGGGTTCACCGAAGAGCGCGGCGATCTTGAACGCGAGCGGAAGGCTCGGATCGAAGCGACCGGTTTCGATGGCGTTCACGGTCTGGCGGGATACATCCAGGTGGTCAGCGAGATCTGCCTGACTCCATCGGTGGACAGCGCGGAACTCCCGCAAACGATTACGCATGGCAGCTCACCTCCGCAACCTGATGGACAACGTCGCCACCCAGCACAGAATCCCTACGATGAAGGTCAGTTGTAGGAACTGCGTGCTTGATCCCACGTCGGCAGCTTCCAGAAGACCGCCTGTCAACGCCACGAACATCGCCGCGGCGAACCCGACCGACATCGCCTCCAATTGGGCAATGCGCTGAAACTCGTCGGACCGACGAAGGCTTCTCAGCTGCACCCAACCCAACCATGCCGCCGGCAGCAGCGGAATCAACGACACCACGAGGTGCCATCGGTTCGAGTCGGCGTCGAGTTCGAGTGACGCGACGAGCGCTTCGGACGCCACCAGCGCCACGACCGCCGGCAGTGCATCGCGTAACGCCGCTCTGCTCTGTCGCCTCTCAAGGTTGCTGACACGGTTCGATTCGGAAGACATGAGTATAGTGTAAGGCACACTTGTCCTAATGTCAAGTGTGCTTGTCTCCCCGTCACACCGTGGCCACTAGCTCGCCAGTCGGCCCGTCGATGGTCAGGGACGCCTCGGTTGTCGACGAGCACGCCGAGGCCCCGCGCTCGACCATGACCGCTCAGCCGGCGCCATCAGGGAGGAGCTCCCGAGCGATCATCACCCCGATCGGACGCAATCCCTCGTCCGCATCGACGAGAAGCTCGTACGGACCCTGCTTCACAGGTAAGTCCGACCAGAGCTCGCCGGGCTGCAGCCGGTTTGTCTTGTGTAGCCGGCCACGCCGGGAAGCTCACGCTCCGCCCTCGGCTACCGGTGTCACCGGTCGGCTGTCCGCCCAGAACGTGCGGTTGGGGATCCTGAAGACAGACGATGCAGTCGCCGGCGGACAGCTCGTTCGGAAGAGTCGTCCCATGGCGCCCATATCAACACTGCCCGGTGTCCGGTGGCCACGTGTTATCGGAATACCGAGCAAGCTCATCCCAGCTCAGCAACACCGAGACCAGCGTGGACCCGCACGTACACGGACACGTCGACCCCGGAGATCAGCCCTGACATCGTACGACTCCGTTGAGAGCAGCGCCTCACACCTGCGCCGAGGCCGAATAGTCGTGACGCTCACCGTCATTTGCGCCGACCGCCACCGAACGCCGATTCGTGAGCGACCGGTTCCGATCAGGTTCCGCTCGCAAATTGCAAGCACGGGGACGGGCAAGGCTCGTCGTTGTTCTCGGTTACAGGGTGCGCGTGACCTTGGCGATTTGCTGGAATTTGCCTGGTTCGGCGCCGATCCGTTCGGCGAGGACGACGGTGAGCAACTGGATCGGCAGGATCTCGGCGACTTGGCGAGCGATCGGTGCAGTGAGCGCGGGGGTCTCGATGTCTGTGGGCGATGAGCCGATCGCGTCGATCCAGACACAGGTCGCACCTGTCGCAAGCAGATCGTGGCGCATGACGTCGTTCCGCGCACGATCACGATCGGTCCCGGCAAAGAGCAGAGCGACCAGTCCGTCGTCGGCCATCTCGAGTGGTCCATGGCGAAACTGCGGGACGCTCATTCCCTCTGCTGGGCGCCGCGCCGCTTCCTTGATGATGAGCCCTGCGGTCCGCGCTGAAGCGATCGACGGGCCGCGGCCAAGCACGACGAGGGATGCATCGGGGACCGAGTCGGAGATCGATCCGAGGTGTTCGTCCCATCCGTTGAGGTAGGTGTCGAGGGCTTCCGGCGCGTGGGAGATGGAATCGGGAACGCCAGATCCGAGCGCTGCTTCAACAGCGACGCCCACTGCGACCAGCGTGTTGAGGTAGCTCTTGGTACCTACGGTGTTCTCGGCGCCGCAGTGCAAGGGCATGACGGCATTTGCAGCCTGCGCGAGTGTGCTGTCGAGGTCGTTGGTTGTCGCCAGCACGGTGGGTCTCCCGGCGAGCCGGTCCAGGATCTCTGCGACCTCGGCTGATTCACCGGACTGCGAGGTCACCCACACCAATGTGTCGGGGGTGATAGATCCGTGGTCGTGTTCGAGGAGTTCGCCGGTGTCCTCCCACCACACAGGGAAGCCGGCGGACGCGAGGCGGAGGTATGCGGGATACATGCCCTGCAGCGATGATCCCATCCCCGTCAGGATGATCCGTTCGAAACGTCCGAGGTCGTCGAGCAGACGGGTGCATTCCTGCGGCCGGCCAGCATCGAGCAAGGCTTGCAGCGCCTCGGGTTGGGACCGGATGTCGACGATGTACGGAGGGGTGGCGTGATTCGTCTCAGTCTTCACTCGTCAAACGTACCACATTAACTGGTTGAAATGAACACTTGACGTGGCTAATCGCACATCGCTAAGGTCTCAGGATGTTCGATTCGAACACCGGGGAGGTCTTGTCCGCACGTGCGGTGAGGAAGTCGTTCGGCAACGTCGAAGCGCTCCGCGGAGCGGATTTCGATGTCCATGCTGGCGAGGTCGTCGCGCTGATGGGCGACAACGGAGCAGGCAAGAGCACGCTCGTCAAAATCCTGTCGGGAGTGATTTCGCCCGACAGCGGAACGATTCACCTCGAGGGCTCCCCCGTCGAGTTCTCGTCGCCGATCGAGGCGAGGAACGCCGGCATCGAAACCGTGTACCAGGACCTCAGCCTCGCCGACACGCTCGATCCCGTGGCCAATCTGTTCCTCGGTCGCGAGATTCGCCGGTCGGGACTGCTCGGCCGCATCGGGTTCGTCGACGACGCCGCGATGCGCCGCGAGGCGCAGGTCACCTTCGAAGCGCTCAACGTCACGGTGAGAGCGTTGCGCGACGAAGTCGGCACCATGTCGGGCGGCCAGCGCCAAGGGGTCGCAGTCTGCCGAGCAGTCAGCTGGGCGAAACATGTGCTGTTCCTCGACGAGCCGACAGCTGCGCTCGGAGTGCGCCAGACCCAGAACGTGCTCGACCTCATTCGTCGGGTACGCGACCGGGGAGTGTCCGTGGTGCTCATCAGCCACAGCGTCCCCGAAGTCATGGCTGTAGCGGACCGTGTCGAGGTGCTGAGGTTGGGACAGCGTGTTGGACGCTTCCTGGTCAGCGCGTCGTCGGCCGAGGAGATCGTCGGCGCGATCACCGGCGCGACCGATCTGGGCGCGGAATGAAATCGGACGCCACCGACGACCGGAGCGCGGCTGCAGCCGTGAGGTCGTGGATCGCCAGGCCGACCACCACGATGCTCCTCATCCTGATCGGACTCGTAGCGGTCTTCTCGATCCTGGAGCCAAGCTCGTTCCCAACGGTGCTGAACCTTCGAGGGACGCTCAGTGATGCTGCCATTCTCTTGGTGCTCTCGGTGGGTGCGACGTTCGTGATCATCACCGCAGGCATTGACCTGTCGGTCGGTTCCGTCCTCGTCTTTTCGTCAGTGGTCAGCGCCAAGGTGATGGAGCGATTCGGCAATGCCGGCACCGATGCAATCGTCATTGGGCTATTGGCTGCGGTTGCCGCTGGTTGCGGGTGGGGACTCGTGAACGGAATCCTCGTGGCGAAGGCGAAGATCCCACCATTCGTTGTCACTCTCGGAACACTTGGCGCCGCGTACGGGCTGTCGCTCGTGGTGTCGGGTGGGCTCGATGTCCGATCCGTTCCGAAGGGACTCAACGAGTTCGGCAACGATCGGGTCGTCGGCGTACCCGTCATTGCCATCGTTGCCGTGCTGATCACCGTGGTCGCCGGCGTGTTGCTGGCGTTGACGGTCTTCGGTCGTTGGACCTACGCAATCGGCTCCAACTCCGAGTCGGCCAGACGCGCCGGCATCGCCGTCGACCGCCAATTCATCGCGGTGTACACGATCGCCGGTCTGATGGCCGGTATCGGTGCATACCTGTCGCTGGCCCGATTCGGCACCACCACGATCGCCGGCAACACAACGACCAACCTCCAGGTCATCACCGCCGTCGTCATCGGTGGCACCAGCCTCTTCGGCGGCAAAGGGTGGATGCTCGGCACTGCCATCGGCGTCTTCATACCGATCGTGCTCGCCAAAGGTTTCATCATCGTCGGCGTCGAGCCGTACTGGCAGTTCGTCGCCGTCGGCGTCGTCCTGATCCTCGCTGTATTCGTCGATCAACGTCGTCGGCTGCGAGCGGCGGGGTGACCTCCGCTGAGCAACATCCATCGCGATGGCCACGTCGCGGACACCACATCGCCATCATCCAGGATGACGAACAGAAAGGCAGCATCATGAACAGAACACTCACCGGCCTCTTGGCCACCACCCTGCTCGTCGCCACAGTCAGCTGTGGATCCGATGACGCCGAATCGTCGCCGTCGGAGCCGTCACCGTCTGACGCGGTTCCAACAACCGAGGCGCCGTCGGGGACAAGCGCCACCGCCGGAGAAGGCGTCAACGTCACCCTCGTCCTCGGAACCCTCGGCGACGACTTCTACAAGGCGATCGAGTGCGGCGCCAAACTCGCCTCCGACGAGTCGGGCGTCAACCTCGACGTGCAAGCCCCGACTGCGTTCGACGCAACCCTGCAGATCCCGATCGTCAACGCCATCGCCGCAACCGGGCCCGACGCCGTCATCATCGCCCCGAACGACAACACCGCTCTCTTCGAACCGTTGCAGTCCCTCACTGACGAGGGTTCACAACTCGTGCTCGTCGATACGACACTCGCCGACGCGAGTATCGCCGCCGGCCACATCGGGTCCGACTACGTGCTCTACGGACAACAGGGCGCCCAAGAGGTTGCCCGCCTGATGGGCGACGAAGGCAAGGTACTCGGCATCTTTGCGCCTCCCGGAGTTTCCACGAACGACCTCGGTCGGGAAGGATTCCTCGCAGAGATGGAGAATCACCCCGACATCGAAGTTCTCGAGTTCGAGTTCAGCAGTGGCGAGGCCGGCAAGTCGGCCGAGATCGTCTCGTCCGTGCTCGCCGCCAATCCCGACTTGACAGGGGTCTTCACCTTCAACGGTGGCGATGCGCCTGGTGTCGTCACTGCACTGTCCGAAGCCGACGCGACTGGCGACGTCAGCTTTGTCAGCGGCGACGCTCAGCCGTTCCAGGTCGAGCAATTGCAGAACGGCGAGGTCGGGGCGCTCATCGTGCAGCAGGCACGCACAATGGGTGAGCTGTCGATTCAATACGCGATCGATGCGATCAACGGTGTCGACGTGCCCGATGAAACAGCGCTTCCTACCATCGTGGCAACACTCGACACTCTCGACGAACCGAACGTCGCGAACAACTTGTATCAGGGGTGCTGACCGGGTGACTCCCGAGACCGTGATCGGAGTGGACCTGGGCGGCACGAACCTCCGTGCCGCCCAGGTCGCGGCGTCCGGAACGATCGGGGCCCGGAGCCAGGAGGAAGTCGACCACGACCACACAGGCGCAGCGTTCGGCCAACTCGTCGACATGGTCGACACGTTGCTCGGTTCATCCGAGCATCGCCCCGGCGAGTACGCCATCGGTGTGTCGGTCACCGGGCCCGTCGATCCGATCACCGGCTGGGTCGACAACCCGTACACCCTTCCCCCATCGATGCAGGGCGACCTCGTCGGATCGATCCGCTCCGGCCTGGACCACCACGGTCGATCCGCCGAACAGATGTCAATCGTCGTCGAGAACGACGCCAACGCTGCTGCGATCGGTGAATCGCTGTTCGGGGCAGGACGCGACGGCGAGGTCGTCGTGTGTGTAACCGTCGGCACGGGGATCGGCGTCGGGGTGGTCGTTCGTGGCCAGCTGTACGAGGGGGCGGGGCGCACCCATCCCGAACCGGGGCACCTCGTCATCGATCCGAGCGGCCCTATGTGCTACTGCGGTGCGCGGGGATGTATCGAATCGATGTCGTCCGCAACGGCCTTGCTCGAGAACGCGCGCAGCGCCGGTGTGGTCGATGAGCACGGCACCGCGCGCCAAGTTCACGAGCATGCGCAGTCCGGTGACCCGACCGCCATCGCCCTCGTACATGCCTCGCACGAGGCGCTTGCACAAGGGATTCGCACGCTCGTGGCCGTGTACGCCCCAGATGTCGTAGTCCTCGCAGGCAACGCCCGCAGCCAAGATCCCGCAATGCTCGCCACCATCGAACAGGCGGCGCGTGGCTACAAGTTCGGTCCCCCCACGGTGAAGGTCCGTTCGGCAGAGCTCGGAAACTGGGCCGGCTGCATCGGCGCAGCTGCACTCGCCCGCCGACTGGAAGTGCGATGAAAGAGGACACAGACATGGACACCGAGACAATGCGAAGATCGGACCGCCTCGAACGAGTGTCATCGCTCGTGCATGCCTCCGGACGGGTACGTGTCGGTGAACTCGCAGCCCAACTCCAAGTCTCCGAGATGACAATACGGCGCGACCTCGAAGAACTCGAAGAACAAGGCCTGGTCACCCGTGTTCACGGCGGAGCAGTGTCGAACTTGTCGCGAAGTTTCGAACCGGGATTCTCCGCACGGGCACGACTCAACGCCGATGCCAAAAAACGCATCGGCGCGGCGGCCGCTGCGCTCATCCGCGACGGCGAAAACGTCGTCATCGATGCCGGAACAACGACCGTCCATGTCGCTGCCGCGCTGCGGCCCGACCTCCGGATCAGGGCGATGGCGCTGAGCCTTCGAATCGCAGACGTGCTCGCCGACATGCCGAACGTGAGCCTCATGCTCCCAGGCGGATCCGTCCGACCCCATGAACGTTCCTTCATCGGCCCGATGACGATCCGCACATTCGAACAACTCGCCTTCGACACCCTCGTGCTGACGTCCGGGGGAATCGACGTCGTTGCCGGAGTCACCGAGTACGAGTACGACGACGCCGAGACCAAACGGGCGGCGCTCGCCAGCGCGAAACGGACGATCCTGGTAGCCGACGCCTCAAAACTCGGTGCTGTCGCATTCGTTCGGCTGTGCCCGGCCGAGGAAATCGACATCGTTGTCACCGACGCCGCTGCCCTCCCTGAACACGTCGAGGCCCTCCGACAAGTCGGCGTCGAGGTGATCCTCGCCTGACCTTCGAACAGAGAAACGAGCCGACATGTCTGACGTCGAGATGGATCCAATTCGCTGGGGGATCCTGTCCACCGCCCTCATCAACACCAAAGTCCTCCGCGGCGCGGCGCTCACAGCATCTGCCGAGATCCGAGCCGTTGCCAGCCGGACCTCCAGAGCGGCCACCCAGTTCGCTCGAGAGTGGGGAATCCCAGTCTCCTACGGCACCTACGACGCACTGTTGGAAGATCCCGCCATCGAGGCGGTGTACATCCCCCTCCCCAACGGGCTCCACCACGAGTGGACCATGAGGGCACTCCACGCTGGCAAGCACGTCCTGTGCGAGAAGCCGTACAGCCGCCACCCGACCGAAGTCATCGAAGCCTTCGACCTCGCAGAGGAGAACGGCTTGGTGCTGAGCGAGGCGTACATGTACCGCTACAACCCGCAAATACTCCGCCTCACCGATCTCGTCGCCAGCGGCGAAATCGGCGAGCTCCGAATGATCAACAGCTCCTTCACCTGGCCCACCGACGCCCCAGGTGACGTCCGACTCGACCCGACCCTCGACGGCGGATCACTGCTCGACGTGGGCTGCTATTGCGTCAACGCCGCACGGCTACTCGCTGGCGAACCGACAACCGCAAACGCACAGTGGAAGATCGGACCGACCGGTGTCGAGGTCCAGATGGTCGGCACGCTGCGCTTCGAAGGCGACGTCATGCTGCACTTCGACAGCGGCTTCCACCTTCCCGACCGCAGCGCGCTGGAAGTCGTCGGAACGATCGCGACCGTCCGGGTCAACGACCCATGGCACTGTCTGGAACCTCGTCTCGACATCGTCCCACAGGTCGGGCAACCGCGAAGCGAAACTACTCAGCTGGCCAACTCATACCAGCTTGAACTCGAGGAGTTCGCCGCAGCAGTGAGGAGTCGTCCTTCGATTCTCCTCGGGCGAAGGGACGCCGTCGGCCAGGCGCGCACACTCGCAGCGCTGATCGAGGCCGCAGCATCAGAACGTGCCGTAGCAATTCGGTGAAACAGGCAAATCGCCTCCAACCAGAAGGTCCGAGTAACCCTCACGACGGAGGCCTGGCCGGTGGGCTCAGGTCGTCACGTTCGAACCGGCGACCTCCACGAGCCGCGACATGACCCGGTTGGAAACATGAGGGTTGCCGTGCACCCCCTCGTAGAAGGCGACAACATCCCTCCAGTCCGGCAAGGCACGAGCGTCAAAGGCTCATCACGTCGTGTGACCGTCGCAGTCTGCGGCGCCAGTTCGAGCCGGACACGATCGACCGGCTCGCAGTGATCGCTGTGTGTCAGCGGGCGGGGTTCACCCTCGACGAGACCGGTGAGCTTCTCGCCACCGCTGTCCAGCCATCGAGGAAAACCTCGTCGATGCCAAGCTCGCCGACGTCAAGAGTTGGATCTTCGCGCTGACCGAGGTCGAACATCGACTCGAACACGCACTGAACTCCCCAAGCGAAATCGTCCTGCGATGTGAGCACTTCCGCGCCGAACACCGCGTCCGCGCTCCCCGTTACCACGACCGAGCGAACCCGACGACGACGGCCACCTCAACACGACACGTGACGCCGTTGGCCGGAGGTCTGCGGGCGGCGCCGAGGCGAACCCTCATATCCCCTTCACGACTCCTCAACACTGGCATCGGCGAAGCCGTCGTGATCCGCAATTTCGGTAGAGGCACGCATGCGAGCGCACGTCCCACAACGCCCGACGGAAGGCAGGCGGGGACTGCCCCCGAACGCCGGGGATCTGGGTCGCACACTTCGCTCAGCACATCCGATCTGCCAGACGCCGCA
>Ga0105044_10012822_pt1 | contig 11398 bp, 8 predicted proteins | sample MAT01_FD_78092 | JGI IMG/M metagenome (GOLD analysis project Ga0105044, IMG submission 78092) | Freshwater microbial communities from Lake Fryxell liftoff mats and glacier meltwater in Antarctica - MAT-01 | ecosystem: Environmental > Aquatic > Freshwater > Ice > Liftoff microbial mat | place... | reverse complement strand
GCGGGCAAGCCGTCCTGCGCTTCAAAGCGGCGCGCCATGGCTGCCGGCAGTTCGGGCATGGTGGCCCGAACCGCTTCGATCCACTCAGCCGCTATCACCAGTGGCGGCAGATCGGGGTCGGGGAAGTAGCGGTAGTCCTGCGCGTCTTCCTTGCTGCGCATCGCGCGGGTCTCGCCGGTGTCGGGGTTGAACAGCACCGTGGCCTGCTCGATGGGCAGGCCGTCTTCGACGCGGTCGATCTGCCACTGCACCTCGAAGTCGATGGCCTGGGCCAGGTTGCGGAAGCTGTTCAGGTTCTTGATCTCGCGCCGCGTGCCGAGCATCGCGCCGGGCTTGCGCACGCTGACGTTGGCGTCGCAGCGGAAGCTGCCCTCCTGCATGTTGCCGTCGCAGATGCCCAGCCACACCACCAGCGCGTGCAGCGCCTTGGCGTACTCCACCGCCTCGGCGCTGCTGCGCATGTCGGGCTCGGAAACGATTTCCAGCAGCGGCGTTCCGGCGCGGTTCAGGTCGATGCCGGTCTGGCCCGCAAAGTCTTCGTGCAGGCTCTTGCCCGCATCTTCTTCCAGATGCGCGCGGGTCAGGCGCACGCTGCGCTGCACACCGTCGAGCATGAACTCGACACAACCACCCTGCACCACCGGGATTTCGTACTGGCTGATCTGGTAACCCTTGGGCAGGTCCGGATAGAAGTAGTTCTTGCGCGCAAAGATGGACAGCGGCGCCACACGCGCGCCCACCGCCAGGCCCAGGCGGATGGCCCGCTCGACCGCGCCGCGGTTCATCACCGGCAGCGTGCCGGGCAGAGCCAGGTCCACTGCGCAGGCCTGCGTGTTGGGCTCGGCGCCAAACTGCGTACCGGCGCCGCTGAAGATCTTGCTGGCGGTGGACAGCTGGGTGTGGGTCTCGAAGCCGATGACAACTTCGTAACCGCGCACCAGCGGGCTGGGAATTGGGGTGGGCATGTCAGGTCCGCGCAGCCGATCCGAAGGACATGAGCGCCCCCTCGGGGGGCCGCGAACGCAGTGAGCTTGGGGGCTTCATTTCAATAGCCTGAAGGGACGCGCGTGTGGTGGTCGGTGGCTTGCTGCAGCGCATGGGCGGCATGCAGCAAGGCACCTTCTTCGAAATAGTTGCCAATGAGCTGCAGGCCCACCGGCATGCCCGCTGCACCAAATCCGGCCGGCAGGCTCATGCCCGGCAACCCGGCCAGGCTGGCCGGCAGCGTGAAGATGTCGGCCAGGTAGGCCTGCAGCGGGTCGTCGCCCTGCTCGCCCAGCTTCCAGGCCACCGTGGGCGCCACCGGGCCGGCAATGAGGTCGCAGCGCTGGAAGCAGGCCTGGAAGTCGTCGGCGATCATGCGGCGCAGCTTCTGCGCCTGCACGTAGTAGGCGTCGTAGTAGCCGTGGCTGAGCACGTAGGTGCCGATCATGATGCGGCGCTTGACCTCGGGCCCGAAACCTTGCGCACGCGACTTTTTGTACATGTCCATCAGGTCGGCGTAATGCTCGGCGCGGTGGCCGAACTTGACGCCATCGAAGCGGCTCAGGTTGGAGCTGGCCTCGGCCGGCGCGATGATGTAGTAGACGGGAATCGACAACTCGGTGCGTGGCAGGCTCACGTCCACCAGCGTGGCGCCCAGATTTTCCAGTTCAGCCAGCGCACCGCGCACAGCGCCTTCGACGTCGGCTGCCAGCGCGGCCGGAAAAAATTCCTTGGGCAAACCGATGCGCAGGCCCAGCAAAGGTCGGGCGGCGGTGGCGCTGGCGCGCGGCGTGTGCATGGCGGCAGCAAAGTCCTGCGGCGGGCGTTGGGCGCTGGTGGCGTCGCGGGCGTCGAAGCCGCTCATGGCCGACAGCAGCAGCGCGCAGTCTTCGGCGCTGCGGGCCATGGGGCCGGCCTGGTCCAGGCTGGACGCAAAAGCCACCATGCCGTAGCGGCTGCACACCCCGTAGGTGGGCTTGATGCCCGTGACGCCCACGAAGCTGGCCGGTTGGCGGATGGAGCCGCCGGTGTCGGTGCCCGTGGCCGCCGGCACCAGGCGCGCCGCCACGGCTGCGGCGCTGCCGCCCGACGAGCCGCCCGGCACACGCTGCAGGTCCCAGGGGTTCTTCACCGGGCCGAAAGCGCTGTTTTCGTTGGCCGATCCCATGGCAAATTCGTCGCAATTCAGCTTGCCCAGGGTCACCGTGCCGGCGTCATGCAGCCTGGCCACCACGGTGGCGTCAAAGGGGCTCTGGTAGCCGGCCAGCATCTTGGAGCCGGCGGTGGACGGCAGGCCGGTTCTGGCGAAGTCGGTGACGAAGATGTCCTTGTGCGCCAGCGGCACGCCAGTCAGCGGCCCGGCTTCGCCACGTGCGCGGCGGGCGTCGGCGGCTTGCGCCTGCTGCATCGCCTTGGCTTCATTGGTAACAAGGAATGTGCCCAGTTCGGCATGCCGGGCTGTGCCCGCCAGCAGCGCCTGCGTGGCCTCGACGCTGGACAACCGACCCGACTGCAGCGCGCGCGCCAAAGCCGCCACGCCCAGGGTGTGCACGTCGCCGCTCATTCAATCACCTTGGGCACCAGGAACAGGCCGTTTTCCACCGCCGGTGCGCTGCGCTGGTTGGCGGCGCGGTCCACCTGCTCGCTGACCACGTCCTCGCGCAGCCGCAACTGCACGTCCTGCACCGCCGACAACGGGGTGTACAGAGGCTCGACGCCGCGGGTGTCCACCGCGCCCATTTGCTCGACGATGCCGAAAAAGCCGTTCAGCTGCACCAGCATCTGCGCCTGTTCGGCGGTGGACAGGTCCAGTCGCGCCAGGTGCGCGATGCGGCTCACGTCATCAGGGGTCAGTGCCATCTTTTGCGGGGCTCTGGTGGGGCGGTCGGCGCGGGCCGCCACTGCTGAAAAAAGCAGCGCCGTACCTCGGGGAATTGGGTTGGATACGTTATTATCTCCGGTTACCTGCAAGCCCTTGGGCGGCTGGTCGCTTGGGGGCTAAGCTCAGCCCTCCTGCCCGGCCGGTTCCCAGTTCGCTTCCTCTGGCCGAGCCCGGCGCGCCACGCGCAACCCGCCCCCCTTGTCCTCCGCCCTCCGCCCTCCGCCCTCCGCCCCCGCCCCAGCCGCCCCCTTCCCCATGTTCGCTGCCTCCCTGCGCCGCTACTTTTCCACCGACCTCGCCATCGACCTGGGCACCGCCAACACGCTGATCTACGTGCGTGGCAAGGGCATCGTGCTCGACGAGCCATCGGTCGTTGCCATCCGCCACGAAGGTGGCCCACAAGGCAAGAAGACGATTCAGGCCGTAGGCAAGGAAGCCAAGGCCATGCTGGGCAAGGTGCCCGGCAACATCGAAGCCATCCGGCCCATGAAAGACGGTGTCATCGCCGACTTCACGGTCACCGAGCAGATGCTCAAGCAGTTCATCAAGATGGTTCACCCGCGGGGCATCTTGCGGCCCAGCCCGCGCATCATCATCTGCGTGCCTTGTGGTTCCACCCAGGTGGAACGCCGGGCGATCCGTGAATCGGCCCTGGGCGCGGGTGCATCGGACGTCTACCTGATCGAAGAACCCATGGCTGCAGCCATCGGCGCCGGCCTGCCGGTGTCGGAAGCCAGCGGCTCGATGGTCGTCGACATCGGCGGCGGCACCACCGAGGTGGGCGTCATCTCGCTGGGCGGCATGGTCTACAAGGGCAGCATCCGTGTGGGCGGCGACAAGTTCGACGAAGCCATCATCAATTACATCCGCCGCAACTACGGCATGTTGATCGGCGAGCCCACGGCCGAATCCATCAAGAAGACCATCGGCAGCGCCTTTCCGGGCAGCGAGGTCAAGGAGATGGAAGTGAAAGGCCGCAACCTCAGCGAAGGTGTGCCGCGCAGCTTCACGATCAGCAGCAATGAAATCCTGGAAGCCTTGACCGACCCGCTGAACCAGATGGTCAGCGCGGTGAAAAACGCGCTGGAGCAGACGCCGCCCGAGCTGGGCGCCGACATCGCCGAGCGCGGCATGATGCTCACCGGCGGCGGCGCACTGCTGCGCGACCTGGATCGCCTGCTGGCCGAAGAAACCGGCCTGCCCGTGCTGGTGGCCGAAGACCCGCTGACTTGCGTGGTGCGAGGCTGTGGCATGGCGCTGGAGCGCATGGAGCGGCTGGGGTCGATCTTCACCTCGGAATGATCAGGCGTTGAGCCGGTCGAGCTGCCGCCATGCGCCTGGGCACGATAGACCGCACACCACCGCCCTTCTTCCGCCAGGGCCCATCGGCCCTGAGCAAGCTGATATTTTTCTCGGCCCTGGCCTTGTTCCTGATGGTGGCCGACGCCCGCTTCAAAGTGGTCGAGCCGCTGCGACAGGTGCTGGCCATCGCCCTGCTGCCGGCGCAGCGGGCGCTGGCAGTGCCGGTGGAGGCCCTGCAGGGTGGCGGCGACTACTTGCGCGGCTTGAACCAGGCCCAGGCCGCCGAACGCGAAGCTCAGGCCCGGATGGCCGCGGTGGCCGAGCGTGCCGCCCGCACCGACCAGCTGGCACAAGAAAATGCCCGCCTTCGGGCGCTGCTGGACCTGCGCCCGGCCGTGGTGGTGCGCTCGCAGCCCGCCGAGCTTCTGTACGAAGCTGCCGACCCCTATTCACGCAAGGTGTTTGTCGACCGCGGCAGCCAGCACGGCGTGGTGCCTGGCGCGCCGGTCATCAATGAAGCCGGTGTGTTGGGCCAAGTGACGCATGCCTACGCCTTGACCTCCGAAGTGACACTGCTGTCGGACAAGGACGCCGCGATTCCGGTGCTCAATACGCGCACCCAGCAGCGCAGCGTGGCCTTTGGTGGCGGCGCCGGCCCAGGAGGCATGGAACTGCGTTTCATGTCCGGCAACGCCGACGTGCAAGTGGGCGACCTGCTGCACACCAACGGCCTGGACGGCGTCTACCCGGCCGGGCTGCCAGTGGCCCGGGTGACGGCGGTGGAACGGCGTGTGGAGTCGGGCTTTGCACGCATCGCGCTGACCCCCGTGGCCAACGCCGACGGCGTGCGCTATGTGCTGCTGCTGGAACCCCTGGGCACTCAGTTGCCGCCGCGACCTGAGGCGGTGCCCGAGGTGGCGCCAGCCAAAGGCGAACGCCAACTGAAGACACCCCGCCGGGCGGGGCCTGCGCCGTGATCATGCGGGCCGTTGGGAGCCCGGCATGATCATGCTGGCCATTGGGAGGGCGGCATGATCATGCCGCGTGGGTCCAACCAGCTGCTGCTGCCGGCCAACCCCTTTTTCATCGGCCTGAGCCTGCTGGTGGCCTTTGGCCTGAACCTGCTGCCCGTGGGCCGGCAGCCGGCCATGCCCGACCTGCTGGCGCTGGTGCTGGTGTTCTGGAACGTGCACCAGCCGCGCCGCGTGGGCGTGGGTGTGGCTTTTGTCTTCGGCCTGCTGATGGACGTGCACGAAGGCGCGCTGCTGGGCCAGCATGCACTGGCCTATACGCTGCTGAGTTTTGTCGCCATCACCATCCACCGGCGGCTGCTGTGGTTTGGCGTGGTTGAACAGGCGCTGCAGATCGTTCCGGTCTTCTTTCTAGGACATGGCGTGTCGCTGGCCGTGCGGCTCTTGGCCGGCGACATGTTTCCGGGCTGGTGGATGCTGCTGGCGCCGGTCTTCGAGGCCTTGTTGTGGCCCGTGGCTGCGCTGTTGCTGCTGGCGCCACAGCGCCGAGCGCCCGACCCCGATCAGAATCGACCGTTGTGAAGGCCCCCACGCTCATTGCATTCGCTGCCCCCCAGGGGGGCGCTGGCCGCCTTGGGGCGGCCCTGCGGAGGCCAGGATGGACCCCCACGCTCATTGCATTCGCTGCCCCCCAGGGGGGCGCTGGCCGCCTTGGGGCGGCCCTGCGGAGGCCAGGATGACCCTGACCGTTCTGCGCGACGTCGAGCAGGAAGTGGATCGCTTCCGCGGCCGCGTTCTGGCCGCTGCGGGCTTTGTGCTGCTGGCCTTTGTGCTGCTGGCCGCACGCCTGGTGTACCTGCAGGTCTTCAGGCACGAAGAACTGGCCACCCAGGCCGAGGCCAACCGCATCGCGGTGGTGCCCATCGTGCCCAACCGCGGCATCATCGTGGACCGCCATGGCGTGGTGCTGGCCACCAACTACTCGGCCTACACGCTGGAGATCTCGCCACGCGCCTTGCGTGCAGGCGGCTCAGGCAGCGCCACCGACCTGGATGCATTGATCGAACAGCTCGCCAGCGTGGTCGAGATCGGCCCGCGCGACCGCCGCCGCTTCAAGCGCCTGCAGGAAGAGATGAAAGGCGCAGATTCGCTGCCCATTCGCACCAAGCTCAGTGACGAAGAGGTGGCGCGCTTCACCGCGCAGCGCTTCCGCTTCCCGGGCGTGGACGTGAAGGCGCGGCTGTTCCGCAGCTACCCGCTGGGCGAAACGGGCAGTCACCTGCTGGGCTACATCGGCCGCATCAACCCGTCCGAGAAAAAGGCCATGGAAGACTGGGAAGAAGAGGACCAGGGCAACTACAAGGGCACCGAGTACATCGGCAAACTGGGCCTGGAGCAAAGCTACGAAAAACAGCTGCACGGCAAGGCCGGTTTCGAAGAGGTGGAAACCAGCGCTGGCGGCCGCGCATTGCGTCGCCTGCGCAGCCACGCGCCAACACCGGGCGACAAACTGGTGCTGTCGGTGGACATCCGCTTGCAGGCCCTGGTGGAAGACATGTTCGGCGACCGCCGCGGTGCGCTGGTGGCCATCGACCCGCGCAACGGCGAGGTCCTGGCCTTTGTCAGCAAACCCACCTTCGACCCCAACCTGTTTGTCGATGGCATCGACGTGGACAGCTGGCGCGAACTGAACGAAAGCATCGACAAGCCGCTGTTGAACCGGGCCCTGCGTGGCACCTACCCGCCGGGCAGCACCTTCAAGCCCTTCATGGCCATGGCCGCGCTGAACAGCGGCAAGCGCAGCCCCAGCACCGTGATCCACGACGGCGGCAACTACCAGTTTGGCAACCACACCTTCCGCAGCCACGGCGACAAGGGCCTGGGCGCGGTGGACATGACCCGCTCCATCGTGGCCAGCAGCAACGTCTACTACTACTCGCTGGCCAACGAGATGGGCGTGGACCTGATGCACGAGCACCTGCAGCCTTTCGGCTTTGGCGTCAGAACCGGCATCGATGTCGAGGGCGAAGTCACCGGGGTGCTGCCCAGCACCGAGTGGAAGAAACGCTACTACAAGAAGCCAGAACAGCAGCGCTGGTACGCGGGCGAGACCATTTCACTGGGCATCGGCCAGGGCTACAACAACTTCACGATGCTGCAACTGGCCAGCGCCACGGCCACGCTGGTGTCGGGTGGCCAACGCTTCCGGCCGCGGCTGGTGCGCGAGATCGAAGACGTGATCACCTCGCAGCGCGCGCGTGTGGCCAGCGACGCGATGACGCCGCTGGTGATCAAACCCGAGCACGCGGAACTCATACGCAAGGCCCTGCACGGTGTGACGCAGCAGGGCACGTCCACGCGCGTGTTTGCCGGCGCGCCTTACGCCAGCGGTGGCAAAACCGGCACCGCGCAGGCCGTGGGTGTGAAGCAGAACGAAAAGTACAACGCCTCCAAGCTGGAAGAACACAAACGCGACCACTCGCTGTACATCGCCGCCGCGCCCATCGATGCGCCGACAGTGGTGCTGGCCGTGGTGGTTGAAAACGCCGGCTTCGGCGCGCAGGCCGCAGCCCCCATGGCGCGCCGTGTTTTTGACTACCTGCTGCTGGGTCAATACCCGAGCGAAGCAGACCTGGTGTTGACGCGCCAGGGCCAGTCCAGCGCGCCCACGGGTCAGCCACGGCGCGCCGCCGACATGCCGCTGCCGGGCCAGGCCGTGCAACCGGTTCCACCGGCCGCCGCGGCATCGGCGCCTGCTGCGCAACGTGTGGCCGCCGCGGCGGCGGCGCGATGAACGCGGTCTTCGAACGCCCGTCGCCCTGGCTGCGGCTGCGGCTGGTGTTTGCCGGCTTCGATGGGCCGCTGCTGCTGGCCGTCACGCTGCTGGGCGCCTTGGGCCTGCTCATCATGTACTCCGCCGGCTACGACCACGGCACACGGTTTGTCGATCACGGCCGCAACATGCTGGTGGCGCTGGCGGTGCTGTTCGTGGTGGCGCAAGTGCCGCCGCAAAAGCTGCAGCAGATGGCCGTGCCGCTGTACATCGCGGGCGTGCTGTTGCTGCTGGCGGTGGAGTTTTTCGGCATCACACGCAAGGGCGCCACACGCTGGCTGGATATCGGCCCGATGGTCATTCAGCCCAGCGAGGTGCTGAAGATCGCCGTGCCGCTGATGCTGGCCTGGTGGTTCCAGAAGCGCGAGGGCCAGTTGCGGGTGAGCGACTTCATGATCGCTGCGGCGCTGCTGGTGGTGCCGGTGGGCTTGGTGGCTAAACAACCCGACCTGGGTACGGCGCTGCTGATCCTGTTCAGTGGCGTCTACGTCATTTTTTTTGCCGGCCTGTCCTGGAAGCTGGTGATCCCGGTTTTGACGCTGGCGGTGGTGGCCATCCTGGCCCTGGTGATCAGTGGCGACACCATCTGTCAACCTGACATGCAGTGGCCCCTGTTGCGTGAGTATCAGAAGACCCGCGTGTGCACCCTGCTGGACCCCACCAAGGACCCCTTGGGCAAGGGCTTTCACATCCTGCAGGGCATGATCGCCATCGGCTCCGGCGGCCTGTCGGGCAAGGGCTTCATGCAGGGCACGCAGACGCACCTGGAGTTCATCCCCGAGCGCACCACCGACTTCATCTTTGCCGCCTTCAGCGAAGAGTTCGGCCTCGCCGGCGTGCTGCTGCTGCTGGCTTGTTTCACGTTCCTGATCTTTCGCGGCCTGCTGATTGCGGCCGAAGCGCCCACGCTCTTCACCCGACTGCTGGCCGGCGCGGTGACGCTGAATTTTTTCACCTACGCCTTTGTCAACATGGGCATGGTCAGCGGCATCCTGCCCGTGGTGGGTGTGCCGCTGCCTTTTGTCAGCTACGGCGGCACCGCCATGGTCACACTGGGCCTGGGGCTGGGCATCCTGATGTCGGTGGCGCGCAGCCGCCGGCTGATGCAGAGCTGAGCGCGCCTCTCTGACTCCGGCCTCTCTGCCTCCGGCCTCCGGCCTCTCGGCATCTCAGCCGACCGGCCGACCGGCCCCGTCAGGTTTCTTCAGTCACCTCGGGCGGCGGCCGGAAGGTGCCTGACTCGGCATCCATCGCGCCTGGCGTCAGGCGCAGCCTGATCGTGAACAGAGCCCCGGGCGAAAGGCCCGCCGCCGCACGCGGCCTGGCGTCGCCCACCAGCACCTCGCCGTCGTGGCGCTGCACGATCTCTTGCACGATGGCCAGGCCCAACCCGCTGCCATCCACCTGGGTGCCCAGAGCGCGGTAGAAGGGCCGGAACACGGCTTCGCGCTCGGCCGCGGGGATGCCCGGGCCGGTGTCCTCGACCTGCAGCACCACCACCTGGCCAAAGGGGTCGGTCAGCACCCGGGCCGTGACCGTGCCGCCGGGGGGCGTGTACTGCAGCGCGTTGTCCACCAGGTTGCGCACCATCTCGCCCAGCAGCACCGGTTCGCCCATCAGCAGCACCTTGCGGTCGCTGGCCGGTCCTTCATAGCCCAGGTCAATGCGCCGCTCCAGCGCTCGCGGCACAAAGTCGCGCACCACAGCGCGTGTGACCACCGCCAGGTCCACCGGCACACGTCGCATGGTCTGGCCTGTGTCTTCGGCGCGGGCCATGGCCAGCAGCTGGTTGACCATGTGCGCCGCGCGCTGGCTGGACAGGGCAATCTGCCTGAGCGTGTGTTTCATCGATGCGGGGTCGCCGCGGCCGCTGTCGATTTCGCGCCCGGCCAGCTCGGCCTGCATGCGCAGGCCCGCCAGCGGCGTCTTGAGCTGGTGCGCCGCATCGGCCAGAAAGTGGCGCTGCGTGGCGATGGTGCGGTCCAGGCGCTTGAGCAGGTCGTTGATGGCCTCCACCAAAGGCACCACCTCGTCGGGCACATCCACCACGGGTATGGGGCTCAGGTCGGTGCTGGTGCGCTTGCGGATGCGCTGCTGCAGTTCAGCCAAGGGCTTGATGCCACGCGCCAGCGCCAGCCACACCAGCACCACGGCCAGCGGCAGGATCGCGTACTGCGGCAGCAGCACGCCCTTGATGATTTCGGTGGCCAACCGCGAACGTTTGCCCAGCGTCTCCGCAGCCTGGACCAGGCCGCTGCCGCTGCCATCGGCACCCGGCATGCGCAGGTAGGCCACGCGCACCTCATCGTCGGCCACCACGTCGTTGCGAAAGCGCACGCCGCTGCCGCCTGCGGGTTCGTCGTCCGGCACCGCCAGCCGCGGGTCGCCCGCCAGCAGCTCACCGCGGGGGCCCAGCACCTGGAAATAGGTGCGGTCGCCTTCCACGTCGTCGCTGCGCGTGAACGATGATGCGGTGCGTTCCAGTTCGCGCCGCTGAGACACCGCAGGCGGTGCACCCTCGGCCACCTGCACGCCGGACTGGCGGGCCAGGGCCAGCACCACGTCGGCCAATTCGCGGTCGTACGGGCGGTCGGCAATGGCTTGTGCCACCACCCAGGTCAGCCCCAGGCTCATGGGCCACAGCAGCAGCAGCGGCGCCAGCATCCAGTCCAGGATTTCGCCGAACAGGGAGCTCTGTTCGTGCTGCAGACGCCACAGCATCAGGTGTCAGCCCGGCTGGCAAGAACCAGCGCCGCGCTCAAGCCGTCAAAGCCGCTCAAGCGGCGATCTTTTCCAGGCAATAGCCCAGGCCCCGCACCGTGGCAATGCGCACCGGGCCTTGTTCGATCTTCTTGCGCAGGCGGTGGATGTAGACCTCGATGGCGTTGTTGCTGACCTCTTCGCCCCATTCACACAGCCGCTCCACCAGCTGGTCCTTGCTGACCAGGCGGCCGGCACGCTGCAACAGCACTTCCAGCAGGCTCAGCTCACGCGCGGACAGCTCCACCATCTGGTCGTTGAGGTAAGCCACGCGGCCGGTGGCGTCAAAGGTCAGCGGGCCGTGTTTGAGCAGGCTGCTGGCGGTGCCCAGCCCGCGCCGCGTGAGCGCACGCACGCGCGCTTCCAGCTCTTGCAGCGAAAAGGGTTTGGCCATGTAGTCGTCGGCGCCCAGGTCCAGGCCCTTCACACGCTGCTCCACGCTGTCGGCGGCCGTGAGGATGAGCACCGGCACCGCATTGCCGCGGCCGCGCAACTTGCGCAGCACCTCAAAGCCGTGCATGCGCGGCAGCCCCAAGTCCAGGATGACCAGATCAAATTCATGCGCCGCCAGCGCCGCGTCGGCTTCGCTGCCGCTGCCCACCTGATCGACGGCATAACCGGCCGAGCGCAGGGACCGCAAAAGTCCATCGGCCATCACCTGGTCGT